>QLIP01054898.1_pt1 | contig 62353 bp, 50 predicted proteins | sample 1769771 | NCBI WGS metagenome assembly QLIP01 (sample SAMN09428762, study PRJNA476227) | Gut metagenome, whole genome shotgun sequencing project. | isolation source: cecum | host: Rhizomys sinensis | place: China: Jinsha town of Minqing, Fujian Province | collected 2013-09-23 | reverse complement strand
GTGATATGGAAAAAGGCAGGGATTACCTGCTCGCCGTAGAAGAGCTGCAGAGGGCAAAGACAGGCAAGGATTACGAAAAAACCGCAAGAATGTTCGATAAGCTGGGAGATTTTGCGGACGCAAAAACAAAAAAGAAAGAAGCGGCATACAGACAGGCTGAAGCCGACTTAAAGCAGGCAAACGATATATCCGGCGTTTCCGCTGTAAAAAAGCTGTTTGAAGGCTTAGGGGACTATGCGGATTCCAAAAAGAAGGCAGAAGAATGCGAGAGTACGATCACGCAGCTTAAAGACGCAGAGAAGAAAAGGGATGAGCAGCGCCAGAAAGAGCGGGAGGCGTATGAGAAATACAAGCAGGAATATGACCAGTTTGAGAAAGAGACACCGGATCGGACAGACATCAAAGAACTTGGCGCAAAGATTAAAAGCAAACAGGCAAGACTAGCCAGTCTGCAGACGAAAAAAGGCATAAGCCCGATAAAGAAACGGTGGATTTTCCTGGCAGGCTATATAGGCTTATTGCTCTATTTTTTGCCTGGCCTGATGTACTATTTTTTTCCTGGCGTGATTTTGTCTAGCCTGCAAATGGCGGCGGATAGTGTATCTGCTTTATTGCCTGCGATTATATTCGCGGTTATATTATGCAGCGGCTTCGTTCGGTTTTTCATGCGAAGGAATGGCGGTTTCTTTGCGTTCGTAAAGGGGATTGTTACATCATTGATTGTTTTGGCGGTTATAGCGGTATTCTTCGCCTGGCTTGGCTACACGTTTGAGCCTTTTATCGACAGAATCCTTTCAAGTTTATCAAAGGCACGTTTCATCGGGATGGCGGCTTTGCTCATAGCCATAGCCATGATAGCAATAAATATACTTGCATGGATTACGCAAGAGGGCAGAAAGGCAGAAATTACGCGCTTAGAACGGGGCATGGATGCCAATTATCATGATATGGAAAAAATAATAGAAACGGAGTATCAAAAGATTTTTGACAGATATCCGGATATCGGTCCGATTCGTAAGTCGGTGTCGGAGGCACAAACGCTGATAAGGCAGAAGATGGGGGTGCCGGAAAAGCCAAGGCTGATCTCTGTGGGGGGAACAGGGAAAAAATGGAACTCTCCTTTTGGCAAGAAACGGCTGCCGGTGGGGAAATGGATCATAGGATTGTCGGCTGCTGCGGTTTTGTTCTATGCCGTACAATTTGGGCTGGTGAAGTTTTTGGATATACCTTCTGGATGGTTTGTATTCGCTTATGCGCCCAATATCCTATTTAAAGAAGTGAGGGTTGAATATACCCCATCCCCGTATTATATTTCGCTGAGGCCTTTGGATGAGCTCTACATAGGCGAGGAGTGTAACAATCTTTCTAAGATTATAGCTCCTTTTGGTGTCAAAAATCTTAGATTAAAGCAATTAACAGATGAGAGAACTTCTGCAATCGGCTTGCTAAAAGGTTTGGAGGGCCTTACGATTACGGACAGCCCTAATTTGACAGAGGAAGGGTTTGCTGCGCTTAAGATACCGGAGACCGTGAAGCGTTTGCAGCTTGGTGATGGTTCGACTCCTGTTTATCATCTGAAGAAACTCGATATTTCCAATGATTTAGAATCTTTGCTGGTTTTCGCAAAATGGGATTTTACAGCGAATGTGAATGGAGATGTGCAAAAAGCAGAGCTTTTCAGTACAGGAAACCTTGCGGTGAATTTAAATGGGGATGTGCAGCTATCAAGCAACTACGCAGAAGGAGAAACTCTTGCAATAAATGTGAATGGGTATGTGGAGAAATTAGACCTTATACATACTGGCGAATCGTCTATCGGGAAGAATCTTACAGTGGATGGAACCGGGCGGATTGATAGGATGGATTTAAGATATCAAGGCAACGATTTGGCACTGAATGTAGCGCCTAAAGCACTAAAAATGAATGGTTATTCTGGCGAAAATGAGCTGGTTTTGCCGGAAGGCATAGAGATATTAAAGTGTGAGGATGGTCCCGGACTGCTGCAAAGCCTGCCAATTCCAGGCAGCGTGCGGCTTCTTAAGGTAGCTTCGAACGGCCTTGACTTTGATGCGTTAAAGATTCCGGAAGGCATATTATACTATCAATTAGATTCAGGCAGGCGCGACGACCATAGGGAATACCAGGCTGAAAACTGCCCGCAGGAATTTGTGGGTTTTGATTTTGATCAATTTTTTAATTCTGAGGATGCTGCCATGCCGGATTTATCGAGGTATTGATGTAAGACGGCGAAGGAAGCACAAAAGTTGATGTGGAAGAAGACTTTTCTTGCATACAAAGGAAATGTGTCTTATAATGTACTTTATGAAAGTCAAGAATATTCTTTTAGAATGGAGAATAATTATGAAAAAATTCCACAAAATCACATGTCTGCTGCTTGCCGTGCTGCTTGCCTTAACCTTTTCTGCGTGTGGGCAAAAGACTGCGGGCAAAAACCAGACAGGCCAAAACACAGGAACCGGACAGACCGGAGAGAAAATCGTCAATATTGGCGTGACAAATACACTAAATACCCTAAACCCCCTTATGATGGACGGCGGGGAAATCAACAAATACGCGACTGGCCTGATGTTCCTTCCGCTTTGCGAACTGACAGAAACGATGGAATTTGAAGGACAATTGGCAGACTCCATTACAACGCAGGACAACCGCACCTTTACAGTCCATATCAACGAAGAAGCCACATGGTCGGACGGAAAACCTGTGACTGCAAAAGATGCCGCTTATACTGCCCTTCGCATTGCAAGCCCCATCATCGGCAATACCGCAATGATGTATAGCGTCTTTGAGGGCGTTGGCGATGATGGCTTTGTAGAGCCAGGAGCTTTAAGCGTTTCCGGCATCCGCGTCGTAGATGAAAAGACATTGGAGTTTACGGCAAAGCAGCCTATGCCGCTTCTTTCCTTCCAAAATTCCTACGCACGCTACCTCATGCCCCTTCCAGAGCACATTATTTCGAAATACAGCGAAGAAGAACTAAAAACAGCGGAATGGTTTTTGCATCCAGACGTTGTAAGCGGCCCCTATCAGGTGACCGAGTATGATCCAAACCACTACATCTCCTACCAGGCAAATAAAAATTACTGGAACGGCGTGCCAAAGATTGACAGGCTCAACATTAAGATTGTGGATGCCAGCCAGATTTATGCAGGATTGCAGTCCGGGGAAATTGACATTACCCACCATACGATGAGCACGATCCCGCAGGAAGACTATGAAAGCATCGAAGCATTAGAACATGTGCAGGCCGTTTATGGCATGCCGGTCATCAACCAGTCCGTCTTTATCCAGACAAAGACAGTGCCAGATGCCAGGGTGCGCCAGGCGATGCTTTGCGCTATTGACAGAAAACAGATTTTAGAACAGCTTCTAAATGGCACAGGCGAGATTGTGGATGGCTACTTATCCTCTGCAAGCCCCTATTTTGATGAAACGATTGTGCCAACGCCCTATGACCCTGAAAGGGCAAAAACGCTGCTGGCACAGGCCGGATGGGACGGCACGCAGGTATTAAGATTTTATGTAAACTCAGGAGATACGACTTTTGTCAACGCGGCTGCTGTAATGGCGGCCCAGTGGGAAGCGGTCGGCATCAAAACGCAGATTCAGACAGTAGATTTTGCGACACTCATGTCAGTTGCCGGAACAGATGACTGCGACATTCTAGCAGTCCAGTATACGTACCCGCCGGTTGACCCTTATGCGGACCTTGCATGGCTGATGAGCGGGGAAGGCAGCTGGACAGGATACGGGGAAGAAAGCGTCGTGAAGGCACTGCAGGATACGCAGACTGCCTACGATGCAAAACAGCTGGCAGAGCTTTATGCGGTTGTAAACAGAAAAATGCAGGAGGACGTTCCGATGTTTTCCGCTTATATCATCAGCCCGCAAGGCGCGGCCAACAAACGCCTGATTGGCGCAAAACCGAGCGTTTACGGATTTTTTAACCATGTACAGGATTGGGATATCAAAGAATAGGGTAGGGGTGCGTTATGCCGCATATTCTTGAAATCAAAGGATTGACGACAGTATTTAAAGGAGATTATGGCGATACTGTCAGCGTAGACCATATAGACTGCTATGTGGACAAAGGCGAGACCGTCTGCATCGTAGGAGAGTCCGGCTGCGGGAAAAGCGTGACATCGCTGTCTGTCATGGGGCTTTTGCAAAAAGAAAAGGCTTCTGTGGAAGGCATGGCCTGCTTTGACGGGAAAGACCTTTTGGCAATGGGCGAAAAAGAGAAAGATAAAATCCGTGGAAACAAAATGACGATGATCTTCCAGGATCCGCTCACTTCTTTAAACCCCGCTTTTACGATAGGCAGCCAGATTATGGAAAGCATCCGGGTGCATTTGCGCCTAAACAAAGAAGAAAGCAAAAAACGGGCAGTGGAAATGCTCCAAAAGGCGGGCATGCCGGATGCGCAGATGATAATGCGCAAATACCCGCATACCCTTTCCGGCGGCATGCGCCAGCGTGCGATGATTGCCATGGCACTCGCCTGCCATCCCCAGCTTGTCATTGCGGATGAGCCGACGACGGCGCTTGACGTGACAATACAGGCGCAGATTATGCGCCAGCTAAAGCAGCTGCAGCAGGAAATGGGAATGGCGCTGATTTTGATTACGCACGATATGGGGCTTGTGGCGCAGATGGCGGACCGGGTTTACGTCATGTATGCGGGACAGATGGTAGAACACGCCTTGGCAGAAGAACTGTTTGCCCATCCCGCGCATCCGTATACAAAAGCCCTCTTAGCGGCCTCGCCAGGCATCCGCGATACGCCGGAAAAGAAACTTGTTTCGATTCCCGGCATGGCACCGGAGCGTTATGATGATATCAAAGGCTGCAGATTCGCGCAAAGGTGCCCGTATGCGCAAGAAAGATGCCTGTCGTATGAAGGGAATGAACTGCTGCGGGAGGCTCATACGGCCAAATGCTGCAGGGCAAACGAATTTTCCAGTGCCAGCCAATAGGAGCCAGACAGATGGAGCAGAAAGAATGGGCGGGCACGCCCCTTATTCATGTAGAAAATTTAAAAAAATATTATCCGGTCAAAAACGATGCCATTTTGCGCACTGCCGCATACGCGAAAGCAGTGGACGGCGTCAGTTTTTCCATTGCAAAAGCAGAAACGCTAGGACTTGTTGGGGAATCCGGCTGCGGGAAATCGACAGTCGGCAGGCTGCTTGTCGGCTTAGAACGCCCGGATGGCGGCACGCTTTCCTACCGGGGACGGGAACTGGCAGATTTTTTAAAAGAAAACGGCCGGCGGGCGCGCACGAAACTGCAGATGGTATTCCAGGATTCGTATTCTTCCTTAAATCCAAGAAAACATATATATGAAATATTGGCGCAGCCGATGCTCTGCCACCGCATAGCCACAAAAGACACGCTGCATAAAGAACTGGAACGCCTGCTGTCTATGGTAGGGCTTCCACAAAGCGTCCTAGGGCGTTACCCGCACGAATTTTCCGGCGGCCAAAGGCAGCGCATTGGCATTGCCCGGGCGTTGTCGTTAAAACCGGAATTTCTCATATGCGACGAGCCGGTCAGTGCGCTTGACGTATCGGTGCAGGCGCAGATTTTAAACTTGCTGCGTGGCTTGCAAAAAGAACTGCAGTTAACCTGTCTGTTCATCGGGCACGGCCTTGGGGCGGTAAAATATGTCAGTGACCATATAGCCGTCATGTATTTAGGAAAAATTGTGGAAACCGCGCCTACGGAAGAAATTTTCCAAAATCCGCTCCATCCGTATACGCGTGCGCTCTGTGACGCCGCACCGGGCGGCATAGAAGATAGGCAGACAGGCAGATGGGAAACGCCGCTCTTAAATGGGGAGGCCGGTTCCAATATAACGCTGCCAACAGGCTGCAGATTCCATCCAAGATGCCCGTATGCATCCGCAAAATGCAAAGAAGAAGAGCCGGTTTTAACGGCGGCAGATGGCACAGTGCGCCAAGTGGCATGCTGGAATATGGAATAAAAAGAAAGGCGAAAGCCATGCTAAAATATGTGCTCAAAAGAATATTGATAGCCATTCCCGTCTTAGCGGGGATTACGATGATTGATTATGCGCTCATGTGCATGGCGGGCAGCCCGCTTGCGATGATGCAGGGGCCGCGCATTTCACAGGCGGCGGTTGCGGCAAAAGAGATTGCGCTCGGCTTGGATAAGCCGTTTTATGTGCAGTATTTTGTCTGGCTTGGACAAATACTGCAGGGAAATTTCGGTTATTCCATGAAAACGTTCCAGCCAGTCGGGGATATGATCAAAGCGCATCTGGCGCCGACATTGCTGCTTATGGGCGTTTCCATGCTTGCCGGGCTGATTTTGGCTGTCCCGGCGGGGATTTACAGTGCGGTCCGCCAATATTCCAAAGGGGATTACGCGGTTGTGGCATTGTCGTTTCTAGGCAGCAGCATTCCGGGATTTTTCCTTTCCTTATTGCTCATCTTTCTTTTTACGGTAAGGCTGCAATGGCTTCCTTCAAGCGGCATGATGACGCTTGGGACAGACGGGGGCTTTTGGGATGTGGCACGCCATATGGCAATGCCCGCAATCGTGCTTGCCATTTCCATGGCGGGGACGAATATCCGCTATATCAGGAGCGCGACGCTTGAAATATTGCATGCGGACTATGTCAGGACGGCAAGGGCAAAAGGGATTGGGAACTTTCTTGTAGTGCATAAACATGTCTTAAGGAATGCCTTAGTGCCAATCGTTACAGTCATTGGGATGCAGATACCGATGCTCTTTGGCGGCGCAGTCATTATAGAACAAGTGTTCTCGTGGCCGGGCATTGGGCTGATGACAATGAGCGCGATCACGGCAAGGGATTACCCCGTCATTATGGGGGTATGCCTGTTGTCTGCGGTTGTCGTGCTTGCCGGAAATCTTTTGACGGACATTCTGTACGCGGCAATCGATCCGACGATCCAGATGCAATAAAAAACTAGTTTGCAAAGAGGGCGAAGATGAAACACCAGACAGCAGATTATTCCTATCAGATCCATGAAAATTACAGGCAGACAGTCTGGCGGCGGTTTAAGCGCCACAGACTGGCAGCAGTCAGCCTGGCAGTCGTTGCCCTGCTTGGGGGTGCGGCTCTTTTTGCGCCTTGGATTGCGCCATACGATCCAAATGAGATAGCGGGCCCGTTTGCGGGTGCGCCATGCGGGGAGTTTTGGCTTGGGACGGATCAGATTGGGCGGGACATTTTCAGCCGCCTCCTATACGCCCTTAGGGTATCGCTGCTTGTCGGCATTATGGCAACGGCGGTTTCTACTTTCATCGGCGTGCTGCTTGGACTGGCGGCGGGGTATTTTGGCGGCGTGGCAGATATGGCGATTATGCGGTTTACGGATATGGTCATGTCGTTTCCCTACATTCTGCTCGTGCTCGTGGCGGCCTGCGTCTTTTCGCCGGGGCTTTGGAATATCATCCTCATTCTCGGGTTTGTGGACTGGCCGGGGATTGCCAGGCTTGTGCGCGGCAATGTGCTAAGCCTTCGGGAAATGAATTTTGTCAAAGCCGGCATAGTATCCGGCATGCCGCCGCGCTTCCTCCTCTTTTCGGAAATACTGCCAAATACTGCGGCGCCGATCCTTGTCTATGCGACGAGCGTCGTGGCGCTTTCAGTGTTGGATGAGGCGGCGCTTAGCTTTCTTGGCATGGGGGTGCAGCCGCCTACGGCCAGCCTTGGCAATATGCTAAACGGGGCGCAGTCGCTGACGGTATTGACAAAACAGCCGTGGATATGGCTTCCGCCGGGCATTTTAGTCATCCTCTTTGTCATCGCCGTCAACTTTATCGGGGATGCTTTGCGGGATGCCTTAGACCCGGCGGGAAACAGGCAGGAAAAATCATAGATTGTTTATGGTTGACCGGTCTGGTCAAGAAGTTCAATCTTAATATCGTACAGTTTCCGGGAAAGGTCCACATAGACGTTGTGCGGGTTGACAAGACGCCTTGTTTCTTCCCAGAGCGTTGCCAGTTCGCTTGCGCAGTAGCTTCGGATGTCCATGACTTTTGGGGAAACATAGCAGCGTTTTCCTTTTTGGAATACCGGGATCATCATTTCGCGCATCGTATAGCTTCCGGCCGCCAGCTTTGTCTTTTTCCATGGCTCTGACGGGTCAAACAAAAGCAGCGGCTCATTTTCGTCAAATTTCTCATCGGTCAGGCAGATCAGGTCTGCCTTTATTTTTTTGCTTTCCTTTTCATAAATCCGGTAAAAAGTTTTATTTCCCGGATTGGTCACCTTTTCAGAATTTTCCGAGAGCTTGATCTTTGGGATAAAAACGCCGTCTTTGCCCATGACGGCGGCAAGTTTATAGACGCCGCCAAATGCCGGCCAGTCTTTGGAAGTGATCAGGTTTGTGCCAACGCCCCAGGATGTAATGGCGGCGCCCTGTGCTTTTAAGCTGTCGATCAAATATTCATCCAAATCATTGGAAGCAGAGATGATTGCGTCCGTAAATCCCGCCTCATCCAGCATGCGCCGCGCTTTTTTGGATAAATAAGCAAGGTCGCCGCTGTCTAAGCGGATGCCGTAATTGCAAAGCGGGATACCGGCATCCCGCATTTTTGTAAAGATGCGGATCGCGTTTGGAATGCCGGATTTTAACGTATCATACGTATCTACGAGCAGGATGCAGGCAGAGGGGTAGAGGCTGGCGTAGCGTTCAAAGGCGGTATATTCGTCGGGAAAGCTCATGATCCAGCTGTGTGCGTGGGTTCCTTTGACGGGAATGTCAAAAAGCTGCCCCGCCAGCACGTTGCTCGTGCCGATGCAGCCGCCGATGAGTGCCGCCCTTGCGCCGTAAGTCCCAGCATCCGGGCCTTGCGCACGCCGCAGCCCAAATTCCATAATGCCGTCGCCGCGTGCCGCATAGCATACGCGGGCAGTCTTTGTCGCGATCAGGCTCTGGTGGTTGATGATGTTTAAAATTGCCGTTTCCACAAGCTGCGCCTCCATCATAGGCGCAATGACTTTGACAAGCGGCTCCCTTGGGAAAATGACGGAGCCTTCCGGCACAGCATAAATATCGCCGGAAAATTTAAAATCTTCCAGGTAGGCAAGGAAGTCCTGGGAAAATATGCCAAGCCCGGCAAGGTAGGCAATATCTTCCTTGTCAAAATGCAGTTCCTCAATATATTGCATCATCTGCTCTAATCCCGCCATAATGGCATAACCGCCGTCAGACGGGTTTGCGCGGTAAAACATATCAAAAATGGCAGTTTCGTTTTGCGATTTGTTTTTAAAATACCCTTGCATCATCGTCAGTTCATACAAGTCTGTCAGCAGGGTCAGGTTTTGTCTGTCCATTATTTTTCCTCCAAAGGCCCGGCCTCTTCCGAAAGAATGACAAAAATGAGGCCGATGATAAATAAAACGATCAGGGCGAGGACGCCATAGCGGGAGCTGTTTAAGAAAAAGGCGCATGCCGCAAGGATGAGCGGTCCTAAAAAGTCTGCAAATTTACCGAAGATGTCAAAGAAGCCAAAGTACTCGCTTGCCTCTTCTTTTGGGATCAGCTTGCCAAAGTGGGAGCGGGAGAGGGCCTGTATGCCGCCCTGGCACATGCCGACTGCAACGGAAAGAATCCAAAATTCTGCTTCCGTATCCAGGTTGAATCCGAAAATGCAGATGATGCAATAGCCAAGGATGAAAATTTTAATAAGCCACATGCAGCCAAGCATTTTTACGGCCTTTCCAGCCAGGATAGAGCAGGGGAAAGCGACAAACTGCGTAATGAGCAGGGCAAGTATCATGGCCGTATCGTCAATGCCGACTTCCTTTCCATAAATAGTAGCCATCGAAATGATTGTATAAACACCGTCGATATAGCAAAAATAGCCGATCATGAAAAATAAAAGGCGTTTGTTGCGCTTTGCCTTTTTAAAGGTAGCGCCAAGGCGGGCAAAAGCGCCTTTGACCATATGTTCCTCCGGCTCCACATAATAGACCTGCTGCACATTTTTTAAGAGCGGGACCGTCAAACCGACCCACCAGGCGATCGTAAGAAAAAAGGATATTTTCGTCGCGGCCGTGCTGCTTAGGCCGAAAGGATGCAGCAGGATGAGCGAAATGCCGATAATAAACGGAACGCAGCTTCCAATATACCCCCATGCGTAACCGGCAGTGGAAATGCGGTCCATGCGCTCATCTGTCGTCACGTCCGTGAGCATGGCATCGTAGAAAATGTTGCATGCGCTGTAGCCAAGTTTTGAAACGATGAAAAATACGAGGAAGCTAATCCAGTTTGGCGCAAGCGTAAAAGCGGCAGCGCCGGAAATTGCCAAAACCAGGAAAAAGAGAAAAATTTTCTTTTTCATGTTTTTGTAATCGGCAATCGTGCCAAGGATAGGCGCAAGGAACGCTAAAGCGAGCGTCGCTGCGGAAGTGGAAGCTCCCCAGATAGAAGAGCTTTGCTGTGGCAAAATGCCAGCGGCGTTTGTCAGGCTGCCAAAATAAATCGGGATTGTTACTGTTACGATCATGATAAAGGCGGAATTTGCTACGTCATACAATATCCAGCTTTTTTCCTGTTTTGTCATTTTTTTGTCCATGTGCGATTCTACCATACCTTTCTGAAGCGGTGAAAAGTGCCACTGCTTTTATCTTACGTGATTATTCTTCTAAAAGCAACTGCTTTTTGCATAGGAGTCCTTGACAATGAGGCGATTTCCGATTTACAATTACCGTGACTACACGGAAAGGAGCGCCATTATGTACGAAAAAGTGTCAGCAAATCTGAATTTCGTCGAGCATGAAAAGGCGACAGAAAAATTTTGGAGAGAACACGATATTTTTAAAAAGAGCATGGAAAACAGGGCGGGAGGCGAAACCTATACTTTTTATGACGGTCCTCCAACGGCAAACGGGACGCCGCATATCGGGCATGTGTTAACGCGTGTCATTAAAGATATGATTCCCCGTTACCGGACGATGAAAGGCTGCATGGTGCCAAGAAAAGCCGGATGGGATACGCACGGCCTGCCAGTAGAGCTGGAAGTGGAAAGGCTTCTTGGGTTAGACGGCAAAGAACAGATAGAAGAATACGGGCTGGATCCGTTTATTGTAAAGTGCAAGGAAAGCGTATGGAAATATAAAGGCATGTGGGAAGATTTCTCCGCAACCGTAGGCTTTTGGGCGGATATGGACGACCCGTATGTCACATACCATGATGATTTCATCGAGTCCGAATGGTGGGCGTTAAAGCAGATCTGGGACAAAGGGCTGCTCTATAAAGGCTTTAAGATCGTGCCGTACTGCCCGCGCTGCGGGACGCCGCTTTCTTCCCATGAAGTGGCGCAGGGGTATAAAGACGTAAAAGAGCGTTCCGCCGTGGCACGTTTTAAAGTAAAGGACGAGGATGCCTATATCCTTGCCTGGACGACAACGCCGTGGACGCTTCCTTCCAATGTCGCCCTGTGCGTCAACCCGGATGAAACTTATGTAAAAGCAAAAGCGGCAGACGGAAACGTCTATTATATGGCACAGGCACTGGCAGATGCCGTGCTTGGGAAACTGGCAGATGAAGCAGCGGGCATCAAGGCATACGAAACGCTCGCGGTTTATACAGGCAAAGACTTGGAATACAAAGCATACGAGCCGCTGTTTGATTATGCAGTGGACATTTGCAGTAAGCAGGGCAAAAAAGCGTATTATGTGACATGTGACACATATGTCACATTGACGGACGGCACAGGCGTTGTCCACATTGCACCGGCGTTTGGCGAAGACGATGCCCGCGTGGGGCGCCTATACGGCCTGCCATTTGTGCAGCTTGTGGACGGAAAGGGCAATATGACGGCAGAGACCGATTATGAGGGGGTATTTTGCAAAGATGCCGACAAATTGATTTTAACAGACCTGGAAAAAAAGGGCCTGCTTTATGACGCGCCCAAATTTGAGCACAGCTACCCGCACTGCTGGCGGTGCGATACCCCGTTAATCTATTATGCGCGTGAGTCGTGGTTTATTAAGATGACGGCGGTAAAAGAAGACTTGATCCGCAACAACAATACGATCAACTGGATACCGGAATCGATTGGCAAAGGCAGGTTTGGCGACTGGCTGGAAAATATACAAGACTGGGGGATTTCCCGCAACCGCTACTGGGGCACGCCGTTAAACGTATGGGAATGCGCGTGCGGCCATATGCAGGCAGTCGGCAGCAGGGAGGAATTAGAGCGCCTAAGCGCCAATCCGGCGGCTAAGACAGTAGAACTGCACAGGCCCTATATTGATGAGATTACGATGCCCTGCCCAAAATGCGGCAAAACGATGCACCGTGTGCCGGAAGTCATCGACTGCTGGTTTGATTCCGGCGCAATGCCGTTTGCACAGCATCATTACCCGTTTGAAAATAAAGAGCTGTTTGAGAAACAATTCCCGGCGCAGTTTATCTGTGAAGCGGTAGACCAGACGAGAGGATGGTTTTATTCGCTGCTTGCAGAATCGACGCTGCTCTTTAACAAAGCGTCGTACGAAAATGTCATTGTGCTCGGCCATGTGCAGGATGAGAACGGGCAGAAGATGAGCAAATCCAAAGGAAACGCGATAGACCCGTTTGATGCGCTTGCACAGTACGGCGCGGATGCGATACGCTGGTATTTTTACATCAATTCGGCGCCATGGCTCCCAAACAGGTTCCATGGGAAGGCAGTGCTGGAAGGCCAGAGAAAATTCATGGGGACGCTATGGAATACGTATGCGTTTTTCGTGCTCTATGCCAACATTGACAGCTTTAACGCGCTGGAATATACGCTGGAATATGAGAAACTGCCAGTCATGGACAAATGGCTTTTGTCCAAATTAAATACGATGATAAAAGAAGTGGACTATCATCTGGATCATTACCGGATCCCTGAGGCGGCGCGGGCACTGCAGGATTTTGTGGACGATATGAGCAATTGGTATGTCAGAAGGAGCAGGGAACGTTTCTGGGCAAAAGGGATGGAGCAGGATAAGATTAACGCCTACATGACGCTTTATGCCGCGCTTGTGGATACCGCGAAAGCGGCGGCGCCCATGATTCCGTTTATGACAGAGGAAATTTACAGAAACCTTGTGGCCGGCCTTGACAAAACAGCACCGGAAAGCGTGCATTTATGCGATTTTCCAAAAGCGGATGAAAGCCGGATAGACGGGCAGCTTGCAGAAGCAATGGACGCAGTGCGGAAAGTAGTCGTGTTAGGGCGTGCATGCCGGAACGCGGCGGGCATCAAAAACCGCCAGCCGATCGGGAAAATGTTCATCAAGGCGCCGTTTGTGCTCGATGAATTTTATAAGGCGATCATCGCGGACGAGCTCAATGTCGGCAGTGTTATTTTTACCGGGGATGTCAGGGACTTTACAACGTATACGTTCAAGCCGCAGCTTAGGACGGTAGGGCCAAAATACGGCAAACAGCTTGGCGGCATCCAAAAAGCGTTAGCGCAGCTTGACGGCAACGCGGCGTTTGATAGGCTGAAAGCGGAAGGTGCGCTGGAATTTGACATAAATGACACACATGTCATATTAAAAGAAGAAGATCTGCTGATCGAGATGATCCAGAAAGAAGGGTATCTGTCAGAGGCAGACAGCGCCGTGACTGTCGTGTTGGATACGAACCTGACAGAAGAGCTTGTGGAGGAAGGCTTTGTATACGAAGTGATCAGCAAAATCCAGACAATGCGCAAAGAGGCGGATTTTGAAGTCACAGACCATATCAGGGTGTCTGTTGGCAGCAACAGGCGGATTGCGGATATCGTCATGCGCAATAAGGCAAGGATCGCGGAAAAAGTGCTGGCAGACGAGATAACAGAGGATGGCGCGCTGGCTGTTTCTAAAGAGTGGAACGTCAACGGGGAAATGGTGATAATCAGCCTGGAAAAGTAATATAAAAAGTAATCGTTGCAAATAACAGGCAGCTATTTTATAATGAAAGGTATAAAGCAGAAGCGATAAAGGAGGAAGCCTATGAAGAATACAAACAAAGCTGAAAAGCCAAAACTAAGATTTGATAAAGATTTATTTAAACGAAGTGTGCTGTATAATGTAAAAACACTTTACAGGAAGACGCTGGAAGAAGCAACGCAGCAGCAGCTTTTCCAGGCAGTTTCCTATGCGATCAAAGATGCTGTTGTAGATAACTGGCTGGAAACGCAAAAGACCTATGAGGAAAAAGACCCTAAGACAGTATACTACCTGTCCATGGAATTTCTCATGGGGCGTGCGCTTGGCAACAATGTCATCAACCTGCAGGCATACAAGCCGGTAAAGGAAGCGCTCGAGGAATTGGGCCTTAATTTAAACGCCATTGAGGATCAGGAGCTTGACCCGGCGCTTGGCAACGGCGGCCTTGGACGGCTGGCAGCCTGTTTCTTAGATTCCCTTGCAACGTTAGGGTATGCGGCGTATGGCTGCGGCATCCGTTACCGCTACGGCATGTTCAAACAGGAAATCCGGGACGGCTATCAGGTGGAAGTGCCGGACAACTGGCTTGCCGATGGCAATCCTTTTGAGCTGCGCCGCCCGGAATATGCTAAGACGGTGAAATTCGGCGGCTATGTCAATGTGACAATCGATGAAAACGGCAGGGGCAAGTTTACGCAGGAAGGCTATCAGTCTGTAACGGCAATCCCATACGACCTTCCAGTCGTTGGGTATGGCAATGGCATTGTCAACACGCTGCGTATCTGGGATGCACAGCCGGTAGAGTGCTTTAAGCTCGATTCTTTTGACAAAGGCGACTACCAAAAGGCGGTAGAGCAGGAAAACCTTGCAAGAAACATCGTAGAAGTGCTCTATCCAAACGACAACCACTATGCGGGCAAAGAGCTTCGGTTAAAACAGCAATATTTCTTTATTTCCGCGTCTGTGCAGGAAGCGGTTGCAAAGTATATGCGCAAGCATGACGATATCCGTAAATTCCATGAAAAAGTCGCTTTTCAGCTAAACGATACGCATCCGACCGTAGCAGTTGCGGAACTGATGCGCGTATTGATGGATGAGCATTACCTGACATGGGATGAAGCATGGGCGGTGACGACAAAGACATGCGCGTACACAAACCATACGATCATGTCAGAAGCACTGGAAAAATGGCCGATTGAACTGTTTTCCAGGCTGCTTCCAAGAATTTACCAGATTGTGGAAGAGATCAACCGGAGGTTTATCTTACAGATTGAGCAGTCCTACCCGGGCAATCAGGAAAAAGTCCGCAAGATGGCGATAATCTATGACGGACAGGTGAAGATGGCGCATCTTGCGATTGCGGCAAGTTATTCTGTCAACGGCGTTGCAAGGCTGCATACGGAAATTTTAAAGCACCAGGAATTAAAAGATTTTTATGAGATGATGCCGTCGAAATTCAACAATAAGACAAACGGCATTACGCAGCGGCGCTTTTTGCTGCATGCCAACCCGCTCTTGGCAGACTGGGTGACGGCGCATGTAGGCTCGGACTGGATTACAGACCTGCCTAAGATAAACAAGCTGAAAATTTATGCGGACGACGAAAAGTCGCAGCAGGAATTTATGCATATCAAATACCAGAATAAAGTGCGCCTGGCAGAGTACATTTTAGAGCATAACGGGATTGTCGTAGACCCGCGCTCTATCTTTGACGTACAGGTTAAGCGGCTCCATGAATATAAGCGCCAGCTCCTTAACATTTTGCATATCATGTACTTGTACAATGAGTTAAAAGAGCATCCAGAAATGGAATTTTACCCAAGGACGTTTATTTTTGGCGCTAAGGCGGCAGCAGGCTATAAAAACGCGAAGATGACGATCAAACTGATCAATTCCGTTGCCAATGTCGTAAACAATGACGAATCGATCCAGGGAAAGATTAAGATTGTATTTATCGAGAATTACCGCGTGTCAAATGCAGAGTGGATCTTTGCGGCAGCAGACGTATCGGAACAGATCTCTACGGCGAGCAAGGAAGCCTCCGGCACGGGCAATATGAAGTTTATGTTAAACGGCGCGATCACGCTTGGCACGATGGACGGAGCAAACATTGAGATCGTAGAGGAAGTCGGAGAGGAGAACGCGTTTATTTTCGGCCTTTCTTCCGATGAAGTCATCCGCTATGAGAACTATGGCGGCTACAATCCGATGGAGATTTTTAACAACGATCCTGATATTAGGAAAGTATTGATGCAGCTGATCAACGGTGCTTATGCGCCAAGCGATCCGGATATGTTTAGGGGACTGTACAACTCTTTGTTAAACACGCAGTCTACAGCAAGAGCGGATACCTATTTTATCTTAAAAGATTTTAAGGCATATGCAGAGGCGCAAAAACGCGTGGAGGCGGCATACCGGAAAGAGTCAGAGTGGGCAAAGAGCGCCATTTTAAATGTAGCGTCTTCCGGCAAGTTCACATCGGACCGCACGATTTTAGAATATGTCGATGAAATATGGAAGCTGGACAAAGTAATGCTTAGGAAGAGGGGTTAGCATTACGGCATCAACGAGGAGAAAGCAGATGATAACATTATCAAACGGCGGCGCCTATCTGCTAAACGGCACGCAGGTCATTCCTGACGATGCACAGGCGGCTGCGCTTTTAGGCAAAGCCGGAAAGACTGCGGCAAAAGAAGAGGCGGCAAAAAATACGATCGCCTATGGCATTTTACAGGCGCACAATACTTCCGGCGACAGGCAGAAGCTTACGATCAAATTTGACAAGCTGACTTCCCATGACATTACGTTTGTCGGCATTATCCAGACGGCGCGGGCATCCGGGCTTGAGAAGTTTCCGGTACCGTACATATTGACAAACTGCCACAATTCCCTTTGCGCAGTCGGCGGCACGATCAATGAAGACGACCATATGTTCGGCTTAACTTGCGCGAAAAGATACGGCGGCGTCTATGTGCCGCCCCACCAGGCAGTCATCCACCAGTTTGCAAGGGAGATGCTTGCCGGAGGCGGGAAAATGATTCTTGGCTCCGATTCCCATACGCGTTACGGCGCACTTGGGACAATGGCAATGGGGGAAGGCGGGCCCGAGCTTGTAAAGCAGCTGTTAAACCAGACATATGACATTGCCATGCCAAAGGTTGTGGGCGTATACTTAACGGGGGCGCCGGCAAAAGGCGTTGGCCCGCAGGACGTTGCGCTTGCCATTATCGGCGCGGTGTTTGACAACGGCTATGTGAACAACAAAGTCATGGAATTTATCGGCCCTGGCGTTTCTTCGCTAAGCGCTGATTTTCGAATCGGCATCGATGTCATGACGACGGAAACGACATGCCTGTCCTCTATTTGGAGGACGGATGATGCCATCCGGGAATTTTATGAGATTCATCAACGCCTGGAAGATTATGTAAACCTAAATCCGGGTGATGTCGCTTATTATGACGGCATGATCACCGTAGACCTTGCCAAGATCAAGCCTATGATCGCCATGCCGTTCCATCCAAGCAATACGTATACGATCGAGGAAGTCAATGCCAACCTGCGCGACATTTTGCACGATGTCGAGCAAAAAGCAGCAGTCAGCCTTGGCAGTGCCATGCCTTACTCTTTGCAGGATAAGGTCATAAACGGCAGGCTGTATGTGGAGCAGGGCATTATCGCAGGCTGCGCGGGCGGCGGATTTGAAAATATTTGCGCGGCAGCGGATATCTTACGGGGGAGGGGTATTGGAGCAGACGAATTTACGCTAAGTGTCTACCCGGCTTCTACGCCTGTTTATATGGAGCTTGTAAAAAATGGCAGCGTGGCAGACTTGCTTGCGGCCGGGGCGATTGTCAAGACGGCGTTTTGCGGGCCGTGCTTTGGCGCGGGCGATACCCCGGCAAACAATGCATTCAGCATCCGTCACTCGACAAGGAACTTTCCAAACAGGGAGGGCTCTAAGCTGCAAAGCGGCCAGATTGCTTCGGTTGCGCTTATGGATGCCCGCTCAATTGCGGCAACGGCGGCAAACAAAGGCTTTTTGGCATCCGCTGCTGACATGGATACAGAGTTTCGGAATGCGGTTTATTTCTTTGACAAAACAATTTATGACAACCGTGTCTTTGATTCAAAAGGCGTGGCAGATCCCAATGTTGCGATCAGGCTTGGCCCAAACATCAAAGACTGGCCGGCCATGGGCGCACTGCCAGACAACCTGCTTTTGCGCGTCGTATCAGAAATACACGACCCCGTGACGACAACGGATGAGCTGATCCCATCGGGGGAAACTTCCTCCTACCGCTCTAACCCGCTTGGGCTTGCCGAGTTTACCTTATCAAGAAAAGACCCTGCCTACGTAGGGCTGGCAAAAGATATCCAAAAAGCGGAAACGGCAAGAAAGAACGGGGAAGACCCCTATAAGGCGCATCCGGGCGCAGAGCCTGTGATGCGTGCCATAGCGCAGGCATTTCCAGGGGCGGATCTTAACAATACAGGCTTTGGCTCAACGATCTTTGCGCGAAAGCCGGGCGATGGCTCCGCAAGGGAACAGGCGGCATCCTGCCAGAAAGTGCTTGGCGGCTGGGCGAACATTGCAAACGAATACGCCACGAAACGCTATCGTTCTAATTTGATCAACTGGGGCATGCTGCCGTTTTTGATCGATGACGGCGGGCTTCCATTCCAAAACTTGGACTACCTGTTTATCCCGGCTGTCAAAAAAGCGGTGGAAGACGGGGCGATGGAAGTCAAAGCATATGTCATAAAAGACGGGGCGCCAAAAGAATTTATGCTGCGGCTTGGCAGCATGACAGATAAAGAGCGCCAGATCATCTTAAAAGGCTGCCTGATCAATTATAACAGGCCAGAGTAAAGAATATGTGGAAAATAAGGTTAATATTTGGCAGAAACTGCCGATAACTATATTACAAAGGCTTTTTTGTCCGGCCAGACGGAAAGGCCTTTGAATATAGCGACAGTATCGCCATGGATGGTATTTGTGCCTTGGAATGGATTTTTAGGCAGAAATGCCATTTTTTTGTATAGCGGCAGGGAAGAAGCTAGCCTGTGCCTTAAGGCAGGCGCACAATGCATGGCATACGGCAAAAAGGAGGCAGTGTTTGAGAATAAGTTCCAGCAGTATAGGAATGGAGTCCGCCAGAAGATATTCTTCTGTAAAAAGCCAGACAGTGAAATTTTCTGTTGCGAGGCAGACCGGCATGCTTGCAGGGTTAGGCGGAAACGGATTGGGCAATCTGTTATTATCATCCGGCAAGGAGGAAGCGAAAGAGGAAACAGGGCCGGGAGAAATGATGCAGCAAAAATTATGGGATTTCAGGCAGCGTTTCCAGAATACAAACGCCGTAGACAAAATCCCTGTGCGCGATGAAGCAGACACATGGCAGAAACTTAGGCAGGAGTGCATGCTTTATTTGTTTGAACTGCTCTTTGGGAAGAAAAAATCTGCCATGCCCGCAGATGAGGCGGGCAATTCCATGGCGTTTGCAGCTCCTGTTTCCGTAAGCGTGACAACAGCGTCCGTAGATATCGAAATGCTCTTTAGCGAACAGGAGGAAACTTCTTTTTCCACGCAAGGGTGCGTAAGGACGGCAGATGGGCGGGAGATCATTTTTTCGCTGGATGTTGCAATGAGCCGGAGTTTTTCGGCATACTATCATGAGAATTATGAAATGCAGGCAGTCAGCATGTGCGATCCGCTCATCATCAATTTAGACGGCAATGTTGCGTCTGTTTCAGACCAGAAATTCTATTTTGACTTAAATGCCGATGGAAAAGAGGAAAGCATTTCCGCATTAGGCGCAGGAAGCGGTTTTTTAGCGCTGGATTTAAACGGCGACGGCATCATCAACGATGGAACGGAACTTTTTGGCACGAAGTCGGGCAGCGGCTTTGCTGATTTAAGCAAATATGACTCAGATGGCAATGGATGGATTGACGAGGGGGATGAGATCTGGGATAAACTTTTGATCTGGATGAAAGATGAGAATGGAAAAGACCAGCTCTACCGCGTAGCGCAAAAAGGCATCGGTGCAATCTGCCTGCAGAATGCGGGGACGGATTTTTCCTTAAATTCCGCGCAGGATAACCGCGTCAACGGCCAAATCAGAAAAACAGGCATCTTCTTATATGAAAATGGCAGCGCCGGCACGCTCCAGCACGTTGACCTTGCGACATAGGCATAGAATCATCCTGCTGCTGCATACAATAGTGCAGGGGTGGCCTATGGACAGAAAGAAACATCAATGGAAACAATGGAACATACAATGGAATAGCGAAAAAAATAAAAGAACTGTGCCAAAGAAAAAAAGAGAACTGTCCGGCACAGTTCTTTTATTGCGGGAAAAAGCGGCACGGGCAGCCGGGCTGCTCTTATCCATACTGCTGCTGCCTTATTTTCTGGCTACTTTTACAGGCGGCATGAAACCGCAGGAGAAGAAATTATACTATACGCCGATTACGGTCATACGCCATACGGGTATGGGCATGGAGCATATTCCGTTAGAGGAATATTTGACGGGCGCACTTGCGGCAAGCATGGATCCTTCTTATGAAATGGAGGCATTAAAGGCACAGGCAGTCGTTTTGCGGACGATGGTGCAAAAACAATACAAGGATGGGAGCAATAAAAACAGCGGCGGCGTAGATGCGGGCATGCTGCAGCAGGAATATATGTCGCCGCGCCAGATGCAGGAGCGTTTCGGGGAAAACTTTGAAGCGTACTATGAAAAGCTGGAAACTGCGGTAGAAGAAACGCAAGGATGCATCATACTGTATGAAAATATCGCAGTCGATGCACCGTATTTTTTTTTAAGCAGCGGCAAAACAAGAAATGGCCGGGAAGTTTTTGGCAGCGCGGATTATCCGCATTTACAGCCGGCAGACAGCAGCGCCGATTTACAGTCGGAAGATTATTTCTGTCGGTATTCTTACGGGAAAAAGCAGTTTGCGCAAAAAATTGAAGAAATGATGCAGCGTTATACAGATGTAAAAGACGGCACCCCTTACCGGGAAGTTCGCATAAAAGAGATGACGTTAAAGCGGGATAGCAGCGGCTATGTGCTTGCCATAACCATACGGGGCGAAGTGGTGCCGGGTGAATTTTTCCGGAACTTTTTCCACTTAAATTCCGCCTGCCTTACGATAAAGGAGCAAAACGGAATTGTAGAAATGGAAACGAAGGGCATCGGGCACGGCGTAGGCATGTCGCAGTATGGGGCAAACGCCATGGCGGCATCGGGGGCGGATTTTATGGAGATATTACAGCATTATTTTACCAATATAGAAATCCAAAGAAATTGAATAAACCATCGGAATACGGAAAAACTATGGGAAAGGAAGTGATCATAATACGTTTGGAAGCGAGAATGGAGGATGGTATGAGGAAAAGAAGCAACTACAGATCAGAGCACAAAAAAGAAAAAATCATTATGCTGGCATCCTCGCTGTTTGTGCTGTCTGCACTGACAGTGACGGGATTTTATGTAAGGGAAAAAAATCAAAGCAGCAACGATAACGGCTATGTCGTGGATTTTAGCAAATTGGGCAGCCAGGCCGACGGACAGGCAGAAAACCTTGCGGATACTGCCATCGAAAACCAAAATCCACAGTCTGACATATCCAAAGAGCTGCAGGCGATTGACGATATGGATTACGATCCTGCTTACAGGGAAGCCAATTCTTTAAAAGTAAAGAATGAAAATACGCAGGAGGCGGTGCCGGAAGATGTGCAGGAGGAAACGCCGGAGGATGCGCCCGGCGGCCAGGAGGAGGGAAGCGCCAGGGAAACTGCGGATGAAAAGGCGGTAGAAACGGCGGCAGGAGCCAAACGGGCATTTTCCTTTAAAGAGGACGATACACTGCAATGGCCGGCAGCAGGCAACGTGCTGTTAAATTACAGCATGGACAAGACAATTTATTTTGCGACGCTGCAGGAATACAAATACAATCCCGCAATTGTCATAGAAGCGAAGGAAGGCACGGTGATCACAGCCGCTGCAGCGGGAGAAGTCGCTGCAGTATACCGCGACGCGGAAATAGGACAGGCAGTGGATATCAATATCGGTGACGGCTACCAGGTAACTTACGGACAGCTAAAAGACATTCCGCTCTTAGAAGGGGATATTATAAAGGCCGGGGATATTGTCGGCTATGTGACACAGCCGAGCAAATATTACAGTGTAGAAGGCAGCAACGTGTATTTTAAACTGACGAAAAACGGCACGCCGCTTAATCCGATGGAAAAACTGGAATAACTGCCATAACCGGCAGGGACAGGAACTTCTACGGAAGATATGCGTATATTACAATACGGGTGTTACTTTGCACAAAGAAACCGCAATCGATAAAATACTGCTGCCATGCGCACTTTTGCCGTTTGTGGCAGCCTATGCACCCGGCCTTTGTGCCATTTGTAATATACCGTTTTCCTCGATTGCTTTTTATACAGCGCACATGCAGCCGCATGTGCGTGTACATATAGAGTGCACATATAGAGAAAGTTATGCTTTACCGAAGCAGTGAAAAGGGGTATAATGTTCAAGGAGAGCAGATTTTGTTACAATTCGAAATGGAGAAGTACATGAAGATCATGAAGATCAAAAGAATATTGCCTGTCATATTGTCCTGCTGCCTGCTGACAGGCTGTGAGGACTTGCTTGGGCAGATAGGACATAAAACGCAGCAGCCTGGCATAAAGAATGAGTACCGGACGATACTAAGCAATGCAGGGCATGTGGAGTATGAAGTACCGGAGGGCGTTCCAAAAATCCTGATAAACCAGGCAGGATACAAGCCTGATGGCGATAAGGTGGCGATATTTAGGGGGGAAGCGCTTCCTTCGTCTTTTAAGGTAGTGGACGCAAAGACAGGCGCCGCAATTTATACAGGCGCCATAGGAGAGGGCAGGTATAATGAAACGCTGGAAGAATATAACAGTTATGGTGTTTTTTCCGAAGTGACAGAGCCTGGCAGATATTATATCAAAGCGGACAGGATAGGCATGTCATACCCTTTTGAGATTAAGGAAGACGTGTATGGTGCGGTCTATTATGAAACATTCCGAAGCTATGCAGACCGTACAAATGAGGCGGACACTGTCATTTTGTGTGAAGAAATGACGGTCTTACTTTTGTCGTTTGAATTGTATGCAGACGCTTATATGGACAGCATGAACATCCCGGAGAGCGGCAACGGCATTCCCGATCTTGTGGATGTCATGCACAGGAAGGCAGCGGAGCTTTTTAGGCGGCAGAATGCAGAAACGGGAGGCATCAGGGCAGCAGCCGGCACAATGGAAGAAGATGCGCAGGCGAGCCTTTATGGCGCCGCCGCTATGGCAAAATTTTCCATTGCCTATAAACAATATGATGCCGCGTATGCTGAAGAATGCCTGCTTTTTGCAAAAAAAGCGCTGGAATACGTAAGGGCGGCGCTGCCAAAACAGGATGGCGGACTCGTGTATTTTGCTGCAACAGAGCTTTACCGTGCGACGGGTGCGCCCCAGTACGCGCTGCTGTTAAAAGAATACTGCAGGGTGGAAGAGCGGGCGGCTGGCACGCTGGCAGGATCACGGGTGTATTTTTATGGCGACACCGCGTATTTATCGACAACATACCAGGTGGATACCGCGCTATGCGAAATGATCATGAACATCCTGCGCGGCCGGGTGGAGCAGATTGTGGGCTATTCGAAAAGAGAGGAATATTTCACGTATGGCAATAAAGAGCAAAGCAACAACGAGGAACTGCTGGCAGATATGATGGAGCTTTCTGTCGTAAACTATATCATTGCCAACCACGAATACGGTACGGTGCTGCAAAACCATCTCCACTATTTTCTTGGAAGAAATGCAAAATGCATTACGTACCTGCCAGGGATAGGGTATACGTACTGTGAAAGCGAAGAATCGCTGCTTGCAAGCGAACTGCGAAGCGCCAGGTTTCTTGCGCTGCTTAGCGCGATCAGCCAGGAAAAAACAGTAATAGCCAGCAGCCAGGGGGAAGGCTAGGAGGCATGGGAGAAGAACTATGGCAATAGGAGGAATCGCATGAAAATCGTAGTATTGGCAGGAGGAATCAGCACGGAGAGGGAAGTTTCCCTTATGACGGGCAAGATGATATACCAGGCATTAAAAGGCAGGGGCCATCAGGCGGTCTTGCTCGATGTTTATTTGGGGTATACGGGAAACATTTCCCATATTTTTACAAAAGAGGAAGACTGGGCTGGCGCCATTGGCGCAATCTCTGAAAACAATCCGGACATTGCGGCAGTAAAGGCATTGCGAAAAGATGGCGGGAAAGATTTTTTTGGCTCAAACGTCCTGGCGCTTTGCAAAGAGGCGGATATCGTCTTTATGGCATTGCATGGGGAAAATGGCGAAAATGGCAAAATACAGGCAGTGTTTGACCTGATGGGCATCCGCTATACGGGAACGGATTATATCAGCAGTGCGCTGGCAATGGATAAGGCTTTAACAAAGGCATTGTTTATGCAAAACGGCGTGCCAACGCCAAAAGGGGTCACGCTTAGTGGCGCAGCAATGGAAGAGGAAGCAAAGAAAGCCTGTCCGATGCCGTTTCCTTGCGTTGTCAAAACATGCTGCGGCGGTTCCAGCATCGGCGTGTATATTGTAACAGAAGAAAAAGATTATGCAAAAGCGCTAGAGGAGGCTTTCGCGTTTGGCGGGGAAGTCATTGTGGAGGAATACATAAAAGGCAGGGAATTTTCCGTATGCGTGATCGAAGGCAGGGCACTGCCCATTATCGAAATTGCGCCGCTGCAGGGATTTTATGATTATAAAAGCAAATACCAGGCGGGCAGCACAGTGGAAACATGCCCGGCGCACATTAGCAGGGAACTGACGGAAAAAATGCAGGAAACCGCCCAAAAAGCGTTTGCGGCACTGCGTTTAAAGACGTATGCCCGGATGGATTTTATGATGCGTGAAAATGGGGAAATGTTCTGCCTGGAAGCCAATACCCTGCCGGGTATGACGCCTACGTCGCTCATCCCGCAGGAAGCGGCGGCAGAAGGCATTTCTTTCCCCGCGCTGTGTGAGCTGCTTATGGAAGTTTCTTTAAAGAAATATTAAGAAATAAAGAAATAGCAGGGAACTTTGCACAATCCAAAAAGGAGGAGCAAAATTGAAAAACCTGACATTAGAACATATTGCGACCGCCTGTGGCGGCACTTATTTTGGAAACGAAAGCGATAAGAAAAAAGAGGCGGCGGGCATTGTGACAGATTCCCGCAAAGTAGAAGAAGGCTTCGTTTTCCTTGCGATCAAAGGGGAACGGACAGACGGGCACTGTTATATCCCGCAAGTGTTCCAAAAAGGCGCACTTGCCGTCTTATGCGAAACGGCGCCGGAATGTCCGGCCAGACCGTACATCCTTGTAAAAAGCTCTATCCAGGCACTGCAGGATATCGCGGAATTTTACCGCGCCCAGCTAGATTGCAAAGTAATCGGCATCACCGGCAGTGTCGGAAAGACGAGCACGCGGGAATTTATTGCCGCCGTGCTTGCCCAAAAATACCGCGTCTTGGAAACGGAAGAAAATTTTAACAATGAGATCGGCCTTTCTTTGACCATTTTGCAAATTCGGGAAGAGCAGGAAGCGGCCGTGTTGGAAATGGGCATCAGCCATTTTGGCGAGATGCGGCAGCTTTCTAAAATTGCAAAACCTGACATATGTGTCATAACAAACATCGGGCAGAGCCATATGGAATTTCTTGGCTCTAGGGCGGGCATCTTAGCTGCCAAAACGGAAATTTTTGAGCATATGGCCAAAAAGGGCGATGTCTGCTTAAACGGCGATGACGACATGCTTTGCCTCATTGCGGATGTCAATGGCAAAAAGCCGGTTACATTTGGCATGGGCAAAGAAAACGACGTTTACGCGGATGGCATCTGTCTGCAGGGCTATGCCGGAAGCACATGCAGCATCCACACAAAAACAGGCACATTCCGCGCAGACATTCCGCTTCCTGGCAGGCATATGGTTTTTGGGGCCTTAGCGGCTGCGGCAGTCGGCGGCTTATGCGGGCTAGGCGCAGAAGAGATTGCGGCGGGCCTTTTAAATGTAAAAGCGGTAAAAGGAAGAAATTATTTGATCAAAAGCAAGAAATACAACATTATAGACGATTGCTACAATGCCAGCCCGGAATCTATGAAAGCGGCGCTTGACCTGCTAAGGGGCGAGCCGGGCCGTAAAGTCTGCATTCTTGGCGATATGGGGGAACTTGGCGGGCAGGAAGAAGCCTTGCATGAAGAGGTCGGCCGCTGCGCCGCTAAGGCTGGCATAGACTGTATGATTTTTGTAGGAAAACAGGCGCAGGCAATGGCGCGGGGCGCACACGGCGCACACGGCGCACACTGCTTTGCCACAAAGGAGGAATGCATCCGTGCGCTTGGCGCACTTTTGCAGCCGGGCGATACAATCTTAGTCAAGGCTTCCCATTTTATGGCATTCCACGAAATTATAGAAGCGCTTTGTCCTTAAAATAGGCTTTTATAAAAGTGCCTTGTTCTTAAAATAGGCCTCTTTGATTTGCCCGCAGACATATCCGCCAATTTTCTTTTTGGCCTCTTTGTCTAGCTCGGACATGTAGATTGGCGGCAGGTATTCGATGACGACACAGGTTTTGCGTATTTTTGGAAACTGGTTTTCAAAAATGCCGTCGGAATTGCAAATTGCCATAGGGATGATGGGGCAGCCGGATTTTTCCGCAATTTTAAAACTCCCATTGTGAAATTCCAAAAAAGCGTCCTTTTCCCGGCTTCTTGTGCCTTCCGGGAAAATGCAGATAGAAATGCCGTTTTGGACTTTGGAAACTGCCTCTAAAATTGTCTTTAAGCCTGCCTTGATGTCTTTGCGGTCCAAAAACAGGCAGTGCAGGTATTTCATCCATTTCCTAAGCGAAGGGTAGCGCAGCATCTCGACTTTAGCGACATAGCCGGTAGGCCTTGGCACGCGGACATACGTAAGCAATATATCAAAATAACTCCTGTGGTTGCCAACATACAATACGGGGGTATCCGTTGGCACATTTTCCTCGCCAAGCACAATGATTTTGGCCCCAGAAATTTTAAGGCAGCCCCGAAACGCCCATTTTACGATGGCAAGGGAAGTGCGGTCTTTTAATCCTGGATTGTATTTGCCGATGATCCATTCCGCCAACAGGAGCGGGGTGCTGAAAATTAAAAAGGAAATCACCCATAAACAAATGAAAATAAAACGAAACATAACGGCCGGCTCTCTTTCTTTAGTCCATGTTTTTATCTACAGTATACCCGAGATAAAACTTTTATTCAATAGGCATACTATTATCTGCGGGCTAATAAATTAGTAAAAAAGCAGATTGTAGGGTCGCGTGGCATGAAAAAAAAGTTAACGCTGCTTTGGCTGGCCGGTATTTTCCTGTGTCTGCTTGGCGGATGCGGCTTTGGGCAGAAAAAGACGGCTAAATTAAGGGATTTGGATTTTACGGTCGTAAGCGACGACAGGCTCCCGGAAGAATTAAAATCAATATTGGAGGATAAGAAGCAAAACGAATTTAAAATTACTTACACAGACGATAAATATCTTTATATCTGCATCGGTTATGGGGCGCAGCAGACGGGCGGCTACAGCATCAGTGTGCGGGAGCTGTATCTGACGGAAAATGCCATTTATGTGGATACAGACCTGATGGGGCCGTCCGCCGCAGAAGTGATCAAAGAAAGCCCCTCCTACCCTTACATTGTAATCAAAATAGAATACTTAGATAAAACGGTAGTGTTTCAATAAAAGCTGGGGTATAATGTAGGCAGGGGATGAGCAGGGGATGAGAACCGCTTGCGCAGAAGATACAGTCCGCCTGTGGCGGATTGTAATTCTGCACGGGCAAGGATACAATGAAAAGATACGATGCAAAGATACAATGAAAGGATAAAAACAGCCGTGCGTACATGGATTAAAAACGGAACAGTCATCACGCCGCAGATGGACATGCTGCGGGCAGACATTCTGATAGAAGAAGGCAAAATCATAACGATAGGAAACGCAGACAGCACGCCTGATGGCGCAACAATTGACGCGGCCGGATGCATCGTTGCGCCAGGCTTAGTTGACGTGCACGCCCACTTTCGGGATCCCGGCTTCCTGCACAAAGAAGACATCCATACCGGTGCGAAAGCGGCGGCAAAAGGCGGCTTTACTACCGTAGTGCTTATGGCAAATACAAACCCTCCCGTAGACAACGTGGAAACACTCTCCTACGTCCTTGGAAAAGGGAAAAAAACCGCCATCCACATACATACGTGCGCAGCCGCCACCCGTGCCATGCAAGGACGCGAACTGACCGATATGGAAACATTAAAACAAAAAGGAGCCGCCGGATATACCGATGACGGCATCCCCATTTTGGATGCCGCCATTGTGCATGCGGCAATGCAGGAAGCGCATAGACTCCATATGCCGCTAAGCCTCCATGAAGAAAACCCGGCCCTAATTGCCAACAACGGCATCCACCATGGAAAAGCATCGGCATACTACGGCATAGCAGGCTCGCCAAGAGAGGCAGAAATCAGCCTGATAGAACGCGACCTGCAGATTGCGGCCAAAACAGGCGCGACAGTCAATATACAGCACGTTAGCACAAAAGAAGCCGTCGCCTTAATACGCGAGGCAAAAAAGAAAAACCCCCGCATCCATGCAGAGGCAGCCCCCCACCATTTTGCCCTGACAGAAGAAGCCGCCATCCAATACGGGACACTTGCCAAAATGAATCCCCCGCTTCGGACAGAAGAAGACAGGCTTGCCATCATCCAGGGACTGCGCGATAATGTGATCGACCTGATTGCGACAGACCATGCGCCGCATAGCAGGGAAGAAAAAGAAAAACCGCTCACAGAAGCGCCAAACGGCATCATCGGCTTAGAAACAGCGCTGGCCCTTGGCATTACCTGTTTAGTCAGGCCGGGCTTTTTGACGATCGCACAGCTTATGGAGAGAATGTCCTTTGCACCGGCGGCATTGTATGGGCTGAATGCTGGGAGGCTGACAGAAGGGGGCGTGGCAGATATCGTTATTTTTGACCCGCAAGAAACATGGACTGTGGGAGATTACGCGTCAAAATCTTCCAATTCTCCCTTTACCGGACAGACACTTTATGGCAAGGTGAAATATACAATATGTGACGGCAATGTCATATATAGCTCCTGCGGGCAGCCTTAGAATGGAGGTTATGGATGATACAAAAGAAAACACACGCCAAAGTGCATGCACAGCGCATGATCGCGCCAGACATTTATGACATGTGGATTACAACGCAGCTTGCGCAGGATGCAGCAGCAGGGCAGTTTATCGCGGTTTACCCAAAAAATCAAAGCACCCTGCTTGCGCGCCCGCTTAGCATTTGCGAAACTGACAGGGAAAAAGGAAGGCTGCGGATCGTATACCGGATGATAGGAAGCGGGACAAAAGAATTTGCGGCGTACCAGGCGGGCGAACAGATTGAAATACTTGGCGTGCTTGGCAACGGATTTTCAAAAGACGTGATGCGCCGGATAGAAGAAGAAGGAAAAACAGCATTTTTAATCGGCGGCGGCATCGGCATCCCGCCCATGCTGCAGCTTGCAAAAGAACTTTCCTGCCGCAAAGAAATTTTTGCCGGTTACCGTGATGCAAATATCTTTTTAAAAGAAGACCTGGAAAAACACGGGACACTCCATATTGCCACGCAGGATGGCAGCGCGGGAACGCCAGGCAGCGTGATGGACGCGATAGCGGCAGCAGGCATATGGCCGGACATTCTCTTTGCGTGCGGTCCGATGCCGATGCTTCGCGCCGTGAAAGAATATGCAAAGATACAGGGCATTGACGCGTACATTTCGCTAGAGGAACATATGGCGTGCGGCGTAGGCGCCTGCCTTGGCTGCGTATGCAGGACAAAAGAAAAAAACGCCCATTCGCATGTGCACTATGCGAGAATATGCACAGACGGGCCAGTATTTGAAGGAAAAGAGGTGGATATTTCATGAATACGGCAGTCACGATTGCGGGAGTAACATTGAAAAACCCTGTGATGACGGCATCCGGGACATTTGGCTCTGGCATGGAATACTCCCAGTTTGTAGACTTAAATAAACTAGGCGCCGTTGTGACAAAAGGCGTTGCCAATACGCCGTGGGAAGGCAACCCGCCGCCGCGCATCGTGGAAACATACGGCGGCATGTTAAACGCCATCGGCTTGCAAAATCCCGGGATTGATGTTTTTCTTAAGCGGGATATCCCTTTTTTAAAAAACTATGATACAAAGATCATTGTCAACGTATGCGGGAGGACGACGGAAGACTATCTGGAAGTTGTGGACAGGCTTGCCGATGCGCCGGCAGACATGCTAGAGATCAACGTTTCCTGCCCTAACGTCAAAGAAGGCGCGATCGCTTTCGGCCAGAAGGCGTGCAGCCTGTATGAGATTACCGACAAAATCAAACGGCGCGCAAAACAGCCAATCATCATGAAATTAAGCCCAAACGCTGCCGATATTGCGGAAATGGCAAAAGCGGCGGAAGCAGCGGGCGCGGATGCAATCTCCCTGATCAATACGCTGACTGGCATGAAAATCGATGTCCATAAAAGGACTTTCGCGCTGGCCAACAAAACAGGCGGCCTTTCCGGGCCTGCGATCAGGCCCATTGCGGTGCGCATGGTATACCAGGCGGCGCACGCGGTACGCATACCGGTCATTGGCATGGGCGGGATTGCAACGGCTGAGGATGCCCTGGAATTTATATTGGCGGGCGCGACGGCCGTGGCAGTCGGCGCCATGAATTTTGCCAACCCCTATACAACGATAGAAGTCATAAACGGATTGGAAAGCTACATGGAACGTTACCGCATAAACGATATCAAAAAACTGATTGGCGCAGTAGAATGATTTGGCTGTTATTCACGGGGACACTATAATTTGGCATATTTCTGACAGCAGCTTCATACATATATGATAAGCATATGGATACGTTAGGGAGGTATCTTTCTATGGAGCTGGTTAGGAAAAATATACATATGGACCGCATAAAATGCAGGGCCAATACGCAGATAGCAATGGAGGATGACGTTAATATCTCTGATAATAAACCGGACGCTGCAGAACTGATCGCCAATCAGGGAAGCGTGAAAATAGAAGAGATAAAAACAACAGAAGACCATGTCAACATCAAAGGAAAATTAAATTTTTCAGTTATGTACCTGTCTAAGGAAGGGGAAAGAAGATTTTATCGCATGGACGGCGCCATTCCGCTAGAAGAACAAGTCTACATGGAAGGCGTAAGGAGCGGGGATTTTGTCAATGTAACGACGGAGATTGAAGACTTGCGCATTGGCATGATCAATTCCAGGAAATTAAGCGTCCAGGCGCTTGTCAGCCACAAGGCAGCCATGGAAGAGTTCTGCGATGAGGAAACAGCGGTCGAGCTTTGCTGTGACGAACCTGTGGAATACCGGAAGCAGACAATTTCCGTGTCGGAAATTGCCATGCACAAAAAAGATATTTTCCGCATCAAAGAAGAAATCCCGCTCTTACAAAATCTTCCGAACATCTTCCAGCTCGTCTGGAGCAGCATTGAGCCTGTCGGCGTGACATTTAAACTGATGGGCGGGAAGGTGTCCGTACAGGGAGAACTGCTTATTTTCTTCATCTACGAAGGAGAAGACGGCAAATACCAGTGGCATGAAACAACGCGCCCATTCTCGGGCGAAGTGGACTGCCACGGCTGCACGGAAGCGATGATACCAAACATCCGCTATACGGTCGGGCATAAAGAAACAGAAGTGCGCCCTGACTTTGACGGCGAAGAGCGCATCATCGGCATAGAGATGGTATTGGATCTGGATATCAAACTGTATGAGGAAAATACGATAGATATTTTAGCGGACGTATACGGCGTGAGCAAGGAGATCGCACCGGTGCTGCGGGCAGGGACATACCGGAATATCCTGATACGCAACTGTGGGAAAAATAAAGTTTCCGACAAACTTAAGCTGAAAAATAACGGCGCGAGGATTTTGCAGGTCTGCCATAGTGACGGGACAGTCAGAACGGATAAAATGGAGATTGTAGAAAACGGCATTCAGATCAAGGGCACGCTGGATGTCTGTACGCTCTATGTAACGAGTGAAGATGAGATGCCGTTTGCGTCGATGAAAGGGGAAATCCCCTTTTCCTATCTGTTAGAAACGCCGGGCATTACGGACGGCTGTACGTATGACGTGGAAGTATCTGTAGAGCAGCTGCAGGTATCCATGGCAGACAGCGAAGAGCTGGATGTCAAGGCGGTGCTAAGTTTTAACGGGATTGTATTTGGCAGCTATGGCACAAACTGGATTACGGACATCACCGTGGAAGAACTGGACTTAAACAAATTGAACAGCCTTCCGGGCATCGTCGGCTATGTAGTAAAAGAAGGTGACACGCTCTGGCAGATTGGGCGGAAATATTATGTTTCCGTTGACAGCTTAAAAGAGATGAACGCGCTAGCGGGCGATGAGATTAGGCCAGGGGATAAAATTTTGATCGTCAAGTAGGAAACTTGTGAAATGAGCCGGGGAAGAAAACGTTCCCCGGCTCACAATTTTTATATATGCATATCAATATTGCCTCCAATATGCGGGTTGACAGACCGTTCCATGGCGGCGGCGTCAATCATTTTCGTCAGCGCCGCGCCGGCCGTATCTGCCGTATCCATAGATTTGCTCAACATGGCGATTCCAACATCCGTCTGCAGGCTGGACTGCGCCATTGACATAGAAATCCTTCCTATATCCATAGTCATCCTCCATTTCTGCCGCGAAACGCTTTATACAGATTCCGCAGCCCAATCATCAAAACCTTTTAATACAGCGTCATAAGTCTGCTTGCTGATCTCAGGAAGCTCACCGCCCCATTTTTTCTCAGCGGCTTTGTAGCCTTTTTCGAAGGCTTTGCGCATTTCATCGATCTTGGCAGGATCACCGCCGGTTAAAGCCTTGGCAAAATCAAGGATACGGCCTGAAGTCTGCTTTACGCCCCAATAACCGTCTTCTGCGATATCTGCCTGTGCCTGTGCTTTCGTTGCAGGATCCACTGTAAATTTGCCGCTTGCCAAAACGCTCCATATGTCGTTCGCGTTGTTGTATGCGGTGCCCTGTTTTGTCAGCATCTGCTCTACGATGCTCTTTAAGTTTGCCGTCCTTGCTTCCGCATCTGCCTGCAATTTTGCAACCAGGTTCCTATCCGGCGTATATGTTTTTTTGGCAGAAGCCGAAGGCTCGTATACAACGCCGGCCGTATCTTTTGCTTCGCTTTGGGTATCTGCCTTTGCTGTAGTTTCCGCTGCTTTTGCAGCTGTCTTGTAGTTGCTTTCATATGCGCTTGCCGCACTTGCTCCAGTAACTCCGTTTATGCCCATCCTTAATTCCTCCTTGCTCATAAAATGAAGACAATAATAGTATCTTACATTTTATATCGGTTGTCAATAACAAATAGTTAACCCCAATTACTTGCTTTTTAAAAAAATTTTCTATATACTTTTTGTATATAAAATCCAAAGCGGGCCATGGAGGCTGAAGATGGAAACGTTACACATAAAGGCAATGGCAAAGATCAATCTTGGCCTAGACGTCATCGGACGGCTGGAAAACGGATATCATAAAGTGCGCATGATCATGCAGACCGTCAACTTGTGCGATGAACTTATTCTGACAAAAACAAAAGAAAGCGGCGTGCGCCTAATAACGGACAACCGGGAGATTCCAGCAGATGAAACAAACCTGGCCTGTTGTGCCATAGGGGCACTGCTGCAAAAACATCCCGTGCAAGGCGGCGTTAAAATCGAACTGGCCAAAAGAATACCTGTTGCAGCGGGCATGGCAGGAGGCAGTACGGATGCGGCCGCTGCGCTTGCAGGATTTTATGCACTTTTTAAGATGAAATTCCCAAAGGAAGAATTAAAAGAAATCGCAGGGGGTATCGGAGCAGATGTTCCTTACTGCCTGATGGGTGGGACTGTATTGGCAGAGGGTATCGGAGAAATCCTGACCCCGGTCCCAAAAATGCCGGAATGCTGGCTTGTCATTGCAAAACCGGATCTTTACGTATCGACAGGATCCGTCTATAGGAAACTGCGCTTAGAAACGCTTGCGGACAGTCCGTGCTGTCCCGATATCAGCGGCATGATCCAGGCGGCTGCAAAAGGCAGCTTACAAGGCATGGCAGACTGCATGGGCAATGTTTTAGAAACGGTGACGGCAAAGGAGCATCCTGTCATAGGGCAGCTAAAGGCTATGATGAAAGAAACGGGTGCCATCAATGCCTTAATGAGCGGAAGCGGCCCGGCCGTGTTTGGCGTCTATGCGGACGCTAGGACGGCACAGGCTTCTTTTGGCAGGATAAAGGAGAGCGGCCTTGCAAAGCAGCTGTTTGTGACAACGCCGATAGGGGAAACCTGCATCGTAGGGCAGCATATAGATAGTTAGAAGGCATCCGCTATAAAAATCTCTTAAAAAGCGCAGGGCGGGCAGAACTGAAAGCGCCTGTATAGCAGGGGCGGAAAATGGGAATAACTCCAATAGATTTTAGCAGTATAAGAGAAAGAGGGATTCCCATGAAAAAATTAGTGGAAATTGCAATGGCAGTACTTGTAACGGTAAGCTGGTGGGGCGTTTTGTATCCGCACCTTGGCATGATAGAAGATACATGCAAAATAATAAGCGAAACAGGCGAGAGCCGCATGCTCCAAAGCGTGGAGGAATATTTTGACATGCTGCAGGCAGGACCGGGAAAAGTACAGATCAAAATCAGGCTGTTAGAAAGGCATGGTTAGTAAAATGTCGGATAAGGATTATCAGGAACAAAAGAAATACGCTCCGGTTGGCGTATTTGATTCAGGGGTAGGCGGCCTGACCGTCGCAAAAGAGATCATGCGCCAGATTCCCCAGGAAAAGATCGTATATTTTGGGGATACGGCGCGTGTGCCATACGGCAGCAAATCCAAGGAAACTGTCACAAGGTTTTCCCGGCAGATCATCCGTTTTTTACAGACGCAGCATGTAAAAGCGATTGTTGCTGCGTGTAATACAGCAAGTGCGGTAGCGTTAGATGCGATTGAACAGGAAATTGATATTCCGATCATCGGCGTGGTAAAGCCGGGGGCGCGGGCGGCGGCGTTAACGACAAGAAATGGAAAGATCGGCGTCATCGGCACGGAAAGCACGATTGGCAGCAGCATTTATGCCCGCTGCATCAAAGAGCTTAACGGGGAAGCGGAAGTCGTTGGCAAGGCGTGCCCGCTGCTTGTGCCGCTTGTGGAAGAAGGACTGTTGCACGACCCGGTGACGGATGAGATCGCGGCAAGGTATTTGAGCGGCTTGATCGACATTGGGATTGACACGCTCATTCTTGGCTGTACGCACTATCCGCTTATCCGCTCCACGATCGGAAGGATCATGGGGGATGAAGTAACGCTTGTCAACCCTGCGTATGAAACGGCAAGGGAGCTGCGCATCCTGCTGGAAAAAGAAGATCTGCTAAGCGACAAAGCCCCTAGGCTTGGAGAGTGCCAGTACAGCTTCTTTGTCAGCGATGCTGCGGACCGGTTTCGGCAGTTTGCCACAGCCATTTTGCAATACGGCATCTTATCTGCCAAAAGCATCAATATCGAAGCATACTAACGGGCGTAAATGGAGGAAACAATGACAAAAGACGTATTGGTCACAATCCAGGGGCTGCAGTTTGCGGCGCAGGAAGACCAGGACAACCTGGAAACAGTGACAAGGGCAGAATATTATAAAAAAGACGGGATGCACTGCCTCGTTTATGAAGAAGTGTTAGAGGGATTTAGGGAAACTTCCAAAAGCCTTCTGCAGTTTGACAGCAATCAGATGAGCCTGACGAAAACGGGCCTTATTAACGCCCATCTGATATTTGAAGAAAATAAGAAAAACATTACGGATTACCAGACGCCGTATGGGGATATTTTTGTCGGGATCGATACAAAGAAAATCTGGATGCAGGAGGAAGAGGACAGGATACGCCTTGTGATCATTTACGAGCTGGAAGTTAATTATGAACATATGGCAAACTGCAGCATTACGATGGAAATTGTTGCAAAAAAAGGCGGCAGCGATACATAACACATGTTATGTACTATTGCCGCCTTTTCAGCCAAATATCCGCACAAGCGCGGCTGCTTGGCTCATTGCCCGCGGAGATAAATAACGGTTGTTTTTATTTTTTGGGAGTTGCGCCGGCCTTTTCCTGGGCTTTTTCCAGCATCCGTTTGAAAAAGCTTTTCTTTTTTGGCTCCACTTTGATTGCGCCGCGCAGGCCCCTGACTTCGGAAATGTAAATGCCGCTGACGACAGCCTTTACTTCTTTTTTCACCGGCACAGTGTCAAAAATTTTTTCATCGCACACAAGCGACATGATCTGCGGCCCGACTTTGGCTTTTACGATTGGCACTTTAGACCCGCGCAGTAGGCGCGGCGACTGTGCAATGACTATGTGCGGCAGCCCGGAATCTTTTAATTTCATGCGTTTTTTATCGATGACCAGCATAGAAACGGTCTGCTTGTTTGTTTCGATATATGCCTGCTGTTCTTCCTGCTTTTTTTGCAGCCGCTTGCCTAAAAAATAAAGCACGGCAAGGCCGGCCACAAGGATTACTGCTGTGGCGATAAGTACGATGGTTAACGTAGTCATGCAAAATACCTCCTAATCGTATTGGACAAGGCTTATTGTACCATTCTTTTTCTGTTTGCGCAAGTATACGGAAGAAAGGAATAAAAATATATGGGAACTAATGTGGATTGGAAGAATGGATTGACAGATAAGCATGCCTTTGCGTATGATATAGGATAGAAAACGGCCAGGATAACAGAAAGGGTAAAAACACTGATGGGAAAAAGGACAGACATTCATAAAATTTTAATTGTCGGCTCAGGGCCGATCATCATTGGACAGGCATGCGAGTTTGATTATTCCGGGACACAGGCATGCAAGGCGCTGCGAAAGCTCGGATACGAGATTGTATTGGTCAATTCCAATCCGGCGACGATTATGACAGACCCGGGCATTGCCGATACAACTTATATTGAGCCGTTAAATATAAAGCGATTAGAACAGATTATAAAAAAAGAAAGGCCGGATGCCATTTTGCCAAACTTGGGCGGGCAGTCCGGGCTAAACCTTTGTTCCCAGCTGGCGGATGCAGGCATTTTGGATGACTATGGCGTAAAAGTGATCGGCGTGCAGATTGATGCGATCAAACGCGGGGAAGATAGGATTGCGTTTAAGAATACGATGCAAAGCCTTGGCATTGCAATGGCAAGGAGCGAAGTCGCCTACTCAGTGGAAGACGCCCTTGCCATTGCCGGCAGACTTGGGTATCCCGTCGTGCTGCGCCCCGCTTATACGATGGGCGGCGCGGGAGGCGGCCTCGTATACAACAAGGAAGAATTAAAGACTGTGTGCGCTAGGGGGCTTCAGGCGAGCATCGTAGGCCAGGTGCTCGTAGAAGAATCGATCCTTGGCTGGGAAGAGCTGGAGTTAGAAGTTGTAAGGGATGCCAAAAACCAGATGATCACCATATGCTTTATAGAAAATATCGACCCGCTTGGCATCCATACCGGGGATTCTTTTTGCAGTGCGCCGATGCTGACAATCCCAAAAGAGGTGCAGGCGCGCCTGCAAGAACAGGCATACCGCATCATAGAAGCAATCGAAGTCATCGGCGGTGCCAATGTGCAGTTTGCCCACGACCCAAAAAGCGGCAGGATTGTCGTCATTGAGATCAACCCGCGTACATCCCGCTCCTCGGCGCTTGCCTCTAAGGCAACGGGCTTTCCGATCGCGCTTGTGTCCGCAATGTTAGCGGCAGGGCTGACGCTTGATGAAATACCTTGCGGCAAATACGGCACGCTTGATTGCTACGTGCCAGACGGCGACTATGTCGTGATCAAATTCGCACGCTGGGCATTTGAGAAATTTAAAGGGGTGGAAGATAAACTCGGCACGCAGATGCGTGCGGTCGGGGAAGTCATGGCGATCGGCAAAACATACAAAGAGGCGTTTCAGAAAGCGGTCCGCAGCCTGGAAACAGGGCGTTATGGCCTTGGCTTTGCGAAAGATTTTGCCTTAAAGAGCAAAGAAGAACTGCTGCAGATGCTCTATGTGCCGACAAGCGAACGGCAGTTTGTCATGTATGAAGCGCTGCGCAAAGGCGCGTCGGTCGAAGAACTGTACGAATTGACAAAAATCAAGCGTTATTTTATTGAGCAGATGAAAGAACTCGTAGAGGAAGAAGAAGCCCTGTTTGCGGCAAAAGGACAGGTGCCTGCGCCGGATATTTTGGCAAAGGCGAAAAAAGACGGGTTTTCTGATAAATATTTGAGCATTATCCTGGGCATACCGGAGGATAGCATCCGAAACGCGAGGAAGGCGGCGGGCATTACGCAGCGCTGGGAAGGCGTGCATGTCAGCGGCACAAAAAATAACACCTATTATTATTCGACATACCATGGAAAAGATACGAAAGACAGCACTGTAACGGATAGCGGGCGCACGAAGATCATGATTTTAGGCGGCGGCCCAAACCGGATCGGACAGGGGATTGAATTTGACTATTGCAGCGTGCATGCGGCGTTTGCGCTAAAGGAACTTGGCTTCGAAACGATCATAGTAAATTGCAATCCTGAAACGGTTTCCACGGATTATGATACGTCGGACAAACTCTATTTTGAGCCGCTGACCGTGGAGGATGTGCTGGGCATTTATGAAAAAGAAAAACCGGCGGGCGTGATCGCGCAGTTTGGCGGCCAGACGCCGTTAAACCTTTCCGCTCAGCTAGAAAAAAACGGCGTTGCCATCCTTGGCACTTCCCCGGCAGTCATCGACTTAGCGGAAGACCGCGACCAGTTTGGCGTGATGATGAAAAAGCTGCAGATCCCGATGCCGGAATCGGCTATGGCGGCTACTTTAGAGGAGGCTGTGGAAGCTGCCGGGAAAATCGGCTATCCCGTCATGGTGCGCCCTTCTTATGTGCTTGGCGGGCGCGGCATGGAAGTCGTAAACGATGAAAAAATGCTTAGGGATTATATGGCGGCGGCAATCGGCGTAACGCCTAAGAGGCCGATTTTGATCGACCGCTTCCTGCGCCATGCCACAGAGGCGGAGGCAGATGCCGTCAGCGATGGAGAACATGCGTTTGTCCCTGCCGTTATGGAGCATATTGAACTAGCGGGCGTGCATTCCGGCGACTCGGCGTGCATCATCCCGTCCCTAAACATTTCAGAAGAAAATTTAAAGACAATCCAGGAATATACGAGAAAAATTGCAGAAGAAATGCATGTATGCGGCCTGATGAACATGCAGTATGCCATCGAAGACGGGAAAGTTTATGTGCTTGAGGCAAATCCGAGGGCTTCCCGCACCGTGCCGCTTGTATCGAAAGTATGCGGCATAGGGATGGTGCCGCTTGCGGTAGACATTATGACCCATGCGCTAACGGGCAGGCCATCGCCGGTGCCGTCGCTGCAGGAAAAAGAAATTTTGCACTATGGCGTCAAGGAAGCGGTTTTCCCGTTTAACATGTTTCCGGAAGTGGATCCGCTGCTTGGGCCGGAAATGCGCTCGACCGGCGAAGTATTAGGGCTGGCAGACAGTTTTGGCGAAGCGTTTTATAAAGCGCAGGAAGCGACGCAGACGCCCCTCCCGCTTGCGGGCACAGCACTGCTTAGCGTAAATAATGCGGATAAGGCGGAGCTTGCAGAAGTAGCGTGCGATTTAGCGGCGGCAGGGTTTGGGCTTATGGCGACGGGCAATACGTATGAAACACTTATTAAAGCGGGCTTTTGCGCTTCTAAAATCAATAAAATGTACGAAGGGCGCCCCAATCTTTATGACGCCATTACAAACGGGGAAGTGCAGCTTGTCATCAATACGCCGGCTGGCAGTGAAAGCGAATATGACGACAGCTATGTGCGCAAGGCGGCAATTAGGACAAATACCCCGTATATGACGACGATGGCAGCGGCAAAAGCAGCAGCAAAGGGCATTCGGGAAGTAAAAGAAAACGGTGCTTTAGGCGTTATGAGCTTACAGGAACTGCATGCGGGAAATAGTTCCCATGCGCAAGCGTAAAAGGAGGAAGACGGATGGAAAAGAAAGCATTGTTTGGGGAGGCAAAAAAGCTGACAGCAGCAGTGGCGGGAATGTTTGTCATGGCGCTTGGGGTCAATTTATTCATTGTCCCGGCGAACTTATACAACGGCGGCGTGCTTGGATTCTGCCAGCTGTTTCGTACAATCCTGGCAAACTATCTGCATATTGATTTTGGCAGCATTGATATTGCCGGCATCATCTATTATATTGTCAACATCCCGCTTTTTTGGCTTGCGTATGCGAAGATCAGCAAACGGTTTTTCTGGAAAACGCTCATCTGCGTTACTGCCATGAGTGCGTTTTTGTCGCTTATACCGATTCCGGCAGCTCCGCTCATGAAAGACGATCTGCTTGCTTCCTGCATCATCGGCGGGATCATTTCCGGGGCTGGCATCGGCATTGCCTTAAAAATGGGCGGATCCGGAGGCGGCATGGACATTATCGGCATGTTCATGACAAAGCTGAAAGGGGATTTTAGCGTAGGGCGCGTCGGCCTCTTTGTCAATATCGTCCTGTATGTCATCTGCCTGTTTTTGTTTGATGTTTCTACGGTCATCTATTCGCTCATTTACGCTTCCATTTCAGCATTTGCAATGGATAAAGTGCATGTGCAGAACATTATCGTGGAAGTGCATATCATTACGAAAATAAAGAGCAGGGAAATGGAAGAAGAAATCTTTCAAAAGCTGGGAAGGGGCATTACCAGCTGGCAGTCGTGCGGCGCGTATACGCAGGAACAGTCGGAGATGCTCTATATTCTTTTGTCCAAATATGAAGTTGGGCAGCTAAAGCACATCGTCCACAAACACGACCCGGCTGCTTTTATCGTCGTAAAAGAGGGTGCGCATGTGGACGGCAATTATTTGAAAAAACTATAGTGCGTTTACGGCTCGCACGTTAAATGCATGCCGAGTTTCTTAAACGTGCGCACATCGACGTCAGAAAGCAGGACGGTAGAGTGCACTTCGCAGCCGTGCAGGTTTGGCAGTTGTTCTAACGCCAGCCTGGCGGCGTCATCCGTTGCCGCGCTGATGGAGAGCGCAATCAGTATCTCATCTGTATGCAGCCGTGGGTTGCGGCTGCCAAGGTAGGCGGTCTTTAACGTCTGGATCGGCTCAATCGCTTCAGGCGAGACCATATGTACATCGTGGTGGATGCCCGCTAATGTCTTTAGGGCATTTAAGAGTGCGGCCGCCGCCGCGCCAAGCAGGGCAGACGTCTTGCCGGTCACCATCGTCCCATCGGATAATGCAATGGCCGCGCCGGGAAGCCCGGTTTCTTCTGCACGCATGTTGGCCGCGCCAATCACCTTGCGGTCCGCAATGCCAATCTGAGCCTGTTTCATGAGCAGTTCCAGCTTATAAATGATCTCTTTAGAGCCAAGCCCTTTTTTCCAATCGCACAGTGCCGCATAATAGCGGCGGATGATTTCCTGCTTGGACGCCTCGCAGCATACCTCATTGTCCACGATGCAGTTTCCCGCCATGTTGACACCCATGTCAGTAGGGGACTTGTACGGGGATGTCCCAAGTATCTGTTCAAAAATCGCGCTAAGCACAGGGAAAATCTCTACATCGCGGTTGTAATTGACCGTCGTTTCGCCATACGCATCCAAATGAAACGGATCGATCATATTGATATCGTTTAAATCTGCGGTGGCAGCTTCATACGCCAGATTGACAGGGTGGCGGAGAGGGAGGTTCCAGATGGGGAACGTTTCATATTTGGCATACCCTGCCTTGATCCCGCGTTTGTGCTCGTGGTAGAGCTGTGAGAGGCAGGTCGCCATCTTGCCGCTTCCAGGGCCTGGCGCCGTCACGACAACGAGCGGGCGCGAAGTTTCCACATATTCATTTATGCCATAGCCGTCATCACTGACGATGTGGGAAATGTTGCCCGGGTACCCTTCGATCGGATAGTGGAGGTATGAGCGGATATTCAAATTGCGCAAACGGGTGCGGAACCTGTCCGCAGCCGGCTGTCCGGAATATTTTGTAATGACGACGCTTCCGACATAAATATCCCTTGTGCGGAAAGCGGAAATAAGCCGCAGTGCTTCCGCGTCGTATGTAATGCCAAGATCGCTTCGCGTCTTGTTCTGCTCGATTGCCTCGGCGCTGATGACCATGACAATCTCTGCCTGTTCGCGCAGCTGCATGAGCATCTGCAGCTTGCTGTCTGGCTCAAAGCCGGGAAGCACCCGGGAAGCATGGTAGTCGTCGAAAAGTTTTCCTCCAAATTCCAAATAGAGCTTGTTGTCAAAAGAAGCAATCCGGTTGATGATGTGCGAGGACTGCATTTTTAAATAACGGTCGTTATCAAATCCTGTTTTCATTGGTTTCCTGCCTGTTTTCTATCGGTGTATTTTTGTATGTGAGCGCTGCTTTTACAAGCTCCCTAAAGAGCGGATGCGGCCTGTTAGGGCGGGATTTTAATTCCGGGTGCCCCTGCGTTGCGATAAAGAACGGGTGTTCTGTTATCTCGCACATCTCCACGATGCGCCCGTCCGGGGAGAAGCCAGAGAGGTTAAGCCCGCTGCCAGTCAGTGCTGCGCGGAAATCGTTGTTGACTTCATAGCGGTGCCTGTGCCTTTCGTGTATGAGGTTAGTGCCATATAAGGCGCGTGCCCGCGTCCCTTCTTTTAATTTGCACGGATAAGAGCCAAGCCGCAGCGTGCCGCCGATATCCTCTACGCCGTTCTGGTCGGGCATGAGCGCGATGACAGGGTAGGTGGTATGCGGGTTTAGCTCAATGCTGTGCGCATTTTTTAAGCCGACGACGCTGCGGGCATATTCCACGATGGCAAGCTGCATGCCAAGGCAGATGCCAAGAAACGGCACGGCATGCGTCCTTGCATAAGTGATCGCCTGGATTTTGCCTTCGATGCCGCGTGAGCCAAATCCGCCGGGCACAAGGATGCCATGCACATCGCCAAACAGGCTGGCGGCATTTTGGGGCGTAACGCTTTCAGAATCGATCCATTTAATATGGACAAAGGCGTGGTTTGTGATCCCGCCGTGTTTTAACGCTTCCACAACGCTGATATAGGCATCGTGGAGCTGTACGTATTTGCCGACAAGGGCAATCGTGATCTCATCGGATGGCGTGCGCAAATCGTGCACCATCTTTTCCCACTCGGTAAGGTCTGGCTGCGGGCAGTCTAAATGGAGGCATTCGCATGCCGCCTGTGCAAGCAGTTCTTTTTCCATTGCCAACGGCGCTTCATATAAATATTCCACATCAAGGTTTTGCAGGACATGCCGGCTTGGCACGTTGCAAAAGAGCGCAATCTTATCTTTGATGCCCTCTTCTAACGGGCGTTCGCTCCGGCATACGATAATGTCTGGGCGGATGCCCATGCTTTGCAGCTCTTTGACGCTTGCCTGCGTAGGCTTTGTTTTCATTTCCTGTGATGCGCCTAAGTACGGGATAAGCGTTACGTGGATTAAAATAGCGTTTTTAGGGCCGATCTCATGCTGGAACTGGCGGATGGATTCTAAGAAAGGCTGGCTTTCGATATCACCGACAGTGCCGCCGACTTCAATGATGGCAATGTGCGTTTCCTCATCGGTAAAGTTGCGGTAAAAACGGCTTTTGATCTCGTTTGTAATATGGGGGATGACCTGGACGGTGCCGCCCCCGTAGTCGCCCCGGCGTTCTTTTTGCAGTACGGACCAGTAGATCTTGCCGGTCGTAACGTTTGAGTTTTTATTCAGGTTTTCATCGATAAAACGTTCATAATGCCCAAGATCCAAGTCTGTTTCCGCGCCGTCTTCCGTGACAAAGACTTCGCCGTGCTGGATGGGGTTCATCGTGCCCGGGTCGATGTTGATATACGGGTCGAATTTTTGCATAGTCACCTGATAGCCGCGTGCCTTTAGCAGCCTGCCAAGCGATGCGGCGGTAATGCCTTTCCCAAGGCCGGAAACTACGCCGCCTGTCACAAATACATATTTTACAGCCATTTTGTCCGCCTCCTAACCATAAAAGCCGGCTGCTTCGCGCTTTGCACTCTCACAGCCGCCGTCTGGGACTTTCACAGTAAGTATTATACTACCGTTGCCAATAAAAAATCTACTCCAAACTGATAAAATGTTTATAGTTTTTTAATGATTATGATATTGATTTATCAATTTGTAGACCATATAATGGTATCGATGGTTATTGCATAGAACAGAAATAGCGACAGAAATGAGGAAAAGACATTGAACAACAACCAATATAACAACCAGGGGAACCAAAACGGCGGCAACAAGCCTGGAAGGCAAAACATTCTGCTTGTGCTGCTTGCCACTTTTATTACGCTGGCGTTTATGAGTTATTTTATGAAAGTGATGACTTCAGCCGCCAATCCCGAAATTACTTATACGAAATTTCTCCAAATGCTCCAGGAAGGAAAAATAGCAAGTGTTATGATTGCGGCAGACCAGATCTACATTACGCCGCAGCAGCCTAACGAGGAAACAGGCGGGCTGTTTGCCGGGCAGGAGCCGCTTGTGACGTACCATACCGGCAAGGTGGAAGACGATGATACGCTGACAAAACGGCTGATCGAATATGGCGTGGAGCTTTCCGGCGAGGTGCCAAACAAAACGGGATTCCTCATGTCCATCATCGTTTATTATGTGCTGCCGCTTGTCATCGTCTGGCTTTTGCTCGGCTTTTTCATGCGGCGGATGTCAGGAAGCGGCGGGCCGTTTGGCGTTGGGAAGAGCACTGCCAAAGTCTATGTGCAAAGGGAAACCGGCATCACATTCCAGGATGTGGCGGGGGAAGACGAGGCGAAAGAATCTTTGCAGGAAGTCGTTGATTTTTTGCACAATCCGGGGAAATACGTGCAGATTGGGGCAAAGCTCCCAAAGGGCGCACTGCTTGTAGGGCCTCCCGGCACCGGCAAGACGCTGCTTGCCAAAGCGGTGGCCGGGGAAGCAAAAGCGCCGTTTTACTCGCTGGCTGGCTCTGATTTTGTAGAGCTGTATGTCGGTGTCGGCGCGTCCAGGGTGCGGGATCTGTTTAAAGAAGCGAGCAAAAACGCGCCCTGTATCATATTCATCGATGAGATTGATGCGATCGGCAGGAGCCGCGATACGAAATACGGCGTGGATTCGGAAAGGGAGCAGACGTTAAACCAGCTTCTTTCAGAAATGGACGGTTTTGACACGTCAAAAGGCATACTCGTGTTAGCGGCGACAAACAGGCCGGAAGTGCTGGATAAGGCACTGCTTAGGCCGGGCCGCTTTGACAGGCGGATCATCGTAGATAAGCCGGATTTAAAAGGGCGCATCGCAATATTGGAAGTCCATGCGAAAAATGTCTTGATGGATGACAGCGTGGATTTTCGCGAGATTGCGCTGGCAACGGGCGGCGCGGTCGGCTCAGACCTTGCCAACATGATCAACGAGGCGGCGATCAATGCGGTCAAAGAAGGGCGGCGCTGTGTCTGCCAGAAAGACCTGCTGGATTCTGTGGAAGTCGTGCTTGCGGGAAAAGAAAAGAAAGACCGCATCATGAAGGCAGAAGAGCGCAAGATTGTAGCCTACCACGAAGTCGGCCATGCGCTGATCGGTGCGCTTTTTAAAAATTCCGAGCCAATCCAGAAGATTACGATTGTGCCAAGGACAATGGGAGCGCTTGGCTATGTCATGAGCATGCCGGAAGAAGAAAAGTTTTTGAGCACAAAATCAGAGCTTCACAATGAACTAGTGAAGCTGGTCGGCGGCCGCGCAGCGGAGGAAATTGTATTTGGCGATGTGACAAGCGGAGCCGCAAACGATATTGAGAAGGCGACAAACCTTGCAAAGGGCATGATCACGCAATACGGGATGAGCGGCAAATTTGGCCTGATGGCGCTTGCGACGACAGAAAGCAAATACCTGGAAGGCAGGGCGAGCCTAAACTGCAGTGATATCACGGCGGCACAGATTGATGACGAAGTGATGCGCATGCTGGATGAAAGCTATCAAAAGGCGCTTGCGATTCTTAAGGAAAACCGCTCCATCATGGATAAGCTGGCAGATTACCTTATTGAAAAAGAAACGATTACGGGCAAGGAGTTTATGGAAATCTTAAAAAGGGAGCAGGAAGCCTTAAAAAGAAAACAGGAAGACTTGCCTGCCGGGCAGGAAGCCGGGGACGAAACTGTGGGGCAGGACGATGGAGAACTTATTTGACCTGGAAGAAGAATTAAAAAAGCTGCCGGCAAAGCCCGGCGTATACTTAATGCACGATGAGCGGGACGCGGTTATTTATATCGGGAAAGCGGTCAGCCTGAAAAACCGCGTCCGCTCTTATTTTCGTGCGGGCACGGCAAAATCGCCAAAAATCGAAAAAATGGTAAGCCGGATCGCCCGCTTTGAGTATATTATCACCGATTCCGAATTAGAGGCGCTCGTACTGGAAAACAATCTGATCAAAGAGCACAATCCCCGCTATAATACGATGCTAAAAGACGATAAGACGTACCCGTACATTAAAATGACAGCCGGGGAGGACTATCCGCGCCTGCTGCTTGCCCGGGAGATGAAAAAAGACAAGGCGCGTTATTTTGGCCCGTATTCCAGCGCGGGTGCGGTCAGGGATACGATAGAGCTGATGAACAAGCTGTACCAGTTAAGGACGTGCAGCCGCAGCCTGCCAAAAGATTTTGGCAGTGACAGGCCGTGCCTGAATTACTATATGAAACAGTGCCTTGCGCCGTGCCAGGGCGGCGTTTCCAAAGAAGACTACCAGATACAGGCAGAAAAAGCGCTGGAATTTTTAAACGGGAATTACGCGCCGGTTTTTAAAGACTTGGAAAGCCGGATGCAAGAGGCTTCCGCCCGCATGGATTTTGAGGAAGCGATCCGCTACCGCGAGCTGTTAGGGAGCGTGAAGCAAATATCCCAGAAACAGAAGATGACAGACAGCGGCGGGGAGGATAAGGACATTATCGCGCTGGCAAAAGATGACGAGGATGCGGTCGTGCAAGTATTTTTTGTCAGAAACGGCAGGCTTGTCGGCAGGGAGCATTTTTATATGACACATGTGTCAGAAGATAGCGAAAGCCAGATATTGGAAAGTTTCGTCAAGCAGTTTTATGCGGGGACGCCGTTTATCCCAAGAGAGCTTATGCTGCAGGAGGAAATTGAGGACAAGGAAGTGATCGCGCAGTGGCTTTGCGCGAGAAAAGGCGCAAAGGTCTATCTGCGCATCCCAAAGATCGGAGCGAAGGAAAAACTTGTAGAACTTGCCGCCAAAAACGCCGCGCTTGTCCTAGGACAGGACAGGGAAAAGCTAAAGCGTGAGGAAGGCAGGACGATCGGGGCGGTAAAAGAGATTGCAGCGCTCCTTGGGTTAGAGCGCATCCACCGCATGGAAGCGTTTGACATATCCAACATCAACGGCTTTGAAACGGTAGGCTCCATGGTCGTTTACGAGAAAGGAAAACCGTGCCGGAGCGATTACCGCAAATTTAAAATAAAAACCGTGGGCGGGCCGGACGATTATGCGAGCATGCGGGAAGTCTTAACGAGGCGTTTTTTGCATGGCTTAGCGGAACAGACGCAGCTAAAAGACAAGGATATCGACAGCCGTTTTGGCAGTTTCACGAAATTCCCAGACTTGCTTTTGATGGACGGCGGCAAAGGACAGGTCAACATTGCCTTAGAAGTATTGCAAGAGCTTAGGCTGGACATTCCGGTATGCGGCATGGTAAAGGACGATAAGCACAGGACGCGGGGACTGTATTTTCACAATGAGGAAATTCCCATAGAGCGGCATTCAGAAGGCTTTAAACTGATTACACGCATACAGGATGAGGCGCACCGCTTTGCGATAACGTACCACAGGTCATTGCGCGGGAAAGCGCAGGTGCATTCCGTGTTGGATGAAATACCCGGCATTGGCCCTTCCCGCAGGAAGGCACTGATGAAATATTTTAAATCGATTGAAGAGATCAAGGCGGCATCCCAGGAAGAACTGATACGGATACCGGGTATACCGGAAAAGGCCGCAAAGGAAATTTATCTATTTTTCCATAATTGATATTTGGGCGGTTTTATGCTAAAATAAGGGCGTAGCAAAAAGCGGGATTATTTATAGATAGGAGAAGGATTATGGCGAGCGTAAGTCTGACAAGAATTATTGAAAAAATGAAACTGGAAAATCTGACGCCAGAGCTTGATGTAAGCAGCATTAAGATCACACAGCCGGATATCAACCGCCCGGCTTTGCAAATGGCGGGCTACTTTGAGCATTACGAGGCGACGCGGCTGCAGATCATCGGATTTGTGGAATACACTTATATGGAGGGGCTGCCGTTAGAGCGCAAAAAAGAAATTTATACAAAGCTCCTTTCCTGTCCAATCCCCTGTATTGTTTTCTGCCGGGAGCTAAAGCCGGATGAGCTCTTTCGCGAGACGGCAATCGCGCACGGCATCCCGCTTTTGATGACACGCAAGGCGACTTCCGCATTTACGGCAGAGATCATCCGGTGGCTGAGCGTGAAATTGGCACCGTGCATTTCCGTACACGGCGTATTAGTGGACGTATACGGCGAAGGCGTGCTGATTACGGGCGAGAGCGGCATTGGCAAATCCGAAGCGGCGCTAGAGCTGATAAAAAGAGGGCACCGCCTTGTCACGGATGACGTTGTAGAAATCCGCAAGGTGAGCGATGACACGCTTGTCGGTTCTGCCCCGGACATTATAAAGCATTTTATTGAACTGCGCGGCATCGGCATCGTTGATGTCAAGGCGCTCTATGGCGTATCAAGCGTCAAGGATACGCAGTCGATTGATCTGGTAATCCGGCTGGAAGACTGGGACCGCGACAAGGAGTATGACAGGCTGGGGCTGGAGGAAGAATATACGGAATATCTTGGCAATAAGATTGTATGCCACAGCATCCCGATAAGGCCCGGGCGCAACCTGGCGATTATTTGCGAATCGGCGGCGGTCAACCACCGTCAAAAGAAAATGGGATACAATGCAGCACAGGAATTGTATACAAAGGTACAAAACTCCCTGGCAAGGCGCAGAGAGGACGATGACGACTAAAATGAGAATGGAGAAGGAGGACAATATGGCAGAATACATTTTTGGAATTGATGTGGGCGGCACTACAGTAAAAATGGGATTGTTTGACGTTCATGGCGTAGTCCTTGACAAATGGGAGATTCCGACAATTACAGAAAACGAAGGGAAACAGATACTGCCTGATGTGGCTAAATCCATCCTGGCCAAAATTGCGGAAAAATCCATTGCAAAAGAGCAGGTGCTTGGCATTGGCATCGGTGCGCCAGGCCCCATTGACTCAGAAGGCATTATTTACAATACGGCCAACTTAGGCTGGGGCGTATTTAATATTGCGAATGCGCTTTCGGCATTGACAGGATTCCCGGTACGGGCGGGCAATGATGCCAATGTGGCAGCACTTGGCGAGATGTGGCAGGGCGGCGGCAGAGGCCATAAAGACATGGTCGCTGTGACGCTTGGCACAGGCGTTGGCGGCGGCGTCATCTGCAACGGCAAAATAGTGACAGGCGCGAACGGGGCAGGCGGCGAGATTGGCCATATCCGCATAAACGACCATGAAACAGAGCATTGCGGCTGCGGCTGCAAAGGCTGCCTGGAACAGTATGCCTCCGCGACCGGCATTGTGCGGCTTGCCAACAAGAAGCTGCAGGCATCGGAAGCGAAAAGCATTTTGCGGGAAGGGGAAGTTTCCGCAAAAACTGTGTTTGACGCAGTGAAGCTAAATGACCCGTTTGCCGTGGAAATTGCAGAAGAATTTGGCGATTGCCTGGGAAAAGGGCTTGCCTCTATCGCATCGGTTGTCAATCCTGAGATTTTTGTCATTGGCGGCGGCGTTTCTAAAGCGGGCAGCATCCTTTTATATTACGTTAAAAAAGGCTATGAAAAATATGCTTTCCGTGCGTGCAAGGACGCACAGTTTGCCTTAGCGACGCTTGGCAACGATGCCGGCATTTACGGCGCGGCAAAGCTGATGATGGAATAGCGCAAAGCCAGGCTGCAAAGGAATAAGAACGCATAAATCCACATACCATAATAAGAAAGAGCGGGGCAGGGACATCCAAATGACAACGGCATTTTTGCAATATGCAAACCAGCTTCTTCCACAAGACGCTATCCTGCGAAAGGAGCCGATGGCAAAACATACAACATTCCGGCTTGGCGGACCGGCAGACTGCATGGTTGCTGTACAAAATATAGAACAGCTTGCAAAGATTTTATCTTATATCGTAAAGGCGGGCCTGCCTTATTTCCTCTTAGGAAACGGGAGCAACCTGCTTGTCGGCGATAAAGGATACCGCGGCATCGTGCTTAGGCTGGCGGGGGAATTTACAAAAATCTCCGTGGAGGAAAACTGTATCTTAGCGGGTGCGGGCGCACTGCTTTCTAAGACGGCACAGGCAGCAAAAGAACATTCCCTTGCCGGGCTGGAATTTGCTTCCGGCATCCCGGGGACGGTAGGCGGCGCGATCGTTATGAATGCGGGCGCATACGGCGGCGAGATGAAGCAGGTTGTCCGCCTTGTCAGGGTCATGACGCAGACGGGAGAAATTTTAGAACTGGACAACGAAACGATGGAATTTGCCTACCGCAAGAGCGTTGTAAAGAACAGGCCGTATATTGTGCTGGATACGCGGCTGGAACTGGCAAAGGGGGAAGCGGCTCTCATTGCCGGGAAGATGGAAGAGCTGGCAGCGGAGCGCAGGAAAAAACAGCCGTTAGAATATGCAAGCGCGGGCAGTACTTTTCAAAGGCCGGAAGGGTATTTTGCGGGCAAGCTGATTATGGATGCCGGCCTTCGCGGCTGCTGCATCGGCGGGGCGCAAGTTGCGGAAAAGCACTGCGGCTTTATTATCAACAAAGGAAATGCGTCAGCGGCGGATGTCGCGGAACTGATTACGGAAGTGGCAGAACGGGTAAAAGAACGCTTCGGCGTCACGTTAGTGCCGGAAGTCATCCGGTTAGGCGATTTTTAAACACAGGGAAGGAAGATGTTGCGGCAAGCGGCTTTGCCATAAACCGTAACAGGAAATGGCCATGCGGTTTGTAGTAGTAACGGGAATGAGCGGCGGCGGCAAGCGGACCGCGCTAAAAATGCTGGAAGATATCGGTTTTTATTGTGTGGATAACCTTCCAGTATCGTTTATAGAAAAATTTATGGAATTGGCTATGGCGCCAAACCATGAAATTACAAAAATAGCGCTCGGCATTGACATACGCGCAGACCAGTCTTTTGACAGCGCGGAGAAAATACTGGACGTTTTGCGGGAAAGAGGCTGCAGCTACGAGCTGCTGTTTATGGAAGCGGATGACGCTGTATTGCTGCGGCGTTATAAAGAAAGCAGGAGGCTCCATCCGTTAGCGGCACCGGGAGAGCTTGTCCAGGAAGGGATTGCGCGAGAGCGGAAAATTTTCCAATCGGTCAGGAAAAAGGCAGATTATGTCATTGACACGAGCAGCCTGCTGACAAGGGAGCTAAAAGAAGAACTGGACCGTATTTTTATAAACAATAAAGCGTACAATAGTTTAATGGTCCGGGTCATGTCTTTTGGGTTTAAAAACGGCATTCCGGCAGATGCGGATCTTGTATTTGACGTGCGCTTTCTGCCAAACCCGTTTTATATCGAAGACTTAAAGCATATGACGGGCAATGACAAGCCTGTGCAAGACTATGTCATGTCTTTTGCGCAGGCCGCCATTTTTTTGGATAAGCTGTCGGATATGGCAGTATTTCTTATCCCAAATTATATTAAAGAAGGAAAATACCAGCTGGTCATTGCCATTGGATGCACGGGCGGCAGGCACAGGAGCGTCACGCTTGCAAACGAGCTCTATCACCGGCTGGAAGGCCAGGGAGATTATGGCCTGACACTCTGCCACAGAGATATTGCAGCAAGAAAAACTTAAGAAACTGTTTGGCAATAAGTTCCTAAAGGAGTGTGTCCATGTCCTTTTCAGGCGAGGTAAAAGAGGAGCTGGCAAAACATGCCGGAAGCGCAAGGCACTGCCAGATCGCAGAAATGGCGGCAATTCTTTTATACTGCGGCACAATAAAGCAGCAGGGAGGAAAATGGAGCGTAGTCCTGGAAACGGAAAACGCCCTGGCCGCGCAAAAAGCACTTTTGTTATACAAAAAAATCTTTCATATTGACGCTGTTATGACAGAACGCGCATCGGGCAGGCGGGGAAAAAGCGCTGTTACAGCCGTTGTCCTGGCAAATCCGCAGGAAACGGAAAATGTGCTGCAGACGATGAAGTTTTTAGGCATAGACGGCAGCCTCCATATAGAAGGCAAGCGCCTGGACGGCCTGCTTGGCAAGAGCCGGTGCTGCCAAAGGGCCATTCTGCGCGGTGCCTATCTGGCGATTGGCTCTATGAGCGATCCGGGAAAAAGCTATCACCTGGAATTGGTCTGTGATTATGAAGGCCAGGCATGCCAGCTTCGGGATATCATTTCCGGCTTTGGCATTGAGGCGCGGATTATACGGCGGAAGAAATATTATGTAGTTTATATAAAGGAAGGCTCCGGCATCGTGGATTTTCTAAACTTGGCAGAGGCGCATGTTTCCTTGATGAATTTTGAAAACCTGCGCATCTGGAAAGAGATGAAAAATTCTGTCAACCGGCGCGTAAACTGCGAAACAGCCAATATTACAAGAACCGTTGCGGCGGCCGCAAGGCAGCTGGAGGATATTATGTTTTTGCGCGATACGTGCGGCTTAAACATCCTGCCAGACCATTTGCATGAAATGGCAGAAGTGCGGCTTAAATATCCTGACGCGCCGCTAAAGGAGCTGGGGCAGTATTTGGATCCGCCTGTAGGCAAATCAGGCGTCAACCACAGGCTTAGGCAGCTTGGTGAGTTTGCGCAGCAAAAACAGGCAGAAAATTGGAAAAAGAGGGAAACACCGGCCAAATAGCCGGTTTGCAGGGGGGCACTTTATCATAGAAAGGGATTGAGATCCGCATGAAAAAGAGGCTGCTGTTTATTTATAATGCGCATGCTGGAAAAGCGCAGATTAGAAGCAAACTGATTGGGATTTTGGATGTTTTTGCAAAAGAAGGCTATGAGATTATTGCAGCGCCAACGCAAAAACAGGGCGATGCGGCCTGCTACGCAAGGGAAATGGGAGAAGATCTTGCGATGATCGTATGCAGCGGCGGGGACGGCACGTTAGATGAAGTCGTAACCGGCATGGTGCAGGGCGGGCGCAGGCTGCCAGTCGGCTATATCCCATGCGGCAGCACAAATGATTTTGCAAAAAGCTTAAAAATCCCGGGCAATATGCTGCATGCCGCCCAGATTGCGGTTGGCGGGGAAGCGCTTTTTTGTGATGTGGGAAGGTTTAATGAGGACGCTTTTATTTATATTGCGGCGTTTGGGCTGTTTACGGATGTTTCCTATGAAACAAGGCAGTCGATGAAAAACGTGCTCGGCCATATGGCCTATATCACAGAAGGCATGAAGAGGATCCCGTCTGTGAAAAAGTACCATTTAAAAGTTTCCTGTGCGGAGCTGGAAACAGAAGATGATTTTATTTTTGGGATGGTGACAAACTCCCTCTCGGTCGGAGGCTTTAAGCGGATTACCGGCAGGAATGTCGAATTGGACGACGGCCTGTTTGAAGTGACGCTGATCAAAATGCCGGGGAATCCTTTTGAACTGAATAAAATATTAGTGTCGCTGACAACAAGAATACTGGATACGGATTATATGTATTGTTTTAAGACCGCCGCAGTGACATTTGCATCAGAGCAGGAACTGCCATGGACGCTGGATGGCGAATTTGGCGGCATCCACAGGGAAGTAAAAATCCGCAATCTGCAAAGGGCGCTTGAGATGAGAGTCCCGCCGAAAAAAACGTAATAGTTTTTAGCAGATGTGTATTTTCTTTTTGGAAAAAATAGGTTATAATAAATGGGAAAGGCAAACGGGGCATATGCGTGAAAGCGCGTATCAATATTTAGAAAAATGGAGGGAATATTATGTTAGTATCAGCAAAAGAGATGCTTGACAAAGCAAAAGCAGGCCACTATGCGGTTGGACAGTTTAACATCAACAACTTAGAGTGGACAAAGGCAATCCTGCAGACAGCGCAGGAATTGAACAGCCCGGTTATCTTAGGGGTATCGGAAGGCGCAGGAAAATACATGTGCGGATACACGACAGTAGTAGGCATGGTGAACGGCATGTTAAAAGAGCTTGGCATTACAGTTCCAGTAGCGCTTCATCTTGACCACGGCTCCTATGACCACTGCTATAAATGCATGGAAGCTGGTTTTTCATCCGTTATGTTTGACGGCTCACATTATCCGATCGAAGAAAACGTTGCTAAAACAAAAGAACTGGTTGCAGCAGCCCATGCAAAAGGAATCTCGATCGAAGCGGAAGTAGGCTCTATTGGCGGGGAAGAAGACGGCGTAGTAGGCATGGGCGAATGTGCAGACCCGCAGGAATGCAAAGCGATTGCTGACCTTGGCGTTGACTTTCTGGCAGCAGGCATCGGCAATATCCATGGCAAATATCCTGAAAACTGGAAGGGCCTTTCCTTTGAAACGCTCGATGCAGTCCAGAAACTGACAGGGGACATGCCGTTAGTGCTCCATGGCGGCACGGGCATCCCGGCAGAAATGATACAAAAGGCAATCTCCCTTGGCGTTGCGAAGATCAACGTAAATACAGAGTGCCAGTTATCGTTTGCAGCTGCAACGCGTGGCTACATCGAAGCAGGAAAAGACCAGCAGGGCAAGGGCTTTGACCCCCGCAAACTGCTTGCACCGGGCGCAGATGCGATCAAGGCGACGGTAAAAGAAAAGATGGAATTGTTCGGATCGGTTGGAAAAGCATAAGAAAAGCAAAAATAAACAGCCCTGCAGCCTGCTGCGGGGCTGTTTGCCATATACATTTTAGCGCGCTGAAATCTCTTCGCCGTTAATCGTTTCTTTTCCTGACTTTACTCTCGATAGATAGTCTTTTGTCATCTGTACGACCTGGCCGGACAAAAGGGTAACAGCGATTAAGTTCGGAAGAGCCATAAAGCCGTTAAACGTATCAGAGATATCGACAACAAGGCTTAAGGACGCTTTGCAGCCGACAAAGATGATGGCGATAAACACTACTTTATAAATGGGTACCGCTTTTAAGCCGAATAAATATTCCACTGCGCGTTCCCCATAGTACGACCAGCCAAGGATTGTGGAGAAGGCAAAGAGCATGACGGCAATGGAAATGAACTGGCTGCCAAAAGTCCCAAATACCGATTCAAACGCCGCGCTTGTCAAGGCAACGCCGCTCTTTAAATGCTCCGGCAGGTCGGTGCCTATGTATTTTGCGTATTCTGTATGATCATAGACACCGGAAGTCAAAACGGTCATAGCCGTCATCGTACATACGATGAGCGTATCCGCAAACACCTCGAAAATGCCCCACATGCCCTGAACGACCGGCTCTTTTACGTCGGAAGCAGAATGGACCATGACAGAAGAGCCAAGCCCGGCCTCATTGGAGAACACGCCACGGGAAATGCCGCGCCGCATAGCGAGCATCATCGTAAACCCAGCGGCGCCGCCAGCTGCGGAAGGCAGCGTAAACGCGTTTTGGAAGATGCTTGCAAAGGCAGCAGGAACAGCGGCAATGTTGCAAAAGATTACGACGATGGATCCGGCAATATAAGTAAGCGCCATAAACGGCACGATCTTTTCCGTAACGGAAGCGATCCGTTTGATGCCGCCAAGTATGACAAGCGCGGAAAGCGTCATGATGATAAGCGCGGTGACCGTCTTTGGAATGCCAAAAGAGTTGGCAAGGCCGTTTGCGATTTCATTTCCCTGCGACATGTTGCCGATGCCAAAGGAAGCGCACATGCAAAATACAGAGAAGATAATGGCGAGCCATTTCCAGCCAAGCCCTTTTTCAATATAAATCATGGCACCGCCAATCCAGCTGCCTTTTTCATTTTTGTAGCGGTATTTGATGCCGAGCGTATTTTCCGCATAATTGGTCATCATGCCAAGAAAGGCGGAAAGCCACATCCAAAAGATCGCGCCCGGCCCGCCAAGCGCAAGGGCGACTGCAACGCCGGAAATATTGCCGACGCCGATAGTGGCGGCAAGTGCCGTGCAAAGCGACTGAAACTGGGAAATGGCGTGCTTGTCGTCCGTCCTAAGGATTTTTTTGTTTTCTTTTTTAAATAACTGCAGGAAAGTAACATCCAGCCAGTATTTGATGTGCGTAACCTGGAACACCTTCGTGCGCAGCGTGAACATAAGGCCGACGCACAGGAAGAACGCAAGCATGACTGGCCCCCATATGAAATTGTTCAGTACGCCGTTGGCTTTGGTAATTATTTGTGTAGCATTGTCCAAAAAAGTTTCCATAAGTATCCTCCATTCAAGAGTGTATAAAAATGCTGTTTCCTATAAAAACAGGGCGGATAAAACCATCACGCCCTTGCAACCAATACTACTATAATACAAACTATGCGGCAGGTCAACAAAAAATTATAGGGAAAACAGGGGATAAAAAGGGAGGATGCCAAGTAAATCGCTTTACTTGGCATTTATTATGAAAAAGCTATTGATTAAATAGTGGATATTATTTTGTTAAAAAGTTGTGTGCTGTATTTCTATATTGCTAGTATATGCCCTGAAAGTGTATAAATCATGTTGCGCGAATTAAGTTTTTTTAAATGAAATGTAAATAAAATATGAACATGGATGAAGCGGCGGTAGTTCGTTTTATCGCAAACCTATTGTAAACAAGCCGTTGTTATGATACTATTTTTTTATGGTATAGAAAACTTTCTTGCGAAGCATGCGAAGCAGTCCGGTTGCCATCCAAAATGTATTCCATACCGGCATGGAGGTGATAAGTTCTATGCGCAAAAGCAGGAAGCTGTGTTTTTTATCAATGCTGCTGCTTGCGGCGTGCCTGTGCGGCTGTGGAGACAGCGCTAAAACGCCAAAACCTTCCGGGCCTAGGGGAGAGGGGGAGCCGTCTGCAAGCGGAAGCTATCAGGCTCCAGAATTTGCGGATGCCGTCTTCCATGAGGATAAGGCGCAGGGAACGCAGCAGGTGCAGCTGGATGTTTCGGCTGTCAGCCAGGGTTATGTGGCAGTGTCGGCCCGCTCTGGCAAACGCATAAAATTCAGGGTGTCGATGGGAGAAGTACAATACAATTATGACGTAGCAAATGACGGGACGCCGTGCATCTTTCCTTTGCAAAGCGGAGACGGCGCCTATTCCTTTGACGTCTTAGAGCAGGTAGTGAATACTTCGTATACAGTCCTGTATTCCGCAGACTGCGAAGTTGTCATGGAAGATGAATTTCAGCCTTTTTTAAGGCCGAGTGAGTATTCCAAATACGATAAGGACTCTGCGTGTGTCAAGCGGGCGGCGGATCTTGCGGCCGCACAGCCGGATATGCTAGGGGTCGTGAGCGCGGTATTTGACGATATCTGCAGCAATATTTCTTATGATACAGAAAAAGCGCTTGCCCTTTCAGGAGCCACAGGCTATATGCCAAATCCTGATGATACGCTGGATATGAAAAAGGGGATTTGTTTTGATTATGCCGCTTTGGCGGCGGCTATGCTGCGCAGCCAGGGGATTCCGGCAAAGATTGTATTTGGCTATGTGTCGCCGGACGATCTATATCACGCCTGGAATATGTTTTATACGACACAGACTGGCTGGGTAAACGTCGGGTATGATGTGAAAGCGGGCAGCTGGTACCGGATGGATACGACCTTTTCCGCAGCGGGCACCGACAATAGTTTTGTAGGGGATGGCGGGAATTATGTAGATGCAAAATACTACTGATGGGCAGACGGCGCAAAATGGCCGTGTTTTGCACAGGAAGGAGCGGTGGCAGTATGAGGCAGAGAAAACTGGACAATCTTGGCGTCAGTGCATTCTGCGAGAGTATGTCGATGATGATAAGATCGGGGGTTCAAATAGATGAAGCGGTTGCCCTGCTAAGGCAGGGGGGAGAGCGTGAAGGCGGCCTTTTAGGGCATGGGCTTTTTGTAATGCAAAAGGAGGCAGAGGATGGAAAATGCTTGTCCGAAGCTATGGAGGCGGCTGGCATCTTTCCGGCATATGCGGTCCGGATGGCGGCGGCCGGGGAAGCTGTCGGAAAACTGGAAAGTGCATTGGCACAGCTTGCCAATTATTATACAGACCAAAAGGCGATGGGGGAAAAATTAAAAAATGCCACGATCTATCCTTTCGCAATACTGCTGGCGGCGATTGCGGCGTTGACTGTCATGCTGGCGATGGTGCTTCCTGTTTTTACGGATGTTTACTATAGCCTGGCAGGGAGCCTTGCGTCTTCTTCTTATGGATATATAAGCTGGGCATACCATCTTTGCCAGGCGGTCGTTTGTATCATGGCGCTGCTTGCGCTGCTGGCAGCAGCGGGCTTTGTGCTCTGGCAGGGAAAAGGAAGGCGCATGGTAGAACGGCTGTTGGGGAGGCTGCCGCTGTCTGCCCCGGTGATGGAGGCTTTGGGGGCGTTTCGGTTTACTTCAGCGCTTTCTACTTATTTAGCAAGCGGCATGACGCAGGACCTGGCAATCGCTGAGAGTGTGGGGATGGTGTTTCATGAGCCGCTGGAAGCTAAGATCAAACGGTGTGCGGAGAGAATGGAAGCAGGATGCGGCATCGCACGGGCCGCTTACGATGAGAAGCTGTTTGCGCCGGTTTATGGCAGGATGCTGTTGGTTGGAGAGCGCAGCGGCTGTCTGGAAGAAACATTGCAGAAACTGGCAAAGCTGTCAGGGGAACAGTGCATGGCGCAGATTGACCGCCTGACAGGGATTGTGGATCCGCTGCTTTCGGGTGTTTTAATTTTGACGGTAGGCATTTCGCTTTTAGGGGCCATGCTGCCGTTGGTAGGGATTATGAACGCAATCGGATAGATTGCCCGTAATGACAGGGGGAAGGAAGCGATGTATGGCAATCAGAAACGCAGGCATTGGCGCGTTCTGCCAATCCTGCTGCTTGCGGCGCTTTTGTGGAGTCTTTCTGCAGCGTCTGGAAACAAGGAAATGCGGGAGGCAGGCGCAGCGGCGTTAAAGGCGGCGGTAGTGCGCAGTGCACTGCAGTGTTATGTAGTGGAAGGGGTTTATCCGCCCGGCATTGCATATTTGGAAGAACACTATGGCCTTAGGGTCAACAAAGAGGACTATTATGTCGTTTATGACATATTTGCTTCGAATGTCCCGCCAGAAGTACGGGTGTTAAACAGAAAATAAAGGATACTATGAAAGTTGACGGGGAATAGGCATGAAACAGGGTGTGCGGTTTTTTACAATGGGAGTGGCAGCTGTCATACTGGCTGTTTTTTTCCTGCTAATTATTTTGGGTGCCACAGCTTATTGTGGCACGGTGGCGGGACAGGAGAAGAATAACAGCGACAGGGCCTTGGTTTCTTATGTGCTGACAAATGTAAGGGCTGGCGATGCAAAAGGGGCAGTGCGCGTTTATACGGTAAACGGTGCCCCGGTTGTGGCTGTGGAGGAAGAAGGATCGGGCTACGGAATCCGCATTTACCAGTATGAAGGAAAGCTCATGGGGGATTATGGGAGGCTGGATGGAGCGTTAAATCCAAAAACGGCTCTGGCGATCGGTGAAACAAAGATATTCCGGGTGGAATCTTTAGGAGATGATATTTACAGGGTGACTACCGATGCGGGCAGGGCGTTGTTCCATGTAAGGAGCGGGACTAAGTAGGGCAGAGGGAACGATGGAAAAAATCATGAGAAACAAAACAGGCAAAAAAATTGCTTTTTACATAGAAACGTTGGCGCTGTTGGTGGTATTTACAGCGGTTACAGCCGTTTTGGCAACCGGGTTTTTACTGGCTGGAAAGTTAAGCCAAAAAGCGGCTGTGCTCACAAAAGCGGTGCACTTAGCGGAAAATGCGGCGGAGATGGCTTCTGCTTCCACAAGCGGCGAGATGCTGTTTCGTCTGCTGGATGAAGGAAATGCCTGTGTGCTTACAGAGGCGGCGGATGTTTCGCGCAGCACATACCGTGCAAAGTATGATGCGGACATGGCACCGGCGGCGGATGGGATTTTTTCTTTGGATATATCCTGGATGCCGGAGGAGGACGGTTTAACGAAGAGCGCGATCGCTGTCTATTGGGATGACGGGACGGAACCGGTCTATACGCTGGAACTGGCTCTTTATACAGGAGGTCTGTGATGGGTCATGGGGGAATGAAGTTAGGGCCGCTGGCACTTTTGCTGGCTGTAGTCTGCATCTGCGTGGAAACACTCGCTATTTTGGCCATTGCGACGGCAAGCGCCAATCTGCGCATAGCCGGGCGGTATGCGGACATGGTAAAAATCCGGTATGCGCTGGAAGAGGAAGGACAGATGTTTTTGCAGGAGGCCAGGGAAACTGTGCGCACAGGGAAAGCGCTTGCTTTGCTGCCCGGCACAGAAACGGATGATGCGGGCGTTACCCGGAAAGAAATTTGGAAAAACGACTATAGGCTGACTGCTGGCGTACAGATTGGCAGGGATGGACAGCTTGATGTGGTATGCTGGCGGATTGGAAGAGTATGGAAAGCGGAAACAAATAAGGAAAACTTGTGGAACGGACCGTAAATCATGGCAAAAAACCGTTACGGCAAGGGGTCAGGGCATGGACAGCCCTGAAGAAGGGAGAAGATATGGACAATTTGCAGGAAATACTGGAACAGGCGGCGAATAGGGAGGCCTCTGACATTTTCCTGATTGCGGGGCTGCCGGTCACGATGAAGGAGGCAGGCAGGCAAAGGCGCGCTGGAAGCGGGCCGATGATGCCAAAGATGATAGAGGAGCTGATTGCGCAGGCATACCAGATTGCAGGGCGCGACAGAATAAAGCTGGAGAGAGGGGAAGATGATGATTTTTCGCTTTCCCTGCCGGGCCGGGCGATGGGAGGAAACCGCTTTGCGGGCGGGCGTTTCAGGATGAATATATTCCGCCAAAGGGGAACGCTTGCCGCAGTCATCAGGGTCATTCAATTTGGGCTGCCCGATCCCGTGAAACTTGCCATTCCAAAAGGAATCCTCTCGCTGGCAGACGCAGACGCAGAGGGTTCGGGAAGCGGCCTGGTGCTTGTTGCCGGAGCGGCTGGCACGGGCAAATCCACGACGCTGGCATGCATGGTAGACCGCATCAACCAGACGCGCAGCTGCCACATTATTACGCTGGAGGATCCAATTGAGTACATCCACCGCCATAAGGAAGCCATTGTGACACAAAGGGAGATTTCCATAGATACGCCCGGATATCCAGAGGCGCTGCGTTCTGCGCTGCGGGAAAGCCCGGATGTTATCCTGCTTGGGGAAATGCGGGATTATGAAACGATTTCAGCGGCTCTGACAGCTGCGGAGGCGGGTGTGCTCGTGCTTAGTACGCTGCATACAAACAGTGCAGCCGATACAATCAGCCGCATTGTCGATGTATTCCCAGATAAAGCCAATGCCCGGATCCAGCTGGCGCTTGCGCTCAAGGCAGTTGTATGCCAGCAGCTGGTGCCGTCTGCCACAGAGGACGGGCACAGGATCCCTGTATTTGAAGTGATGAAAGCGACTGAGGCGGTACAAAACCTGATCCGTGAGAATAAGATAAACCAGCTTACCGCAGTGATGCAGTCTGGCGCGGCTTTAGGGATGCGTACAATGGACGGCAGTCTGCTTGAACTGTACAAGCAGGGAAAGATCAGCAGAGCGACTGCCCTCAAATACCGGCTGCATTACGGGTATGAGTATATGGAGAAACGGCTGGGATAGCGGCAAGCGGATTTAGTTAAGAAGGCGGCCAATGGAACAAGCCTGGCAGAAAAACAGGGTATAATTTATCAGATTTTCTGATATAATGAGCGTTAGCGAGGCAAACGAACTTGTTCATTTGCCGAGCGGCGAATGCTGATAATGAATCGAAGATTCATGATATCATAAACTCGAAAATCCAGCCGCTACGCGCTCAAAGATTTTCTCGTTACCATGGCTTGAAAATCAAATGTCTGCTTCGCAGCCGCTTGATTTTCTGCGCTCATGATATCATATATGCGAGCCGTGATGGAATGAAGTGAAATCATGGTGAGATTGGCAAGGGTTGATGTTGGAAAAATGGGAAGCAATAGCTCCGATTAAACCGTCTCTTACAGATAAAACGGAAATTTAGGAATGAGGTGATATCATGTCAACGTTGCAAATGGAA
>QLIP01068882.1_pt1 | contig 63610 bp, 53 predicted proteins | sample 1769771 | NCBI WGS metagenome assembly QLIP01 (sample SAMN09428762, study PRJNA476227) | Gut metagenome, whole genome shotgun sequencing project. | isolation source: cecum | host: Rhizomys sinensis | place: China: Jinsha town of Minqing, Fujian Province | collected 2013-09-23 | reverse complement strand
CTCCGGCTTAAAATTAACAAGAATTTTTAAACACGCTCTTAATGAACAGCTTTTTCAAATCATTAATACTGACACTCGCACTCCTTGCTCCCGCGACGGGAGCAGGGGCGCGCGAAGTGTGTCTCACGCTCGACGATGCAGTGGCCCGCGCGCGGGTGCACAGCGTGGATGCCGCCGTGGCTCTCGACCGACTGCGCACTGCCTACTGGGAGTGGCGCACCTATCGGGCCGACCAGTTGCCCGAAGTGGCACTGCAGGCCACGCTGCCGGCATACGCCGACCGATACACGTCGTACATGGACTCAGAGGGTCGGTACAGCTTCGTGCGCAACCGCTATCTCGAGGCTCAGGCTCAGCTCAGTGTTACACAGAACATACGCCTCACGGGCGGCAAGGTGAGTGTCATATCGTCGCTCGACTTTCTGCGGCAGTTTGGCACGGGCAACAGATACATGTCCATACCCGTGGCAGTCACGCTCCAGCAACCCCTCTTCGGCGTAAATGCCATGCGCTGGAACAGTCGCATAGAGCCGGTGCGCTACACCGAGGCTCGGGCCGAGTTTATGAGCGCCACTGAGGACGTGGCTATGAAGGCCGTGAGTCTGTACTTTGCCCTGCTGCTCAGTCGCGAAAACGTGGCCATTGCCTCCCAAAATCTCGCCACGGCCGAGAAACTCTATGCCGTGGCCCAGGAAAAGCGACGCATGGGCTCGATAAGTCAGAACGACCTGCTGCAGATGGAAATCAATGTGCTCGATGCACGCTCCGAGCTCACCGAGTGTCAGAGCACCATGAAAAGCGATATGTTCAGCCTCCGCTCCTTTCTCGGCCTCGATGCCGACACCGAGATACAGACCATAGTGCCCACGGCAGTGCCCCGCGTGGCCGTGGACTATGACGAAGCCCTTGCCATAGCCCTCGCCAACAACAAAATAGCCGCCAACATGCGCCGCCGACAGCTCGAAGCCGACTACGAAGTGGCGCGTGCACGCGGAGCCATGCGCGAGGTGAATCTATTTGCCCAGTTGGGCTACACCGGCACCGACACCCGTGCCGCCGATGCCTACGGGCGCCTGCGCGGCAATCAGATGGTGGAGGTGGGTGTGTCGGTACCCCTGCTCGACTGGGGCAAGCGCCGCGGCAAGGTAAGGGTGGCCGAGAGCAACCGTCGCGTGGTGGAGAGCCGCCTGCGACAGGAGTCGATGGAGTTTGGGCAGGACCTCTTTGTGCTGGTGGAGCGCATAGGCAATCAGCAGCAACAGCTTCAGCTGGCCTCGCGCACCGACGAGATAGCACGCCGTCGCTACGACACCAACGTGGCCACATTTATGATAGGCAAAATATCCACACTCGACCTCAACGACTCGCAGGCCCGCAAGGACGAGAGCATGCGACGTTACATAGCCGAGCTGTATAAATTCTGGAACTACTGGTATCAGCTGCGCTCGCTAACGCTCTATGATTTCGAACACCGTTGCAACATTAATGCCGACATAGACAAAATATTGCGACAGTGATTACGTTATAGACTTATTGAATAGACTTATTGAGTTATGATACTGATAGTTGACGACGACAATGCGGTAAGGCTGTCCATCGGACTGGCCCTGAAGCGGGCCGGCATGGAATTTGAGGCAGTGGGCAGCGAGCGCGAGGCTCTGGAGCTGGTGCGCGACACCCGCTTCGGTCTGGCCGTGCTCGACATGAACCTGCGACTCGAGACCACCGGCGAGCAGGGCATAGAGATATTGCGCAAATTCAAAACCCTGCGCCCCGACATGCCAGTAATACTTATATCGGCCTGGGGTACAATACCCCTCGCTGTGAAGGGTATGAACTACGGCGCCGAGGATTTTCTCACCAAGCCATGGAGCAACGAAGACCTTGTGCGCAAGATACGCGGGGCATTGGCGCGAGCCGAGGCCGAGCAGGCCAGGGCCGCTCACGTAGACAGCCTCGACATAGTGGAACGTCGTGCCGTGGCCGACGCCCTGGCCCGCACCGACGGCAATCTGACCGCCGCCGCCAGGCTGCTGGGCATCACGCGGCAGGCACTGTATCGAAAAATTGAGAAATTTGAGTTGTAATGAGATATAAACTGTACCTGACAACAACCCTTATTGCCGCCGCCGCGCTTGCGGTTGCGGCTTTGATGCACCTTGGCCCATGGTGGCTGGGCGGCTCGGTGATGGCTATGATGCTGTCGCTGTGCGGGCTGGCTGTTGCTGTCGACAAGCCTCTCAAAGCCGTGCAAAACGGCATATACCTGCTCGGTGAGCAGGACTTTGCAAGCAGACTGCGACCCACGGGCCAGGCCGATGCCGACCGCGTGATAAAGCTGTTCAACGGCATGCTCGACTCGCTCAAAGCCCAGCGCCTGCGCAATCTCGAACAAAACAGTATGATGGAGCGTCTCATAGCCGCAGTACCGTCGGGAGTGGCGATATGCGACCTCGACGGCCGGATAGTGCAGACCAACAGGGCCTTTGACGACCTGCGCTGCCAGCGCCTCATCGACACCCTCGAGGCGCTGCCCGACGACGGCACCGAGACACTGCGACTGAGCGAAGCCCAAATCTACGGCTGTGCACGGCTGTGGTTTATGGACTCGGGATTCAGGCGCAGGTTCTACATAATGCAGCCCCTTACAGCCAAGATAGTGGCCGCCGAGAAGCAAGTGATGCACCGCATAGTGCGCACCATAGGCCACGAGGTAAACAACACCTTAGGAAGCACCATCTCCGTGCTCGAGTCGCTGGCACAGGGCGTCGAGGCCGGCTCGTTCGAGCACAGTGCCATCGACAGTTGCCGGGAGAGTTGCGGGCGCCTTGTGAGCTTTGTACAGGGCTACACGTCGCTCGTCAAGCTGCCCGCTCCGCAGTTGCAACCCGTGGTGCTGGCCGACGAGTTGCAGAGGCTCATGCCGCAGTTGCGAGCATTGGCCTCGGAGGGTACAGAGGTGTGCCTCGAAGTGCAGGGTGAGCCGGCCACATTGATGCTCGACGCCCACCTCATGGAGCGCGTCCTGATCAATATCGTGAAAAATGCCGCCGAGAGCATCGGTACCCGTGGCGGACTTATCCACATCGGGCTCGCCGGCTCCACACTCACCGTTACCGACAACGGTCCCGGTATCTCGGCTCAAGCCGCCGCGCAACTTTTTACGCCGTTCTTCTCCACAAAACATCCCGACCGCGGGCTGGGTCTGATGCTCATCGCCGAGATACTGCGAGGGCATGGCGCGGCCTTCTCGCTTGCAACTACGGTCGATACTACTTTTGAAATAAAATTTATACACCGCTTTTCGTGATTTTTCACAAAAAAATCGTATTTTTGCACCTTGAAAACTCGAAATTCAAGTTTCATTAATTGTTATAATATCATTACGAAAATTCAGCAAAAATACAACGACATGAACACCGGCAAACAACGATTGGTAATAATAGGCGGCGGCTTCGGCGGCCTTAACCTTGCCAAAAAGGTCGACAAAAATAAATGGGACGTACTTGTTATTGACAAAAACAACTACCACAGCTTTGCGCCGCTGTTCTATCAGGTGGCGTCGTCGAGCCTCGAACCTGCCGGTATCACCTTCCCGCTGCGACGCGAGATGAGCAAGGGCCGCATGCGAGGCTGTCGATATACGATGGGCGAAGTGACCCGCATCGACGTGGAGCGCAAGGAGGTGACCACTGAATTTGAAACCATTGCCTACGACTCGCTCGTAATCGCCGCCGGTGCCACCAACAACTTCTTCGGCATAGCCAATCTCGAGCAGAACGTTTACACCATAAAGAGCACCGCCGAGAGCATCAAGACCCGCAACGCAATCCTCACCAACCTGGAACGTGCATGTCAGTGCACCGACCCCGACGAGCGTCGGCGTCTGCTTACGTTTGCAGTGGTGGGCGGCGGTCCTACAGGCGTGGAAATTGCCGGTGCACTGGGCGAGATGAAGCGTTGGGTGATAGAACGCGAATATCCTCAGATAAGCCGCGACGAGGTGCGCGTGGTGCTCTACGAGGGTACCGACCGACTGCTGCGCACAATGAGCGAGAAGTCATCGGCCAACGCCCTCAACGACCTCGGCGAGCTGATGGTTGACGTGCGCCTGGGCAAAACGATGAAATCGTATGACGGTAAGACTCTGACATTTGCCGACGGAGAAACCCTCTCCACGGGTATAGTGATATGGACTGCCGGTATCGTGGGCAATTCATTTGAAATATTGGGCAGTGACGTCAAAGCCGGCCCCGGCGGCCGATTTGAGGTTGATGAATTCAACCGTGTCAAAGGCCTCACCGACGTGTATGCCATAGGCGATATTTGCTACCATGTGGACGAGCGATTCCCGCGCGGATGTCCTCAGCTCGCTCAGCCTGCCATACAGCAGGGCCGTAATCTTGCGCGCAACCTCAGCACGGGTCGATTTGACTCGCCGTTCAGCTACTACGACAAGGGCTCCATGGCCACAATCGGTCGCAACCGCGCCGTGGTCGATATGGGCAAAGTGCATTTTGACGGATGGTTTGCATGGATTGCATGGCTCATCGTGCACCTGCTCACCCTCCTGGGCATGCGCAATAAGATAGTGGTGTTTATCAACTGGATATGGAGCTACTTCGGATTTGCCACATCCCTGCGCATGATTCTCAAACCCACGAAGTATCCGCAGGATTGAGCTACACTGTTTAGGGTTTAGCATTATATTTCACTTCAGCTAAACCCTAAACACGATCTAAGAAAAACCATATCATGGGGTTGATACTTTTCGTAGGATGTAAATACGCATACCAAGAGAGCTGTAACGAGTATTAGAATCGTATTCTTCATGAAGTAAAAAATGTTTGACATTTGCGAAATTAATACAAAAAGTAAGATTGTTGGAGGTACTCAAGAACAAGGGAGATTGTCAAGCGAGTTGTTATTTAACAAATATTAACCAAAAGCTTTGCAATCAATGGAAGAGTATCAATGTTTACAATATTTAGGCAGATTTAGGCTGAGTTGCAGAGGCTCATAAAACATAAATTTTGCCGTATGATAAATTTTTGCTAACTTTGGAGCGTAATATTATGTATATGTAGTATGACACCCGATAAAGACAGTACAAAATACGACATACCGGCTATACCTGCCGAATTTGAAGACATAGCCCCCTACGACGATACCAATTATCGCGAAGTTGTGGCCAAGCTCGTCAAAGAGCCTGGCTTTGAACACGCTGTGCGCTATGTAATGCCACATGTCGATTATGACGAATTTGTGGCCAATTTGCTGAAAATAAAGACTCAGGACGAATTTCAGCACGATATTATAGGCCCGTTCCTCGAGCTCTTGGTCAAGACCACCACCGCCGGCCTGAGCTGCGACGGTCTCGAAAACATTGAGCCGGGACAGAGCTATACTTTTATTACCAACCACCGCGACATTGTGCTCGATGCATCGTTTCTCAACCTTTGCTTCATAAGACACAACAGGCCGTTTACGCAGGTTGCAATAGGTAACAATCTGTTGATTTATAACTGGATAACAGACCTTGTTAAGCTCAATCGCAGTTTCATAGTGAAGCGCGACACTCGCCTTGTCGAGGCACTCGCAGCCGCCAAGCAGCTGTCGGGCTACATACACTTTGCGCTCAACGGCCGTCGTGAGTCGGTGTGGATTGCTCAGCGCGAAGGTCGAGCCAAGGACTCAAACGACCTCACCCAGGAAAGTCTCATAAAGATGATAGGCCTCGCGCCCGGCGACAATGTTAAGGACAACGTGCTGTCGGCCCGCCTGTTACCCGTGTCTATATCCTACGAATACGATCCCAACGACTATCTCAAGGCACGTGAATTCCTGCTCAAGCGTCGCGACCCCGCTTTCAAGAAGACCAAGCGCGACGACCTGTTCAGCATGGAAACCGGTATCCTCAAATTCAAGGGTAGGGTGCACTTCCGCATGGGCCGTTGCATCAACCCCGAGCTCGAAGCATTTCCCGGTACATCGCGCCTCGAAGTGGTGCGCAAGGCTTGCAGTCTGATTGATAAGACCATACATTGTGGCTATCATATATTCCCCTGCAACTATATTGCCTACGACCGCATACAGGGCAACAGCAACTTCGCTCACAAGTACACTCAGGCCGATGTCGATGGTTTCGATGCCTATATTGCCAAGCAACTGGGCCGTGTCGACGTGCCCGACGTGACGCCCGAAGAGTACGATTACATGCGCGACATGATGCTTGCAATGTATGCCAACCCCCTGCGCAACCATCTCGCCGCCGGAGGCACTTGTGAGGATTAAATTGATTTAAGAAAGTTTAACACTTAAATGCGAGTACCCTCTCTCCCAGTACTTATAATATTGCTCCTCGGCATCGCTGTGGACGTGTTCATATACCGCAGTTGCCTGCGGCGCAAGAGCGTGTCGGGCTGGTGGCGAGGTGTTTATATTTCGACTGCCGCGCTGTTTGCGTTAGACCTCGGCCTGATAATCTGCGCACCCAAGCGCGAGGTGTCCGACACCGCGCTGCTCACCCTCATGTGGATGCTCTTTGCCTACATGAGCGTCTATGTGCCCAAAATACTGCTTGCGCTCGTGCTTGGAGTTCGAGCCTTACTGACCAAGTTGCTCCACAGGCGGCTGTGCTGGCTCAAAAAGGCTGGTATTGCCCTCGCAGTGAGCCTCTTCGGGCTGATGTGGTGGGGTGCGCTTGTGAACCGCTACAATATCGACGTGAAGCAGGTTGAGGTGCGCATACCCCGGCTGCCGCAGTCGTTTGACGGCTACCGGATAGTGCAGATAAGCGACTTGCACACTGGTTCTTATGCGAGCGATTGCGACTTTGTGGCTGGCGTGGTCGACAGTATCAATGCCCTGCATCCCGACATTGTGCTCTTTACGGGCGACATTGTGAACCGCGGCTCGCACGAACTCGAAGCCTTTGCCCCGACACTCGCCCGCATCGCAGCCCCCGGTGGGGTGTGGAGCGTGATGGGCAATCACGACTACAGCGACTATCACTACTGGCCCAACGATGCCCTGAAGCAAGCCGATGTGGCGCATCTGCAACGCATGCAGCAGGCTATGGGCTGGAAGATGCTCAATAACTCCCACACTGTGCTGCGCGGCAGCGGCAACGACTCGATAGTGCTCATAGGTGTGGAAAATATAGGCGATCCTCCCTTTAAAATATTCGGGTCGCTCGAGCGAGCCTATCCCCCTACGGGCGACAGCGCCGTTAAGATACTCATGTCGCACAACCCCCGCCACTGGACCGACTCGATTGCCGACAATCCCGCCCACAACATAGCCCTCACGCTCTCGGGCCACACCCACGCCATGCAGATGGAGGCTCTGGGTATATCGCCCTGCGCGCTGCGCTATCCAACATGGGGCGGAGCGTATACCGACTCGCTGGGTCGCACGTTGTATGTCAACATTGGTCTTGGCGAAGTGGGATTTCCGGCACGCATAGGAGCCACCCCCGAAATAACCGTCATCACACTCCGACGATAGGTCATGGATATAATACAACTTGCCGCAACCAACCTCAACATACCCGTGTCGCAGGTGCGGGCCACCGCCCAGCTCCTTGCCTCGGGCGACACAATACCGTTCATATCGCGCTACCGCAAGGAAGTAACGGGCAATCTCGACGAGATGGCCATCCGTGCCATACAGTGCGAAATAGGACGCCTCACACAGCTGTGCGAGCGCCGCGATGCCATAGTGGCATCTATCGAGGAGCAGGGAGCCATGACGGCCGAGTTGCGCAAGCGACTCGACGAGGCCACCACCATGAGCGCCCTCGAGGACATTTATCTGCCCTACCGTCCGCGCCGACGCACACGTGCCACTATAGCCCGCGAGCGCGGCCTCGAACCACTGGCCAAAATGCTTATGTCGGCCCGCGGACTCGACGACCCCAAGACGGCCGCCGCCCGATTTGTGACATCGGACGTGCCCGATACCGCGGCCGCACTGAGCGGTGCTCAGGATATTGTGGCCGAGTGGGTGAGCGAGTCGACCCGCGCCCGCAACTCACTGCGCTCGCGCATGAGACGGGAAGCCGTGATATCGGCCCAGGTAGTCAAGGGTAAAGAAGCCGAAGCCGCCAAATTCCGAAATTATGCCGAATTTTCCCACGCCCTGCGCAGCATAGCATCGCACCAATATCTGGCCCTGCGACGCGCCGAGGCCGAGGGAGTGCTCAAGATAACAGTAAAAATCGACGACGATGCCGCCATAGCCGACATCACCGAGCGCACCGTGCCCCGAGGCAGTGCCAAGCCGTCGGCCACACTGGTAGCCCAGGCCGTGAGCGATAGTTACAAGCGACTGTTGCGACCGTCTATCGAAAACGAACTCGACGCCGAGTGGAAGGAGCGAGCCGATACAGCCGCCATTTCGCTCTTTGCCGACAACCTGCGGCAACTCCTGCTCGCCTCGCCCCTGCGCGGCCGCACTATAATTGCCATCGACCCCGGATTCCGCACGGGCTGCAAGGTGGTGGTGGTCAACAGCCAGGGCGAGCTGCTCGACGATACGGTGATATATCCCAACGAGCCACGCCGCGACTCTGTGGGCGCCACACGCACACTCATGAAACTCATCGACGACTATGAGGCCGATACAATCGCACTGGGCGACCGCACAGCCAGTCGCGAGACAGAGGCATTCCTGCGGTCGTCGGGCGTCACCGACTTTGCCGAACTCTTCATTGTGAGCGAGAACGGAGCCAGCGTGTACTCGGCTTCAGATGTGGCGCGCGAGGAATTTCCCGACAAGGATGTCACCGTGCGCGGCGCCGTGTCGATAGGTCGCAGGCTCATCGACCCGCTTGCCGAACTGGTAAAAATCGACCCCAAGTCGATAGGGGTTGGACAGTATCAGCACGACGTGGACCAAAACGCCCTGCGCGACGCTCTGGACTTTACGGTGACCGGGTGTGTAAACCTCGTGGGGGTGGACCTCAACACAGCGTCGCCGCAACTGCTGGCTTACATAGCCGGCATAGGAACTTCAATGGCCCGCAAGATAGTGGACTACCGACGCGCCAACGGCCCCTTCGGCACACGTGCACAACTGCTCAAAGTGCCTCGCCTCGGAGCCAAGACATACGAGCAGGCGGCAGGATTTCTGCGCGTCCCCGGCTCGCCCAACCCCCTCGACAACACCGGAATACACCCCGAGTCATATCACATCGTGGAGCGCATGGCCCGCGACCTCGGCGTGCCCGTGGCACAGTTGCCGGCCAGCGCCCAGCTCATCGACCGCATATCCACCGAGGCCTATGCCGACTGCGGCCGCGAGACCATTGCCGACATCATAGCCGAGTTGCGCAAGCCCGGCCGCGACCCACGCGAGGAGGCCGCCAACGTGGCATTTGACGACACAATCCGCACAATCGACGATGTCGCCGTGGGTATGATTCTGCCAGGCAAGGTGGGCAATATCACCGCATTTGGAGCCTTTGTGGATATAGGCATCAAGGAAAACGGCCTGCTGCACGTGTCGCAGATGAGCAACAAGCGCGTGTCCAACCCCGCCGATATTGTCAAGATCAATCAAACCATCACAGTCAAGGTTATCGACGTGGATCTTGACCGCCGTCGCATATCCTTATCAATCAAAGACCTATGACCCACCACGCCACAATATGCCTCGGCAGTAACTGTAATGACCGCCGCGCCAACATCGACGCAGCAATAGAGCGCATAGCCGCACACTGCCGCGTGGAGACCGTGTCGGAGATCCACGAATCGCCCGATGTGAGCGGTCGAGGAGCACCCTATCTCAACTGTGTCGTCACAGTGCAGTCGGCGCTCGACCAGCAGGGACTCGCGGCCCTGCTGTCGCAGTGCGAGGCTATGGGCGGACGCACACCTCAGTCGCGCGCCACAGGCATAATGCCCATCGACATAGACCTCGTGATAATTGACGGGCGCATCGTGAGCCAGCACGACTACGAGTCGCCTTACTTCAAACTTTGCACATCATCGGCAACTTTTTAGGTGACAGGAGCGTTTTATTATAAAAACGCACCGAAATGATAACAGACCGACTCACAAGCACCGAACGCAAAGTGCTGCCCGACAATGTGTATGGGCTGCCGGAGCGGCATGAATATCCAATGCCCGACGCCACCCATGTGCGTGCCGCCGAGGCATATTTCAGATATTGTCCCGAGGAGCTCAAGCCACAGCTCGCCAAGGCAATACTACAAAAAGCAAAAGAGTATGGAGTAGATGTCGAGTCGCCTACCGTGCTCAGCTACGCCGAGCAGTAGGCGATAGCGACATTCAACCGTAACGCATTCCTCCACTCGACCTCCGGGAGGAATGCTTTTTTATTACCACCGAATACCTATGCCGAGCATAAGATTCTGCGGGTGGCGGAAGTTGCCCAGACGGTAGCCGGTGTTGAAGTAGATGTGCTGTGTGACAAAGGTTTTGAGGGCGAGCATTTGGTAGAAACGCGACTCGTCAAAGGGGTTGACTGCATTTACACCGATACCAGCATCGAGCGTGAACATGGCCATTGTGAGCTGGCCGTGAGCCGAGAAGCCAATGCTGAATTGTTTGGCAACGGAGGGTCGATAGAATTTTATGTAATCGTCATTTCCCCCGGCCCAGTTGCGTGCCAGGTCGGCGCTCTCGTCCCACTGCGCATCGAGAGCCACGCCGGCGGCGGCAAAGCGGTTGAACTTGCGCAGGAGAGCAGTCTGAAGCCCTGCCACTGCAAAGCGCCCCGGACACAGCTGAGGATAGGCGTTAATCAGTACAACACGTTTGCGTACAGAAGCGTAGGGTAGTATATCGACAATCCAGCGGGCTTCGTCGGCCTTGCGCAGCAGGTCTGCGTCGGGAGTTGACACTGTGTGTCGGCCGGGATTTAAAGTATACGAGGCTCCGAGTACAAGGCCCATAGAGTTGACACCCGAGTTGGGCCAAGAAGTGTTGCCGTTGGAGAAGTGTGTGGCGCGTGCGCCGACAGTGAGTGCAACGTGAGGTGTGAGTTGATATGAGAGCCTTGCACTCAGCCCCATGTGAGCAGTGACGGGAGTGCTTACAGCATTGTTGTAGGGAGCAGTCTCGGCATGGAAGTGTTTCCATCCGGCGGCAATGCCAAATTCCCATTCGTAGCCCAGCGAAAGCTTGCTGTGCGATACAATTGGCGCTCCCTGATATACGTAGACCGAGACGGGATTACCAAGCAATCCCTTGCAGTCAAAGAGGTTTGGTGCCACGCCAATACCCTGATATGCCTTGGGGTAGAGCTGGCCAAAACGTGTGCCGGATCCAAAGTTGAAACCGGCTTTTATGCCGGGCATGAGGTGCAGGGAGGTGGGCTGTCCGAGAGGATTGTCACCGTCGAGAAATATGTTGGTCGGAGGCACGTAAGAAGCCCCCTCCTCAATGCCGATATGCCACCTGGGTGTGCGCACATCGGTGCTGTCGGCCCGGGCCGATGCAACACACGCCGCAATCAGCGCGATAGCTGTTGAGAATCTGCCGAGAGTCATAATTCAACGGTTCTAAAGGAGATGGGTTCGTAGAAAGAGTACTCGTAGGGCACGTTGTAGGTTTTGCCGCTTACGGGCGCTTCAAGCTGCACATCAATTTCAGTCTTGGCACGAATCCTGTCGATAAAGACATAAGATATCATATTGGGGGGAACAGTGATGTCGAAGAAGCGTGACTTGGTGTAAAAAGATATGTCTTCGGCCCGAGGGCTGAACTGCAGATTGTGCCATCCCCACGAACCGTCGTCGGCCAAGGTAGGAACGGGGAGCGAAAACGAAATGCGGTTCCAATCATAATCGCACGAAAGCCGCCCCCACGACTGTATCAGTCCAAATACATCGATTTTGTATGTGCGGGGCGTTGGGTCGTTGTTGATTAAATGAACAGAGCGTACGGAGGAATATACAGTGTCGGTAACCACTATCGGTGAGCGCAGCTGCGAGTTCCTGACAATGAAAGGCTTGCCGGCGCGCACGTTTATATCGATGGCCGTGCCAGCATAGCCGTAGTCGAGATACATGTGTACAAGAGTTTCGATTGCGCCGGGGTTTTCAATCGACTTGAAACGCATTTTTCCGGCTTTGCGGTCGAGCACAGCTTCGCACGTCATGCAGGGCCCCGAAATCTCGAGGCGTCCAATATTGTCGGGGTTGCTGCCTTTTTCGTAGGGACGCCCCTGAGTGTCGTATACTTTTACGTCTAACTTGACGTATGGCGACACTGTGAGCGATATGGATTTGAGTCCTTTTTTGAGGATGTCGAATTCGGTCTGGCCACCGTCGCCTTTCACATAGCCTATGGTGTTGTCGGGCAATGGGTTGTGCTCCACAAAAATATCGTTGTTGCAGCCGCTGAGTACTGCCGACAGCGCAATAATGGTGGAGAGGAGGAGAAGTTTATACATCAGGAGTACGATTTGCGGGCCGCATCGATGCGCAGCAGTATGAACAGCAGTATTGTAAAGCCCCACAGCGACGAGCCACCGTAGCTGAAGAAAGGCAGCGGGATGCCAATCACCGGACACAATCCTATCACCATGCCGATATTGATGCAGAAATGGAATATGAAATAGGAAGCCACGCAATAGGCGTAGACTCGCCCGAAAGGCCTCGGTTGTCGCTCGGCAAGGGATATGATTCGGATAATCAGAGCCATGTAGAGCGCAATGACAATCAGCGCGCCCACAAAGCCTTCTTCTTCGCCTATGGTGCAGAAAATGAAGTCGGTGTGCTGTTCGGGCACGTACTTTAGTTTGGTTTGGGTGCCCATGAGAAAGCCCTTGCCCGTGAGGCCGCCCGAGCCGATGGCTATTTTCGACTGGTTGACGTTGTAGCCGGCGCCGCGCAGGTCTTCTTCAATGCCCAGCACCACGAGGATACGCATCTGCTGGTGGGGCTGAAGTTTTTGGAAGGCAAAGTTTACCGAAAACATGAATCCGATGCCCACCACGGCCGTGGCCAGCGGTATAAACAGTTTGTGGCAATGGCGCTTGACGGCCATGATGGCAAGATATATGCAGGCTACCAACACCGATACAAGCATCCACAGTGTGCCGGGGAGAGCCACGCCGCAGGGACCTGCAAGCAACCATCCGAGAATGAGCGTGCCGCCAAACCATGCCAACAGATTGCGTGGCACCTCGATGGCGCGGTCGTATATGAAGGCCATTACCGTCATTACGCACATGATAAGAGTGATGACGGCAAACTGCCCTGTGGGCATGCCGAGAAACATTATGTCGGTGTACTTGAGCGCCACCACAAATATCACCACCGAGAGCAGGGCTGCAAAGAGTATGAGTCCGTTCATGCCCTCGCGGTAGAGCACGAAGAAAAGTGCCAGATAGGCCAGGGCCGAACCGGTTTCGTTCTGCAGCAAGATGAACATGATGGGCAACACGATGATAGCCACAGCCTTAAGGTAATTGGACGGCTTGGCATTGAGCACAAAATTGTAGGTGCTGAATAGCTTGGCCAGCGCCAGCGCCGTGGCGCATTTGGCAAATTCGGCCGGCTGGAGACTCATCGGGCCGATAGTGAGCCACGAATGCGAGCCCTTGATGTCGCGCGCCAGGAAGGGTGTTATCATGAGTAGCAGCAACATGAACCCATACAGCGGATAGGCATAGGTCTCGAAGATGCGTGAGTCGACCAGCAATATGAACAGCCCGATTATGAGTCCGAGGCCAATCCACATGACCTGCTTGCCCGAAAATTCTGCAAACGAAAACATCGATGCCTCATCAAAGTCATAAGACGCTGCATAGATGCTTATCACACCGCCTATTACCATGAGAAGGTAAATTACAACGGTGACCCAGTCGACATACTTGAACGCCGAGAGTTGCTTATCGTTTTGCCTTTGTAGCATAGAACAAAGAGGTATTAATCATTTGTTCCTCCATATATTTGCGACTGGGCGCGATGGAGTCGTTGAGATATTTTTCCATAACGAGCGAGCCGATAGGCACGCCGTACACAGCACCGAAGCCACCGTTTTCGACGTATACGGCCACGGCAATTTTAGGGTCGTCATAGGGTGCAAAGCCCATGAATGCCGAGTGGTCCTTGCCGTGGGGGTTTTGTGCGGTACCGGTCTTGCCGGCAACGTCGATGCCGGGAATTGCCGCGCGACGGCATGTGCCGCCGGTGACGGCCATGCGCATGCCCTCGGCCACTTCGTCGTACCAGCGCTTTTCGATTTTGGGGGCACGGCGCTCGCGATACTTTTCGGGCAGCACGGTGTCGGCAATCTCCTTGACCACGTGGGGAGTGTAGAACCACCCGCGATTGGCCACGGTGGCCGAGAGGTTGGCAATCTGCAGTGGGGTGGCAAGAATTTCGCCCTGGCCAATCGACACCGAAATCACGGTGTTGGCACTCCAGTGATTTTCGCCGTAGAAACCGTTGTAGAACTTGGCGTTGGGCAGAAAACCTCGGCTCTCGTGCGGCATGTCTACGCCCAGGGCATAGCCGTAGCCCATGCTCACCAGGTAGTTTTTCCATACCTCAAAGGCCTTGGCGGGAGTGCCGTATTTCGACCTGCGGTCGATCATATTTTTGAAACCCCAGCAGAAGAAGGCGTTGCACGATGTCTGCAGAGCAGGCTTCAGAGGCAGTGGCGCTCCGTGGGCGTGGCAACCCACCTTGAGTCGGCCGTTGACATAGCCGTGATAGCAGGGGTAGGGGGTTGAGGGGGTGATGATGCCCTCCTGCAGGAGGATAAGGCCCTGCGTGGGCTTGAAAGTGGAGCCCGGAGGATAGGCGCCGCCAATGGAGCGGTCGAAGAGAGGTGAAGCGGGGTCCTTGGTCAGTGCGCGGTAATTCTCGCCTCGCTTGCGTCCCACGAGCAGTCGCGGGTCGTAGCTGGGCGACGACACGAGGCACAGAATTTCGCCCGTCTTGGGCTCGATGGCTACCACCGCACCGCGCTTGCCGGCCATGAGTTGCTCGGCATATTGCTGCAGCTTGATGTCGATACTAAGCTTGAGGTCGCGGCCAGCGATGGCTTCCACGTCGCGTGCACCGTTCTCGTAGCGGCCCTGGATGCGGCCGCGTGCGTCGCGTATAAGGATTTCCATGCCCTTCACGCCGCGCAGATACTCCTCGTACGAACGCTCCACACCGAGGTCGCCGGTGTAGTCGCCGGGGGTGTAGTATTCGTCCTTGTCGATGTCGTTTTGGTTCACCTCGCGCAAGTTGCCCAGCACATTGGGTGCCGTGGCATAGTTGTATTGGCGCAGGATACGTTTCTGTATAAAAAATCCAGGGAAGCGGTAAAGCTTCTCCTGCAGTCGGCCATAGTCTTCGGGGCTGAGTTGCGAGATGAGTTTCTGCGGAGTATACGACGAGTAGCCGGGATTGAGGCGTTTGTCGCGCATGTCTTCAAATCGCTTGCGCAGCTGCTCGGGAGTGATGTTGATGGTCTCGCAGAAGTTAAGTGTATCAAAGGGTTGCACGTCGCGCGGTATGAGCATCACGTCGTAGGCGGGTTGATTGTAGACCACGAGTTGGCCGTTGCGGTCGTAAATAAGGCCGCGCGAGGGGTAAATTGTTTTTTTGAGAAATGCGTTGGAGTCGGCCGACTTCTTATATCGTTCGTCATTGATTTGCAGGTCAAACAGCCTTATGCCATAGATTATTGCAATGACGATGAAGAATCCGGCTATTATGTATTTTCTTTTTTCGAGATTATAGTCTTTTCTCACGTCCGGGAGTTGAGAGGAATGCGATTGCGTAAATGAGAATGAAGGTAAACACGCTGCTGGCCAATGTGCGCATAACCAGCAACTTGAAGTTGAACACCTGCATGGCTTCGATGCCAAACACCATGAGACAGTAGAGCACGGTGAGTGTGCCGGTGTACTTTAGGAATGCCGGGACGCCCATGGTGCGGGGCAGCGGACGCTGGTCGGCGAGGTCTTCGTCGCTGGCCACGTAGAGATGAAACACCCCTCTGCGCATAGCCATGAGCAGGGTTGATGCGAGGGCGTTGACACCGGGCGTGTCGCTCAGTATGTCGACCGCCAGACCCGTTGCAAAGCCAATGGTGAGCGCCAGCGACTCGTTGATGGTGATCGGGAGGGTTATAAGCAGGTAGATAAATACCAGTGGCACAGCTATGTTGAACAGCACCAGGTTGTTGAAAAACACCGCCTGTGCCGGAATCAGCACCACAAACAGCAATATGAGTGTAAGTGTAGTCTTGTTCATTTGGCCGAGGGGTCGGAGTTAACGATGTTGTCTTCTTCCACGCGCACCAGCTCGTCGCGGTGATTGTTGACCACAACTTGCACGTTGCTCAGTCGCGAAAAGTCGGCAAAGAGCTTGACACGCAGCGAGAAGAAATTTTCTTTCTGATTGCGATTGTCCGAAATGATTACGCCCACGGGCAGGCCGGCAGGAAATACCGACGAGTAGCCCGAAGTGACAATCGTGTCGCCTTTTTTGAACACGGCGTGCTTGGGGAGGTCGCCCAGCACCGACTCGGTGGGGTCGACGCCGTCCCACACCAACGAGCCCACATTCTGGCTGTTTTTGATCTTGCACGATACCGGGAAGTTGGGGTTGAGCAGTGAGATGACGCGGGCATAATGTGGACCCACGGCGCTCACGGCTCCTACGACACCCGAGTGGTCGATAACGCCCATTTCGGGTTTTACGCCGCTGAGGGAGCCCTTGTCGATGGTGGCGTAGTTGCGCGGGTGATGTATCGAGTTGTTGATGACATTGGCCACGATGAAGTCAAAGTGAGCCACGCTGTCGGGAGTGGGCATCGTGTCGGTAAATCCCTGCAGGCGCATCTGGGCCATCTGTTCGCGCAGCTTTATCACCTCGGCCTCGAGCACAGCATTGCGGCGGTTGAGGTCGTCGTTGACCTCTCGGAGCGAAAAAAACGACACGAAGTTGTTGCCGGCCTCGTGCAGTGCCCCCGACACGCTGCTTGCCGATGTGAGGTAGACATGGCGACGGTAGGGGTCGCTCTTGGCAAGCAACAAAGCACTCAGTACCACATAAAAAAGCAGTACCAACCACTTGCTGTATCGTCTAAAAAATTCAATGAATTCCTTCAAAGCCGAGAGGTGAGGATAAAATGAGATGTTGTTAAAAAACGGCATTTTTTTGGCCAAGGCGGCAGAATGAGGCCACCTTAGCCAAAAAATGCTGTGACTTGATTATCGAATGAGGAACGAGAACTTGTCGATGTTCTTGAGAGCCACACCGGTGCCGCGGGCCACCGACAGGAGGGGATCTTCGGCAATGTGGAACTGAATGCCGATCTTGTCGGTAAAGCGCTTGTCGAGGCCACGGAGCATGGCGCCGCCACCGGCCAGATATATACCGTTGCGCACCAGGTCGGCATAGAGCTCGGGGGGAGTCTGCTCGAGGGCGCTGAGCACAGCTGCTTCGATCTTGGAGATGGTCTTTTCGATGCAGTGGCTTATTTCCTGGTAGCTCACAGGCACTTCCATGGGGAGGGCGGTCATCATGTTGGGGCCGTGTACGATGAAGTCTTCGGGCGGATTGTCGAGCTCGGTGAGGGCGGAGCCTACGTGAATCTTAATCTGTTCGGCTGTGCGCACGCCCACGCGCACGTTGTGTGCGCGACGCATGTGGTTCTGGATATCCTCTGTGAGGTCGTCGCCGGCCACCTGGATGCTCTTGTTGGAGACGATACCGCCGAGCGAAATAACTGCAATTTCGGTTGTGCCGCCGCCTATATCCACAATCATGTTGCCTTCGGGGGCTTCGACGTCGAGGCCGATACCCAGTGCCGCGGCCATGGGTTCATATATCATATATGTGTCGCGGCCGCCGGCGTGTTCGGACGAGTCGCGCACGGCGCGGATTTCCACTTCGGTAGAGCCCGAGGGGATGCCCACCACCATGCGGAGTGAGGGCGAGAACCAATTGCTCTTGCTCGAAGCTTTCTTCACAAGGCCGCGAATCATGAGCTCGGCGGCGTTGAAGTCGGCAATCACGCCCTTCTTGAGGGGGCGCACTGTGCGGATGCCGTTGGGGTTTTTGCCCTCCATGAGGTGGGCCTCGGTGCCCACGGCAATAAGCTTGTCGGTGCGGTTGTCGAGGGCCACAATCGACGGCTCGTTAATAACGATTTTGTCGTTGTGAATGATTATCGTATTGGCTGTACCAAGGTCGATTGCAATCTCCTTGGTGAGTGAAAACAGTCCCATTTCGTTTTAAATGCTTTTGAGTGAGTGAGATTGAGGATTTGAGAGTCGATTGTCGATTAGTGACGGAAGTGGCGGAAGCCGGTCATGGTCATTGTCATGCCGTTGGCCTTGCAGTATTCCACCGAGTCGGTGTCGCGGATGGAGCCGCCGGGCTGAACCACCGAGTCAACACCTGCCGCGTGGGCTATTTCCACACAGTCGGCAAAGGGGAAGAAAGCGTCGGAAGCCATAGTGGCGCCCTTGAGTTCGAAGCCAAACGACTGAGCCTTGGCAATGGCCTGGCGCAGAGCGTCGACGCGCGATGTCTGACCCACGCCCGAGCCGAGGAGCTGTCCGTTCTTGGCCAGCACGATGGCGTTGCTCTTGGAGTGCTTCACAATTTTGTTGGCAAAGAGCATGTCGGCGGCCATGGCGTCGGTGAGCTCGCCCGATACCACTGTGAGGTCGTCGTTTGATTCCACCTTGCAGTCGCGGTCCTGTACGAGCACGCCGTTGAGGCAGGAACGCATTGATGTAGCGGTGCTGCTCACGCCTGCGTGGCGCTTGAGGATGATGCGGTTCTTTTTCTGCATCAGTATGGTGAGAGCGTCGTCGGAGTAGTCGGGTGCGATAACCACTTCAAAGAATATCTTGCCCATTTCTTCGGCAGCTTGGGCGTCGACGGCGGTGTTGGTAACGATGATGCCGCCGAAGGCCGAAACGGGGTCGCCGGCGAGTGCATCCTTCCAGGCCTCTGTAAGGGTGTGGCGCATGGCCAGGCCACAGGCGTTGTTGTGCTTGAGGATGGCCACGGTGGGCTCGGTGCCGAACTCATCGATCAGATTAACGGCCGAGTCAATGTCGAGGAGGTTGTTGTAGGAAATTTCCTTGCCGTTGAGCTGCTTGAACATTGCGTCGAAGTTGCCGAAGAAGTGAGCCTTCTGGTGGGGGTTCTCACCGTAGCGCAGAGAGCGCTCGCCGTCGACTGCCACACGCAGAGCGCCGGCTTCGGCATCGATGGTGGAGGCCATGTAGTCGAAAATAGCCGAGTCGTAGCCCGACGATACAGCAAATGCCTCGCGGGCCAGAACGGTGCGTTCGGCCAGAGTGGTGGCCGCGCCGTGCTGCTGTAGGAAGCTGTGGAGCATGCCATACTGAGCTTTGGAAGCCACGATGGCCACGCTGTCGTAGTTCTTGGCGGCTGCGCGGATGAGCGAGATGCCGCCTATGTCGATTTTTTCGATGATGTCTTCGTGCGAAGCGCCCGAAGCCACTGTCTGTTCAAAAGGATAGAGGTCTACAATCACCAGGTCGATTTCGGGAATGGCAAGCTCGGCCATGGTGTCGACGTCGCCCTGATTGTCGCGACGGCCCAGTATGCCACCAAATACCTTGGGATGGAGAGTCTTTACACGACCGCCCAGAATGGAGGGATAGCCGGTGAGGTCTTCAACAGCGTCGCAGGCATAGCCCAGTTCTTCGATAAAGGCGCGGGTACCGCCGGTTGACAAAAATTTTACACCGTCCTTGGCAAGGAGGGCGAGTATATCGGAGAGGCCGTCTTTATGAAAGACGGATACGAGGGCTGTTTTGATCGCTTTTGTTTGAGACATAGCGTATTAGGGCGTAATAATGTGTGGTAAAATTCCAACGGCCGGAGCTGTTGGCTATAAATTGTAACTATTTAATTGCAAAGTTACAAATTTTTTATGGGTTTTATATTATACAACACGCGTTTTTTAATAAAAAACTTGGCGCCCGTCATGGTGCGACGTTGCGTCGCACCATGACGGGCGCTGTGTGTTGTAGCCTTGATTACTTGATTAATCGATTTCGATTACCAGATAGTTGCTTAAGCTCCAGAATGCTTGTGGATTGAGAATGCGGAGGGTCTTGCTGCCGTTGTTGTCGATGATGTCGTACGAACCGGCGGGCTGGTTGCTGAGCACCTTGGCCTTCTTGGCGTGGAGGTTGATGGTGGACAGGGTGCGCTTGTCGGCTATGTTGAAGAAGGATTGGTCGAAGTTGCCCTTCATCAGTTTGGACTTGCGTAAGAAGCCTGTTTCCAGAATCTTATGTTCTTTGAGTTCCTTGTTGGAAGCAAATACGTAGTAGCAGGTGTTGAGCTCGTTGGCCAGCTCAGTCGACTTCTGTTCGGCGGCGTCGCGCTGTCCCGATACGTCGGCCACGGTGGTGTTGAGCGAGTCGACCTTGGTGTTGAGAGTACCGATCTGTGCGTGGGCGTCGTTGAGCGAGTTGCGCAGAGTTTCGATTTCGGCCGACTGAGAGTCGATTTGGGCGCGGAGCGTTTCGATAGTCTTGCGCAGGCCGGAATTGGCAAGATTGGAGTTTTTCAACTTGGATTCGAGTTCGGCGAGGCGTGCGCGACGCTGTTCGAGAGTCTGCTGAATGGCTCGGATGTCGGCTTCTACCTGGGCACGTGGAGTGGTGCCGTCGCCGGTGTTGGAGATGGCGAGTATATTTTCGAGGCGTTTGATTTGTTCCATGCCCATGGATATGTCGTTGACGAGACTCAGCAGAGAGTCGCGGTCGGAGATGGCGGCCTGGAGCTCGGCGGCCGAGGCATTCTGCATGGCTTGATTTACTTCCTCGTCGGTCTTAGGCTTGCTGTTGCAGGCGGTGAGCAGAGTGAGCGCACCCACTGCGGCTAAAAGAAGTTTCTTCATATTACTTAGTCTTACTTAGTCTCTGATTTATATTTGTTTGTGTGGGTTTTTGGGGCGGAGTCGGATTTGCCGCCTACAATTATAACAATCTCACCGCGCGGATTGTTCGCGGTGTAGTGCGAAATGAGTTCGTCGAGGGTGCCTCGCACGGTGCTTTCGTGCATCTTGGAAATCTCTCGGCTTACGGAGGCGGGGCGGTCGCCGCCGCAGTATTCGGCCAGCTGTGTGAGTGTCTTGACGAGTCGCAGGGCCGATTCGTAGATGATAAATGTGCGTTCGTCCTCGGCGAGCAATGCGAGGCGTGTGGCGCGGCCTTTTTTGGGCGGTAGAAAGCCTTCGAATACAAATCGGTCGCATGGCAAGCCCGAGTTGACAAGGGCCGGCACAAAGGCTGTGGGGCCGGGGAGTGTCACCACTTCGACTCCGAGGCGTCGGCACTCGCGCGACAGCATGAATCCTGGGTCGGAAATGCCGGGCGTGCCGGCGTCGGATATGAGTGCCACTGTCTCGCCGCCGAGAATGCGCTGGGCGAGTGCGGCACATGTCTCGTGCTCGTTGAATTTGTGGTGGCTCTGCATCGGAGTGCCTATCTCAAACTTTTGCATAAGAGGTGCGCTGGTGCGAGTGTCCTCGGCCAGTATTATCGACGCTTCGCGCAGCACTTCCACCGCTCTCGGGGTCATGTCGCCGAGATTGCCCACCGGGGTGGGCACTACATAGAGGCAACCGGGTTTCATGGCTTGCGGAAGTGGGTGGCAATGATGGTCATGAAGTCGGCCACAACGGGATTTTCGGGGTCCCACTGCAGGTCGTGGTACATGTATTCTTCGGCCTCGTCGAGCGAGTCCATGGAGGTGAGGAGGTCGAGAGTATCGTTAAACTCGGCGTCGCTGCCTCCGAAGAGTTCGCGGCGGAACAGGAATTTGTCGTTGAGAGTCATCGATTTGCGAATGTCGCCCAAGGCTATTGGAGCGGCCGGTGCAGGGATGGGTTTGGCCACGGGCTCGGTTTTAACGACGGGTTCGGGCTCAATGGCTGGTTCGGACTCAACAACGGGCTCTGGTTCGACAATAAGCTGGTATTCAGCCGCTTCGGCATCGGCTTCTTCGACTGCCTGTCCGGGTATTTCGGCTTGCTCGTCGCTTTCCACAATGACGGCATCGGCGGGAATGTCAAATTCGTCGGGCTCTTCAAGCGGTGACTCTTCGGCACCCTCGGCCTCACATTCCTTTACGATGGTCTCGGTGTGGTGTGAGGGTAGTTGGGCAAAGAGGTTGTTGAGCACTTCGAGTTTGGAGCGTGCATTGTCGATGGCGTGGAGGGCATCGCGGTCGCGGGCCACGCGCATCAAGCCTTCGATTTCTATATTGAGCGAAATTATTTGTTCAAATATATCTTTCATTGGAAAATATTTAGGAGATAAGATTCAACTTGATTGCGCAGATGGGCTCGGCTGCAGAAGAAGCCGTTGACCATCATAACCACCACATGGGAGGGCTTGCCGTCGGCATCGAGTTTATAGCCGGCATAGCATTGCACACCGCTCATGGAGCCAGTCTTCATGGCAAGCCGGCCCTGCAGAGGGGTAGATGCAAGGAGTGATTTCAGAGTGCCGTCAACGCCGGCGCGCGGGAAGAAACTTACATAAGTTTCGGCCTGCTCGGAGCGTGCCATGTGCTGCAGCATATCACCAACAAATCGTGGAGAGAGACGGTTGGAGCGAGTGAGGCCACTGCCGTCGTTGACCGATGTGTATTGAGGGTCGATGCCTGCGGCTTTCCAGTAGTCGCGCTCGGTGGCGAGACAATCTTCGCGCGAGCCGCCCGGGGCAAGAAGTCGCAGAACACCCTCGGCAAAGAGATTGTCGGAGCGCTTCATAAGGCTGGTGCAGATGTCGGCGAGTCGGGGCGAGCGGTGCACATATACCGTGTCGAGTGGAGCGGTGTCGACCACCTTCAGAGGATGGTCGCCTATCGAAATTCCGGCCTTGTGCAGGCGGTCGGATAATACATTGGCAAAAACTTTGGCGGGGTGGGGTACGGATGTCTCAACATGCCAGTCGTGGTTGTGCATATTGGCCTCGGTAGTACTAATGTCGAGACTGGTCGACCCCACGCCGCGCAACAGGTCGGTGCCACCATTGCTTTGGGTAGTGTGGACCTGCAGGTCGGAGCGAGGCGATGTCTTGCCAGTGGCGGGATATACGGCCACGGTGTTGCCGGCGTAATTGAAGGCATAAAGCCCTGCGCCGTAAGGCCAGGCCACATCCTCTATTTCCCATTGGGCAATGGGACCTTGGTCGGTCATGTCCCCTCGCACCACAAGCGATCCGTTGATAGCTCGGAGGCCCATGCGGCTCACATGCTCTACAATCGAGTCGGCAAAGTGTTGTGCCTCGGCCAAATACACCGATCCGATGGTGGGATCGCCGCTGGCCACAATTACGAGATTGCCTCGGGCACTTGTGCCCGACACACCGCCTTCAAAGCCAACAGTAGTAGTAAAGCGATGCTCGGGTCCAAGCATCGACAGCGCGGTGGCCGTGGTGAGCGACTTGGTAACACTCGCCGGACACATGGCTATGGCGGAATTGACATCGACCATAACAGTGTCGGCCGCCAAGTCTTTAATATAAATGCCTGTCAGTGTGGCGTCGCCGCCTTCAATGCCAAGCACATTGGCCCCGGCAGGCAATACTCCCGCCGCAGCCACCAAAAACATATATATATTCTTACGAAATGTCATAATTCTGTCAAGCAAAAAGCCCAAAGGCATATCAATCTGCAAATTTAACAAATAATGCCATAACAATCCACCAATTCGAGCAAAAAATTATGGCCAATCGACGCAACTTATGAGTCGCAGAGGGTGTTGTCATTATAAATTATCATAGCTAATATGAAGTTGATAAAGTACATCTTTGCCATACTTGTGGCATTCAGCGGTCTTGCAGCTTCAGCAAAAGACACGTCAATGAAAAAGATTCTATTTGTTGTTACCAGTCACAGCGAGCTGGGCAATACCGGTAAGAAAACCGGGTTTTATTTCTCGGAAGTGGCACACCCTTATTACGTGTTGTCCCGCGACTATGAGATAGACATCGTTAGCCCCAAGGGCGGAGAGGCCCCCTTTGAAGGTCTCGACCAATCGGACGCTATTTCAATGAACCTGTACAACCAGCAGGACTTTCGCCACAAAATAGCCAACACCCTGACTCCCTTGCAGATAGCCCCAGAGGACTATTGCGCCATATATTATGCCGGCGGTCATGGTGTGATGTGGGACTTTGCCGACAATACGGCCCTTGCCGACATCTGTGCGAAAATCTATGAAAACGGCGGGGTGGTAGCCGCAGTGTGCCACGGTCTGGCAGGTCTTATAAACGTAACCCTTTCCAACGGACAGAAACTCGTGGCCGGCAAGCATCTCGTGAGCTTCACAAATCGTGAAGAAGACATCAACGGCACATCGCCCGTAGTACCTTACATGCTCGAAAACGCATTGCTCGATGCAGGATGCACCTTCGAGCAGCAGAAGCCGTGGAGCGACTTTACAGTCGAAGACCAACGACTTATTACCGGCCAAAACCCCATGTCGGCTCTGACATTGGGCTACCGCATTGCAGCAGCATTGTCCGAAATAAAATAAGAGAACATAAAAAAAGGAAAAGAAATGGCGGAGGAAAGATCATATCTCCGTCATTTCTGTATATTAACCAGTCGAAAAACATTCATTGAGCCATACAATATGCGTTAATAGATTGAATTTTGGAATTTGGAATGGTTATTTCGCAAAAAAAAGCTAATTTTGTGGTCGCAAGATGTAAATCTTATTTTTAAAATTTGATTCTTTATAAACTTTGTAATATGACAAAAGAAGAATTTATTAACAGTTTAAGCGAGGCAACCTCATCATTTGCACCCTATGTTTCTACAGCCGATGGAGAGTGGGTCGTAAAGGGTTTCATTGATATTTACCGCAAGATTTATACTATTTCAAATGATACGAAAGTAATTTCCAAAATCATTGAGTTGTATCTATTTCCCCTTCTTGATAAATTTGCATCTGACAATGGGCTTAAAATGGAATTGACAGCCGAGCAGAATCACTATCCAGATATCACATTCAAGGATGAATTTGGCAACTTGTTTGCCGTTGATTTAAAAAGCAGCTACAGAAAATCCGAAGATAAAATTAACGGGATGACACTTGGCGCTTTCACGGGTTATTTCAGAGATCGAAACAGCACTAAAAACATATCTCATCCGTATAAGGATTATAAAGCTCACGTAGTACTCGGAATAATATATACCGATAATTCAGACAATAAAAACGAGAGAAAGAGCCATTCATTAGATGAACTCGACAATATTGTCTCGGTAGTAAAGGATATAGATTTTTTTGTCCAGGAAAAATGGAAAATTGCCACAGATCGTCCAGGGAGTGGAAACACAAAGAATATTGGGTCAATTACATCTATCGAAGATTTAAAGAATGGCAAAGGTACATTTTCTGAACTTGGTGAAGATATTTTTGATGACTACTGGCAATACTATCTTACTTCTGATATGGCATCCAAAGCACAACTCCCAGCCCCATATTACCACAACATTGAAAGTTATAAGAAATTCAAAAAAATAGAATAGATGCAAAATTCACTGTTTGATGAATCGGAAATTCAAACAATAAACGTATTTCCCACAACCCGCTACCAAGGTAGTAAAGCGAAATTTGCAGATTGGATTTGGGATAAAATTTCTTGTTTGCCTTTCCATAGCGTACTCGATGCCTTTGGCGGCACTGGGAGCGTTTCCTACAAACTTAAACAAGGTGGTAAAAGTGTTACCTACAACGACATTATGCCGTTCAACGCTTTAATTGGCAAAGCATTAATCGAAAACAATTCAACCACACTGTCAGATGCTGAGATTGACAATCTGGTCTCCAAACATCCTGACATACACTATCCATCCTTCATATCCGATAATTTCAAAGATATATATTATACCGACGATGAGAATCATTGGCTCGATATAACGAGGTATAACATAGCCAATATCAAGGATGAATACAAAAAAGCTATCGCATGGTTTGCTTTATTCCAATCCTGCATCATAAAACGTCCATACAATCTATTTCATCGAAAGAATCTCTATGTGCGCCTTAGCAATGTGCAGCGTTCATTTGGTAATAAAAAAACATGGGATACTCCATTTGAAACACATTTTAGGAACTTTGTTCATGAAGCGAATCAAGCCGTTTTCGATAACCAACAACGCTGTTATTCGATCAATATGAATGCCGCTGAAATATTCAATGAGTATGATTTGGTTTATATCGATACGCCGTATCTTAATGAAAAGGGTGTAGGCGTTGACTATGAAGGCTTCTATCATTTTTTGAACGGCCTCGTCAACTATGATAACTGGGGCAGTCTAATCGACTACAACAGCAAACATCACAGAATAAAAAAGAGCTATTCTGTATGGAATGACAAGCAAAACATTCTAAACGGTTTTGCCGACTTGATTCGAAATTACCATAAGAGTATTCTCGTATTCTCCTATCGGTCCAATGGCATTCCATCTATTGACGAACTACTTACATTGTTGCAATCATTCGGAAGAATTAATCAGATTTATTATTCTCACGACATAAAATACGCATTAAGCGAAACTAAGTCAAAAGAGATTATCATCATATCCCAGCCGAAACAGTAGACTCCGCGAACCTACCTTGAGCCGTACAAAATCATTTATAATTCATTAAACCACAAAAAACTTGTATATCTCAAAAAAAATCACTAACTTTGCCACTCGAATTGTGGAATAAAATAAAACAAAACATATACGGCAATGAAAAGAACATTCCAACCCTCTAATCGCAAGCGAGTTAACAAGCACGGTTTCCGTGAACGCATGGCTACCGCCAATGGTCGTAAGGTCCTCGCTCGTCGTCGCGCCAAAGGCCGCGCCCGTCTCACTGTAAGCGACGCAATCGCTTCGAAGTAATTTTTGCTACAACGGAATTACTGCACACGCCGCACCCCTGAGGGGCTGCGGCGTGGCGCATTTTAGGCAATTTCCACACGAAATTTGTTATAAAAGCATGAGCGAAAAATTTATCGAAATCAAAGGAGCGAGGGTCAACAACCTCAAGAACATAAGCCTCAACCTCCCGCGAGGCAAGTTTATCGTGTTTACCGGACTCAGCGGCTCGGGCAAGTCGTCGCTCGCCTTCGACACAGTCTATGCCGAAGGTAGGCGTCGCTATGTCGAAAGCCTGTCGGCCTACGCGCGCCAGTTTCTCGGCAAGATGACCAAGCCCGAGTGCGACTACATACGCGGTCTGCCGCCTGCAGTGGCCATTGAGCAGAAGGTCAACACTCGCAATCCCCGCTCCACTGTGGGAACCTCCACAGAGATTTACGATTATCTCAGGCTTCTGTTTGCCCGTGTGGGCAAAACCATCTCGCCCCTTAGCGGCAACATAGTCACCAAGCACAGCATAGAGCACGTGGTGGCGGCAGCCCTGCAGCAGGGGGTGGGTACACGTGTGGCGGTAGTGGCACCGATTTCGCCTGCAGAGGGTCGCGACATGGCCACCACGCTCGATATATTGCAAAAAGAAGGATTTTCGAGGCTCGTGCTCTCCGACGGCTCGTTTGTCGACATTGCCGATGCCATTGCCAACCCGTCGCTACTCGACGGAGTGCAGGTGGACCTGCTCATAGACCGCCTCGCAGTGAGCGACGACCGCGACGAGCAGTCGCGCCTGGCCGAGAGCGCCGAAACAGCATTCTTCGAGGGTCACGACCGATGCGCCCTGCTCGTATACTCCAAGCCTGGCACGCCTCCTCTGCGACTCGACTTCAGCAAGCGGTTTGAGGCCGACGGACTCACATTTACCGAGCCGTCAGATCAGATGTTCAACTTCAACAACCCCTATGGTGCGTGTCCCACCTGTGAGGGTTTCGGCATGGCTCTCGGCATTGATGAGGGCCTCGTGGTGCCCGACCCAAGCAAGTCGGTGTACGACGACGCAGTGGTGCCCTGGCGCGGGCCGTCCATGAGCGAGTGGAAGCGCTACTTTATCAATGCCTCGGCACGCTGGCCAGAACCGTTCCCAATCCATCGCCCTTACTATCAGCTTACCGACGACCAGAAGGATGCTCTGTGGCACGGCCGCGGCGACTGGCCCGGCATAGACGGTTTCTTCCAATGGATGGAATCCCAGCGCCACAAGGTGCAGTATAGAGTGATGTACTCGCGTTATCGCGCCAAGACCATTTGTCCGGAGTGCAGAGGTGCGCGCCTGCGCCCCGACGCACTCAATGTCAAAATCGCCGGCAAGAATATAGCCGCACTGGTCAAGATGCCGGTCATCGACCTCCAGAGATGGTTTGACAATCTGCAACTCGACGGCCCCGATGCCAAAATTGCCGCACGCCTCCTCACAGAAATAAAAAACCGTCTCGGATTTTTGGTCGAAGTGGGCCTTGGCTACCTTACCCTCGACCGTCTCAGCAATACTCTCTCGGGTGGCGAGAGTCAGCGCATCAATCTTGCCACATCGCTCGGTTCAAGCCTCGTGGGCTCAATATATATACTCGACGAGCCCTCCATAGGCCTCCATCCACGCGACACCGAGCGCCTCATAGGCGTGCTCAAGAAGTTGCGCGACCTGGGCAACACTGTTGTAGTTGTGGAACACGACGAGGAGATAATGCGCGCTGCCGATATGCTCGTCGACGTGGGACCCGATGCCGGACGCCTCGGAGGCGAAATAGTGTTTGCCGGCCCGCTGTCACAGCTGCCCCAGGCACAGCGGTCGTACACGGCCAAGTATCTTACAGGCGCCATGAACATCCCCGTGCCCGCGAGCCGTCGCAAATGGAAGGACTATGTGGAGATAACCCACGCCACGGAGCACAATCTTAAGGACGTAAGCGTTAAGTTTCCGCTCGGGGTGCTCACCGTGGTAACCGGAGTGAGTGGGTCGGGCAAGTCGACCCTTGTGGGCAATATACTGTATCGTGCTCTGGGCCGACACCTCGAAGTGGAGCAGGCACAGCCAGGCCGTTTCGGGCAATTGCGGGGCGACCTCGACCGTGTGAAAGACATAGTGTTTGTGGACCAAAATCCCATAGGCAAGTCGTCGCGCTCCAATCCGGCCACCTATCTCAAGGCCTACGATGAAATCCGCGAACTCTTTGCCTCTCAGCAGATGTCGCGTCAGATGGGATTTACTCCGGCTTATTTCTCGTTCAACACCGACGGCGGCCGTTGCGACGAGTGCAAAGGCGACGGTGCCATAACCATCCCCATGCAGTTTCTGGCCGACGTAGTGGTGCCGTGCGAGGTGTGTGGCGGCAAGCGATTTAAAAAGGAAATACTCGAAGTGCAATATCGCGGCGTGAATATCAGCGACGTGCTCGACATGACGGTGGCCCAGGCAATAGAATTTTTCGAAGAAGATACATCGACAGTGGCGCGACGCATCGTTAAGCGCCTGCAGCCGCTCAAGGATGTGGGTTTGGGCTACATTAAACTCGGTCAGTCGTCATCGACCCTCTCGGGAGGCGAAAATCAACGCGTAAAGCTGGCATCGTTTCTTGCCGACGACCGCGCCAAGCCCACAATGTTTATATTTGACGAGCCCACCACAGGATTGCATTTCCACGACATAAAAGTACTGCTCGACTCGTTCTCGCGCCTCATTGACAAGGGACACACATTGGTTATTATCGAGCACAATCTCGATGTGATACGCAGTGCCGACCATGTGATAGACCTCGGCCCCGACGGAGGCGATGCCGGCGGCCAGGTAGTGGCCACCGGTACTCCCGAACAAGTGGCCGCCAATCCCGCCAGCGTGACGGGACAGTATTTAGGTTAATCGGATTTGTCGGACAACTCGGACGTGTCCGACAGGTACGATTAATGAAGTATTGTCTGTACTTCCGACTTTAATCGTGGTAGGTGGTTTATGACTATAGCCCAGAGAATTTCGGGCAGCAGAGAGTCATAAGCGTGTATGACGTAATTGCGAGTATCCACAATCTTGCGGGCCGAAGATATTTGAATTTCGGGATTTAGTTTCAGAATTCGATTCATTGCTTCGCCTATAATTTCAATATTTCGTTCAACAAACTTTCTATATACGAAGTCTGCGACGAAAATTTCAAAATTACGTCCACGTTGCTCTGTGGCGATCTCAATTTCAACCACAGCATTCTCAATGTCGGCCAAATATTTTTTTATTCGGTCATCCATAAATCAATTTTTTTGTATTGTCGAGTTCTTGTTTGAATACGGCGTTGGAGATATTGTCGTCAAATACCATATCAACTCGGCGTTTGAGGAGAGTTTCGAGTTCGTGGATAAAATCGAAAAAGAGATCTGCCCAGTCGAGGTTTTCAAGACTTATGGCTTCTTTGTCAAAACTCACGGAGAAGTCTATGTCGCTTGAATCTTTGAATCGATCGGTGAGGATCGATCCAAAGACATATAAGGACTTGACTTTGTATTTTTTACAAAGTTCGCGTATGTGCAGGATATTTAATTCGATTATTTTCATAAAGCTTATCTCAATCGGTCCATTGAGCGGAGGAGTTTGTGGTCACGGCGCATTGAACGGTAGGCCAGGAGGGCAAAGACGAGAGCTGCGAGGAGGAGCACTACACCGCCGAGCAGGATAGGTGTGGCCTTGGGTTCGCCTGCCATCATGATGAAGCCGCTGGTAACGATTGAAGCGCAAATAAGCACTATGCCGAGGATAGTCATGCGCATCTGTTGGCGCAGATTCTTGTACATGAATATCACGATGAGCAGGAGGGCTGTAATGACAATGTTAAGTATCAGAAATACAGGAGCGTCGGAGGTGTAGAGCAGGGTGGCCGAGGCAGCTTCGTCGCTGGCTATTACCTGGGCAAACGGTGTGAAGCAAAATACTGCCACAAGGATTGCGGCGATGAGGAGCAGGAGGGTTTGGATTCGTTGGATTTGCATATCGTTTTGATTTTTTTTGTTACGTAACTCTCTTTGTATTAGGATTCTTTGGCGTATTTGGTGGCTTGAGTTATAAGAGTGATATAGGATGGGCTGAGGCCGGCGGCTGTGAGGTGGTGTGTGTCGGCGGCGATTGCAGCGTCGAGGTCCTTCTGGAATTGGAAGGTGTATTTGCGATAAGCCTTGACAGCCTCCTTTGTGCGGCCGCTGGCGAGGAGGGTGTGGCCATAGTTGAGCCAGTCGCCGTCGTTGCCGTCGGCGATGAATTTGGAGTAAGTGTCGACAGCAGCGTCGTACTTGCCGTTGCAGAACTGCACCCACGCGAGGGCTCGGAGGGGCTTGAAAGAGTCGGGCATGAGATAGGCGGCCTTGAAGAATTGCGGCTCGGCAAGGTTGGGTTGATTGGCCTCGGTGAGCACGTATCCGTAGGCGAGGGTTATGGGGCCGTCGTCGGGGAGCTGCTGGGCGAGGCGGCTGTAGAGAGCGAGGGCGCGCTGTGTGTTGCCGGCACGGCGGTGTGCGGCGGCGAGTCGGCGCAGTGTCCATTGGGAGCCGCCGTCGAGGAGCTCGGCTTCTTCGTAGCGTGAGATAGCCTCGTCGAGGTGTCCGTCCATTTCGAGCGAGTAAGCCCACTTTTGTGCGCGGGCGGCCTGGGGCATGTCGAGAGCGTCGAGGAGGCTGTAGGTGTGGGCCGCCTGGTGCCAGAACTTGTGGTCGAAGAAGAATGAAGCCATTGTGTCGAGGGCTTCGACATTGTCAAATCCCTGAGCGATGCTCTGCACTTCGAGCAGATGGGGCTTGTGGGAGAAGAGCGGAAAAAACTCGCCCTTGCGCCTGAACAGCTTGAAGAATCGGTGCAGATCCTGTATGTAATGGCTCACGATGGCGGCTCGCTGTGCATGGTCGTCGTCGGTGTGAGGGGCGTGCTTCATGGCTTCGAAGAGGGCGTTGCCGTGCTGTTGCACCGAAGCCACGATGGAGTCGCGGCTGGCGGTGGGCACCATGCCGAGCGATAGCATCATTGAGTATTTGTCGCTGTCGCAGAGCATGGGCATGTTGCTGAGCAGGGAGCCTATATTGCCTTCGATGCCGTCGTACTGAGTCACGGCTGAGTGTGTGGGGTCGAAGGGAAGAAACCAGTTGGCCGGTTCGTTGAAGAAAGGCATTTGTTTCATGGAACTGAACGAGGCCATGAACACATCGCCGCCGTCGGCCTGAAGACGGTGCATTTCCTTGAACGTGTCGGCGAGCTCGCTGTGGGCGAGTTGCTGTTCCCACTCGGGATTGAGCTCGGAGAGTGATTCGGGGTTGAAGTCGCCCGACTGCAACTTGGCTCGTAGCTCTGGGTCGATTGACTGCATGGAGTCGGTCATCTGAGAGCGGAGTCGGTCGGTGATGCTGTCGGTCTCGGTGGTGCGCATCATTTCGATGGAGATGGCTGTGAAATCGCGCACCCAGTCGGGGTGTTGCTTTACGGAGTCGAGAGCCTTTGTCACAGATGCAGGCATGGTGCGAGAGCGGAATCGGAAGAGCATGGCGAGCACACCGACGAGGGCTCTGAGGCGCAGCGATGCGGGGTATCGGGAGTCGGTGTAGAGCGAGAGGAGGTGGCCGATGCGGTGCTCGTCGAAGAATTCGAGGCCGCCGAGCGTGATGCCGCCGATGGCCAGAGCGCGGGCTGAGAGCGGCACGAGCGTAGCCGAATCGGGCGAGAGGAGCTGGTCGATGGCGCTCCAATCGGCGGTGGTGAGAGGATGTGTCACCCAGAGGCGGTTGAACACTTCGCGCATCAACCCCTCGGCATGCTGGGTGCGGTTGGGGTCGGCGAGCGAGTCGATATCGTCGTTGAGTCGTCGCAACTCGGCAATGTAGCGGTCGATGGCCAGGGGTAGCGAGTCGCCGCTGTGGGCCGAGAGAGTGCGGACAGTGCTATAGTACAGTGTTGAGTGCTCGTTGGTGAACGCGTGTCGCACGAGGCTGTCGACCACTGCAAGGGCTTGTGTTACAAGGTCGTTGTATACAGATTCCTGCTCGGGGTCGTTGCTGCCCATCGATATGTAGAGCAGCATGTAGCCGTAGCTTTGGGAGAGGGTGTCTACTTCATTAATCAACTGCCACGAACCTGCGCGCGAGGCAAATGCCCTCATGGACTGGAATGCTTCATGGAGGTGACCGTTGCGAATGGAGCGAACTGTATTGTTTTTGAAATCAATTATTTCGTTGGGTTTCATAGTTCTCATTACCGAGGATTTGTTAATAGAGAGAATACAAAAACTGTGCCGTTTGTTTTGTTTTATGCCAAATTTTTGAAAAAATCCTCGGTACGTGTCGCAAAGATAATGCTTTTTTGGAAAAAATGCATCAATTGAAAAATTATTCTTTTGCGAAGTGGACGGGCACGAAGTGTGCGGGAAGGTGGAAGTTGGGTTTGGGATGCGATATCGGAGCGTGCGACAGATAGTGGGGCTGCGGGAGGAGGTCGCCACATTTGTAGAAGTTGGCTCGGGCCGTGAGGCCGGAGAGGTCGGTGATGTGGTCGAAGAAGAAGGTTTCTACAGGTATCACGAGGGCGAGGGTCCAAGTGGTCGGGGCGTCGGCAGTGTCAAACCGGTTATGACCAAGGGTACTGTGCCGCATAACCTTCGACAGTATATCATCGCCGGCACGTGTGCGGCCCTGGCGCTCTTTGCCGCCGCCGCAGAGTATAGTTCCTGCGCAGTTGGACTCGAAGTTGTAGTAGCACTCGGGCTGGAATGTGATAAACATTTCAACGCATGAGTCTTGCCACACAGGGCCGTTGTCGGCCGGGGCGAGTGCGCGGATGTGTGATTCGGCCACGGTATATTCCAGCAGGATTGCTGTGCGTGTGTGGGCTATGCGAAATGTAACTTCCGGTGCATAGGGGGCTACGTCGGGCCAGTTGACACAGGCTATGGAATGGCTCGCTACGTGATATAAGTCGAGCAAAGCCGACACCCCGGCAGCCGATGGCGCCGGGGTGGGTATAAGGGGAATTGTCAGCATTATAAGAGAGTTACACCGATGCCGGGAGTGTCGGGGATTATAACCTTGCCGTCGACGATTTCAATGCCCTTAAAGCGGTCGTTGGCAATGAGGAGGTTGCCGTCGAGGTCGGCCCAGTTGACCAGGGGCGAGAGCTGAGCGGCCGCAGTAACGGCACAGGATGTTTCGGTCATACAGCCGAGCATCACCTTCATGCCGAGGGCGCGGGCGAGGGTTGCCATTTGATAGGCTTCGTGCATGCCGGTGCTCTTCATGAGCTTGATGTTGATGCCGTCGTAGGCTTCGTAGGCGCGGCGCACGTCGGGCAGACGCTGCAGAAATTCGTCGGCGATAAGAGGCAGGGGCGAGCGCTCACGGAGCCATGCTGTTTCGGAAATCATTTCTTTGGGCATGGGTTGTTCGACAAACATACAATTGCGGTCGGCAAGCCATTTGCACATTTCGAGAGCGTGCTTTTTGTTGGCCCAGCCTTGGTTGGCATCGACGCAGATGGGCACGTCGGGACGCACTTTGCGCAGTGCTTCGACGGTTTCCTTATCGTGGCCTACACCCATCTTGACCTTAATGACGCGGTAGGGTGCGGTTTCTTCGATTTTGGCCTTCATTTCGGCGGGATTGGCGTCGTAGCTTATGGTGTAGGAAGTGCAGGGGGCGTTGTCGGGATTAAGACCCCAGATTTTGTACCAGGGCTGGCCCATAATCTTGCCGGTGAGGTCGTGGAGTGCAATGTCGACCGATGCCTTGGCGGCGCGGTTGTTGGGAGCCACCGATTCCATGTAGGCATGAATGTCTTCGATGCGGAAGGGGTCGGTAAACTGGCCAAGGTCGAGCGACGAGAGGAATTTGCATACCGATTCGACAGATTCGCCGAGATAGGGTGGCATGGATGCTTCGCCGTAGCCCACTACACCGTCGTATTCTATCTGTACCTGCACGCCGGGGGTGGAGGTGCGCTGGTTGCGGGCGAGGTTGAATGCGTGACGGAGCTTGAGCTCATAGGGCTGGAACGAGAGGTTGAGTCGGCCGGATCGCGAGGTCGGCTTGGTGGCTGTGTCGGTGGCGGAGAGAGATATGGGTGACGCTGCAAATGCGAGCCCGAGGGCAGTGGTCTTAAGGAAGTTGCGGCGATTCATGATTCTATGGTTTTTGATAATTTGTTTAATGGTTGAAGTACCAGGGGTGGTCTATGGCGGGAGTTATGCCGTCGGAGCCTTCGTTGCCGTGTATGCGCACAGCCCAGAGGGGTGAGTAGAGATAGGCGGGCGAGGCGGGGTCGAGGCTGTTGCGCTTTACGCGGCCGGAGCTGTGCACATAGTTGCCGCCCTGGTCGTATATGCCCACGTGGGTCACCTTTTGGGTCTTGGAGTCGCCGAAGAAGAGCAGGTCGGCTGCCTGGTATGTGGGCCAGTCTTTGGCATCGAGATGAGTGCCGGTGCGAGCCTGCTGAGATGCGTTGCGCTTGAGGATAAGGCCGTTGTTGAGGTAGCTCACCTTTACGAGGCCCGAGCAGTCGGTGCATTTGTTGGATGTGCCGCCCCACAGATAGGGAGCGCCTTCGAGCGAGTAGGCTGTGAGGAGTATTTTCTCGGCGTCGAAGGGTTGGGAGGCCCATTGACGTATAGGTTCGATGTAGGCAGTGTCGACCCAGGCGGTGCGTCCGTCGGGTAGGATTATGTGACGGCGACCGTCGGCCACCTGGTTGTCGGTCTGTACAATGGCTCCGAGCACGAGCTCGGTTACAACATCGCGGGGCGAGGTGCCTGTAGAAGTGCGGAAGGCGCGGGGCTGCCAGAGGTCTGATACCACGTAGCGGGAGTCGTCGTTGCGCCAGGCTTCCATTTCCTGGGGAGTTTTGAGTGCCATTGAGCTCTTGGGCATCCAGGCTGCATATCCGTCGGGAGTCATGGCTTTGACCCACTCGCCGCCATCTTCGATAATTGCTACGGGCATGCCCATTATGGCCTGAGTGTCGAGCTCGCCTGCGTGGGCACCGCGAGTGCGCATGGAGGCAACGGGTATTGATACAAGCCCCATGTTGGAGGTGAGGGCGGGAATCTGTGCCTCTGCCGCGAGTGAGGCGCCGAGGAGGAGGGTGAGAGCAAGGATTGTGTTTTTCATTTTTTAGCTTTGTATTTAGCTTCGATAGGTTCTATAGATATGATGCGCATGGAACTGTTCCAAGCGGGGTAGAAAAGGTTGCCTGAGAGGGTTTCGACCTCGCCGAGCTGTGAGTCTACGGTTTCGGAGCGAATATATTGTTTTTCGGGGTAGAAGGGTTGTGCAACGGCTTTGTTGGCGGCAAGGCGGTAGGTGTCCATGCCGTGTGAGTAGAAGTTGCGTATGTCGGGGTTGGACGAGTCGACATATCGTCCGAACGAGCAGTCGACGGGCACCCATCCCACGCCTTCAAAGTACACTTCGGCCCAGTCGTGGAGGTTTACTTCGCCCGGATGCAGCATCCATCCGCTCTCCCAGCGGGCGGGCACACCGAGGGTGCGCATGAGCGATATGTAGAGTAGCGACACCTGGCCGCAGTCGCCGTGTCGCTGGTCGATGACATAGGTGGGGATGCAGGGTATGGTGCTGTATTCGCGCGCTCCGGCCCAGGGATAGGTGCGGGCTATGTAGTCGAACACGAGCTCGCTCTGCAGGAAGGGATTGGTCTCGGAGCCCACTATGGCCTTGGCGAGCGAGTCGAGGCGCACAATATGGGGGGCTTCCATGGCGGTGTATTCGCGATAGAGGGAGCTGCGCTTTTTGTAGGGCTTAAGGTGCGAGAGGATATAGTCGGGCGAAAAGTAGGAGCCGCGCACGTCGTAGGACGCGGTATACTCAAAGTGGGCTGTGTCGCCGGGAGCGGGGGCGAGAGCCTGTAAATATATGGTGTTGTGAGGCGAGAGGCCGTCGGAGAGTGCGTAAGGGTGTGATACCGATTTGATTTTGATATTGGACTGGCGGTCGGTGGCCATGGGCAGCGGAAACCACACGCGAAGCATTTCGTCCTGAATGGCCGGATGGTAGGGCACGTCGATGGAGAATCGGTATGTGACGCGGTGGGCACCTCCGAGGGGCATGGTGCCTTGCTGCCACTGCAGTATGGAGTCGACAAAGGCAATGCGGTCGGGCTTGGCACCGGCGCCGCGCACCGTAAATCCGCTCACGGCCGGATTGGTGAGGCGCATGTTGCGCAGTGCCTTGCGAAACACGCGGGGCTGGCCGTCGAAGGAGAGAGTCTCTACATATTTGCGCTCTATGAGCCGGTTGAGACTGTCGCGGGTTAGGGTAGAGTCGGCACGGTGCACGATTTCAAAAAATTCGTCCACTGTGTATGGAAAGTCGGCCCTGGTGCGCGATGCGATAGCGGCGGCAGAGTCGGCCTCGTACCATCGCGGCGCGGCAGCTGGAGCAGCGAGTGCGGCGGTGGCGAGGATTGAGGATAAAAGGATGTGTTTAAGCATGTTTTAAGATGTCGGTCAGTGCCATTGTGATGCCGATGGCACCCATTGTGAAGAGTATTATAGCTATAATGCGATTGACGAGCCACATGGAGCGGACATTGAAGCGGCGGCGCAGCTTGTTGACCAGCCACGTTACGCCATACCACCACAGCAGTGCACCGGCCATGATGCAGATATAGACAAATATATAATGGTGCAGTCCGTAGTCGGGCAGAATAATGCAGAATCGGGCAAAGAGTCCGACGATAAAAAACAGTATCAGAGGATTGGAAAAGGTAAAGAGGAAGCCCGTGACAAAGTCGCTCCACAACCCCGAGGCGGTGGTGGGTTTGACGCTTTTGAGCGAGCGGGTGGGGTTCTTGCGGAAAAGGAATGCGGCAAATACAGCAAGCACGATACCACCGCCAAGTTGAAGCCAAACTTGCTGACTTTCAATAAAATCGGTAACGAAGCTAAGCCCAAAGCCGGCGAGGAGGCAATAGAGCAGGTCGCTGAATGCGGCGCCCACACCGGTCGACATAGCAGGCCAGCGCCCCTTGGACAAGGTGCGCTGAATGATGAGCATGCCCACAGGGCCCATAGGGGCTGAGATCAAGGCTCCAATTGCAAGTGCTCTTGGCAATATGTAAAGGAATTGCTCCATACCAACAACAAAGGTAGCAAATTTTGGAGTAAGAGACAAAATTTTTATAAAAAAATTGTATAATGCGGGTATATGAAAACAGCCCGTGAGGTGTCACGGGCTGTTCAGGAAAGTTATATTTTAAGGATGCTTATTTAGCTTCGAGGGCGGCGATGCGGGCTTCGAGGGCGGCGATGGCTTCGGCCTGAGCCTTTACGGTTGCTTCAAGTGTCTTGGCATTCTCGGCAGCGGCCTTGAGCTCGTCGATGCTGCCGGAGAGGGTGGCAATCTGTTCAAGCTTTTCGTTGATGGTGGGGAGCTTTTCGAGGAGGCTCTTGATTTCGGGCATAAGACCCTTCACTTCGGTTACAGTGTTTGCAAGGGGTTCGAGCTGATCGAGGTAGGGTTCGGCAACCTGAAGCTTGGGCAGGAGCTCGATGAGGGTGGGGGTAACGCGGTTGAGCTTGGGGAGGAGTTCGATGAGGGTGGGGAGCTCGGGTGCGAGAGTCTTGAGATCGGGAATCATATTGGCAAGCTCGGGGAGTTCGGGAGCGATGGTCTTGAGGTTGGGGATAAGACTAACAAGCTCGGGAAGCTCGGGGGCAATTGTTTCGAGCTGGGGAAGGAGTTCAATGATCTGGGGGAGCTTGGGTGCTACGGCTTCAAGCTGGGGCAGGAGTTCAATGAACTGGGGGAGGCGAGGAGCGAGTTCCTTGAGCTGGGGAAGGTAGGCCTTGAGCTCGGGGAGCAGAACTTTGATTTCACCGGCAAAGGCAATGATTTCGTCTTTGTTGGCGGTGAGGTAGGCGATGATTTCTTTGGCCTTTTCGATGCCGCCAAACTGGTTGAGGTAGTGCATCACCTGGTTGCGTTCGCGCTGCAGACGGTCGAGGATAGCGGCATAAGTTTCGATGTCGGCCTTGTTGGTGTCGGCGAGGAGCTGAAGGTCTTCGATCATGTTCTTAAGCGCGGTGATGGTGGTGGCGTCGTCGCCGGTGATGTTGATGGCGTCGGAGTTGAACGAGATGTTCTGAATGTCGTTGTGGCCGAGAGTAACGGTGGTGCCGTTCTGGAGGGTAACGATCATGTTGTATTCGGCGGTCTGAGCCTGGGCGCAGAAGAAACCACCGATTACGGCGATAATGAGGGCTATATGCTTTTTCATTTTAGGATTCGATTATATGATTGTTTTTTTTATTTTTTGATTTTGAAGGTGCCGGCGGGGGTTTCGATGATGTAAAGGCCGGGGGTAAGAGAGTCGGTGGCGAGGTTAAGGAATCCGTCGTTGTCGGCTGTGAGAGTGGAAACAAGGTTGCCGGCAAAGTCGTACACGCGCACGATGGCTCCGGGGGTGAGGCCGGTGATTGCTCCGCCTTCTATGTCGCGGTTGGACAGAATGCCTGTTTCGTCGTCGTTGGCAAAGATAAATCTTTTTACGTCGGTGGCGGGCATTGTGATTTCGCGGCCGGGAAGTGTCGATTCAACGTGCAAGACATTGTCCTGATAGGTTATGAGCGGCTCGGTTTGCAACGGGAAAACGACTGTGGTGCCTGCATTGGTTTCAATGAGGAAGTGAGGTATTAATGCACTGCTTAACAGGGGTATTCCGAGGGCAAAAAGAAGTCCGCCGATGCGCAAGACGTTTCTTTTCATTTTAGAAAACTATATGATTGTTCAGTATTAAGAAAATGTTGAGTGCAAAAGTAGCAAAAATGGGCGGATAGATTGAGGTTTTTTTAGTTAATAATAGTTAATAATAATTTGTAATAGCTGATTTATTAGGCATTTTGCATAATTCTTGAATAATGAAAAAAAACGCCGCCGGCCTTGGGAGCCGGCGACGCTAAACGTTAAACGCCAAATGCTATTTAGCAGGGTTGGTCTCTGTAACCTTGTGATGGCCGGAGATGGTCTGTGTGCCCTGGCCGGGGATTTCGTCGGCTGTCTTGACGATGGTTACGATATAGTGCATATCGAGATAGGCGGGAGCTTTGTCCACGGCAAGGAGAGGAGCGGTGATGCGGAGCAGGTGGCTGCCGGGTTTGGTGCCCTGCGGAATGTTGATGTTGAGGCCGAAGGGCGACTGGAGATTCTGGCCGATAAACTGGTAGTCCCAGTAGTAGTTGGCACCCGAAATCATTGCAGCCTTGCCTGCTTCAAGATTCTTCACGCCGATAGAGTCGACGGAGAGCACGGTATCGGCAACGACATAGATTTGGTCGTTGATAACAGTGCCGCCTGAGATGTCGACGGTTACATCGACGTTGGGAAGATCACCGCCTTTGTCGTCATGACAAGCCGCGAGCAGCAGCAGGGGCAGCGCGAGGAGCATGGAGATAATTTTTTTCATGTCGTTGAAGTTATATAAATAAGTGAATGCGTTCAAGTTAGTTACGGAACACCAGGTCGGTGGCGTCGTCGTTCACGTCGATTACGATGGGCGTATCCTTCGACACCTTCTGGCTCAGGATGTCCTTGGAGAGCTGGTTGAGCACCAGTCGGTGGATGGCGCGCTTCACGGGACGTGCACCGAATTCGGGATCGAAACCTTCGTCGGCGAGGAAGCCGAGAGCCTTGGCTGTAAAGGTGAGCTCGATGCCGCTCGATGCTTTGAGCATCTTCTGGATAGAGCGCAGCTGGAGGCCTACGATTTCTTCGATTTCGATGCGGTTGAGGGGCGTGAACATAATGATCTCGTCGATACGGTTGAGGAACTCGGGTCGGATGGTCTGCTTGAGCATGTCGAGCACGGCTTCCTTGGTCTCGTCGACAACCTGGGCTTTGTTTTCATCGGTCATCTTGGCAAAGTTGTCGCGGATGAGATGAGCGCCCATGTTGGAGGTCATTATTATAATGGTGTTCTTGAAGTTGACGTTGCGTCCCTTGTTGTCGGTCAGTCGGCCGTCGTCGAGCACCTGCAGCAGGATGTTGAACACGTCGGGATGGGCCTTCTCTATTTCGTCGAAGAGCACCACAGAGTAGGGCTTGCGGCGCACTGCCTCGGTGAGCTGTCCGCCTTCGTCATAGCCCACGTATCCCGGAGGCGCTCCGACGAGTCGCGACACGCTGTGCTTCTCCTGATACTCCGACATGTCGATGCGGGTCATCATGTTTTCGTCGTCGAAGAGATACTCGGCGAGAGCCTTTGCGAGTTCGGTTTTGCCCACACCCGTAGTGCCGAGGAATATAAACGAACCGATGGGTCGCTTGGGATCGGCGAGGCCTGCGCGCGAGCGACGCACTGCGTCGGCAATGGCGCGGATGGCTTCTTCCTGACCCACAACGCGCGAGTGGAGCTCTTCTTCGAGATGCAGCAGCTTTTCTTTCTCGCTCTGTACCATCTTGTTGACAGGTATGCCGGTCCAGCGCGACACAACGTCGGCAATGTCTTCGGCATCGACTTCTTCCTTGATGAGAGCCTTGTCGCCCTGCATCATTTTGAGTTGTTCCTGTATGTCGGTGTTTTCCTGTTCCTTGGCCTGGATTTTGGAGTAGCGTATTTCGGCCACCTTGGCATAGTCGCCTTCGCGCTCGGCGCGTTCGGCCTCGAAGCCCAGCTGTTCGATATCGATTTTGTTCTGCTGGATGCGGTTGATGAGGTCTTTTTCGGCCTGCCACTTGGCACTGTACTCCTTCTCCTCCTCGCGCATGTCCTGGATTTCCTTTTCGATTTCCTTCACGCGCTCGGGCATGCCTTCGCGCTTTATGGCTTCGCGTTCGATTTCCTTCTGAGCAATGCGTCGGGTGATGTCGTCGAGAGCCTGGGGCACGGAGTCTATTTCGAGTTTGAGCTTTGAGGCTGCTTCGTCGATGAGGTCGATGGCCTTGTCGGGGAGGAAGCGGTCGGTGATGTAGCGCTCGGAGAGCTGTACGGCGGCCACGATTGCTTCGTCGCGGATGCGCACCTTGTGGTGATTCTCGTAGCGTTCCTTTAGGCCGCGGAGGATGGCAATGGCGCTCAGCTCGTCGGGTTCGTTGACCTGTACTTTCTGGAAACGGCGTTCCAGGGCTTTGTCCTTTTCGAAGTATTTCTGATACTCGTCGAGGGTGGTGGCACCGATGCTGCGCAATTCGCCGCGGGCAAGGGCCGGCTTGAGGATATTGGCTGCGTCCATGGCGCCTTCGCCCTTGCCGGCACCTACAAGAGTGTGAATTTCGTCGATGAAGAGTATTATCTCGCCGTCGCTCGACTGCACTTCGTTGACAATGGCTTTGAGGCGCTCCTCAAACTCGCCTTTGTACTTGGCACCGGCCACGAGGGCACCCATATCGAGCGAATAAATCTGCTTGGTGCGCAGGTTTTCGGGCACGTCGCCGCGCACGATGCGGTGGGCGAGGCCTTCGGCGATGGCTGTCTTGCCGGTACCGGGCTCGCCAATGAGCATGGGGTTGTTCTTGGTGCGGCGGCTTAGAATCTGCAGCACGCGGCGTATTTCTTCGTCTCGGCCTATAACGGGGTCGAGCTTGCCCGTGCGGGCGCGCTCGTTGAGATTGACGGCATACTTGGAGAGTGCGTTGTAGGTTTCCTCCGAGTTTTGGTCGGTGGCTTTCTTGCCCTTGCGCAGCTCTTCGACGGCAGCCTCGAGTTCCTTACGGCCCAGGCCGGCGTCCTTGAGGATGGTCGAAGCGGGCGAGTTGATGTCGAAGAGAGCGAGGAGAATGGCTTCGAGCGTAACATACTCGTCGCCCATCTTTTTGGCGATGTCGAGGGCTTTCTGCAACACATCATTGGACTGGCGGCTGAGGTAAGGCTCGCCGCCGCTCACCTTGGGGAGAGCGGCAATTTCGCGTTCTATCTGAGAGGAAACCGAGCCTATGTTGGCGCCGATTTTCTGGAAGATGAACTTCACAAGCGAGTCGCCTTCGTCGATTACAGCCTTGAGTATCACCACGGGCTCAATGGCCTGTGCGCCTGCGGCACGGGTGAGCTCGACGGCCTTCTGTATGGCCTCTTGCGACTTAATGGTGAAATTGTTGAAATTCATATGTGAATTTTTAGGGTTATCATTAAAATTTGAACAAACTGCGTGCCAATTTGGTTTAGTCATCCTTTTTCCTTAATTTTGCATTATAATACCGAAATAGTATAAGCGATGAAAAAGTTTATAATATATATGGCTGCCGTTTTGGCAGCAATCCTGCCTGTCGGTGCGGCCGACGGCGACCTGTTTCCCTATCCCAAGCCCCCGGCCGACATGACCAAGCTGATGGACCGATGCGACTATCTGGTGACAAAATTCTGGGCTCCGTGCGACTTTAAAAGCGCGATGTCCAAGATGGATAAGTTCAATGCGACATTTTCCGACTGGATACAGTTCATGCCCTATGCCTCGGCCGACAGTGTTCACTCGGCCATCGACGTGCTGCTGAAGCGTGTGGCCAAGAGCGGCCCGCAGACATTGACCCTTGCCCGCATGGCCGAGGCCTATGCCCACTCCGACTCTGCCGAGATTTACAGTGACGAGATATTCCTCCCCTTTGCCAAGGCCGCGGCCTCGCACAAGAAAATATCCGCCGCCGACCGCGCCCGCTTCGAGAGCCAGGTGGCTATAATCGAAAACACCCAGCAGGGCAAGCCCGTGGGACATCTCGACTTTGTGAAGCCCGACGGCTCCAAAGGCTCCCTCCCCGACGTGCGCACTCAGATGATTGTGCTCATGTTTAACGACCACGACTGCGACGACTGCAAGCTGGCCCGCATACGCCTCTCGGCCGACATCAATGCCACCGCCCTCATCAAGGCAGGCGTACTCACCGTGATGTGCATACAGCCCGGCGACGCCACCGACGAGTGGAAGGCCGCCGCGGCCGGCTATCCCGCCGACTGGCTGGTGTGTGCCGCCCCCGAGGCCGACGGATACTTCAGCCTGCGCCACTCGCCGCAGATATACCTGCTCGACTCGCGCCACCGCCTGCTGGCCAAGGACGTGGATATTGACGGACTATTGCAGGCCATGGCGGCTCTGCGCAAAAACTCAGGATACTGATGAGAGTAGCAGCTTTGATATCGGGCGGCGTCGACTCGGCAGTGGCAGTGCACCGCCTTGTGGAGCAGGGTCATGATGTGCACCTGTTCTACATACGTATAGGCCGCGACGACGGATTGGGCGACTGCTCGGCCGACGAAGATATAGAAATGTGTCAGCTCATAGCCGCACGTTACGGTCTGCCCCTCGACGTGGTGCCCCTGCACGACGAGTATTGGGAATATGTGATGAGCTATGCCCTCGACACCGTGCGCAAGGGGCTCACACCCAACCCCGACATGATGTGCAACCTTATCATCAAGTTCGGATTTTTTGAGCAGCGCTGGGGACATGAGTTCGACATCACAGCCAGCGGCCATTATGCCTCGACTGAAATAGACACCGACGGCAACAAATGGCTCACCACGGCCGTCGACCCCGTTAAGGACCAGACCGACTTCCTCGCCCGCATTACATACGACCAGCTCAAACATATAATCTTTCCCATCGGCGAGCTGCCCAAGGCCGAGGTGCGCGAGATTGCCAAGGCCACCCGACTGCCCAATGCAATGCGCAAGGACTCGCAGGGTATATGCTTCCTGGGCAAGATAAACTACAACGACTTCATTCGCCGCCACCTGGGCGAGATGCCGGGCCCCATTGTCGAGCTCGAAACCGGCAAGGTACTCGGACAGCATCGCGGATTCTGGTTCCACACCATCGGACAGCGCAAGGGCCTGGGCCTGAGCGGAGGCCCCTGGTACGTGGTAAAAAAGGATGTCGAAAAGAATATTATATATGTGAGCGGCGGATACGACACCGAGCGCCAGTATGGCCGTAGCCTGCATATAGCCGAAACTAAATTTATCACCCTCGACCCCTGGGCCGGCAAAGCATGCGACAGCGAGGAGATTATGTTCAAAAACCGTCACATGCCCGACTTTATTCCTGGTCGGCTCACCCGTCTCGACGACGCTGGCGAATACGTAATCTCATCCGACCGCAAGGTGCAGGGCATAGCCCCCGGCCAGTTTGCCGTGCTCTACGACAAGGCCGGCCACCGATGCCTCGGCTCGGGCGTGATTACAGGACTTTAATTTACGTTGTTAAGTATTGACTTTTAACTAATTGTATAATGGACGATAGAGTTAGACTTAGAGTTCTCGGGTTGTCGTACAACCAGCTTAAGAGCGGTGCTTTCGGGCTGTTGCTCAGCGAGGTCGACGGGCCTTATACCATCCCCGTGGTAATAGGTGCGGCCGAGGCACAGTCTATCGCAATGAAAATAGAAGGTGTGAAAACATCGCGCCCCATGACTCACGACTTGTTCATGAGCTTTGCCCAAGCCTTTGGCATAAGGCTGCGCGAGGTATTTATCTACAAGTTTGAAGACGGTGTGTTTTCGTCGGAGCTGACCTTCGACGACGGCGACCGTCAGGTGGTGCTCGACTCGCGCACTTCCGATGCCATCGCCATTGCGATGCGCTGCAAAGCCCCTATCTGGACCACCCACGCCATTATAGAAGAAACAGGATTTATAATTGAAAACGACTCCGATGCCGAGCAGGGCGGCGACGCAATCATTGCAGCCGAAGACGAAGCCCAGGCCATGGAGCCCGCACTCGCCAACTATTCGGTCGAAGAACTCGAACGCCTGCTGATGAAACTCATCCAGGACGAAAACTACGAGGAAGCGGCACGCGTGAGCAACCTCCTCAAGCAGAAGAAAGGACTATGATTATGACAACACTTATCGACAATTACCGCGTTAGTAAATAATACACCTTTTATATCACATGAAAAATCTCAAATTAAGACTTTCGACTCTCGGCTTCCTGGAATTTGCCGTATGGGGTTCGTATCTTGTATCGCTCGGTCTGTTCCTTGGCTCGGTGGGGCTTGGCGACTATGTGTTCTGGTTCTACACCGTGCAGGGCCTTGTGTCGCTGTTTATGCCCGGCCTCATAGGCGTGGTGGCCGACCGCTTCATCCCGGCCCAGAAAATGATGAGCCTGTGCCACCTGCTGGCAGGCGTGTTTATGTTTGCAGCCGGATGGTATGCTATGAGCACCGGCGCCGATGTGCAGTTTGGCCCGCTCTTTGTGTTGTACACCATTTCGGTGGCCTTCTTCATGCCCACAATCGGCCTTAACAACTCGGTGGCTTTCAGCGCAATGACACGTGCCGGAATGGATACCGTCAAGGAGTTTCCTCCCATCCGCGTATTCGGCACCGTGGGCTTTATCGTGGCCGAACTGTTTGTAAACTTCGTCAAAATCGATGGCGTTGCCATACAAAATACCTATTTCCAGCTGTTTACCTGCGCTGTCATAAGCTTTGGACTTGCAGCCTACTCGCTCACTATGCCCAACTGCCCCATCAATCGCGACGCCAAGGGCTCGCTTGCCGATTCGCTGGGTCTCAGCGCATTCAAGCTCTTCAAACGCAAGGAAATGGCCATATTCTTCATATTCTCCATGCTCCTCGGCGTGTCGCTGCAGATTACCAACAGCTACGGCACCATGTACATCAACCAGTTTGCGAGCGTGGCCGAGTATGCACAGGACTTCTTTGCATCCAATCCCACATTCCTCATCTCGCTCTCGCAGGCTTCCGAGGCACTCTGCATCCTGCTCATTCCCGTGTGCCTGCGCAAGTTTGGCATTAAGGGCGTGATGCTCCTGGCAATGTTTGCCTGGGTGCTTCGCTTCGGCTTCTTCGGCGTGGGCAATACCAGCCTCTCGGGCGTGGGCTTCCTCATGGCTTCGTGCATAGTGTATGGCGTGGCTTTCGACTTCTTCAACGTGTCGGGCGGCCTCTTCGTCGACCAGCAGACATCGCCCGAAATGCGCTCCTCGGCCCAGGGTCTGTTCATGATTATGACCAACGGCATCGGCGCATCGCTCGGAACCATGATAGCCGGTTCGTGTGTTATTAATAAGAACGTGTTTGCCCCCGGTCTCAGCCCCGAGCAGCAGCTCATGGGCTGGCGCGAGTCGTGGTTTGTCTTTGCCGCCTATGCTCTTGTGGTGGGCATCCTGTTCTACTTCATATTTAAACAACCCAAGCAGTCGACTCCCGCTGTGGGCAACACCCCCAAGCAGGAACCCGGCGGCATGACAGAAATATAAACGGAAATGATACGCTTCTACGCTCCCCGGATACTTACCGACGGCACTCTGCCCGAGAGCGACTCGGCCCACTGCGTCCGTGTGCTCCGCATGCGCGAAGGCGACGAAATCGAAGTGGTCGACGGTCGCGGCGGTCTGCACCGCTGTCGCATCGTGGGCGCCCACTCCAAGCACACTGCCGTTGAGGTGACGGAGAGCGTGAGCCTGCCCAAGGTGTGGCGCGGCAGCATCAACATTGCCATCGCGCCCACCAAGCACAACGACCGCATGGAGTGGCTCGTAGAGAAGCTTGTGGAGATAGGCGTAGACCGCATCACACCCCTGCGTTGCCGTTACAGCGAGCGCAAGGACATCAATGTGGAGCGATTGGAGAAGATAGCCGTATCGGCCATGAAGCAGTCGCTCAAGGCCGTACTGCCACAAATCGACCCCATGACTCCCTATGGAGCCTATCTCGACTCTACTCGCAGTGGCCAGCGCTTCATTGCCTATTGCGACCCCTCGGTACCCCGCCTGCTCATGGCCCGGGAGTATCGACCGTTTGAAGACACAACAATTCTGATAGGTCCCGAAGGCGATTTTTCGCCCGAAGAGATACGTCGCGCCCTCGACGAAGGCTGGCGCCCGGTGAGCCTTGGCGACAATCGCCTGCGCACCGAGACCGCGGCTCTGGTGGCCTGCGATACCTGTCACATTATAAATCAGTTACAACAATGAATGAATATCTCAAATCGTCGCCCTGCAACAACTTTTTCTTGCTTGCAGGCCCCTGCGTGATAGAGGGCGAGCAGATGGCTCTCGATATTGCGTCGCAGATTGCTCCCGTATGTGCCGAACTGGGCATTCCCTATGTGTTCAAGGGCTCGTACCGCAAGGCCAATCGCTCGCGTCTCGACTCCTTTACCGGAATCGGCGACCTTGAGGCACTCAACATTCTGGCCAAGGTGCGCAAGGAAGTCGGCGTGCCCGTAGTGACCGACATTCACGGCCCCGAGGAGGCTCGACTGGCAGCCGACTTTGTGGATATTCTTCAGATACCCGCTTTCCTCTGCCGACAGACCGACCTGCTGGTTGCCGCCGCTCGCACAGGCAAGGCCGTTAACATCAAGAAAGGCCAGTTTCTCGCTCCGGGCTCCATGCGCTTTGCTGTGGACAAGGTGCGCGAATCCGGTTGCAACAATGTTATGGCCACCGACCGTGGCACGACTTTTGGCTACGGCGACCTGATAGTCGACTTCCGAGGTATCCCCGAGATGCAGGCCGAGTGCAAGTGTCCCGTGATTATGGATGTGACCCACTCGCTGCAGCAACCCAATACTACCGGCGGCGTGACCGGCGGCCGCCCCGACATGATAGAGACCATTGCACGCGCCGCCATAGCCGTGGGAGCCGACGGACTCTTCATAGAGACTCATCCCGACCCCTCCAAGGCCAAAAGCGACGGAGCCAACATGCTGCGTCTCGACCTCCTGCCAGCTCTGCTGAGACGACTCTCGGCTCTGCGCGCCACAATCAACAATTTTTAAATCTATATAACCCAATGAAAATCACAGAAACCCAACTGCCCTCACCCCGCGGCACAGTTACTCTCGTAGAACTCGTTAATGCTTCGGGCGCAAGTGTCAAGCTCTCCAATCTGGGCGCCGGTATCGTAAGCATCACCGTACCCGACCGCGAAGGCCGACTCATCCCCGTTACAATGGAATATGCCGACCCCGCCAATGCCTACTTTGAAGACGGTCCCTGCCTTGGCAAGACCCCCGGCCGCGTTGCAGGCCGTATCGCCAACGGTAAGTTTACCATCGACGGCGTGGAATATCAGCTTGCCGTGAACAACGGCCCCAACCACCTGCACGGTGGCCCCACCGGCTTCCAGAATCAGCTGTGGAATACTGAAATCGTGGGCGACAACACCGTGAAGTTTACCTACACATCCGAGGCTGGTCACGAAGGCTATCCCGGCACACTCAAGGTAGCCGTGATATACACATGGAGCGATGACAACACCCTCACCGTGAAGTACGAAGGCACCACCGACGCCGCCACTCCCGTCAACCTCACCAACCACATATATTTCAACCTCCACGGCCTCGACAAGGCCAATGGTCTGGAGCAGGTGCTCACTATCAACGCCTCGCACTGGCTGCCCACCGACCAGTATCTCACCCCCAGCGGCGAGATTGCTCCCGTCGCAGGCACCCCCATGGACTTCCGCACTCCCAAGCACATTGCCAAGGACATCAAGGCCGATTTCGACGCACTGCGCTTCGGCAAGGGCTATGACAACTGCTGGGTGCTCGACAAGCCCGGCCTCAACAATGTGGCTGTGCGCCTCGAAAGCCCCATCAGCGGTATCGCTCTCGAAGTGAGCACCGACAATCCCTCGGCTGTGGTCTACACCGGCAACTGGCTCGCTGGCTGCCCCAAGGGCATCAACGGCGAGGAATACAAGGATTACGATGCCGTAGCCATCGAGTGCCAGGGCCTGCCCGATGCAATCAACCACGACAACTTTCCCTCGGTTGTTCTTCGTCCCGGCGAAACATACGACCGCACAATTGTGTTTAAATTTAAGAACTGATAATACTGTATGGGAGCTGTGACCCCATAGCTCCCATGCAGTCCACCCACCCACTGCCATGCCACTGACCAAAGACCTTATCGACGACCCCTCGCTTTGGCAACTGTCGCTGCTGATAGGAGCCGGAGGAATAGACATCTTCGCCCACCGCTCAGCAGGCGAGGATGGAGGCGTTGTGGTCGAGAGTCTCCGCTACGATCCAGCGGCACAGTCGGCGGCCGAGGCTGTGGAAGAGGCTGTCTATTCCAATCCGTTGCTGTTACAGCCGTTCCAAAAGGTTCATCTCGTGCTGTCCACTCCGAGAGCCATCGTAGTGCCCTCCGATACCGACATGGAGTCGCTTGAGACACTGTTGGCAATGGAGCACGACGACGTGATGCTCGAATCGCCCGTCGACGACCGCCATAAAGTGGTGTATGTGGTGGAACGAGGAGTGGCCAACTTCCTACAGCGCACCTACGACCGCGCAGTGCCCGTGCATGCGCTTGCCGTACTGGCGCGATACAGCGCAGCAAGAAGCAGGCGCGGCAACGTGTCGCGCATGCTCGTGTCGCTCGGAACCGACGGAGCCGATATTGTTGTCTTCAATCAGTTGGGGCTTGCCGCCGCTCGGCATGTGAGTGTCACGACACCCCGCGAGACAGCCTATTACGTGCTCGCCATATTCAAGCACTGCGGCATGAATGCCCGGCACGACGAAATAGTAATTGCCGGCAACACCGAGCGTCGCGTGGCACTCATACCGCAACTCTCAAGATTTGTAAATTCGGTGATGCCTGCAATATTCCCGGCAGGCCGCTACAGCGGTGCAAGCCAGGCAGTCAAAGCATCATATCCTTTAGTAGTATTACCACTATGCGAATAATTAGAGGCAAGTACGGCCGTCGTCGTTTCGACGTGCCCACCAATATCTCGGCGCGCCCCACTACCGACTTTGCGCGCGAAAACATATTCAATGTAATCGAAAATCTCATCGACCTCGAAGGCGCTACGGCACTCGACCTCTTTGCAGGAACGGGAGCCGTGTCGATAGAATTTCTGTCGCGCGAGTGCTCGGAGGTGGTATGTGTGGAGAAGGCTTCGACTCAGTATAATTTTATACGCAAAGTGGTGGGTATGCTTGGCGACAACAATATCCGTGTGATCAAGGGCGATGTGCTGCGTTATCTTGCCGCGGCCACCCGCTCCTTCGACGTAGTATTTGCCGACCCTCCCTACGACATGCCCGGCTTTGCCGAAATTCCCTCCAAAATACTGGAAAGCAAGGTGGTTGCCCCCGGCACATTGGTAATTGTGGAGCACAACAAGACTCACGACTTCAGCTCGCTCCCCGGCTTTCTCGAACATCGAGCCTACGGCTCCGTAAATTTCTCGATCTTCAGAGTGGAAGGGTAGAGCCGAGAAAAGTATTGCATAATTGTAGTAGATTTGTTAATTTTGCAGAAAATCTCGTAGACCAATTCTGTGAAAAACATTTATCTGCTTATCTTACTATTTTTTGCACCGATAGTTGCGCTTGGTTATGGGCTTGGATTTTATGATTCCGAGAGGCCTATAAATGAGCGCACGTCCTATAGTGTGTTTGGCGATCACAAGATAGAGTACAAAGAATGTTTTGGGCTGTCGTTTGATGTAACACTGTCGCAGCCCGTGGAGATTGGTTATATATGCCGCATCAAGACTGTGGCCCACAACGACAGTGTAATTTACAACTTGTTTTTCGACAAGCGTGGCGACGACTTTTTGTTCCGATTCAATCAGGAAGGCAAGGCTGTGCTGATGTCGCTGCCATGCAATCGCCAGCAACTGCTGAGCAACCATTGGTTTGGAGTATCGATACGGTTTGACCTTAAGAGCCATGTTATCCGCATGAAGATAGGCGACAATGAGGCAAGTGTGCATGTGCCCAACCTCCCCGTGGCCATACAGCCGTCGGTGACATTTGGCAGGAGCGATTATCAAATCGATGTGCCCACGATGGCTGTGAACAATGTCAGAATCGAAGGTTCCACACCCCTTGTGTTTGCGCTCGACGAGTGCGAGGGCACAGAGGTGCACGACACCGCCGGGCGCGTGGTGGGACATGTCGAAAATCCGGTGTGGCTCATCAACTCGGCCTACCACTGGAAGCAGGAAGTAGCTTTGCCGCAGATGCGCGGAGCCGGGTATGCCTACGACATGCAGATGCACTCGTTCAAATTTTTCAATGCCGACACCCTTGTTACCTTCACTCCGGCCACGCATCGCACCGAGGTGCGCCGACTGGCGCAGAGCTGTCCCGTGTCGCTCTTCCTTGCCGGCGCGTTCGTGCACCCCGACGACGGCCGTCTGTATGCCTACGAGGTCTATGCCAAGGACGACCGACCCGGCCCGATGATGGCCAGCCTCGACCCCGTCACCCTCACTTGGCGCACCGAGATAGTGCCGCCACTGCGCATGCAGCTACACCATCATGATTTTACTTACAACAGCCGCACGGGGCGCTATGTGCTCTTCGGAGGCTTTGGCAATCAGTTTTTCAGCAATACATTTTATCGTTACACACCCGGTGCCACCGCATGGGACACTGTGGCCGTTCCCACTGGGCCGCACATATCGCCCAGATACTTCACGGCCACAGGCCTGAGCCCCGACAACAGACATCTGTATATATTTGGCGGTATGGGCAACGAGAGCGGAGAGCAGATAGTGGGCCGCAAGTATTTTTACGACCTATATCGCGTGGACATAGACTCCAACCGTGTGGAGAAACTGTGGGAGATACGTGGAGAGGTACAGCACACAGTGCCCGCCCGCGGCCTTGCGGTGGTCGACGATTCCACATTTTTTGTGTTGCGATACCCCGAGAGCAAATCGGCATCGTGTCTCAAGCTGTATAAATTCTCAATTAAAGACGGCTCTTACGAGGTGCTCGGCGACTCCATACCCATACAGAGCGACAAAATCATAACCAATGCACGCCTCTATCACGACCGCAGCGAGGGTAAGTTTTATGTTGCAGTACAGGAGAGCAGCGATGACGCATCGTCGCGACTCACCGTCTACTCGCTCACATATCCGCCGCTCTCGGCCACGCGCTATGCCGAGATAGATACTTCCGACGACATTAAGACATCGTGGTGGTGGATTGTGGCCATAGTGATGAATGTTGTAGTGGCCGGAGGCACCATATACCTTGTGTGGCGTTATCGCAAGGCACGCAGGGCCCGAGCCACCGTGGTCGAAAATGTTGCCAGCGAGCCAGTGGCGCCCGAGCGTCAGCGCAGGCCCGACAGCATGTATCTCTTTGGAGAGTTTGAAGCTATCGACAGTCGCGGCCACGATGTGTCACACCTCTTCACAAGCCGCCTCCACGCCATCATGTGCCTCATATTGCAGCACAGCGACGGCGAGGGCATCAGATCGTCGGTACTTGGCGCAATGATATGGCCCGACAAGCCCAAGGACAAAGTTAAGAATTCGCGAGGAGTGGCACTCAACAATCTGCGCAAGATACTGGCCGATTTCCAGGGCATATCCCTGGTGCACGACAACAGCTGCTTCCGGTTTGAAAGCTCAGAGCCGTTCTATTGCGACTATCTGCGATGTATGGAGCTTGCGGCCGACGAGGCATTGCTCACTCGGCATCGTGGCGAGTTTATAGAGATATTGAGTCGCGGCAAGTTTCTGCAGGGCTTCGACGATCCGATATTCGACGACATGAAACACTCGCTCGAAACCACCCTCGAGGCAGCAATTCTCAAGCAGGTCAAAGTGACCTATGCCGCCGCACAGCACCGCGAGTGTCTCAACCTCGTGACGGCGGCGCTCAACATCGACCCCACCAACGACTCGGCCCTTGCCTACGGTATCCGCTCGGCCATAGCTCTCGGGCAGGAAAAGGAAGCTCGACGCATGTATCGTCGCTACGAAGAGGAATATCTCCGCACCAACGGTTCAACCCTGCCTCACGCCTACGAGGACTTTGTCAATAAAAATTGAACGATTCACTTACGCACCGGCGAGGGCGGTTTATCTCCGGATAGACCGCCCTCGCCGGCGGATTCATAATCCCGAGTTGCGTTACAGCTCCACTCGCTGCCCTAACATTGGGCTCCGTGCTTGCTGTCATCTTTGAGCTTTTACGGTAAGAAACCTTTAGCTAAAAAACAGCGAGGGAACTTAAAAAACAGGGTTAAAATACACAGATTAATGACTTTTTGGGCATTTTAACCCGTTTTTAACCCAAATCCTAACCCTATGGTTCGGTATTTTGCAACAAATTTCTAACAAACTGTTGGAAATACTTTGAGCGAACTAATTCATCAAAACACAAAAAATACCAACCATTATGAACTTCAAAACCTTAATTCGAAAAGCCGGAACGGCCGTGGTTGCTCTTGCGGTAGCCGCAATGTTCCATGCCTGCAAGGAGACCAATGAGTCCGACGGTCCCGTACAGATAGGCAAAGTAACCGGTGTGGTGACCGACGAGCTCGCCGTCCCCATAGCCGGTGTAACCGTAACAGCCAGCGAGTGCGAAGCCACCGCCACAACCGATGCGCAGGGCGTGTATACACTCACAGGCGTTCCCGTGGGAACACATATCATAAGCTTCAGCAAGACCGACTATGCCCCCGTGGCCGTGACAGTCGTTGCTTCTAAATTTGACGACAACCTTACGGCCACCGTATCGCCCGTAATGGAATATGCCGCAGCCAAGATACGCGGCCGCATTGTAGATGCATTCAATGCCGGCGCTCCTCTCGCAGGCGTGTCGGTAAAGATAAGCGACGCTCTCAGCACAGTGTCGGCTGCCGACGGTACATTTGAAATAGGCAACCTGCCTCTCGCCGCCTACGAGGTGACACTCACCAAGGCCGGATATTCCCCGGTAGTGTGCAAGGTGGCCATGACCGACTTTGTCGACGGCATAGCAACAATACCCGAAATCACCATGGGTGGCAACGAACTTCTGCCCGGCCTCACTCTCGGCAAGATAAAGAATCTGCGCGCATGGCACTTCAACGAATACCGCGGCGGTCGCAATGCCGACTCCTATCCCCACTGGGACTGGGCTTGCAACTATATGTGCACCCTCGACTTCTTTGGCAACTGGGAAGAGCAGAACGAAGGCACCACCGTGCGCATTCTCAACGACGGCGACCAGCGCAACCGTCCCTTCGACCTGCGTGAATTCGACTCCTTCGTGGCCGGCCGCAAGTTTATTACAGCCGACAACGCCATATTTACCATGCAGCTCCGCACCCACGGCGCCTCGGCCGACGCCCCCGCCTTCTACGGCGTGAAGGTAATCGACCTCACAGCAGCCGAACCCCAAGCCGTGCTCGTGGGCGGTGTGCGCACCATTGCCTCCGACGGCTACCAGTGCATCCCCGTCGACCTCAGCGCTTATGCAGGCAAGGAAATCTGCATAGCTGTGGGTATCTTCCGTCAGCAGCCCGGCGACTACTGGAAACAGCTCGTTATCCGCAGCCTCTTCTTTGCCAAGCAACCCGTTACAGGCTTCATGTGGCTCCCCGGCACCCGTATTGCAGCTCTGCCCGGCTGGGAACTCAGCCTCGAAACCGTTCGTTCGATCATGCCTCACGACAAAAAGCACTTTACCGGCATAAGCCCAGTGGGCGGCGATCGCGGCAACTATGTAAACGCCTACCGCGCCTGGCGCGACGTGGCCCACATTGCCTCGGAATGGCATTTCGTGCCCCTGCACAAGGACCCCGAAGTGTTTCCCGGCGAGGGCTACCTTATCAAGACCCGCAGCGACGCCCGCGTCAACACCAAGGAGCCCGAGTCATATTACTACGCAAAATTTGCAATCGCTCCGGGTTGCAACAAGATGACCTTCCGCACCCGCAACTTTGGCGGCGAGCCCACATACTTCAAGGTGAGCGCCATCGAAGACAACGGTACCGTGACCCCCATGGCTCCCGTGGCCAACACTGCTCAGAGCGCCTCGGCCGCCGCCGACGGTTGCTGGAAGTTTGTGCACGACAGCGGTGCCAACGGCCGCCCCGACTCTTATGCCGCATTCACCTACGACTTCTCGCAGTTTAACGGCAAAAACGTCACCGTGGCTATAAGCATTCACATGGGCGAGGCCAATGGTCGCGAAAATAAACTGGTGTTCTACTCCGTAGATTTTGAATAAGATAAGATAAAACAAAATAGATTTTTTGGATTATTAAGATTGATTGTTTCCAATAGGTTTCCTAAATAATAAGTATTGATTAGTAAGTAATGGAGATCGTTCCCGGCAGCACGTGCTGCCGGGAATCAACCTCAAAGAACACCAACCACCATGAACAAAGTAAAAATCATAGCGGCTGCCACTCTTGCGCTCTGCACCGGCCTGTGTGCCTGCGGCGACAGCAAGACACCGATCACTCCCGATACGCCCCCCAATCCGGGCGAGGGCACAACGGTTGCCTCTGCGGCCACGGTGTGCCTGCAGCGCTCCATGCAGATTGCCGACGCCGCTCTGGCCAACTATATGGAGGGTGAAGGCATGAAGATGGCCCGATTCTACAACCCCTTCACCAACACCCGCTCCGACGAGACAGGCAGCGTGTGGATGTACACCAGCTCCATCGAAGCCGTCAACGCCATACTCCACGCCCTCGAGTCGCAGCGCGCACACGGCGACGCCAAGCTCTACGACGCCAATTTCGGCCGATACAAAGCCACACTCGCCAAACTTTATGCCGGCCTCGAATACTACCGCGGCACTTTTACACTCACTTCCTACACCCAGACACGCAACTGGGACGTATATGCCGTAAACCGCGGCAAGGGCAAGGGCGAAGCCGACGTGACCGGTGTGCTCAATGTCTATGACGACCAGATGTGGCTCATACGCGAGCTCATCGAGTCCTACCGCATCACCGGCGAAGCCTCCTATCTTGTCAAAGCCGAGTACCTCGCCGACTACGTGCTCGACGGCTGGGACTGCACCCTCGATGCCAACGGCCGCGAAAACGGCGGCATAACATGGGGCCCCGGCTACTTCACCAAGCACTCCTGCAGCAACGGCCCCGTTATAAGCCCCCTCGTATGGCTCCACGAAATATACAAGGACAAGCCCGACCAAATCACCTACCGCATCATTACACCCGACAGCAAACGTCAGGCCAAAACCGTGAAGAAATCGGAATACTACCTGAATTTCGCAAAATCCGTGTACGACTGGCAGAAACGCAACCTCCTCGTGGCCTCGACTGGCGTGTACGACGACTTCATGGGCGGCGGCAACGGCATTAACTACGAAACCGTCGACGGCGTGACATATCGTGCCAATACCCGTGTACCCGACCGCGTGGGCCCCGCCTACTCCTACAACAGCGGCACCATGCTGAGCGGAGCCGCCCACCTGTATCGCGCCACTGCCGATGCCGTGTATCTCTCCGATCTCAAGGCTTTGTCAGACAAAAGCTTTGCCTACTTTGCCAAGCCCAACACCTCGCATCCCGGCCTCTACGACATGAACATCAACGGTTTCAGCCCGTGGTTTAACGGAGTGCTGATGCGCGCCTATGCCGACGCCTATGCCTATCACCCCGCCGCCGCCACAGCACTCGGTGCCTTCAAGGCCAACCTCGACTACGGATTCGGGATGCACCTGCGCGGAGGCATGCTGCCCACCGGTCTTATAGGCGGATGGAATAACGACCGTACAAAAAACAACACCGAGGGCATGTTCCAATTCACCTACGCGGCCGAGTATGCCGTACTTGCACAGCATGAACTCAACAAAAACTAACCCATAAACCAAAAATCACTATGAAGACTTTCAAAGAATTCAGACAGACACTCGTGTCGCTTGCAGCGGCCTTAGTGTTGACGCTGATTCCCTCCGGACTGTCTGCACAGAACATCACCGTAACGGGCACTGTCACCGACAGCGACAGCGAACCCCTGATCGGTGTGTCGGTGCAGGTGAAGGGCGGAAAAGGCGGTGTGGCCACCGACATCAACGGCCACTATTCGATTCAAGTACCCTCCACCGGAGCACTCTCGTTCTCGTACGTGGGCATGAAGCCCCTCGTTGAGCCTGTAAAGGGTCGCACCGTTATAGACGTGACACTCGCAGCCGATGCCAACGTAATGGACGAAATAGTCGTTGTGGGCTACGGCACCCAGCGTCGCGGCTCTATAACCGGCGCCGTGGCCGCCGTGAAGGGCGACGAAATGATACAGACCAAGAACGAAAACCCCCAGAACATGCTCACCGGCCGTGTTGCCGGCCTCCGCGTGTGGCAGAAGAGCTCCGAGCCCGGTGTGTATGCCAACAACTTCGACATACGCGGCCTCGGCGCCCCACTGGTGGTAATCGACGGTGTGCCCCGCACCACCGAAGAGTTCCAGCGCCTCAACGCCCAGGACATCGAAGACATATCGGTGCTCAAGGACGCATCGGCAGCCATCTACGGCGTGCGTGCCGCCAACGGCGTGGTGCTCGTAACCACCAAGAAGGGTGCAGCAGGCAAGTCGAAGGTGAGCTACTCTGGCTCGTATACCTTCCAGCGACCCTCCAACATGCCCCGCCTCGCAGGCATCGCCGACGCTCTCACCATCCTCAACGAGCAGTCGATGAACAACATCAACGGCGGTACCCTGCGCTACACCCAGGACGACTTTGACGCCTATCTCAACGGCACATACCGCACCGACAACTGGAACGACCTCGTGTTCTCGAAATGGTCGCCCCAGACCCAGCACGACGTGACCCTCTCGGGTGGCACCGACCGTGTGCAGTACTACGTGAGCTTCGGCTACCTCTTTCAGGAAGGCCTCTTCAAGAGCGGCGACCTCAACTACGACAAGTACAACCTGCGCTCCAACATCACAGCCGAGGTGCTCCGCGGTCTGAAGTTCGAGCTCAACATCAACCACGTGTCCGACTGCCGCAACACCCCCTATACCAGCGCAGTCGACATCATCCGCAACTACTGGAAGCAGGGCAACCTCTTCCCGGCCTACGCCGACCCTGCCCGCACCATGCTCAACTACGACGGTCTCGACCTGGAACAAAACACCGTGGCCATGATGACCGCCGACATCTCGGGCCATGTCAAGTATCGTCAGCGCTACTACCAGAGCGCCGGCAACCTTACTTTCGACTTCGGCCAGTACTTCAGCGCCCTCAAGGGCCTCACGGCCCGCGCCATGATGAGCTATGACTACCGTATGGACAACAACGAGCGCTTCCGCAAGGAATACTATCAGTATGCCTACGACGCCGCAACCGACACCTACACTCAGAAACTCTTCAACAACAGCTCGCCCAGCAACATGCGTCGCGACTTCTACGAACGCCGCCAGATTCTGGGCCAGGCTACACTCAACTACAACCGCAAGTTCAACGACGTGCACGACCTCGGCGCCGTGGTGGGCTGGGAAGGTCAGAAGCGTTACGGCGACAACTTCTATGCCATGCGCAATCTCGCATTTTCCATGCCATACCTCCTTGCCGGTGTCGACGAGGGCCAGGTGGGTGCAATGAACAGCGGCAGCGGCGACCTCTACGAGCTGGCCAACGAAGCGATCATAGGCCGTCTCAACTACTCGTTTGCAGATCGTTACTTGCTCGAAGGACAGTTCCGCTACGACGCCTCGTCCAAGTTTGCCAAGGGTCACCGCTGGGGCTTCTTCCCCTCTGTATCGGGTGGCTGGCGCGTGTCAGAAGAACCCCTCTTCCGCTCATTCTCGGCACTCGACTTCATCAACAACCTCAAGCTCCGCGCCAGCTACGGCGTGCTCGGCGACGACGGCGACCTCAACTACGACTGGGCCATGGGTTATACCTATCCCACCACCAGCGGCAACTCCGAGAACGGCTATTACAACCAGTACTCGCCCGGCTACATCTTTGGCAGCGAATTCATCTACGGCGCATCGCCCCTCGCACTGCCCAACGAAAACATTACATGGTTCAAGTCGCACACTTTCAATGCCGGTGTCGACTTCTCGGCATGGAACCAGATGCTCGGCATATCGTTCGACTACTTCAACCGCTACCGCACAGGCCGCTTTGCCCGTCGCGCCGGTGCACTCCCCACAGTGATCGGTGCAACCGCTCCCCGCGAAAACCTCGACAGCGACCGCCAGTTTGGTCTCGAGCTCGAGCTGACCCACCGCAACCGCATAGGCGACTGGGAATACAGCCTCAAGGGCATAGCCACCATCACACGTCAGAAATACATGCACGCCTCAGAGAAGGGCCCATGGTCCAACTCCTACGACCGCTGGCGCAACGACAACCTCACACACCGCTACCAAGGTGTGCAGTTTGGCTACGAAGGTGCAGGCCGATATACCGACTGGAACGACATCTGGACCTACGATACATATAAAGAACGCGATGTGCTCCCCGGCGACTACAAGTACCTCGACTGGAACGGCGACGGTGAAATCAACGGCCTCGACGAGCACCCCTACGCCTTCGACCAGACCCCCTGGCTCAACTACTCGCTCAACGGCACCGTGAGCTGGAAGAACATCGACCTGAGCATATTGCTTCAAGGCTCGGCTATGGGCTCGATGGAGTATAAAGAACCCCTCTACTCCATCTGGGGCAACAACGGCGGCGGTATCCTCGAGCAGTACACCGACCGCTGGCATCCCGCCGACCCAACTGCCGACCCCTACAGCCCCGCCACCGAGTGGGTGTCGGGATACTACGGTTACACAGGCCGCTACCCCCGCGGCAACTCGTCGTTCAACCGCGTCAAGACCGACTACCTCCGCCTCAAGAGCGTCGAGATAGGCTATACCCTTCCGCGCCTCCGCGCCCTGCAGGGCATGAGCCTCCGAGTGTATGCCAACGCCTACAACATGCTCACTCTGACCGGCGTGAAGTTTGTCGACCCCGAACACCCCGACGAAGAGCTCGGCCGCATGTATCCCCTCAACAAAACATATACACTGGGCCTTAACCTTTCATTCTAATCTCAGTACAACATGAAACTAAATAAATTGACCAACATATTGATTTGCGGGGCAGTGGCTCTGTCGCTCGGCACATCGTGCATCGACATGGACATACCCCCCAAGAACATAGTAACGTCTGACGCTCTGCTCTCCAACGAGTCGGGCATGGACATCTACATGGCACGCATGTACAGCCAGATGCCCTTCGAGGACTTCAAGTACATGGCCGAATGGGGCCTCAACTACAACGGCTGGCTCAATGCCACCGGTATCGAAGGCACCGGCGAAGCCACCAACCGCGACGGTATATGTCGCGCATTCACCGGCGAAAACACCACCTACTGGGGACAGGCATTCACGCTGCTGCGCGATGCCAACTTCCTCATCGAAAATCTGCCCCAGTACAAAAACAACTTTGCCGAAATAGCCTACAACCACTACCTCGGCGAGGCCTACTATGTGCGCGCTACGGTGTTCTACGCAATGGCCCGTCGCTACGGCGGCATCCCCTTGGTGACCCGCGTCATAGCCTATCCCGCCGATGAGGCCTCGCTCGAAGTGCCCCGCGCCTCGGAAGAAGAAACCTGGGATCAGATACTCGCCGACTACACCAAGGCCGCCGAGCTCATGATGCCCACCGGTCCCAAGAGCGGCTACTCCAACCGCTGGGTGGCACTCGCCTGGAAATCGGAAGCTATGCTCTATGCAGGCTGCGTGGCCAAGTATAACGAAACCGTATCGGGTCGCCTCACTGGCCTCGGCCAGAAGACAGGCGTGCGCGTAATCGGCTTTGACGAGAGCCGTTGGGAAGCCGCTTCCAAGCGCTACTTCACCGAAGCCTACAAGGCCGCCAACGAAGTCATCGAAAAGGGCCCCTACCAGCTCTACAAGAAGAAATGGGAAGCTAGCAATCCCGATGCCATGACCCAGAACATGATTGATATGTTCTCCGACCTCTCCAGCCCCGAGAATATCCAGGTTAAGGAATACTCATATCCCACCACAACCCACGCCTACGATGCCTACTGCGCCCCCTTCATATTCCGCTCGCCGCTGGCTTCGGGTGTGTGTCTCACAGCCGACTTCATCGAACTCTACGACGGCTTTGAACGCTATGCCGACGGCACACTCAAGGTGACCACCGGTTCGTCCAACTCACAGGGCGAATACCTCATGTTTGACACTCCCGGCGGCCTGTACAAGAACGCCGAGCCCCGTCTGCGCGCCTATGCAATATTCCCCGGCGACCGTTTCAAAAACCGCGAAATCGAAATCCGCACCGGCATTTACACCGGCGAGACACCCGTCAAGCCCCTCTTCAAGGACTACAGCTACAGCAGCCGCGGCACCAAGTACCAGCACAGCGATGCCTTCAAGGCCAATCCCCAGACACTCTTCCTTGCCTCCAACACCGGCAACGACAATAAACTCGTGACACTTCCCGACGGTACCGAAATGCGTGCAGCAGGCGAGAACGGACCCTTCTACAGCAACGGCGAGTCGTGCATGACAGGTATCTACGGCCGCAAGTGGCTCAACCACGATCCCGCATTTGTGGCTCGCGAAGGCAACTCGGCACAGCCCTTCATCCTCTTCCGCTACGGTGAAGTGCTGCTCAACGCCGCCGAAGCCGCAGTCGAGCTGGGCCTCGCAGGCGTGGCAAGCCCCGACGGATCCGACATGATGACCGTGGCCACCAAGGCCATCAACGACCTGCGTCAGCGCGCCGGCGCCACCGAGTTGCAGGGCAAGCTCACTGCCTCGGTCGAAAGCCGCAACACCGTGCGCAAAGAGCGTCGCAAGGAAATGGCGTTTGAAAACAAGACCAAATGGGACCTCCGCCGCTGGCGCGTGAACCACTACGAAGGCCGCGACGGCTTCTGGGGCGAAACACGCGACAAGAATCTCTACAGCAACAACGAGCAGTATGCATTCCGCGGTGTGTATCCCTTCTTCTGCGCCGCCACGGGCAAGTACTTCTACGACGTGCGCTTCCAGGTAGTGGGCGAAAAGACATTCAGCTACTCGGTGCTCGACTACTACTTCGGCATCCCCGGCGGCGAAGTGGCCAAGAGCATGTACATCGACCAGCAGCCCAACCGTTAACCCTCTAATTCCATCACAATCATGAAAAAGTCAGTTTTTCTCAGCATAATCGGAGCCGCATCGATGCTCGTGTCGTCGTGCTCCATGTTTGAAATCGACAACTACGCCGAGCCCGCCGAGACCATTCAGGGCCAGGTGGTGGATGCAGCCACCGGCAAGCCCGTACTCACCGACCAGGGCAGCGAGGGCATCCGCGTGCGCCTCACCGAGCTGAGCTGGGGCGAAAACGTGCAGCACAATCCCGACTTCAACTGCATGCCCGACGGCACCTTCCGCAACACCAAGATATTCAAGGGCGAATACAATGTGCGCATCGACGGTCCGTTCATCCCCCTTTACCGCGAGAACAGCGCCGGAACCGTGCTGGCCGACGAGACTGTCAACACCCGCATCGAGGGTGTGACCAATCTTAAGTTTGAAGTTGAGCCCTTCCTCAATGTCGAGATCGTGGGCGACCCCCAGGTGAGCAACGGTGTGATTCGTGCCAAGGTGCGCGTGACACGCGGTGTGTCTGAACAGACCTTCCGCGAGAAGATCGAACCCATGGGCAACTGGAAGGACGAGTACCTCAACATGACCGACATACAGCTCTTTGTGAGCTACTCGTCGAGCGTGGGCTTCCGTGCTCGCGACGACCGCTGGTCGAGCAAGATCGAATACGGCGGCGACTCGTTCAACGAGCTTTTCGGCACTCCCGTCACTATCAAGAGCAACGGCAGCATTCCCTCGGGCCGCAAAGTATTTGTACGCGCAGCCGCACGTATCAACTACGACACCCCCGCCGGCAGCGGTACCCGCCGCTGGAACTACAGTGCTCCCGTCGAGGTGATGATTCCTTGATAAAAAGAGTAGATATATATTATTTGTGACAATCCGCCGGGGTGACCCGGATCACTCCGGCGGC
>QLIP01001144.1_pt1 | contig 63995 bp, 42 predicted proteins | sample 1769771 | NCBI WGS metagenome assembly QLIP01 (sample SAMN09428762, study PRJNA476227) | Gut metagenome, whole genome shotgun sequencing project. | isolation source: cecum | host: Rhizomys sinensis | place: China: Jinsha town of Minqing, Fujian Province | collected 2013-09-23 | reverse complement strand
TCGGCGGGCGCCGCCTGTGCCTGTCACTGCCACTGCTCACCGTGACCCATCCATTCAGACAGATGTGTCGCGGCGTCAGAGCCGTATTAGGCAAAAGCAAACGTTATACATGGGAATAAACCACACATCTTACTTCTGATACATTATGCTCCGCACTACATTTGACGCTCTCGACCTGCAAATACTCAATCTGCTGTCTAACAACGCCCGCAAACCTTACCTCGAAATAGCCCGCGAATGCGGCGTGTCGGGTGCGGCCATCCATCAGCGCATACAGCGCCTGCACACCTCGGGAGTGATTACCGGCGCCGAGAGCCTCATAAGCCCTTCGGCAATAGGTTATGAGACCTGCGCCTACGTGGGTATATTTCTCAACGACCCCACTCATTTTCAGTCGGTTATCGACACTCTAAAGAGTATTCCCGAAATTATAGAGTGCCACTTCACTACCGGCCAATACGATATTTTTGTAAAAATATACGCCCGCAACAACGACCACCTGCTCGACATACTCCAGAATCAAATCCAGGCTCAGGGTGTGTCGCGTACTGAGACCCTCATATCGTTCAAGCAGGTGTTCAAACGTCCAATGCCAATTTCAAATCAATGAACAGAATAGTATCTCTCTGCATAGCAGCTCTTTGCAGCCTGTCAATGGGTGCAGCGTCGCCCGACTTTGCCACCAACTTCTCCGACACCACCCTGCGTGTAGACTTCAACCTCAGCGGCTCGTGCGACGGCTCCACGGCACCGAGCATTGCCTATAGCGGCCTGTCGAAATATGCGGGCTGGGGCGGACGCAAGTCGGGCCTTACCAGGGTGTTGCACGAGGGTAATGCCGACGTGGTGGTGACATCGGCTCAGGGCGACACACTCTATGTGAACCCCTTCAGCACCCTGTTTCAGGAATGGCTCGTGTGCGAAGATAACACTGGCCCCAAGTCGATGGAAGGCACGGTGCTCATACCCATGCCCCGACAGAAGGTGAATGTCACCGTGCGCCTGCGCGACAACCATCGCCGCCAGAGCGCCGCCGCCACTCTCAGCGTTGATCCTGCCGACATCCTTATAGCCGACCACACCAAGCGCGCTCCCCTGCCCCACACATACATACGCCGCGGCTCCAAGCCCAACAAAATCAACGTGGCAATACTTGCCGAAGGCTATACCAAAGGCGATATGCGCAAGTTTCGCAAGCGCGCCGCCGAGGCCGTGGATGCCATACTGAGCCACGAGCCGTTCAAATCCAATGCCGAATACTTCGACTTCGTGGCCGTAGAAACTCCCAGCACCGACCGCGGTGTGAGCATCCCCTCCAAGGGCCTGTGGTGCCGCACGCCCTTTGGCTCTCATTTCAGCACATTCTATTCCACCCGCTATCTCACAACCTCGCACGTACACGCCCTCTACGATGCTCTGTGCGGCCTGCCGTCGCACCACATCATAGTGCTGGCCAATACGGAGGAATACGGCGGGGGCGGTATTTTCAACTTCTACACCCTCACTACAGCCGACAATCAGCACTTCCGTCCCGTTGTGGTGCACGAGTTCGGCCACAGCTTCGTGGGCCTCGCCGATGAGTACTTCTACGAGAGCGACGCCCTCGACGGCTCCTATACACTCGACGTGGAGCCCTGGGAGCCAAACATTACCAACAAGGTGAACTTCGACGCCAAGTGGGCCGACATGCTGGCCGACGGTAAAGCCGGCCTGTACGAAGGCGGCGGTTACCTCACAAAAGGCATGTGGCGCCCGGCCGACAACTGCCGCATGCGTACCAACGCCGCACCGGAATTTTGCCCCGTGTGCCGCCGCGCCATAGAGCGCACCATTGCGTGGCTGGTGGGCGAATAAGAGCGTGTTTAAGAGGCTGTTTAAAAACTTTTTTAATTGAATAGGGTTATAAAAATTGAGACTAATCCTCAATTTTTATGGCCCGATTTTTTGTAACTGCTTTATGCCTTGCTGCTTGGCTTCCGACTATCTGTTCTGCCGAGCGTTCTGTACCCGTAGCTCAACTCCCTGAGCAATGGGCAATTACCGATACAATAATGCGTCCGCTACCGTCGGCCGATGGGTGGTGGCGCAACTTCAACGACCCGGTGCTCGACTCGCTGATATCGATGGGCGAGGATGCCAATTTCGACCTCATCACAGCCGCCAAGCGCATGGACGCCGCCGTCCGGCAGGTGGATGTGGCCCGCAGTGCCTATTTTCCGGCCATAGGACTCAATGCCGGTTACACGCGCGCACACTCGGCGGGAGTGAGTACCAATAACTGGGCCGCTCAGGGGCAAGTGAGCTGGGAGATAGACCTTTTTGGCAAAATCACCTCGCAGGTCAAGCAACAGCGGGCCCAGTATCGTGCCTCGCGAGCCGAGTGGGTGGGCGCCATGGTGAGCATGGCCTCGCAGATTGCCTCGACCTATGTGCAGCTGCGTCTGTGCGAAGCCCAGCTCAAAGTGGCCACCGAGCACAGTCTGGCCCAGGACTCCATATCGCAACTCGTTCTCGAACGCTATAAATGCGGTCTCGGCGCCCAGCCGCAAGTGGACCAATCGATGGCCATAACCCACAGCACCCGTGCCACAATCCCGGCCCTGCGCTCGGCAATAGTGCAGACACGTTCGGCCCTGGCCATCCTCGTGGGCAGGTATCCCGACGAGATAGCCTCACTGCTCGACCGACACACAGCCTTCCCGCAGTATCTGCACACTGTCGACGTGGGTATGCCTGCCGAACTGCTGCGCCGTCGGCCCGATGTGGTGGCCGCCGAGCAGAGCCTTGCAGCCTCGGCCGCCGCCGTGGGTATTGCCAAGAAAGAATTCCTGCCCACCCTGAGCCTCAACGGCACTGTGGGTGTGGCCGCAGCCAAGCCCGGCGATATGTTTACAAAAGACGGTTTTGGCTATTCAATCGCCCCGACTCTGAGTTGGACACTCTTTGACGGCATTGCCCGACGCGCCGGCGTGATTGCCGCCCGCGACCAGATGGAAGCCCAGATTGCCAATTACAACTTCACTGTGATGAACGCATATAACGAGGTGAACAACGCCATATCGGCCTATCGCGAAAACATAAACGCCATCAATGAATACGATGCCGCCGTGGCCGATGCACGCTCGTTTCTCGAACTCGAACTCGACCTTTACACACAGGGCCTCGCACCCTACTCCGATGTGGCCACCGCCGAGCAGTCGTACCTTAACTACACCAACTCGGCCATAAATGCCCGCGGCAACGCACTGTCCACACTCATAAGCCTTTACAAAGCCCTCGGAGGCGGATTTGCCGTTAATATGAAATAATCAAAAAACATACCATATATGAAAGCGCAACACATCATGGCGGCACTTGGAGCAGTGCTCCTTGCCACCTCGTGCCACAAGCAGGCGCAGACAGACTCGGCCCCGCAGGCCATGCCGGTCGACGTGAGCATCGTGGGCACCGACTCTCTGACCCTTTTCCGCCAATACCCAGGCACACTCATCGCCAACCGCACCTCCGACGCAGTGGCCAAGGTAAACGGCACCCTCTCGGCTCCGCTCTACAATGCCGGCGGCCTGGTAAAGGAAGGCCAGGTGCTGTTTACCATCAGTAGCGACATCTACACCAACAATCTCCAGAGCGCCGAGGCTCAACTGGCTACGGCAATCTCAAACAACAAGTATGCCGAGGAACACTATCAAGCTGTAAGCAAGGCTTTTGAGAAAAACGCTGTGAGCCAGATGGAAGTGGCTCAGGCGCTCAACAACCGCGACCAGTCGCGCGCCGCCGTGAGCAGCGCCCGCGCCGCCGTGGCCGAAGCCCGTCGCAAGCTGTCGTACTGCACCGTACGCTCCCCGCTCACTGGCCATGTGACATACAACATGCTGTCGAAGGGTGCATACGTCACAGGCGAGTCGGCCCCCGTAAAACTCGCCACTGTGTATCAGGACGACGAGTGCATCGCTACATTCACAATAGAGGACGCTTCGTTCCTGCGTATGTTTGAGAACCCCAACAACCGCGACCTCATCGACTATAAGGCCATACCCATCGACTTCCAGGAAAAACTGCCGCACACATATACAGCCGACCTGAACTACCTGTCGCCCAATGTCAACACGTCCACAGGCACAATCGAGCTGCAGGCCATGGTCAAGAACCCTCACTACGAGCTCAAGGCAGGTATGTATTGCACCATCCGTATGCCATACAAGGTTGACCCCAACGCCATTGTGATACGCGACGCTGCGATTTCGACCGATCAATTAGGCAAATATGTATATGTCGTAAACGACTCTAACAAAGTTGTTTACACCCCGATTCAGGTAGGAGAACTGGCTCCCGGCGATACTATGCGCATCGTCACCAAGGGACTCAAGCCCGGCGACCGTTATGTAACCTCGGCAATGCTCAAGGTGCGCGACGGCATGACCGTGCAACCCATTGTCAAAAAATAACGCAAACGGCCTATGTTTTCAAGATTTTTCATAAAACGCCCGATTTTTGCCATCGTGCTGGCCATAGCGATGGTGCTGGCAGGCGCTCTGACCTACAAGAGCCTGCCCGTGGCGCAGTATCCCGACATCACGCCTCCCACCGTGATGGTCAACGCCTCCTATCCCGGAGCCGACGCTCAGACTGTGGCCGAAACCGTGGGCGTGCCCATCGAACAGCAAGTCAACGGCGTGGACGGCATGATGTACATGAGTTCCTCGTCGAGCTCTGACGGTTCCTACTCGCTCACCATAACTTTTGAAGAAGGCACTGACCTGGATATAGCCACCGTCAAGGTGCAGAACCGCGTGTCGCAGGCCGAGCCAGTGCTGCCCACTGCCGTCAAGCAGCAGGGCGTGTCGGTGGGCTCACGTTCGTCCAATCAAATACTATTCATAGCGCTTCAAGGCGACAATCCCTCACGCTACGATGCCCTGTATCTCACCAACTATGCCAAGCTCAACCTCACCGACGAGCTGTCGCGTGTGCCCGGTGTGGGCAATGTGCAGGTGTTTGGTGCCGGACAATACTCCATGCGCGTGTGGCTTGACCCCGACAAGATGCGCGAACGCAGCATAACCCCCGACGACGTGGCCACCATAATCCGCTCCCAAAACATGGAAGTATCGGCCGGCAGCGTGGGCGCCCAGCCCAGTTCGAGCAACGAGGAATTTACCTACACCCTCACCGCTCGCGGACGCCTGTCGACTCCCGAAGAATTCGGCAACATAATCCTGCGCGGCGATTCCAACGGCAGCATCCTGCGTCTGAGCGACATTGCAACCGTAGAACTCGGTGCCGTGTCCTACTCAGAAGTTGCGCGTGTCAACGGCGAACAGGCTGCCATGATAGGCATCACCCAATTGCCGGGCGCCAATGCCCTTGATGTGGCCAAGGGCTGTAAGGAACGCCTGGCCGAACTGGCCGAATTTTTCCCGCCGGGCGTGCAGTATCATGTGCTGCTCGACACCACGGGCTTCGTAAAGGCTTCGATTGACGAACTGCTCATCACCCTGCTCGAAACCACCATCCTTGTAATGCTCGTCATATTGCTATTCCTGCAGAACTGGCGTGCCGTCATCATACCCATGCTCACCATACCCGTGTCGCTCATAGCCACACTGGCCGTGATGAAGTGGATGGGATTCTCACTCAACACTCTCACACTCTTCGGTCTCGTACTGGCTATCGCGATTGTGGTCGACGACGCCATTGTGGTGGTGGAGGACGTGGCGCGATTGCTCGACGAGGGCAAGCTCACTCCCCGACAGGCCGCTGAGAAGGCCATGATAGAGCTGCAGGGGCCTGTAATAGGCGAAGTGCTTGTGCTCCTGGCAGTGTTTATCCCCACGGCACTGGTGAGCGGTATCACCGGGCAGCTCTACAAGCAGTTTGCCCTTACAATAGCCGTATCCACGGCTTTCTCGGGCATCAATGCACTGACCTTTACTCCGGCCATGTGTGCCCTCTTCCTCAAGCCCACCAAGCCGTCCAAGTTTTTCATTTACACTTGGTGGAACAAGGTGTTTGGACACACTCTCAACGGCTACATGAAGATTGTGGGCACCTTCCTCAAGCGCCCAGCCGTTGCCATAGGGGCCTACTTCCTCATCACCGGCCTGGCATTCTGGGGATTCATGAAATGGCCCACATCTTATGTTCCATCCGAGGACATGGGCTACTATATATCGTCGATTCAAATGCCCACAGGAGCGGCTCTCGACCGCACCGACCGCGTGGCGTCGCAGTATGCCGACAGCCTGCGCAAGTTGCCCGGTGTGAAAGATGTGATGAGCATTAGCGGCTTCTCGTTCATGGGCGGCGGCGCTTCGAGCAACATGGCTTCGGCCTTTGTGGTGCTCGACCCCTGGGACCAGCGCAAGGACAAGTCGCAGAGCGCCGAGGCACTGGTGCGACAGTCAAACCGCATAGGCATGGGCTTCCAGGAGCCTATAATCTTCTCGGTCAATCCTCCGGCTATTCCCGGCCTCGGCATGAGCTCGGGCCTCGAGATGCAGTTGCTCGACATCAACGCCCACGGCACCGGCCAGCTCAAGCAGGCATTGGCGTCGATTGTGGAACGCGCCAACAAGGACCCCCGCATTGCATCGGTAACAACCCTCTTCGAGGGCGAGGTGCCTCAATACACTGTGAAAATCGACCGCGACAAGGCCAAGATGCAAAACCTCACCCTGCAAAGCATCTATAGCACCCTGTCGGCTTTCATGGGTGGCACGTACGTGAACGACTTTATCGACTTCGGGCGCGTGTATCAGGTAAAGATGAAGGCTCAGAGCGGCTCGCGCAGCCGTGTGGCCGACGTGCTCAAGCTCAGCGTGCGCAACGACCGCGGGGAGATGGTGCCGTTTAGCACCTTTGCCACCGTCGAGCCGTCGATGGGCGCACCTACCGTGTCGCGTTACAACATGTACACCACGGCCGCACTTACTGCCACTCCCGCTCCCGGCGTGAGCTCTTCCGACGGCATTAAGGCCATGGAGGAAATTGTGCGCGACGCCGTGGGCGACAACTACGGCTATGCCTGGACAGGCGAAGCCTATCAGCAGACTCAATCGGGCACTACCGTAACCTTCGTGCTCATTCTGGCAATTGTTGTCACCCTACTTGTACTTGCAGCCCAATACGAAAGCGTTACCGACCCTGTGGCTGTAATTATAGCCATGCCCACGGCCATACTCGGCACCGTGGTGGGCTGTATATTCATGGGGCAGAGTATATCTATTTACACTCAGATTGGTATAATCCTGCTGCTGGGACTCTCGGCCAAGAATGCAATATTGATTGTGGAATATGCCATGGACTATCGCAAGGCGGGCGAAACGGTGCGTCAGGCCGCCCTCGATGCGGGCCGTGTGCGCTTCCGCCCCATCATGATGACTGCACTTGCCTTTGTGCTCGGTGTGCTGCCCATGCTCTTTGCCACCGGTGCCGGTGCCGCCTCGCGCCTGTCGCTGGGCACGGCGGTGGTATTTGGCATGGCTATCAACGCTGTGGTGGGTACACTCTTCGTGCCCAACTTCTGGGAACTCCTCCAGCGCTTTGGCGAGCGTCACATTGTGCCGTTCTTCAAGGGCAAGGACACTACGCCCACCGCCGACGGCAATGCGAAAGACAGTGATACAATATGAAAAAAATCCCGCCGCGAAATTGCGACGGGATTTTTTTTCTTTTTTAAAGTAGTCTTACCAGGATTCGAACCTAGACAGACAGAACCAAAACCTGTAGTGCTACCATTACACCATAAGACTATCTTGCTCCTAAAAGCATTGCAAAGGTAGAAACTTTTTTTGAACCAACCAAACATTTCTTGTTAAAAATGATTGGTTGGTTCAAAAAACGGGTATTATTTCATAATACGTGTGCTACGCATCTTGCCGTTGCTGAGGTGCTGTGTGCAGATGTAGAAACCGTGCTCGGAGGGGTCGGCGGCCACGGTGCCGTCGATTTTGTAGTACACGGTGCTGAGCACACGGGTATCGGAGTTGTCGGGCTCGATGGGGAGCACGCCGGCAAACTGGCCACCCATGTAGTCGGTCATGTCCACGGGGTCGATACCCTTGTGGGTTGGTGTGACGCGCTTAATGGTACCGTCTTCGTTAAACTCGAGACGGTCGATGCACACTTCGCGGTGCTGGCCGGGGTTGTAGCTGAGATACTTCTTGTTGATGCGGTGATACACGATATACCACTCGTCGCGTCCGGGAATCTTGAGCACGGAGTTGTGGCCGGTGCCGTATATTTCGTTGGCCGCGTCCTGGATTAGCACGATGGGACTTGCGGCCACCTTGATGGGGCCCATGGGCGAGGTGGAGGTGCCGTAGGCCACGTGGTAGTTGCGTGCGCCGGTGTCGTCGACCGACCACAGGAAGTAATAGATTCCGTTGCGCTCGAACACATACACGCCTTCGCGGAAAGCGTAGGTGTTGAGAGTGCCGCCGGTGGGGGTGATTACCTTGGCATCGGTTATCGATGTCATGTCGGGGTTCATCTTGGCCACAGCAAGACCGCCGTTGCCCCAGTAGAAGTATGTGTCGCCCTTGGAGTCGGTCATCACGTCGCTGTCGATGAGCTGGCCGTTGAATATGTTGGTGTCGATCATGGGACGTCCCAGGTCGGTGAAGGGGCCTGTGGGCGAATCGGCCACGGCACAGCCAAGGGTTTTGTAGTTGAACGAGGGGTTGTGGCCCGAGAAGTAGAAGTAATATTTATACTGGCCGTCGACGAGTTTTTCTTCTATGCATGGAGCCCAAGCGTTGCCGGTGGCCCAGGGTACCTGGCTGGATGCGAGGTCGAGGATTACGTTTTCTTCCTGCCAGTTTACAAGGTCGGCCGAAGAGAAGGCCGAGAACTGATAGCCGCCCCAGCCGGGATAGCCGTCGGTGGTGGGATAGATATAGAAACGGCCTGTCTTGTGGCTGAACATTACTTCGGGGTCGGCCTTGAAGCCGGGGAGTACGGGGTTTACTTCGGGCACCACGGTCACTTGATACTTGCTGGTGCGGATACCTGCACTTACGGTGTATTCGATGGGGCCGTTGGCAAAGTTCTGAGGGCCTGCGGGCGATACGGTGGCAAAAGGTGTTGCCGAGAGCTGGGGGTCGAAGTTGGAGATGTCTACACCGGGATATACGGGCACTGTGACCTTGGTGGCCTTGATGCGGAAGTTGTTCTGACGCACGGCGCCGCTGCGGCTGCCGGTGATTTTGGGGGTGATGGTGTCGATGGGGAAAGCCTGGAGCAGGGCTGCCTCTTCCTCGGCGGTGATGGGCATCACGGTGCCGTGGCGGGGTGTAAAGCTGCCAGAGGTGGTGGTCTGTGCCTTGAGTATGAAGCTCTTGAGGTCGTCGGTGGCGCAGAACTGGTAGTAGCCGCTTGTATAGCAGTCATACATCAGAATCCATGTGTCGGAGTTGATGAGGCGATACATTCCGGCGCCTTCCACGGCCTTGTCGGTTTGCTGCAGGGTTTCGCTGGGTGCACTCCACTGGCTGCCTGCGGGCTTGCCGGGCTCGGGGGTGAGTCGCTTGGATGTAACCTGACATATACCGCCCATGCCTTCGTTTTTGAATACCATGTGATAGGTGTCGTCGCGCTCGTCAAATATTATGTCGCAGTCGATGGTGGCCGAGCCTCGGTCGTAGAAGTATTCGGGGTCGGTGATGAGGCCGGAGAAGTCGTCGTTGGCATAGCAGTAGTACACTTTGTCGTAGGTCACCTTGCCGTCGTTGGTGAGGAGCGAGAAGTACACGAGCATGCGGCCCTTGGTACCGTCGGGGTTTTCGTAGTTCTGGTCCCAGATTACTTCGGGAGCCCATACACGGGTCACATTTTTCCACTCGGGGAATCGGTCGGGGAAGTGCACGGTGTGGTGCTCCCAGTTGATGAGGTCGGTGGAGCGGTACATCACGATGCCGCGGTTGGAGTCCCAGCCCTCGGCACACTTCATGTCGGTGGCCACCATGTAGAATGTCTTGCCGTCGGGGCCGCGCAGAATGTGGGGGTCGCGGATGCCTTTCTTTATTGCAACTGAGTCGCTGAGCATCACGCGCTGTCCGCGGTTGAGGGTTGTGTAGCTGTAGCCGTCAGAGCTTATGGCGTAGTAGAGGTTTTCGTTGTCGTTGCTGGGGAAGAAAGCAAAGAGGTAGCTGCTGTACTGCTCTTCCTCGGCTATCATCACCTTGAAGTCGCGGGTGGCTGTGGCGGCGTTGCGGCGGCCGGTGGCTGTGAGTGTCACTTCGTGCTTGCCGCTGCCTGCGGGTGCGAGGCGCATCACCTTGCCGCCGTCGCTGAGCCAGGTGTTGTCGCTGCTCTTCCAGGTGATGTAGGAGCCTTCGGGGGTGGAGGCGGGTAGCATGAGGGCCGAGCGCAGGTTGGTGAGCGAGCCGCGTATTGCGAGGTTGTCGAGGTCGTAGGCCAGCGCGTCGGCATCGTTTACCTGAGCCTTGACTGTGGCTTCGTAAGTACGTGTGAGCGACGCGAGGCCCTTGGTGGCGGTGAGCGTAAGAGTGAGTGTGCCGTCGGGCTGTCCGATGGCAGGGCGGGTCACGGTGCCGTCGGGGGCAATGAGGGTGTGGTTGCTCGATGTCCAGGTAGCGTTCACACCTCGTCCCAACGATGCGGGAAGGTTGAGGTTGGCGCGCACGTTGCTAAAGTCGAATGTCTGTGCTGCAAGTGCGGCTTCAACATCCTTGCGCTGTTGCTCGATGTTCTGACGGTTGATGAAGTCGTCGGCGGCGAGGGTGGCTATCTCGGCATCGGTGAGGGCTGTGTTATAGATGCGGAAGTCTGAGTATTTGGCGTTTTTTAGGAATACGTCGCCGTTGTAGGGCGAGCGTCCGAGCCAGTTCTGCGGAGTGATGCCGAGGGTGGCGAGGTGCAGGTCGACGGGTGCCGAGCTTTTGAGCACGCCGTCAAAGTAAATGGCGGCCGTATTGCCGCGCTGCACGATAACAAGGTTGACCCACTGACCGCAGGGAAATGCAGTGCCGGCATTTACGGTCTGCTCACCGCTCCAGGTGGTCTGAGTTATGGAGTAACGTGAGGAGTTGGCACCGAAGAAGGCGTATCCGTCGGCGCTCGACTTGCCAAAGTTGAACACGAAGTTGCCGTTGGCGCCGAGCTGTGTCTCGTTGGGTATGAAGAGATTGGCTGAGATAGTGTAGTCGCCTGAGAGCGAGGCCACAACGTTGCCAAAAGTGGTACCGAAGTCAAAGTAACCGTTGGAGGCGCCAAGGTCTACGATGCCCTCACCGTCGAGCTTGCTCAGTGTAGCTCCGCTGTTGAGGCTGCCTGTGTATTGGCCCGAGGCGTCGGTAGCCGTGTCGAAAGTGTGATGAAACAGAGGCTCGGGACTGGCGGCACGACCCGATGCCCAAGTGAGCATTGCAAGGGTAGCTATGCTCAGCAACTTAATTTTTCGCATTGAGTTTTTTGGTATAAGGTAATAGATGATTTACAATTAATCGGTTTTATCCCACAAAGATAGCTAATATTTTTTAATTGACAAAAATTACAAAAAAAATAGCTATTGACATTGACATTAAGATTCTCATTAAGATTCTCAAGATTCTCCAATGTCGAGTAGTCAATATGACTTTTTATTACTTTGTTAATCTCGTAATATCTATTCAAGCCTATCTCTTGTGTCTCACTTTTCTTAGTGATATTGGTCTGCTACCTCTATCTTTTCTATGGTGTAGTTTTTTATATGCGGAACCCGACTTTGGACGTTTATCCGAAGGATACAACCATCGCACCAATGCATGCATCGATGTCAAGGATAAAGTAATATCAAAGTTGCCTCCTTCTTTTTCAACATAATAGTGCAAGTTTTGCCCTCCATTCACAGCCGACACCTGAATTTCACGCACTCTATTCTTTGATGATTCCACTGGGCGAATAAGCAGTACTTCATTTTTAGAAATTTCAAATCGCCAGTTTCCCTTCTCTTGTGCACATCTTTGGAGCCTAAGTCCCACTTTCAACATAATTTCTGCAAGTGCCAACGGTATCGGTTGGGCGTATGATCTCTGACATACAGCAAGTCCAAATGTATGCCATGTATCAAGATTTTTTTTATCGCAATATGCCAAAATCTCCGGATATCGCACAATGGCACTGTTGCAAGCATTTGTCCTAATAACACCTTCTATGCCACACTCCTTTACTGCATCGATAAAGTCGCGAAACTTACCTGGGTCATGATTGAGTATCTCTCGCCATGTGTGTCGCCATCCATATGATTTACCCCAGGGCATTCCTTTATACCCCCACGCCATTATAGCACGTCGGAGCATGTCATTGACAGTATGATCTTTACTAACTCTAAAGAGTTTTTGAAGTTGCTTCAAATAATCCTTAAATTCCTTGGCGTTAAACCGAGATGTATCTAACACGCAATCACTTGTGGCCCACTTTAGCAAAACTTGTATCTCTCCCTGAAACAGCAATTGTCCAGGCACATCAACCTCCATTGTTTGCGCTGTCCACATATCCTCTTCAAAATCGCATCGCTCCTCGGGGGTTGGCATCGACCGAAGTATCTCAAGCTTAAAGCGTTCCTCTGAGGTGAGAATCGTGGCCGATATAGGCTCCTTTATATTCAGTATATCAATGATATCCGAGATACAAGTCCCTATACCGATTACATCTATAAGTACATCATTGACAGCTTTGCTGACATTTTCAACCTTGCTAAGATTTGTCAGGTAATACCACAGACGTCTAACATTTCTTTCATCTTCCGAAGTATGCTGTCGCAAATATGCCAACATGGGAAGTAGTACAAACAGCTCTATCTGTTTTAACCTGTCGCCCCTACCTGGCAGTTTATCAACATCAAACAGATTACTATATTTATTGCGTAATTTCACAAACGCATTAAAGACATCAATAATATCTCCCATTGAAATCTCCGTATGTGGAAACCTGACATCAAAATCATCGCTAGCATTTTGCTTGAAACGATCCTTGTCTACGGTGTATAAATGTAATAAAACCACCCAACGCAGGAATTCCTTAAAACCGTTATCGGCAGTATCAAAGTCGGATTTGCGACGGATATTCCAAAAATAATTTTCCATCTCTTCCCAAGCATTTGCTACCGTCAGTCTTTTATCGCCTACTGTATAAAAGTCTGAGGCAGTATCGCAGTCATCAACTCTCTTCTGCCCTCTTGCTACTCTCTCCACTTCATGAGTAATGACAATGGGTTTAAGATTTTCAGTGGCAGACAATGGTTCACCTGTAGTATTAATGACTACAAACGTCTCCTCGCCATTAGCGCGTGTACCCATATCATAATAGATAAACGTTAGTCGGTCTACCAAAAACTCTACCAATCGTTCCAACCGATCAGCATCATCTTCTCCTAACAACTGTGATTTTTTCCTCTCTATGGATTCAAGACATCTAAGCATACTCCGAATACTCGGATCTGTAATATACTCGCCATAAAACCATGAACATGATTCTCCTGTAGCAGAATTATAGATATCACTAACACTCTGAAGTGGCATGACATCTTCGTCCTCTCCTCTTGTAAAGAATCTATATACAAGGTCGCTCATGAAGTACAGCGAACTCTCACGAATAGCATATTGAAGATAAGGGTCGTGATCATCATCCAGGTACTCAAAATCAGATATAAGATAATGCCTGTATCTATCATCCGCAGCCCATCGATTTAACATACCTAACAATAGAAACAGTGTCGTGATACGTTGTTGCCCGTCGCAGAGATGCACATAGTTTTGCGGACTCTCATATCCATATATTATACCAAGATTGAGCCTACCATATGGATGGGCTTCAAATTGCTCAAGCAATGTATCTATAAATCCTTCAGCATAACTAAGCATTGCGTCATCTTTACTCTTCTGCATAGGATTGCCCCAGCAGTAGTCGCGTTGCAAGTCGGGTATTATAATGCGACGAGTGCCCGAAAAGAGTTCTCGCAGAGTATATGTCTCTCCTGTTATTAAATTAATCTTATTAAGCATATAAATGATTTAAGATTATAAATTAGATGGACTTCAACATCATTTTCACTTTTTGAGAAAAACGCTCATCCTACAAACGTATTTACCTATTACACTAGTGTTTATAATATCGATTCTCTAATATAAGTATAACTCTTGCAGAATTTATCAAGCGTATTTGCAAAATATTTTCTGATTTCGCATGCAGTCCAATTTGACTCTGCAAAATGGCAAACGGTATGAAGCAAATGGCGACTCTTGAATAATTCCTTACGACCGTTTTTTTCTTCTCCAACCAAGAATATTTCTTTCTTGCGTTGAAAATCGCTTGCGTTGAATGTAGAATTATCATCTCTATACAACAACACAAGATTGCCAATACAATGCTCTGTAGCCACCAGTTGGGGGCATTCTTTATTCCTTGTATCTACCAGACTGACGGCTTCCTGATTATCTTCTCCTATCATAGGATACACATCATCAATTTTTCCGATATCATCTCGTATAAGCGAGTATGCTTCGAGGGCACACTCTTTGTTATCATAATTACGGTAACTATCAGTTTCTTTATCATAGTATAAGACTTGAGATTTGGGATATATGTGTTCCAACGAACGATGTCTGTCATCCCAGATAGAAAAGTCAAAGCGTCGGCCTAAACCTTGATTCTGAAGATTGTCTTCATCAATATTCATTCTAAGCAGTGTCCGAAAAGCTACTTCCTTTTCTCCGATCTTATCGTCGTATATGAACGGATTTTTCAGAGCTCTGAGGGTCTTGTTATAACATTCAGTAAAACTTGCTGCAAATTGAGTTTCATTGACTATCGTATCGTGAGTCATCCCAATAAAGGTACACAGATAGTAGCGATATAACTCATCATAACCAACCTGCTTGCCTCCAAAGTAATATTTTATAAATTTAGCCTGTTCACGACTAATCCTAAGGATAGCTCCCACAATATTGTGTCGTTTAGGATCATGATATGCATCCTCAAATCGTTTCTGACACTGCCGCAATTTATAAAAAGCATCCTTGGCTGCCTTTGCCACACGGAAATCTCTAATCACTACCCTACAAAAGCTATCGAATGTGACCTTTTCCACACTGTCATAATCAGACGGCATGACCGCTACTAAAAGCCATCCAAGTACTGTATCTATTTTATATACGCGTCGTACTTCCACAACATTCCACCAATGCATCCATCTATCCCATTCGCGTGCATAACGGCTGCGTAGCATACTGAGCGATAAGTCATTATCATCCCCACCATTTTCCAGTGGCAGTGATACCAAGCGCAATAACTCTGCCTTAATTATTTCCGATTCAAGCATCTTAGCCCTATTGCCATTCATCATCGTGAATACCTTTTTAGCTTGATTAGCAGGAATGTTGATATATAGAAACCTTATATTGTCTAAAATATATTCCAACATTGACTCTTTATCAACTTGATGCTTGTTAAGACGCTCTTTTATTAATCGGATTGTCTTCTTAAAAAAATAAATATCCTGATACTTCTCGTCTGCACTATCTTCATAATCTTTATCGTGGTCGAGGCTCTCAAGAAATTCCTGAGACTTGTCTCGAATATCATATCGTATAGTCATAGCCCCCTTATACCCCAATAGTTTTAATAGGATATACAGAAATGTTGTACGTTGCTGACCATCGATAAGCACTATCGTGTCCTTCTCCTCTGTAACAGTGACTCCCTGCAAAAACACTCTGTCCCCACTTTCATATTTTGAAAACAAAGTATTAAGTATATAACTCACAGAGTCAAAGTCGTTTGGATTAGGTCGTCGTTTACCCCAAATGTAACCTCGCTGATAATCAGGCACTACAAAGGTTTTATTCTTTGAAAGATATTTTCGTAATGTAATAGTGGAATCCATTTGTTTTATGTTGTCAAATTATCACACTGCAAAAATAGCAAATATATTTAAGTTTCACAAGGTCCTGATGGAAGGCTATAATTATCTTCAGCTTTACGCAAAACAGCGAAGTTCACCCTTTCTTACTCATCATAGCTTCGTTTAATGTCCGTATTTGAGATTGATGTTTCGGTTGACTTTACTCTTGCCCGGATGTTTCCTAACGAATAGCTTACGGACAGGGAGTAGCAGGCGTGGAATTGGCGCCTGTGAAGTGTCTGACAAAATCCGGTGTCTTTGATTGTATACGAGCGGGTATAGTATGTGGGTACGAAGTTCTCGGCACTCAGCGAGACGGTCATTTTATTGGAGATAAATCGACGCATAAGTGTCATGCCGTAGCCGTAATTTTCGCCTCCTCTACCCTGCGCGTTAATCCATGGGCTATTGTATCTTGCCTGAAACTCGCCGTAAATTCCAAACGGCAGTTCCTGTGTAAGATTCATGTTGCCGACAAATTGCAGGCCGGAGCTTGAAGTGAGGAGCCGTGGGGAGTTATAGTCTATATAATCGAGCGACAGGCGGCCGCGCAAGAGGGTATTTGGCGAAATTCTGCAGGACAGAAACGACGACAGCCCCACGTCCCAGCGTTTTGCAATATTATCGTACGTGGTGTTGAGCACATTGTCTTTGTCGAGATAAGAGTATTGCAGTATAACGTCGGTGGTGTGTCCGGCTTGCAACGAGACACCGAGATAGGCTCGGTTTATACTGTAATTTGCACTCAACGAGAGTTTCTGGTTCTTTTCAGGTGTAATATTCGGATTGCCGTAAGTTGCACGCATGGGCTCGTTTCTGAATACAAAGGGGTTCATGACCGATATTCCCGGAATCAATGACATCATATTGTAGGACAATTCGTATCGGCTGGTTTGTGTAGGCACAAATACCATCGACAGAGATGGCTGCCATGTCACATTGTGTCGCGAGAATGTGTAGTCGGGGCCGTATTTGGTATTGGATATGTCATCGCTGTATAGACGCACACCCATGCCGGCATTAACTGCCAATGGCCCGGCGGTATACCTGTAGGCCACACTGCCGTCGAGGAGGTGCTGATTCAGCCGAAGCAGGCCTATATTTCCGGCTATGCTGTCGGAATTGAAGTCCGAGCGGAATCGGTAGGTTGCATTGGCCTGCACTGTGTGCCGATTCATGAAGTTTCGCCTGTATTCCATCATTGCTGTGTGCATGGCGAGGTCGATATACTCCCGTCGGGTATAGTCGATGAGTGCTGACCGCAGTAGGCTGTCGGTGCATAGATCTACGCTGTAGGCCACGTTTGAATAGCTGTCGTTGGGGCGTTTATAGAAATCATAACCGACAAACAGCTTTCCTTTTTCGGCATCGGGTCCGTACTTTCGTTCAAAGTTGATACTTGCACTGTATTCCTTGTCGTCGTATACAGTTTTATTTGTCTGGCTGTATGACGCAATGCAATGGTTGTTGCCTGATGTGATGACAGTGCTCGACACCGACGATTTACGAGGGTTGCTCTTTGACAGTATACGTCCAAATGCCGATATAATTGTATTGTCGTCTATATCGTAGGACATCGACACCTCGGCATTGTTCAGTACTGCTTTATATCCGCCATTAGTGCTTCTCTGGTCAAGGTGTATCTGACCGCGCGAAGAGTCTCTTGTTTCTGTAAGGTATGTTTTTTCGTCGTGGTCGCTGTTGAGCATATAATAATATGCGCCGGATACACAATATTTTTTTATTTTTGTAAGTCCCCACAATGTGGTGCGCCATGAGTAGTCGGCCAGACGGGTTGTTGCAGTGGCTTGATAACCTTCGAGACGGCCTTTTGTTACTATGTTTATTTCAATGGCGTTGAGGTCGTTTCCATTAGGGTTGTCGCTCAGTTCTATGCGCTTCACATAGTCGGCCTTGATGTTGCGCAGCACTGTTGGCAGGTCGCCCGTGAGGAGGGGATTGACAAGTCCGTTAATCTTATATATCAAGCGTTTACCCTGCATTGAGCTTACATTGCCTTCGAGGGTCGTGTTGAGAATTGGTATCCGTCCCAATGCATCCAAAACCGATTTTCCTGTCAAAGCGCTGTCGGATGCAACATCATAGATATATCTGTCGGATTTTACAATAAAGTTCCTTCTCGCTGCACTGACGCTTATTTCCCGGAGCGTATTGCCGGGTGTCATAAACACCGTATCGCTTGAATTTGAGACCTCCAGTGCCTCTATGTGGTCGTAGCCGAATCTGTGTATGGAAATGCGCACTGACTCGGTAGGTATTTTCACTTGTCCCGATTTGTCTGACTGCACATTCAAGTGCTTATCTGATTTACTGCTCCACACCGACACCTTGGCATGCTGAATTGGTTGCTTCGTATCTTTGTCGGCGATGACAATATCTCTGCCATACGCAGTGTTGAATATCGTCAGTATACAACTCAACAATGCTATTACACGATATTTCATGGGATTAGATTTGTGTTATGAATTAGAGCCTAAACAGCGCTTACTTAACCTTGCGCGCAATCCAGGCAGGCTTGCGGGTGTCGGGATTGAAGCCAAAAGGTGTCACCTCCCAGTGCGGCGACAGCTTGGCCGTGTCGGGGCCCCAGCTAAGCCAGAGGGTGGATCCCTGCGGCAGGCGGTCGGCAACCTCTATGCTGGGTACATGACGCATACGGTCGCCGAGGTAATAGTTTGACCAATAGGACAGTCCGCTCTTGTTGGGCGTACCAATAATATAGATTGGGCCCGATGAGGCCTTGAGCTGATCGAAATTGCGCACAGCCTGCTCGGTTTTGAGCGGATTGTGGAATATTGCAGGCATGAGGGCGCCGTTGTAGAATATGAGCAGAGCCACTATGAGCGGCCATCCGGTCTCGGAGCGATGTGAAGCACTGCACCACCACACCGTGGCCACCGCCACCGGAAGCACAAGGAGCACCCACGACAACCATCCTTCAAACTTAAATCCTGCGATAATACCCTCGGGAATAAATGCCGCTATAGCCACCACTATCGGAGCCTGAATTGCAAGTATGGCCATCACTTTGCCGTAGATGCGCACAGGCCATGTGCCCTGCAGGCGCGTGATGAGCAGTGTCACACCGTAGGCTATAAAGGGATAGGCAGGCAGAAGGTAGACACTGCGCTTGCTGGCCGGAATGCAGTAGAACAGCACCACCCCACAGGCCACCACCAGCGCAAACAGTCCGGACGGATGCATGGGCCGGCGCACCAACAGCTCGCGCACGCTCTTTATGCGGAAGAGCGCAAACACACCTATCAGCGTCCAGGGCAGCATGCCGCTCAGTATGGTAACGAAGTTGTACCAGAATGGATTTTCGTGCGAGCCGTAGCTCATGGTGCCGGTAAGTCGGCCTATGTTTTCTTCCATGGCCAGACTCAGGAACGATTCGCCTCCGAGCTTCCAGGCCGCATAATACCACAGCGCCGGGACTATCGACGACAGTATCACCAGTCCAAGCATCAGGAAGAAAGCCATGAAGAAGTTTTCGCGTCTCAGCAGCAGGTACACCCCGCACACCATGCACGGCAACAGTGCACCTATGGGGCCCTTGGTGAGTGTGGCCACGGTGAGCAGTGCGGCCGCTCCGACAAAGAGACCTATATTTTCGCGTCCGCGCCTTTCGCTCATTTCGTATATCATGTACATGGCCCCAACCATTGCGGCTGTGAGCACCATGTCGACACGGCTGGCCTCGGCGGCTCTGAACACCTCGAAGGCCGTGGCCGTCACTATGCCCATCATGAATGCGAACGACTGACCCATAGCCTTGCGGGCCCACGCATAGCCCATCATTATAAGGCCAATGGCAGCCAGAGCCGACGGCAGTCGCGATATGTACTCATTGACCTCACCACCGTTGAATATCAGCGCAAACACAGCCGTGAGCCATGCACAGAACGGTGGCTTGAACGGTATCTCGCCCCCGCAGGTCGACGGCAGTATCCAATCGCCCGTCTCAAGCATCGACACGGCAACAATGGCCTCGCGGGGCTCGCCCTTGGAGTAGAAAGGTGTCTCGCCGAGCCATGGCAACCACAGCACGCACAGTATCACAAAGAGTATGATGCCGGTATAGCCTGCAAACAATGTTTGATTCTGATGATAAAGGTTCTTGAAGTTCATAATACAGTTTTGTCGTTCGTTACTCTGCAAAGTTAATCAAATTTTAGGATATAAAACGTATGTTATAAAACACTATTTGTTTTTTTGTGGACGAAATATTTGACATTGGCAAAAAATAGCCTTATATTTGCAAAGTGAATAGAATCTACTACTAACCTTGTTTTAATCCTAATTTTTATGGCAAAAGTAAAGGGAGCGGTCACAATCGACGACGCAAGATGCAAGGGTTGCGACCTTTGTGTGGTTGCTTGTCCCACCGATGTACTTCTGCTCCAGCCCAAAGAAGTTAACGATCGCGGCTATCACTACGCCTTCACTGCCAATCCCGATGCCTGCATAGGCTGCGCCTCCTGCGCCATGGTGTGCCCCGACGGCTGCATCGAAGTGTACCGCGTAACTTTATCATAACCTATAAAGTGCTTTACGATATGGAAGAAATTAAACTGATGAAAGGTAATGAGGCAATAGCCCACGCCGCTATACGCTACGGTATCGACGGCTACTTCGGCTATCCCATCACCCCCCAGTCGGAGGTGCTTGAAACCCTCGAAGATGAAATGCCATGGGACACCACCGGCATGGTAGTGCTGCAGGCCGAGAGTGAGGTCGCAGCTATAAATATGGTGTATGGCGGCGCTGCTACAGGCAAGGCCGTTATGACCTCGTCGTCCTCGCCCGGCGTTAGCCTCAAGCAGGAAGGCATAAGTTACATAGCCGCCGCCGAGCTTCCGGCTCTTATAGTAAATGTAATGCGCGGCGGCCCCGGTCTGGGTACCATTCAGCCCTCGCAGGCCGACTATTTCCAGGCCGTTAAAGGCGGTGGTCACGGCGACTACCATCTCATAGTGCTCTCGCCCGCCACCGTGCAGGAAATGGCCGACTTTGTGGGCCTCGGCATGGACCTCGCCTTCAAATACCGCACTCCAGCCATGATACTCGCCGACGGCATCGTGGGGCAGATGATGGAAAAGGTGGTACTGCCTCCGTTCCGTCCCCGCCGCACCGAAGCCGAGATTGCCGAACAATGCCCCTGGGCTGCATGCGGCAAGGGCGGTCGCAAGCACCGCAACGTGGTGACATCGCTCGAAATGGAATCGCCCAAAATGGAAGTCAACAACCAGCGACTCCAGGCCACATACGCCAAAATCGAAGAAAATGAAGTGCGCTACGAAGAGTACTTCACCGACGACGCCGAATATCTCGTGGTGGCCTTCGGCACCGTGGCACGCATATGCCTCAAAGCCATTGAGGACGCTCGCGCCCAGGGCAAGAAAGTGGGCCTCATACGTCCCATCACGCTATGGCCCTTCCCCAAAAAGCAGATAGCCGACATGGCCCAGAAAGTCAAAGGCATGCTCGTGGTGGAACTCAACGCCGGCCAGATGATAGAAGACGTGAAGCTCGCCGTCAACGGCAAGGTACCCGTGTACCACTTCGGACGTATGGGCGGCATGATACCCAACCCCACCGAGGTGCTCAACGCACTGCAATCAGATTTTCCCGAACTTAATTAGTCCGCGCCATGACACCCGAAGAAATCATCAAACCCGAAAATAAGATATACGCACGTCCGCGCCTGCTCGACGAGCGCAACACACACTACTGTCCCGGCTGCTCTCATGGCGTGGTACACCGCATCATAGCCGAGCTTATCGACGAAATGGGCCTCGAAGACCGCACCATCGGTGTGGCCCCCGTGGGTTGCGCAGTGTTTGCCTACAACTATATCGACGTGGACTGGATTGAAGCCGCCCACGGCCGCGCACCCGCTGTGGCCACAGCAGCCGTACGCCTCAACCCCGACCGCCTTGTATTTACATACCAGGGCGACGGCGACCTTGCCGCCATAGGCACCGCCGAGACAATCCACGCCGCCAACCGCGGCGAGAACATTGCCATCATATTCATCAACAACGGCATCTACGGCATGACCGGCGGCCAGATGGCCCCCACCACCCTGCTGGGCATGAAGACCGCCACCACCCCCTACGGACGCCGTCCCGACCTCAACGGCTACCCCCTGCGCATCACAGAGTTGCTCGCCCCCCTCGACGGCACCTGCTATGTGACCCGCCAGGCCGTGCACACTCCCGCAGCCGTGCGCAAGACCAAAGCCGCCATTAAAAAAGCCTTCCAAAACTGCCTCGACGGCAAGGGCACCTCTGTGGTCGAAGTCGTATCCACCTGCAACTCAGGCTGGAAGATGACTCCCGCCCAGAGCAACCAATGGATGGTGGAACATATGTTTGAACGCTACCCCCTGGGTGATTTAAAAAATATTTGATATGAAAGAAGAAATCATCATAGCCGGTTTTGGCGGACAGGGCGTGCTATCTATGGGCAAAATCCTCGCTTACGCAGGCCTTATGAACAACCTCGAAGTGACCTGGATGCCTGCCTACGGCCCCGAACAGCGCGGCGGCACTGCCAACGTTACAGTTATCCTGTCAGACAAGCCTGTATCGTCGCCCATCGTCGACGAATACGACACCGCAGTAATCCTCAACCAGCAGAGCCTCGACAAGTTTGAAAGCAAAGTAAAGGCCGGCGGCACACTCATCTACGACCCCTCGGGCATACACCACCTCCCCACCCGCACCGACATCAACATAGTGTCGGTCGATGCAATGGAGGCTGCAATCGAGATGCAGAACACCAAGACCTACAACATGATACTCCTCGGCTCTCTCCTCGCACTGCGTCCAGTGGTCGACACCGCCGCCGTGGTCAAAGCGCTGCGCAAGACTCTCCCCGAGCGTCACCACCACCTCATCCCCCTCAACGAGCAAGCCATCGCCAAGGGCATGGAGCTCGCAGGCAAATAACAATTCCATTTTTATAGCTCAATAGAAGGGTGACGGTGCGGATGTATCGTCACTCTTTGTTATTAATACTTTTTTTGCGTAACTTTGCAGTCAGAATCACTTCAACTCCGCTGCATGAATCCTATCACATTTCGACACCAATTCGACCGGCTCTACAAGCCTCTGGGCATGTTTGCACTGCGCTATGTGGAGAGCGTGGACGAGGCCGAGGACATAGTGCAGGAGGCATTCATCAAGGCATGGTGGGCAATTTCAGACGGTGCGCAAATCGATAATTTCAAGGCATTTATGTATCGCACCGTGCGCAACGGCTGCATCGACTCACTGCGCTCGCACCGCAACATGGTGGGCATAGACCTCGCCGCCGACGTGCCCGATGAACTTATCGATACCTCCGAGCGCGACGCTCGCATATGGGCCGCCATCGACGCCCTGCCGCCCAAGTGCCGCGAAGTGTTTCTGCTGAGCAAGAGAGACGGACTGTCACAGAACGAAATTTCCGAAAAACTCGGCATATCCATCAAAACCATTAAGAACCAACTCACTAAGGCATTCGGCCGCCTCCGCGAGGAGCTCGGCGAAGATTTTTTGACAATTGTCGTAGGACTTTTTGCCACATACTCCGTCATAGGATAAAAATCACCCGAATATGAAACAATCCGATGACATAAAATTTGTGGCGCGGCACTACCGCAAGGATGCCTTCAACCCCAACGACGCATGGCGCCGCATGGGCATCGCTCCCACACGTCGCCGCTGGAGCGCATGGCGCACAGCCGCCGCGGCCGCCCTGCTCCTGGCATTCGGTGCCACCGCGGGCATCATGATTTACAACAATCAGCAATCCGCACCCGAGCCCCAGCCGCTCGAACTCACCGTGCGAGCCATCGACTTCAACTCCGCCACCCTCACACAGGTGGTTGCCGAGATACACCGCGTGTATGGTGTGGAAGTCACAGGTCTGCCCGCCAACGCCGATTCCATCATAGTGACAATGCACTACGAAGGCTCGGCCGCCTCTCTCATAACACGTCTCAACGAAACATTCGACCTTAAGCTCTCCCTCAAGTAAACCAATGCGCCTCATTTTTGTACTTCTTGCTGTGCTCGCGACCCACTTGGCCGTGACCGCCCAAAACGTCACCATACACGCCACAGACCGCCCCGCCGACGAGGTGTTTCACTCGCTCATGGAGCAGACCGGCCGCAACTTTGTGTATCCGTCCGACCTCCTCACCGATATGCGCGTTACAGTAAGCGCCACACGCCGCCCGCTGGCCGAGGTGCTCAAACAGATGTTCCAAAACACCGACATCAAATACAGCCTCAAGGGCACCGACGTGATACTCAAACGTGCAAAGCCATCAAAGGCCGACAAACCAGCCACCACTGTCAAAGCCGATGCGGCTCCGGCCTCAATCAAAACCATCATGCCGCCCAGACCCGACAACCTGCTGCAGGAACTCGTGGTGGTGTCGCGCCTCAGCGCGCCGGTAATCAAGACTCCCGAGATAGGCGCACGCAAGGTTACAGCCGACGACATATACCGGGCCCCCACCCTCTTTGGCGAAAGCGACATCATGAAAACCCTGCAACTCGAGCCCGGCGTGGTGGCCGGCACCGACGGCTCCGCGGCCATGCACGTGCACGGCGGGGGCTCTGACGAGAATCTCTTTCTGCTCGACAACGTGCCACTTTACCATGTGAACCACGTGGCAGGCCTGTTCTCGGCCTTCAACACCGACATGGTGCGCTACGTCGACTTCTACAAATCGTCGATTCCCGCCAAGTACGACGGGCGCCTGTCGTCGGTGATGGACGTGCGCACCCGCACAGGCATCCCCGAAAAGTTCAACGGCTCGGCCCGACTCGGACTTACTTCGGGCGCCCTCAACCTCAACGGCCCCATCGGCAACCGCACTGCCTACTCACTGGCTATGCGCCGCTCTTGGATTGATCTCATCACCCTGCCCATATCACGATTTGCTCTCTCCAACGAATCTGAAAAAAACACCGTACAATATTTCTTCACCGACATCAACGCCAAGTTGAGCCACTACTTCAACGACCGCACACACGCCTTTGTGAGCATGTACTACGGCAAGGACAAAATAGGTATCTCCCTACGCGAATCACAGAGCCTCACCGACCGCTACGACGAATCATTTAATTTCGACTGGGGCAACTTCCTGGTGCAGACCGGCGTGAACCACCGGTTCAACAGCCGACTATCGGCCGAATTTACAGGTGCCTTTACCAAATTCTTCTCCGGCAACCGTATGACCCTCGACTACACAATCGTTGGCCCCGAGCTGGAACAGCCCCTGCGCAACTTCAGCGATTACAAGTCGCGCAACAACGTAAACGACTACATAGTGCGCGCCGACTTCAAGCACATCAATTCCGAGACATCCACACTGCGCTTCGGAGCAAGCGGCACATGGCACAACTTCATGCCGTCGCACATCTCGCGCCGATACATATTCAACTCGGTCAACGTGGCCGGCACCGACACCACCAACCGTCTCGACGCCGCCGAGATAGGGCTCTATGCCGAGAACGAATGGCGGCCCTCCGACAACATAATTGCCAATGCGGGCATCAACGCATCGACATTCATAGTAAACGGCCGCGCCAAGTATGGCATTTCGCCCCGACTCTCGGCCAGTTGGAACTTTGCCGACAACTGGGCCCTCAAGGGCGCCCTGACCCGCACCACCCAGTATGTGCACATGATGCAGAGCTCCTTCCTCGCCCTGCCCACCGACCAGTGGATACCCGTATCGGGCGACCTCAAGCCTCAGACTGCCAATAAAATATCGCTCGCCCTGTATCGCGAGACAGCCGACAAGCAATATACCTTTGGCATGGAAGCCTATTACAAGGACATGCGCAATATCCTCGAATACAAAGACGACTACTATCTCACACCGCCCATCGACATGTGGACAGCGCAAGTGTGCGCCGGTCGTGGCACCGCCAAGGGCATAGACTTCAAGGTCGAAAAGCACACAGGCCGACTTACCGGGCACGTGGCCTACTCGCTGGGCTGGGCCAACCGCACCTTTGCCGAAAAGAACCAGGGCCGCACATATCCCGCACGCTTCGACAACCGCCACACTATCAATATCCTGGTAAATTGGAACATAAGCCGCAAGCTACAGCTCAACGCCGCCTGGACAGGACACACGGGCAATCGCTTTACCATGTCCATGCAGGAATGGGACACATCCACTTCTCCCAGCTATGGTGGTTCTTTAGTAGGGGTACAGGCACCGCTCAACAACTGCCGACTGCCATTCTACCACAACCTCGACCTCGCGGTTAACATCCTCACCAAAAACGGCTATTGGTCCATAAGCATTTACAATGCCTACAATCATCGCAACGCTATCGCTGTGTATAAAGATATTAAAACAGGTAAATTTAAATTAACACGATTCCTCCCCATAATCCCCTCAATATCCTACACATGGAAGTTCTGAAACACAAAATAATCAATTGTCTCGCGCTACTGCCGCTGCTTGTGCTCACGGCTTGCAATGACCTCTATATACCCGCCGATACCAATGAGCACACACTGGCCATTCTGGCCAAATGCGTGGTGGGCGACACTGTCTTCGTCAAAGTAAGATCTACAATAAGCCTTGATGACAAAACCATACAATCTGTATCGACCGATGAGTCGACATACCCTACTGAGAAGATATATCCCTACCAACTCTTGGTCAACGGTATGCCAGTGCCTCACGACTATATCGTGCAACAAGGCGATGAAATCAAAGTAACAGCCCATGATGACATACTCGGCTCGGCCTATGGCTCTTGCACCATGCCCAAGCCCTGCCACAACGTGAAAGCCGACTTTAAGCCATCGCTCGTCATGGTCGATTCGATCAATTACGATGGCTCCAGGCCCACAATCTACAGCGTGAAGTTCAACGGCATACTTACAGTTGAGGTCACCGACAGCCCCAACCAGCACGACTTCTATTCATTCGGACTTGATTCTTATGTAGACTCACCAGTCCTCAACGACTATGAATTACCCGGTTTCAATTTCTACTCCGGTTTCGTCGATCTCGACAACGAGCCTATATTTGGCGAACACATCTCAGAGTTTGAATCGGCATTTGGCAATAGGTCGTCTAACTTTGGCTGCTTCACCGACCGACAGTTCTCAGGCAACAGCTACAAGTTGCACATTCAAATCGAAAATGCCACCATATTTGTATATCCCTATAATATAGATAAAAAAGGCAAGGAGGACGTGGGGCTGTCAATAAATCTCAGCACAATATCGCCCGACACCTACAAGTGGAACTGCTTCTTGTGGTACAGCAACTATAGCCTGATGTATGAGATGGCCGATGCGGGCCTTGCCCCCTACATGCCCGCCTTCTCCAACGTGAGCACAGGAGCCGGTATAGTAACCGCCTACACACCTACCTACATCAAGATCTCGCTGAGAGACTTAGTTGAAGAACAACTTGCCAAATTTCTGAAAAAATGAACCTTCGCATCACTACCCTTATAACCGCCGTGCTCATCGCGCTCGGTCTTGGCGCCAAAGAGCCTCTGGCTGTTGGGCCCATAGAGTTTGGCCTGCAGGGCGGCATCACTACTCCACTGCTCAATCGCCCCCACTTCACCAAGTCGACCGGCTGGGATGCAGGCGTTGAGCTCATGTACAACTTCAAGCACAAGCCTTGGGCGGTGGGACCTACTATTCGCATGATTTCGATAGAGCGGGAGAACGTAGGCTTGCCAGACATGTCTGTTTTCATAAGAAATTTTGGTCTTCAGTTGGGCGTTGCAGGCGAGTACAATTTCAATCGCGGATATGCGTTAAACCCCTATGTAGGCGCGTCGACCGGCATGGTATTCATTGCTGATCAAATGGACGAAGACAACCCCGATGGATATATGCGCCCCTTCATCCGTCCGCACGTGGGCTTGGAAATTGTAAACCGCTTCCGCTTCGAAGCCGCGTTGCTGGTCACAGAGCGCTACTCCACCAGCCTGTCGCTCACGCTTGGCTTCAGATTTGGCGGAGGGCCAAAGTAATACTTGCACAACCAAATTATTTTTCTTACCTTTGCAGTGTCAAGGCAATCCCGGGGCTCGAGAGCGGGCCTAAGGGATAAGGAACGCGGTGAGAATCCGCGACAGTACCCGCTGCTGTATGTCCACCACCACAGTCTTGCCGCACAATGCCACTGGCCCTGCAGGCCGGGAAGGCGCGGCGACGACGGACGAGTCAGAAGACCTGCCTGCGACACTTTGTTCCACTCACGCCTGCGGGATTATGGGCCGGGAGACATTGAATGTTGTCTGATTTGCACACACATTCCGTCATACCTCTTACATTGTCCCGCTGAGTCGATGAAATGCGACGCAACGGGATTTTTGCATTTACTAATTCAAAATATAAAAGGTATGAAAAAACTTTACATCACACTTCTTGCCGCAGCCGCCGTGTGTGCAGCCCACGCCGAAGACTCAGCCGAGCTCATCACGCTCGACCTCACCAAGGCCACTCCCGCTCTCACTTTCGAGGCCAACAACGGCATGTGGTCCGGTACATTTGACGACGACGAAACCGCCATCACAAGTCAGTGCTTCAACTTCGTGCACAATTCTATGAGTGCCTATCAGACCTGGTGGGGCTTTACCGCCTCCAACTCGGCCGACAACTCACAGCGCACCGACTACATCACATATCAGTACAGCAACATGGCCAAGGGCGGTATTGTGCTCAACGAAGACGGCACGGTGAAGAAAGACAGCTTTGGCGCCGTGGTGACAAGTGCCGCAGTGCCCTACATGGTGGCCTACTACAGCCCCTACATGGGTCGCAAGCCCTTGGTGATGAACTTTGCCGGCGGAGCATCGTACGAGCCCCAGGGCGTGTATCTCAACCTCAACTCCTACGCCTACTATCCCATAGAATACGGTGCCGTGCCCGCACGCGCCTTTACCAACGGCGACAGTCTCAAGGTGGAAATTTACGGTGTTGCGGCTGACAAGAGCGAGAAGCGCCTCGACGTGACCATGGCCTCATACGCCAACGGCAATCTAAACATAAACCGCGGCTGGCGCTACGTGGACCTCACCTCGCTGGGCTCGGTCAATGAAATTTACTTTAAAGTATCCGGCACCGACAACGGCCCCTACGGACTCAACACACCCGCCTACTTCTGTCTCGACAAGATGACTGTGAAGAAACCCGCCGCCGCAGGTATCGCTCCCGTTGCCACCACTGCCAGCATAGCCTATGACCGCGCCACCCGCTCGCTCTCCGTGGCAGGTGCCGAGTATGTTGCAATATACGACGCAGCAGGCCAGCAGGTGGCCGCTGCGGAAGCATCCACTCTCGATGTAAGCTCTCTGCCCGCAGGTATCTATATTGCCAAGGCCGGCGACGCTTCGCTTAAATTTGCCCGCTGATGAACAGATTTCTCATTCCCTTTCTCCTTACAATACTCCTGTGCATGTCGTGCAACCGCGACATAGACATACTCGCAGGCAACAAGCCCGAAGTGACCTTCGACACCGAAGACCTGTACTATGAGGTGAAAATCGGTGCCGAAACCACCATTTCGCCCACATATAAATACGTAGACGACAAGACCCAGTACCGCTGGACCGTAGACGACGAGCCCGGATTCGCTTCCGGTGCGTCATACACACGCCACTGGGAGCGCGAAGGCACTTATTATCTCACTCTCGCAGTGACCAACAGCGCCGGGACCACTGTTGAAGAGCTACGCGTCGATGTGGTACCACGAGCCCTGCCAACAATATCTTTTCCGATAAGCGGCGATTGCCTGTTGCTCAGAGTGGGCACCGAGTATCTGCTTACTCCCGAAATAGGCAATCGCCACACGGAAGGGCTCTCACTGCAATGGACTCTGAACGGGGAGCCGACAGGCACTTCTGAATCGTGTCTCATCAAGGCCGAGAAAGTGGGCGAATACATCCTTGCACTCACAGCCACCAACATAGACGGCACTGTGACCGAAGAGATAACAGTCAAGGTGGTGGAGACTCTGCCATACGAGTTGGCGTTTCCATCGCACTCGCATTTCGACCCTTCTACAGTGCGCTACACCTTCCCGGGGCGAGCCGTATACCTTGAGCCGACAATGAGCGGATTGGAAGGCAATACCTATGTGTGGACCGTAGACGGCAAGGTAACAGAATGCACGTCGCGACACATGATTTACACACCCGACAGGCCGGGCGAACACACTGTGAGTGTGCTCGTAGACGGCCACGCTACGGCATCGGTGAGGGTGGTTGCAGTCGACGCCACCGAAGAGGGTCGCCGCAGGCCGTTTACGGGCTCAAGCCAGGCTGCGAGGGTCAAGGTGCTCGAATGGTGTCCGGCTCCCGGCCAGTTTATAGGCGACCCGACAAGCGGAATGGACGGCTCCGAGACAACTCTTGCCGCAGCCAATGCCTGGGCACAGGGACGCCTCGACAAGCAATGGTTTGTGTCGCTCGGCGGCTTCGGAGGCTATATCGTGGTGGGATTTGACCACAGCGTGCCCAATGTCGAGGGTCAAATGGACTTTTCGGTCACGGGCAATGCCCTCATCAACCCCTCGGCGGCCGGCGGCGGCTCGAACGAGCCGGGCGTGGTGTATGTGATGCAGGACACCAACGGCAACGGCTTGCCCGACGACGAATGGTACGAACTCCACGGCAGCGAAACCGGCAAGCCCGAGGTGGTGAGCAATTATGCCGTAACATATTACAGGCCGTCGGGTCCCAAGATGAACGTGCAGTGGACCGACAACCTGGGCAACAGCGGCACGGTGGACCATCACGACTTTTTCCACCCACAGCCCTATTACTGGCCGGCATGGGTGGCCGGAGCGTCCTACACCTTGCGCGGCACTCGACTGCCGTCGCGCACATCGCAGACAGAGTCGGGCAACTGGGACAACCGCGTGTTTGACTGGGGCTATGCCGACAACCTCGGCAGCGACGTGATAGGCGGACAGCAGGAAGGCGCACCCGCCAACGGCTTCAAAATAGAAAACGCAGTGCTCCCCGACAACTCGCCCATACACCTTAAATATATAGACTTCGTAAAGGTGCAGACCGGTGTCAACGCCAAGGCCGGCTGGCTGGGCGAAGTGTCGACCGAAGTGCTCGGATTTAAAGATCTGTCGAGATGAAAATAAGGCTCTTTGCATACATATCGACCATCATAGCGGTGGTGCTCACAGGCTGCATGCGCTGGGACTACGGCGGCGAGTCGGAGGAATTTGACTCGGCAGGCGAGGGGCTTTTCATCATCAACGAAGGCAACTTCCAGTACGGCAACGCCACTTTGAGCTACTACGACCCGGCCACGCGCCAGGTGCAGAACGAAGTGTTCGTGCGCGCCAACGGCATGAAGCTCGGCGACGTGGCACAGTCGATGACCGTGCACGACGGCAAGGGCTGGATAGTGGTGAACAATTCCCACGTGATATTTGCCATAAATCTCGACACATTCCGAGAACTGGGCCGCATTGAAGGGCTGCACTCGCCCCGTTACATACACTTTGTGAGCCCCACCAAGGCATACGTATCGCAACTGTGGAGCAACCGCATTTATATCGTAGACCCTACAGCCTGCACCATTACCGGCAGCATCGAAGTGCCCGACATGGACCCTGCAACGGGCTCGACCGAGCAGATGGTGGCCCGGGGCAGATATGTGTACTGCAACTGCTGGAGTTATCAGAACCGCATCATCAAAATCGACACTGCAACCGACAGCGTCGTGGCATGGCTCGAAGTGGGTATCCAGCCGTCGGGGCTTGTGCTCGACCGCTACGGCAAGCTGTGGACACTCACCGACGGCGGCTACGAAGGGTCGCCACAGGGTCAGGAGGCCCCTACCCTGCAGCGCATCGACCCTGAGACATTTACGGTGGAAAAAGTGTTTAAATTCCGCCGCACCGACTCGCCGTCAGAACTGAGCATCAGCGCCGACGGGCAGACTCTTTACTGGATAAACCGCGACATCTGGACCATGGCCGCCGATGCATCGCGACTGCCCGTAAAGCCGCTTATCAAAGAACGCGCCACCAAGTATTACGGTCTCACAGTGAGCCCGGCCAACGGCGATGTGTATGTGGCTGACGCAATCGACTATCAACAGCAGGGCAAGATATACCGCTACGACCCCACGGGCAGTCTGGTCGATGAATTTTATGCGGGCATAACCCCCGGAGCATTTTGCTGGAAATGAAGAGTATAAGGTTCATAATCATAATCTTGTGGGCAATATGCTGTGTGGGTGTATCGGCTCAGCGCCACGAGCGCCTGCGCAACCTCACCGTTACCGCACGCAGACCCATGAAGGACATAGGGGTGCAGCGCACCACATTTGACTCGCTGGCCCTCAAGGACAACATTGCCCTGAGCATGGCCGACGTACTGGCCTACAACTCATCGCTTTTTGTGAAGAATCACGGTCGCGCCACCTTAAGCACCGTGGCATTTCGCGGCACTTCGGCCGGGCATACCCAGGTGACATGGAACGGCCTCAAAATCAACAGCCCCATGCTCGGCACCACCGACTTTTCGACCATTCCCTCCTACTTTATCGACCGCGCCTCACTGCTCCACGGCTCGTCGAGCGTGAACGAGACCGGGGGCGGACTTGGCGGCCTGGTCAAGCTGGCCACCGCTCCCGACACCTCCCGCTCAGGGTGGCACGCGGCCTATGTGCAGGGCATAGGGTCGTTTGGCACCTTCGACGAGTTTGGGCGCGTGTCATGGCACCGCAACGCTCTCACTGTGTCGACTCGAGCGGTATACTCATCGTCGCCCAACGACTACACTTATATCAATCACGACAAGAAGGAAAATATCTACGACTCCGACCACAACATAGTGGCCCAGTATCATCCGCGCGAACGCAACCGCTCGGGGGCGTTCAAGGACCTGCACCTGCTGCAGGAGGTGTACTACACTCCTACAGGAGCCGGACGCTGGGGGCTCAACGTGTGGTATTCCAATTCGTGGCGCGAACTGCCCCTGCTCACCGTGGACTACGGCGGCAATCTTGGTTTTGACAACAGTCGCCGCGAAACATCACTCCGGGCCGTCGCGTCGTGGGACAAGTCGCTCTACGGGGGCAAGTCCAACACCTACAAGGGCGCTGTGGCGCTCAAAGGCGGCTATGCACTGATGCGCACTGCCTACGACTACAGTCGCGAAACAGTGGCCGGGCTGTGGAATCAAATGACCCGTTCGCGGTCGGAAGTCAACACGGCCTTTGGCAGCGGCGAAGTGTCGCTGTCGCCCTGGAACCGATGGTACTTCAATGCCAATATATCAGCTCATCAGCACTTTGTGCGCTCTCACGACAAGAACGTGGTGATGCAGGACGGCAACCGCGCCATCATCGGTTATGACAAGGCCCGACTCGAGCTCTCGGGAGCAGTGTCGGCCAAGTGGCAGCCTGTGGGCCCGCTGGGCATCTCGCTTGTGCTGCGCAACGATGTGGCAGGCACGCGACGCTCGCCAATCATCCCCGCCGTCTTTGCCGACTACAGCCATGTGTGGCACATAGGCTCCCTGCGCGTGCCCATGACCGTAAAGGCCTCGGCAAGCCGCAATTATCGCTTTCCGAGTCTCAACGACCTCTACTTTCTGCCCGGCGGCAATCCGTCGCTGCGCAACGAGCGCGGATATACATGCGACCTCGGCGTGACATTTGACATTGCCCAGCCCGACATAGCCGCACTGAGCACGAGCGTAAACTGCTTTGGCTCGCGCATAGACGACTGGATAATATGGCTTCCCACCACCAAGGGATTTTTCTCGCCCCGCAATGTGCAGCGTGTGCATGCCTCGGGGGTGGAGACATCGACCCAACTCACCTTTGCACCGTGGCACGGGTGGCAATTAGGGCTCAACGGGTCGTACTCCTACACTCCGTCGGTCAATCGCGGAGAGCCCGCATCGCCGGCCGACAAGTCGGTGGGCCGTCAGCTGCCGTATGTGCCCCTCCACACCGGGGCCCTCACCGCCCGACTGTCGCGGTGGGGCTGGACATTCATGTACAAGTGGAACAGCTACTCACGCCGCTATACCATGAGCAGCAACGACTACACACTCTCGGGCCACCTACCCGCCTACTTCATGAGCAACATAGCCCTCGAACGCAAGCAACCACTTGGCCGCACCGCCCTTCAGTTCAAACTCGCCGTAAACAACCTCTTCAACGAAGACTATCTGTCGATTCTATCGCGCCCCATGCCCGGCATCAATTTCGAGCTCTTTGCAGGAATAGAGTTTTAGGTTTAATTTTTTCTTAAATTTTATGAAACAATTTTGCAACATTAATGTTATAATTTTGTGAGCATAAAAATTTAGTTAAAAAACCTTATGGACATTCTTTTCTTGTGCATCATCATTTTTCTGTTCCTGCTTGCCATATTCGACCTCTCGGTGGGCGTGAGCAATGATGCTGTAAACTTTATGACATCGGCCATTGGCTCCAAGGCCGCTTCGTTCAAACGTGTGGTTATTGTTGCATCGATAGGCGTATTTATAGGCGCCGCCATGAGCAACGGCATGATGGACATAGCCCGCCACGGGATTTTCCGACCGGAAAACTTCTCGTTTTACGACCTTATCTGCATCTTTATGGCAGTGATGGTCACCGACATTATCCTTCTCGACATTTTCAACAACCTCGGCATGCCCACCTCCACCACAGTATCGATGGTATTCGAACTGCTTGGTGCAACCTTTGTTGTGGCACTCATCAAGATGGCCGGCGGCTCCGACCTCGGATTTGACGACCTGCTCAACACCGAGAAGGCCCTCACCGTCATAATGGGTATATTCCTGTCGGTGGCCATAGCCTTCGTATTCGGCATGCTGGTGCAATTCATATCGCGCTCCATATTCTCCTTCAACTACCGCAGCAACCTCAAGTGGAAGATAGGTATCTTCGGCGGCATCTGTCTCACAGCCATCGTATACTTCCTTCTCATCAAGGGCGTTAAGGACCTCACAATTATGACTCCCGAGCTCAAGAACTGGGTGGCACACAACACACTGTGGCTTGTGGGCGTGTGTCTGGTGGTATTTACCGTCCTGATGCAGCTGCTCCACGCCTTAGGTGTCAACGTGCTCAAGGTGGTGGTCCTCTCGGGCACATTTGCCCTTGCAATGGCCTTTGCAGGCAACGACCTCGTAAACTTCATCGGTGTGCCCCTCACCGGCCTCTCGGCCTTCCAGGACTATATGGCCAACGGTAACGGCAACCCCGACACCCACCTCATGGGTGTGCTCAACGGCCCCGCCAACACCCCCATCTACTTCCTCGTGGGTGCCGGCATCATCATGGTGGTGTCGCTCGCCACTTCCAAGAAGGCACAGCACGTGACCAAGACCGAGATAGGCCTCGGCTCCCAGCAGGGCGGCGACGAAATGTTTGGCTCCTCACGCATAGCCCGCCGACTCGTGCGCTGGACTCTCAACTTCATTGCCTGGGTGCGTCGCGTCACTCCCCTCCCCGTGCGCCGCTGGCTCAACCGCCGATTCAACCAGGACGAAACCATCATGGAGCAAGGCGCGGCATTCGACCTCATACGCGGCTCCGTAAACCTCGTGCTCGCCGGCGCACTCATCGCTTTGGGCACATCGCTCAAGCTCCCCCTCTCCACCACATTCGTCACCTTCATGGTGGCCATGGGTACATCGCTTGCCGACCGCGCCTGGGGCCGCGAGAGCGCAGTGTTTCGCATTACCGGCGTGATTTCAGTGATAGGCGGATGGTTCCTTACAGCCGGTGTGGCATTTATCGGTGCAGGCATCATCGTGGTGGTAATGCACTACGGCGGCCACTGGGCCATGTTTGCCCTCGGTGCTCTCACCATCTACATCCTCATACACAGCAACCGCCAGTTCCGCAAACGCGCCAAGGAAGAACAGGGCGACACCCTGTTCCAGACCATCCTCACCACCGACAACAAAGACGAAGCCTGGGACCTCTTCCTCATCTACGTACGCGAACAGCAGGAAAAATTCCTCACTTTTGCCGGCCAGGCCTATACCGGCGTAACCGATGCATTCCTCCACGAAAATGCCGGTGTGCTGGGCAAGACCGAAAAGCTCCTCATCAACGAGAAAACCGTGCTCAAAAACGCACGCCGCAAGGAAACTCTCTGTCTGCGCCAGCTGAGCCGCGAGATGGCCATCGAAAAGAGCGCATGGTTCCATCTGAGCAACAACTGCTGCATGAGCATACTCTACAACCTGCGCCGCATCAACGAAGTGTGTCAGGAACACGTCGACAACAACTTCAACCCCCTGCCACAGAAGTATGTAGACGACTTTGAGCACATACGCACCCAGGTCGAAATACTCTTCAACGACACCATCGCAATGGTGCGCAACGACGAGCGCGAAGCCATATCGATGCTCCGCCGCCACTGCGACGAAATCAAGGATACCCTTTCGGCCACCTACCACAAGCTCCACGAACAGTTGCGCGAAGGCGATGCCGGCTCCATGACCGTGGTATACGTATACCTCAACCTCCTGCAGGAAACCTACGAAATGGTGTCGTCGGTGCGCAAATACCTCCGCGCCAACGCCAAGCTCCAGAACACCGACTACAGCGGACGTCAATAGCGTTTAGCAAGTTATTCAGCCCGTGAGGGCGGTTTATCTCAGTTGCAACTGGGATAAACCGCCCTCACGGGCTATTTACTACTTAGGCGAGCTGTAGGCGGGTTGCGCTAAAGCTCCACCCGGCGTTATACTGATATCGCGCTCCGCACTTGCTGTCAGTGCTTTGGCATACTTTGTTTGATAATAATTTGCAACTTTGGCGCACCTCTTAAACATTTTTTAAAAAATTACTTTGAATCTTTAAAAAAATTATATACCTTTGCCACCGCAAGACCGCTTGCAGAAGCCCGGTCACGGGCTCGCGGGTGGGATGGCACACATTTTAATAAAAGCGTTTACTTGACGCTCTTTCTTGACAGTCTGAAACCTGGAAAATTTCAATTGGAGTCAGGAATGAGACAATAGTAGATGCCTTGTGGATATGTATACTTCCGGCTGGGAAGCGCTTTGCGCTACCTGTCTTGTTGCATCATATTCTGCGTGAGGCTTCTGCATTGTCCGTTCTGCTCCAATGGGCAATTCCAGGGCCTCAGATTGTGGAACGGGCAACAGTGATTGCTCTCACGCTTTTTTTCATTACAACTAATTACCACTAAGAGAGTTAAGTGGCTTTAATCTTTATCTATGAAAACGCTGTTAGTTTCTAAATCAAGAGGACTAATGTTTGCGCTAATGCTGTTCATGGCTCTTATGCCTGCTATGGCCCAAACAGAGTTCTCGGTCGGTGGACTCCGGTATCGAACCATTCCCGGAAGTAGTGCACTTGTTGGAGTAGAAATTCTTGGTCCGGTAAACAGAGATGTTGCTTCGGTTGAAATCCATCAAAATTTTGCCTGGAATGCAAGGACCTGCTATGTATATTCAATTGCAGACAATGCATTTAAGGACTGTCTAAAGTTGAAATCAGTATCCTTTGATGCTACTAAAATTATTCAAACAATTGGTGAGTATGCATTTATGGGATGTATAAACCTCACATCAGTAAATCTTCCCAATTCAGTTAAGACAATCGGCTTTGGAGCATTCTTAAATTGCTCAAGTCTGACTTCAATAAATCTCCCTGAGAATTTGACCGTGATTGAAGGCGCGACTTTTAATGAATGTCGGAAGCTATCCTCAATAAAACTGCCTAATTCCATCACTTCAATTGGCAATAATGCATTCTTGAATTGCAGTCTAACCACGATAGATATACCAAACTCCGTCACATCGATTGGTAGTTATGCTTTCTGCGGTTGTACAAATCTAACTAATATTGTTTGCAGAGCGGAAGTTCCTCCTGTGTGTGGTGAGTGCGTATTTGCGAGTATTCCTACGGAGTGTCAAATCTATGTTCCCAACAATGCAATCGAAACCTACCGCGCTACCGATGGTTGGAAAGATTTCACAAATATTCAACCTATAGGTCCTCGCGAATTTACCTACGAATATAAAGGTCAGACACTTACATATGTGGTGGTAGATGAAGACGCGAAAACTTGCGCTGTACAGAGCTTTAATAGCATATCGGGAGCTTTGGAAATTCCGGCTAATGCCTTTGACGGCACTAATAGCTATTCAGTGGTTGCTCTCTCTTATTGTGCATTTAATGGTTGCGTGGGACTCACATCCGTAACTATTCCTAACTCGGTATCTTTAATTGAATTGTATTGTTTCTGTCACTCTAATCTTTCGACTGTATACATACCCTCATCAGTAAAAACAATTGAAGATGGTGCTTTTTCAGCTTGCCAAAATTTGGAAACCTTCATTGTTGATGCCGATAATGAGAATTATTGCTCTGTCGATGGCATCGTTTACAATAAATCGATGGATGCGATCCTTATGTGTCCTGTCAAGGTAGCTTGCGGTAATTATACTATTCCCAACTCAGTGACAGAGATTGGCAATTATGCTTTCTCCTTTTGTAAAGATCTTACATCTATAAAAATCCCCAACTCTGTAACTATAATTGGTAACAATGCTTTTGAATTCTGCTCTGGCCTAACATCAGTTACAGTGCCAAACTCGGTAACAACGATTAGTGATTGTTCATTTTCATATTGTTATAGTTTAACATCATTCACAATTCCTTCTTCCATAACATCAATAAAGCCTAACGCATTCTTCGATTGCCAGAACCTCTCTGATCTTGTCTGCCTTGGTACCATCCCCCCCGCTTGCGCCGAACAGGCACTCCGAGGCCTGCCCGATGCTTGTGTGGTGTATGTGAATCCTTCGGCTATAGGTGCTTATCGTGAAGCAGAGTATTGGAATACTCGTACTATTGCCCCCAATGTCACGTTCTCGGTTGGTGAGACCAACGGACGTTTAGGCGATGTGATTTATATGCCTGTAGCGATGAACAACAAGACTCAGGTTACATCGTTCCAGTGCGACATACATCTTCCCGAGGGTTTCAGAGCTGTGACCGATGCCGAAGGTTATCTCGACCTCACACTCAGCGACCGCAAGAGCCGTACGCACGCTATTAGAGGCAATGTATTGTCCAATGGTGTGGTACGCGCGATAGCCACCTCTACACAAAACAGCGTATTCAACGGCACCGAGGGCGTGTTGTTCAGTCTTGGCATCGAAGCAACCACAGCCCAGCCCGGCACTTACGACGTTACGATCGACAATATCATAGCCGTGGACAACAACAAGCAGCAACTCGATCTCTTCCCCATTGGCGGCCAAATTGTACTAAAGCGCGCTCTGCCTCCCGGAGATGTGAACGGCGACGATGAAATCAACGTGACCGACGCAACCCTCACCATCGACTACATTCTTGAAAACACTCCCGAAGGTTTTATTGTGGAAAATGCCGACTTGAACGGCGACGGCGCTATCAACGTGACCGATGTGAACTATATTGTTGACCTTGCACTGGGTGGCAACGCAGCGCCCCGTCGTGCGCCCTCCGTGCCCACGGCCGAAAACGGATACTTCTACCTCGAAAGCTTCTTTATTGAGCCAGGCGAGGAGGTCATCATGCCAGTACACCTCAGCGCTCCGCGCCGCTATGGCAGTTTCCAGACCGACATCTATCTGCCCGAAGGCATGGAATTTGTAATGGTCGAGGACGGTGGAAAACTAATCCCCGACGCATGGCTCAACCCCGCCGTGGCCACACGATCTCACACTCTCTCGTCGCGAGTACAGTCAAGCGGAGCTCTGCGCGTGATTACCACATCAATGAGCAATTCATTGTTCCGCGAGACTAACGACGACGTGCTGTTTTATGTAACTGTCCGTGCCACCGCCGACTTCAATCCCGCGCCCCAGCCCGTGTGGTTCCGAGGCATAATATTCAACGCCGGCACTCAGGAATACAAAGCCAGCGACTGCAACCCCTACATGAATGTGGACGGTGTGATGGGTCGTGCCGATGTGGAAGTGTCTACTGAGGCAGTGTACTACAACCTGCAGGGTGTGCGCGTGGCCCGGCCCGAGCGCGGCCAGATGTACATCCGCGTGCAGGGTGGCAAGGCAAGGAAATTAGTTTTCTAATGCATCTTTTGTAATGAGCCCGCGAGTCTTGGTCGACAGGACTTGCGGGCTTTTTTTTGTGGATATGAATCTCACGCAAAGGACGTCAATATACTGATAGCCAGCGCGGAGCGCGATGTCGGTATAACCGCGGGTGGAGCTTGCGTAACCCGTGGACAGGATGCAAGTGATACTCAGAGCCCGTGGGGGCGACTTATCGCCATCGCTGTCAGAGATAGATCGCCCTGCTGGGCTCTGAGATGTGAGAGCACTCCTATCCCCGCCTTCCGCTTACGCTCCAGACGGGGTTAAACTGATAACGCCCTCACGGGCTTGTGAGTGGGGACATGGAGGACTCGGGGTGGTTCGTATGGTCTCACGCAAAGGACGCCAATGTGGATGGTGTGGGCCGGCTACGCGCGGCCTGGTGGGGAGCGGGATGGAGATCTATGGCTGCGCACGCGCTACGCTTTCCACGCCTTCCGCTTACGCTCCAGACGCGGCTAACTCAAATCCGCGCTCCGCGCTTGTGGGGGGAGTGCCGGATTTGCGCGGTGGGGGCAGTTTTGGGCTACGCCCATTTTTAGTTTAGTCGTAAACGTATGTCGAGCTCCGCGCTTACGCCCGGCCTCGAGCACAATACACTTTACGTCAAACGACGTAAAATATTTAACATGTGTTAATTTAACGTTGGCAATTAAACCATTGCTCCGTTGGATTGTCATTTATATATACAAACGGAAACAATTTTTCAATTAAGATACTTTTTGATTAGATAGAATGTCCCCGACTCGCGAAGAATCGGGGATTTTTGCTATTATATCCAAATTTTTTATTATCTTTGCAGATTGAACGGGCGGCAGTGCCTGCGGCTCGAATATGACGAAAATCTATTAAAATCATCACTGATATACAATGTTCAGAACCAATACCTGCGGTGAGCTTCGACTCTCCGACGCCGGCAAAACCGTTACCCTCGCCGGCTGGGTGCAGCGTGTGCGCAAAATGGGCGGTATGACCTTCCTTGACCTTCGCGACCGCTACGGCATAACTCAGATAGTGTTCAACGACGATTCCGATGCCGCCCTCAACGAGGCTTCCAACCGACTCGGCCGCGAATTTGTGGTGCAGGTAGAAGGCACTGTTGCCGAACGCACTGCCAAGAACGCCAATATCCCCACCGGCGAAATCGAAATCCTCGCCACCAAGCTCAATGTGCTCAATCCCAGCATTGTGCCTCCCTTTACCATCGAAGACGAAAGCGACGGCGGCGACGACCTCCGCATGCGCTACCGCTACCTCGACCTGCGCCGCAACCCTGTGCGCCGCAACCTCGAGCTGCGCCACCGCATGACCATGGAAGTGCGCCGTTACCTCGACTCCAAGGGCTTCCTCGAAATCGAAACTCCCATGCTGGTGGGTTCCACACCCGAAGGCGCACGCGACTTTGTGGTGCCCTCGCGCATGAACCCCGGCCAGTTCTACGCTCTGCCCCAGTCGCCCCAGACCCTCAAGCAGCTCCTCATGGTGAGCGGCATTGACCGTTACTTCCAGATTGTGAAGTGTTTCCGCGACGAAGACCTCCGCGCCGACCGTCAGCCCGAGTTCACTCAGATCGACTGCGAAATGAGCTTTATCGAGCAGAACGACGTTATCGAGACATTCGAAGGCATGGCCAAGCACCTGTTCAAGACCATACGCGGTGTGGAGCTCACCGAGCCCTTCCCCCGCATGCCCTGGGCCGATGCAATGAAATACTACGGCTCCGACAAGCCCGACACCCGCTTTGACATGAAGTTTGTAGAGCTCATGGATGTGCTCAAGGGCTATGGTTTCAGCGTGTTTGACGACGCGGCCTACATAGGCGGTATCAATGCCAAGGGCGCTGCAGGCTACACCCGCAAGCAGCTCGACGCCCTCACCGACTTTGTGAAGCGTCCCCAGATCGGCGCCAAGGGCCTTGTATATGCCCGTGTGGCCGAAGACGGCACCGTGAAGTCGAGCGTCGACAAATTCTACTCGCAGGAAGTGCTCCAGCAACTCGCCGCCAAGATGGACGCCGCTCCCGGCGACCTGCTGCTCATAATGAGCGGCGACGACACCATGCGCACCCGCAAGCAGCTGTGCGAACTGCGCCTCGAAATGGGCCGTCAGCTCGGACTGCGCGACAAGAACAAGTTCTCGTGCCTGTGGGTTGTGGACTTCCCCATGTTTGAATGGAGCGACGAAGAACAGCGCCTCATGGCCATGCACCACCCCTTCACCCACCCCAAGGACGAAGACATACACCTGCTCGACACCGACCCCGCCGCAGTGCGCGCCGACGCCTACGACATGGTGATCAACGGTGTGGAAGTGGGCGGTGGCTCGATCCGTATCCACGACTCCGAACTCCAGGCCAAGATGTTTGAAATCCTCGGATTTACAGCCGAAAAGGCTCAGGAGCAGTTTGGCTTCCTCATGAACGCCTTCAAATACGGCGCACCCCCTCACGGCGGCCTTGCCTACGGCCTCGACCGCTGGGTATCGCTCTTTGCAGGCCTCGACTCGATACGCGACTGCATAGCGTTCCCGAAGAACAACTCCGGCCGCGACGTGATGCTCGACGCACCCTCGTTCATAGACCAGAAACAGCTCGACGAGCTCAACCTCGCGCTCAATCTGGAAGAAGAATCAGCCGAATAATGACCCTTACCACCGGTCAAATAATCGAAGCCGTCAACGCCTTTGCACCCCTCAGTCTCCAGGAATCCTGGGACAACTCGGGGGTGCAGGTGGGCGGCATCGACACTCCGTGCACCGGCGCCATGCTGTGCGTGGACTGCACACCCGCAGTGCTGCGCGAAGCAATGGAGCGCGGCTGCAACCTCGTCATAGCCCACCATCCACTGCTGTTCAAAGGCCTCAAGCATATATGCCCCGACGGCAGCCTGGTGGAAGATGCCGTAATAGCAGCCATACGCAACGGAATCACCGTGTACTCGGCCCACACCTCGCTCGACTCGGCCACCGACGGCATATCCCACCGCATGGCGGCCATGCTCGGCGCCACTGTCACAGGCATCCTCAGCCGCGGCCACGAGCCAGGCACAGGCCTCGGAGTGGTGGCCGAATTCCCGTCGCCGCTCAGCCCCGACGACCTCGTTGAGCGCATCAAAGCCGCCTTTGGCTCTGACACGGTGCGATGCTCCACCGCCCGCCCGCAGGCCATAAGCCGTATAGGCATGTGCGGAGGCTCGGGAGGCGAGTTCATACGCACGGCAATTGCCGCCCGATGCGACGCATATCTCACCTCAGACACCCGATACCACGACTTCGTAGACTACGGTCAGCGCATATTTCTCACCGACATAGGACATTTTGAGAGCGAACAATGCGCAAAACAGATTTTTTATGACATTATCTCAAAAAAATTTGCTAACTTTGCAGTCTATAAATCTGAGTCAGAAAGAAATTCAATAACTTATCTATAACAGCTATGGCTGCAGAAAAGAAAAACGATAACACACTCACCGTAGAATCGCGTCTGAAATCGCTCTACGAACTTCAGACCATACTCTCCGAAATCGACCGTATCAAGACCATTCGCGGCGAGCTCCCCCTCGAAGTCAAAGACCTCGAAGACCAGATAGCAGGCCTCAACACACGTATCGAAAACTTCGAAAACGAAATAGCCGGCCTCACTAACGCCGTGGCAGCCGAAAAAGAAAAAATCAACAACTGCCAGGAACTCATCGCCCGTTACAACGAGCAGATGGACAATGTGCGCAACAACCGCGAATTTGACCTCCTCCACAAGGAAGTGGAATTCCAGACCCTCGAAATCGAACTTGCTCAGAAGCACATCCGCGACCACAGCAACGCAATCGAAAACCGTCATGCCGATATCGCATCGACCCGCGAACGCCTCGCCGACCTGGACCACATCCTCGTTGAGAAGCAAAACGAGCTCGACGAAATCGTAAACGAAACCCGCGTGGAAGAAGAAAACCTCCGCGCCAAGGCCAAGGACCTCGAGCCCCATATCGACGAACGCACCCTCGCAGCTTTCAAGCGCATACGCAAGAACGCCCGCAACGGCCTCGGCATCGTGTATGTGCAGCGCAACGCCTGCGGTGGCTGCTTCAACCGCATCCCGCCCCAAAAGCAGATGGAAATCCGCATGCACAAGAAAATTATCGTGTGCGAATACTGCGGCCGTATCATGATCGACCCCACCCTTGCTGGTATCGACGAAACCGCACAATAAGGGTCTGCATCCTATAAAGCACAACAAAAGCCTTGGCTATCGGAGTCAAGGCTTTTGTTGTATAAAGTATTACTTGGGCAGGTTGAAGGCCACGGTCATCTCCTTCATCTGCTCGTCGCTCATGCCTTCGGGCTCGAAACCCATGTTCTTGGCGGCAATGTAGATGAGGGCCGACTTGTTGAGCACGTCGACCTGGTCGAAGGCGGCCATAATGTCGGTGTCGACTGCAAAAACGCCGTGCTTCTCCCAGAGAGTCACATCGTAGTCGCCGAGCTCCTTGATAGTGGCTTCGGCAAGCTCGTTGGAACCGGGCAGAGTGTAGGGGATGATACCCAGGCCACGGGGACAGAAAGCTTTGGTCTCGGGTATCATGCTCCACAGCAGGCGTGTGGCAACGTCCTTCTTGAGATACTCCTTGCAGTGCGACATGGCCACAAGCTCGATGGGGTGAGTGTGGAGCGATGCCTTGTAGTTGGAGCCCTTGCCTATGAGATAATTGTGCACGGCAAGGTGAGAGGGAAGCTCGGAGGTGGGCTTCACAGGATTGTCGGCGATGATTACGTAGGAGGCGCAATCGTCGAGGATACGTATTATGGAACCGTTGTCCATTGGGCGACGGGCGAGGTCGCGCATGCGCATATTGGTGCCTTTGCAGTAGAAATAGCAACCCTTGAGATTGGGGAGTGTGGCGCCGATGGGATAGACAGGGCTTATGGCCGGGAGGGCACGCACAGCATCGTCGATATGGTCGGTGACGTTGACTGTGATGTTGCCGCCGTTGCGTTCGGCCCAGCCCTTCTGCCACAGATAGCCGGCTACTTCGGCCACCTGCATCACTTCGTGAGCCAGCGCGGGGCGGTTGTCGAGAATGGATGTCATTATATTAATTGTGGGAGGAATGATGATACAATAAGAATTACGAGGCCAAGCAGGAGCACTGCAATGGTCTTGGAGGAGCAGCCTTTCCACTCTTTGAGGATTATGCCCCACACGTTGGAGAAGGTTACATTGAGAGCCATGAGGATACAGAATGCAAATGTAAACAGCACGGGCGAGTCGGTGAGATAACCCTTGCCAAGAGCGAGTCCGAAGAACTGGCTGTACCACAGTGCACCGGCTATAAGGCAGAATACGAGGTTGTTGAACCACACGCCGCCGTTTTTATAGTCGCCCCAGGTGCGGTTGCGGTTGTTTTGGTAGAAGCAGTACACGGCGTTGGTAATAAAACCGCCCACAGTGACGAGCAAGGTGGCGGGGAGACTTTCGAACATGGGGTCGACACCGGCAAATTTGATTTTGGCACCCTGATAGAGCCCGATGTTGAAGCAGGCGCTCATGAGGCCGCACAGTAGTGCCACCGCTATACCCTTGGGGAAGTTGAAGTCCTTGACAGCCGCTTTTTTGGCCTCTTCGGGGAGAGCCTTGGCCTTCATGGCTCCGGCTATACCGATAATGGCGATACCAACAAGAGTCACAACCACACCGATAACTACAGATGCTGTAATCGACGAGGCGTTGCCGGTGAAGAGAGGTGCGAGGATGGTGCCGAGGCCGGCGCAGGTGCCGAGTGCAATCGACTGACCGAGTGCTACGCCAAGATAGCGCATCGAGAGGCCGAATGTAAGGCCGCCTATGCCCCAAAGCACACCCGCCAGGAGGGTCCAAACTGATGCTTCGGGATTGGAAGTGAAGAGTTCGCACAGCGTATGACCTTCGGGCACGGCGAGCAGTGCGCCGAGAAAGGGGAACACGAGCCACGCAAAGATGCCCTGTATAACCCAATAGGATTCCCAGCTCCAAGACTTAATCTTGTTGATGGGCACGTAGCAACTCGACTGGCACAGAGCACCGATGGCGATGATGAGTAGTCCTAATAGAATCATATCTATATATGTTAATGATTGAGAGTCAGAAGTATATATATACACTTCCGACTCTCATCTTAAGGAATTATCGCTTGGAGGTAACCTCGGCTTCGTATTCTTCGATTACGGGGATATAGCTGTCGCCCACGGGCACACCGCTCTTGAGGCAGTACATATCCCAAACGGCTGTCCAGGGGAGAGCCTTGGCCGATTCGAGTGCGGCGAGGCGCTGGAAGCCACGGCCGGTGTTTTCGTACTCGCGCAGCTTGGCGGTGTTTTCGAGCAGAGCGCAGAGCATCGACATCTGAGCGGCACGCGAGCCTATTACATAGGCACCGATGCGGTTGATGGAAGCGTCGAAGTAGTCGAGGCCGAAGTGTACACGTTCCATGGCATCGGCGCGCACGATTTCCTTGCAGAGATTCATGGTAGCGTCTTCCATGATGGTCACGTGGTCGGAGTCCCAACGCACGCCGCGGGTAACGTGGAGCATGAGTTCGGGCACGTAGAGGAGCATGGACGAAATTTTGTCGGAAGCGTCTTCGAGGGGATGGTAGTGACCGGTGTCGATGGTGTAGATCTTCTGGTTTTCGACACAGTAACCCACTGCAAATTCGAGTGAGCCCGAAGTGAAGCTTTCGAGGCCGATACCGAAGGTCTTGGATTCGAGGCAGTCCTTCATGTTGTCGTACTTGGTGGCGAAGATTTCGTCGAGGCTTTCCTTGAAGAGCTTGCGGTAGAGGTACTTGTTGACGGTGATGTCCTTTGAGCCGTCGTGCACCCAGAGGTTCATGATGCAGGGGTCGCCCTGAGCCTTGCCGATTTCCTCGGCAATGGCGCGGCAGCGCTTTGTGTGCTCAATCCAGAACTTGCGTATTTCGGGATCGGGGTTGGAGAGGCTCAAATCGCCGCTCTTGGGGTGAGAGAAAGACGAGGAGTTGAAATCGAGCTTGATGCCGTTGGCCTTGGCCCAGTCGATCCAGCTCTGGAAGTGTTCAACAGTGATTTGGTCGCGGTCAACAAATTCGCCCTTGAAGTCGCCGTAGATTGCATGGAGGTTGAGGCGGTGAGTGCCGGGAATAAGTGACATGGCCTTGAGGATGTCGGCACGGAGCTCGTCGATGTTGCGTGCGCGGCCGGGGTAGTTGCCGGTGGTCTGAATGCCGCCCGAGAGAGCGCCTGCCTTGGGTTCGAAGCCTACAACGTCGTCGGCCTGCCAGCAATGGAGCGAGAGGTGGAAATTGTCCATTTGTTCGAGCACCTTGTCGGTGTCGATGCCTTGGGCTGCATAACGTTCCTTGGCAATTTCGTATGCCGAGAGAATCTGTTCTTCTTTCATGGTTAATAGTTGTTATTGGGGTAAATATGTTTTTGTTTCTGTAGAGTTTACGGCTACTTTGCGCATCTGGGCATAGGTGTCGAGGAGGCCGGTGGCGCGGAGCTGAACCAGTACGTTGCCCAGGGCGGTGCTCTCGGCAGGACCGGCAATCACGGGCATACCGAGCTCGTCGGCAGCGAGTTGCATGAGGTAACCGTTGCGACAGCCGCCGCCTATCACGTGGAGTCGCTTGATTTCGACGGGCGACAGCTTGGTGAGCATGCCGAGTATCTCACCGTAGCGGTGGGCGAGGCTGCGGAAGATGACGCGCACATAGTCGGCGGGAGTTTCGGGCACCTGCTGGCCGGTGGCCGAGCAATAGGCCGCGATGGCCTGTGTCATGCTGTCGGGATGGGCAAAGGATGGATCGTCGGGGTTGATGATGCTTTGACAGGTGCTCTCAGTGTAGAGGGCGGCGAGGGCGGCAACATCTTCGGGAGCGTCCTTGAACTCGTCGCGGCAACGCTCAAAGAGCCACAGTCCGCATATATTTTTGAGCACGCGCACGTAGCCGTCGATACCGCCTTCGTTGGTAAAGTTGGCGGCGAGGCTTTCTTCGTTGATGATGGGTTTGGGGCTCTCCACGCCGAGCAGCGACCATGTGCCGCAACTCAGATAGGCGTAGTTTTCGTCGGGGGTGGGTACGCCGATTACGGCCGAAGCGGTGTCGTGTCCGGCCACTGCCACTACGGGTACTGCGCCGAGACCGGTGAAGTCCTGCACCTGCTGTGTGAGTGTGCCGATAGTGGCACCGGGCTGTACCATGGGACCAAACTTGGAGCGGTCGAGGCCCACGGCTTCGAGAAGCGATAGGTCGAGGTCGCCCGTGGAGGGGTTGACAAGCTGCGCAGTTGTGGCCACGGTGTATTCAGTCACTGCATTGCCTGTGAGCATGTAGGCGATGGCATCGGGCATCCAAAGTATTTTGTCGGCCTTGCGCAGCAGATCCGAACCGTTGCGCTGCATGGTATCGAGCTGGAACAATGTGTTGAAGTCCATGAATTGAATGCCGGTGAGACCGTAAACCTGCTCGCGAGGCATTTTTTCAAAGAATCGTTCTACAGCGCCCTCTGTGTGTGGGTCGCGGTAGCTGTGGGGCAGTCCGGCCAGCGAGCCGTCGGCGTTGAAAAACGCCACGTCGCAGCCCCAGGTGTCGATGCCTATTGACGAGAGTTGCGCACCGTCGTACTCGGCGGCAAGCACTTCGGCACATTTCTTAAGGCCGAGAAGTATGTCGTGGTACAGCCCGGGGAGGTTCCAGTGCATGTGGCCGTTGAGGGGCAGTATAGGATGTTTGAAGCGGGATATTTCGCGCATATCGACTTTCGTGCCGTCGAAAGTGGCCAGAATCGTGCGACCACTTGTGGCACCAAGGTCAATGGCAAAGTGATAAGTCATGGTATTCGGTAATGGTTTATGTTTTTTTTATTCTTTTATTTCTTGAGCCATGCTGCGAGCTCGGCGAGGAGCAGGTCATGGTATTTGAAGTCGGGTCTGAAGCCCCAGCCGTGGCCTCCTGTAGGATAGACATGCATCGAGGCCGGCACTCCGTTGCGACACATAGCGGCATAGTAGTTTATACTGTTGAGAGGGTGTACGACCTTGTCGTCCGAACTCAGCACAATGAATGCCGGAGGAGTGGTTGCGGTGACAAATCGTTCCGACGACCACTCGTCGGCCTGCTGTTTCGATGCCTCTGCACCCAAAAAATTGTCGTGCGTGCCCATGTGTGTTATAGCTGGGTCGAGCGAAATCACGGGATAGAACAAAATCTGAAAAGCGGGCTTTACGGGCATTTCAACCTTGGGATTTGTGGCTATAGTAGCAGCGAGATGTCCGCCGGCCGACGAGCCCATTATGCCTATCGATGCGGGGTCGATGTTCCACACAGCCGCGCTGTCGGCCATTGCCTTGAAAGCCTGCTGCACATCGGCTATGGGCACTGTGCAGTCGCCGGCCGGCATGCGGTATTCGAGCACTGCATAGGTCAGTCCGAGGTCGTTGAAAAACTGTGCCCACTGCTGGCCCTCGCGCTCGGTGGCCAGATGGGTGTAGCCTCCGCCGGGACATGCCAGCACGGCTCTGCGCAATGCCTCGGGCTCCGACGGCAGATACACCGTGAGGCGCGGCGCGGCAATATTGACCACACGGCTCGCTCCAAGCATGGTGCATACGCTCAATAGGCTTGTAACAATGGAGATAATGACAGTTTTCATAATATCGACAGGTCTATATACATTGCAAAATTACGAAATATATTTCAATGTCCCATTGCAATTTTATTCTTTTTATCATATAAGAGTGTACACGGTTTTTATACAAATTTCACGAGTATTTTGTTATTTAGCAAAATTTTAGCTACTTTTGCACTGCAAATAAGCCAATTCATCACGCTTCTTACCGACCATGAACCGCATTTTACAGTCCTTGCAATATATATTTATTATTGTCTTTATATTTACTCTGCAACCGCTCGAGGCAGCAATCCGACAGGACATCCGCACCGAGTTGCTCACCACTCAGGAGGGCTTGCCCAACAACACTGTGCGCCACATAATGCAGGGTCGCAAGGGCTACCTGTGGTTTAGCACCCTCGACGGCATAAGCCGATACGACGGCTACACCTTCATCAACTTTCGTCGCGATCCCTCTCTGCCTGTTACTCTTACCGACCAGGGTGTGCGCAACATTTCCGAAGACCGCAACGGACTGCTGTGGATTCTCGGCACTAACGACCATATAAGCTGCTTTGACGCAAAACGCTGCGTATTTGTCGACTTCACCGGCCGAGGTGACCTCGACAAGTATCGATATGTGCGCGAAGTGGGCAATCACGTGTGGCTGTGGGGCAGTAACGGCGCCCTGCGCGTGGGCTACGACGGCACCAACTTTTCCCCCACCCGATTCGGTCGCAACGCCGGCAATCTGTGCTCAGACAATACCTCCCACCTTGGTGTGGACCACAAGGGCCGCGTGTGGCTATCGGCCGACAATATAATATATGTAATCGAAAACGACCAGCCGCGGCAGATGCTGACCAACGGCCCGTTTCAGTGGGTTGTCACCACAGGCAAAAACACGTCTCTGCTCATCACGGGCGACGGCAGGATTTACAGAATGGACGGCGACGGAAAACCCGTGCTCAAAGCTCAAATTCCCGATGTGACCAATACCGACCAACTGCCCGGCAACTTTCTCAACCACGGCAAGCTGCACATCTTTGCCAAAAGTGGAGCATATACCTTCGACCTTAAAACCAATACTTTATCGCCTGTGACCGGCCCGCTGGCGATGCCCGGCTCAAAGGTACTCACCGACAATCTCGGCGACTTCTGGCTACACAACGAAACCGGTATAATACGTTATGTCAACTCCACAACCGGCGCCACGCAAGCCTTTGAACTGATACCCCGCGACATGGCCCGACTGCTTGATATGGAGCGATTTGAGGTGGCACGCGACTTGCGCGGCGACGCATGGATAAGCACCAACGGCAACGGCCTGTTCAAATACGAATTCTCAACCGGCCTTCTGCGCCACTTCAGCGAGGCCGACGGCGAGCACCGCATCGTTCCGTCCAATGACTTGCTCTACGTAACAGTCGACCGCTCCGGCACTGTGTGGTGCGGGTCCGACTACACCGGCGCATCGTGTATAGAAGAAGCACCCAATCTCGCCCCCATGAACCTTCCCGGCCTCGGCGAGTCGTCGGCTCGAGCCAATGCATTCCGCATGGTCAAGCGCCTGGCAGGCGGCGACATAGCCGTTGCAACACGCGACGGCCACTTCCTACGCTACTCGCCCGACATGAAGACCGTAAAGGCCGACAAGCGCTTCAACTCGCTGGTGTATGACGCTGTACTCGACTCCCGCGGCAGGCTGTGGCTCGCCACACGAGGCGGCGGTATATGGGTCGACGACAAGAACTATACCTCTCAGGCCGGCAACCCCGACGCTCTGCCCTACGCCTCAGTGTTCACGATATGCCCCGACTCCAAGGGCCGCATGTGGATAGGCACTCACGGCGGCGGTGTGGCTCTTGCGCTGCCACAGCCCGACGGCAGCTTTAAATTCCGCAATTTCTTCAACGACACTTACGGCCGCCGTCGCGTGCGAATGCTCGCTCTCGACCCCTACGGCAATATGTGGATGGGCTGTAACGGCGGCTTGATTGTGTTCAATCCCGACCGCCTCATTGCCAACCCCTCCGACTACCATATCTACAATCTCGAAAACAAGAATTTCAACGGCGACATAGTGCACTGCATCACCCACCACAACATCGACGGCCGTCCGGCTGTGTGGGTGGGCGGCAACGGCACGGGCATTGCCGTGTGCCGCGACATAAAGGACATCAAAAACTTGAAATTTGAATACATTCAGGACGACAAAGGCATTGTAAACAGCACCATACTCTCGCTCACACCCATCCGCGGACAGATAGTTGCAGGCACAGAATATGGCCTGTCGCGTGTGGACCACAAAGGCAACGTAATCGAAAATTATATCCTTTCGGCCGAGCCCAAGAGCAATGTATACTCCCCCAACTCGGCCATTGCCCTCAACGACTCGTTGCTCGTAATCGGCTCGCACGAAGGCGTGTTCTCGCTCAATCCCTTTGCGTTGCGCGGACGTATGCGCACTATGCCCGAAGTGCGCTTCACCGGTCTGCGCATAAACGGCAAGTCGCAGGATTCGACCAACGACCCCGAAAGCCTCGGTGTGGCCTACACAGACCATATCACACTGAGCCACAAGGAAAACAATATTGAAGTGGACTTCTCCACCCTCGAGTTTTCAAAGAGCGCCCCGGCCTCATACAGCTACCGTCTCGCACCCTACGACAAGGAGTGGAGCAACCCCTCGCCCCTGAACTATGCCGCCTATAAAAACCTGCCTCCCGGCGACTATACTCTGTATGTGCGCGCTGCACGCAAGGACGGCAAGTGGGGCCCCGAGTCTCAGCTCAAAATCACGGTTTCATCCCCCTGGTATGCCACATGGTGGGCGCGTCTGTCGGCCTTCCTTCTTGTCATCGCGGGCGGCATCATTGTTTTTCTTGTAATGCGTCGCATGCAGTCGCTGCGCAACCGCGTCGAAGTGGAGCAGCAACTCACCGACTATAAACTCGACTTCTTCACCAACATCTCGCATGAATTCCGCACACCGCTCACTCTCATGCAGGTGTCGCTCGAAAAGATTCACGAAGTGCTCATGGCCTCCGACGCCCGCGACACACGTCGACAGCTGTCGGGACACCTCACTACACTCGACAAAAATTCGCGTCGCATGTCGCGACTGATCAACGAGTTGCTCACATTCCGCAAGGTCGAGAAAAACAAGCTCACCCTCCTGCCCCGTCCCACGGAGGTCATAGGATTCCTCACCGACATATTCGAGACATTCAGCGAGGAGGCCCGTCAGAAGCAACAGCACTACTCAATGCACTGCGACATAAAGTCGTATACCATGAACGTGGACCGCGACAGCCTCGACAAAATAGCCCACAACCTGCTGTCAAACGCTGTAAAATACACCCTGCAGGGCGGCTCTGTGGATTTCTATATCGACGTGGACCACACCGCCCACAAGCTCATACTGCGCGTAACAGACACGGGCATAGGCATAGCTCCCGACAAGAAAGAGCTCCTCTTCTCGCGATTCATGCAGAGCAACTTCTCCAACACAAGCATAGGTGTGGGGCTCAACCTCACTCATGGCCTGGTGCAACTGTACGGAGGCACCATAACCCACTCCGACAACGAAGGAGGCGGCTCAGTGTTCACCGTCGAACTGCCCACAACCCTACAGGCCGTTGACCTTCCGGACGACGAGCCCATGATCGCTCCTGTATCCATCTCGGCCACAGCCCCGCAGATGCTCGCCACCGACACGCTCGACGACGAAGACTGCGAGCCCGAACAACCCGAGACAGGTCTTAAAATGCTCATCATCGACGACGATGCCGATATACGCGAAGTGCTCACACGCGAGTTTGGACAGTACTTTGAGGTAATGACGGCCGCCGACGGCACTTCCGGCCTCAAAGCCGCCCGCGAAAACGAAATTTCGCTCATTATCTGCGACGTCATGATGCCCGACATGACCGGCTTTGAAGTGACCCGCCGACTCAAGGACGACATGGCCACAAGCCATATACCCATAATTCAGCTCACGGCTCTGAGCAACGACGACGCCATAATGAAGGGCATAAAAACCGGCGCCGACGCCTATATGACCAAGCCCTTCAGCCTACAGTTGCTCAAAACACGCGCCTTCAAGCTCATCGAGCTCCGCAAGATACTCCGTGCCAAGTTCTCGGCCAATCCCGAGATGCCACGACCCGAGCTGCCCATGGTGGCCCACGACCGCGAGTTCTACGACCGCCTCGTAGAGGTAATCAACGAGCAAATGGACAACGTGGACTTCTCGGCCGACGACTTTGCCGCCAAGGTCAACATGGGCCGCACAATATTCTTCAAAAAGGTCAAAGGCATAACCGGCTACGGTCCCAAGGAATTTCTCCGTATCATGCGCATGAAACGCGGCGCCGAGCTGCTGCTCACCACCGACCTCACCATCTCCGAGGTAGCATACAAAGTGGGTATGTCCGACCCCGCCTACTTCAACCGCTGTTTCAAGTCACAATTTGGCAAGGCACCCAGCGTGTACCAGAAAGAGAATCGTCCGCAACCTTCAAAATAATCCACCCGCACAATTTTCACAGCAGTTTCGCACAGATATGTAACCGTCTACGCCCGACATTTAACTAACTTTGCAGTGCATAGAAATAAGGTGCATGATGATTAGTAAAATTAGATTGGTTATAAAATTGGCGTAGCGCAGTTCAAAGAATTTTTTGGAGTGGTTGCGCCAATTTTATGGGATTTTTTTTGTTAATTTGCACCACGATTCAACGACTCATATAAAACCAATCAAAATAATACCCCAAAACAACTTTTAGACCATGAAAGTTATTACCCTCGGCGAGATAATGCTTCGCCTCTCCACTCCCGGCTTTGACCGCTTCGTTCAGGTCGACAACTTCGATGCCTGCTACGGCGGCGGCGAAGCCAATGTTGCCGTGAGCTGCGCCAACTATGGCCACGATGCCTACTTTGTATCCAAACTACCCAAACACGAAATAGGCCAGGCCGCTGTCAATGCCCTGCGCCGCTATGGTGTCAACACCGGCTTTATTGCCCGCGGCGGCGACCGTGTGGGCATCTACTATCTCGAAACCGGCGCCTCCATGCGTCCTTCCAAGGTGATCTACGACCGCGCACACTCTTCGATTGCCGAGGCCGACCCCTGCGACTTCGATTTCGATGCAATCATGGAAGGTGCCGACTGGTTCCACTGGAGCGGCATCACTCCCGCCATCTCCGACAAGGCCGCCGAGCTCACACGCCTTGCCTGCGAAGCCGCCAAGCGTCACGGCGTGACTGTAAGCGTCGACCTCAATTTCCGTAAAAAACTCTGGACAAGCGAGAAGGCTCAGAGCATCATGCGCCCCCTCATGCAGTATGTCGACGTGTGTATCGGCAACGAAGAAGACGCCGAACTCTGCCTCGGCTTCAAGCCCGACGCCGACGTGGAAGGCGGCAATACCGACGCCGAAGGCTACAAAGGCATCTTTGAGGCCATGATGAAGGAATTTGGATTCAAATACGTCGTATCGACCCTGCGCGAATCTTTCTCGGCCACACACAACGGCTGGAAAGGCATGATATACAACGGCAAGGACTTCTACGTGTCCAAGCGCTACGACATCAACCCCATCATCGACCGTGTGGGCGGCGGCGACTCGTTCTCGGGCGGCCTCATCCACGGCCTTCTCACAATGCCCTCGCAGGAAGAGGCTCTCGAATTTGCAGTCGCAGCCTCGGCCCTCAAACACACCATCCCCGGCGACTTCAACATGGTGAGCGCCGAAGAAGTAAAAGCCCTCGCCGGCGGCAATGCCAACGGCCGTGTTCAACGTTAATCCACCCTCGCTCCATCATGGCAAAATTTGACAAACAGGCCGTACTGGCCAAGATAGGCTCTACTCGCATGGTGCCCGTGTTCTATCACAAAGACGTTGAAGTGGCCAAGCAGGTGGTTAAGGCTTGCTACGAAGGCGGTGTGCGCGCTTTTGAATTTACCAACCGCGGCGACTTTGCCCACGAAATATTTGGCGAGCTGGTAAAATATGCCGCCAAGGAATGTCCCGAACTCGCCCTCGGTATCGGTTCGATTGTCGACCCCGCCACGGCCGCTCTCTACCTGCAGCTCGGTGCCTGCTTTGTGGTGGGCCCGCTGTTCAACCCCGAAGTGGCCCGTGTGTGCAACCGTCGCCTTGTGGCCTATACTCCCGGCTGCGGCTCGATAAGCGAAGTGGGATTTGCCCAGGAAGCCGGTTGTGACCTGTGCAAAGTGTTTCCCGGCGACGTGCTCGGTCCCAAATTCGTAAAGGGTCTTCTCGCTCCCATGCCATGGTCCAAACTCATGGTAACCGGCGGCGTTGAGCCCACCAAAGACAACCTCTCGGCCTGGCTCTCGGCCGGTGTATACTGTGTGGGTATGGGCTCCAAGCTGTTTCCCAAAAACCGCATCGAAGCCCAGGACTGGCAGTACATCACCGACAAGTGCCGCGAAGCCCTCGGATATATGAACGTGTAGCCGACTGCCGATCGCATCAGAATACCTAAGCCCATGAGGGCGGCCTATCTCAGTATCATCCGGGATTGGCTGCCCTCTTAAAATATGCATTATGCAAATTATGCTTGCAATGCGGAGGCATAACGCGCATAGATTTAACAAGAATCTTTAAACACGCTCTTAATCGGCAAACTTTTATACCTCACAGATTGTATTGATAGCAAACGAATCTATACAATGGCATATTTTGCATTAATATTGGCTGTGATAGGACTGTGCCTGCCCAAGTTTGGACGATTGGGTGTGGTGCTCTACAGCCGCCGCAATCCCCACTCAAGTCTGGCCGAAGACTCACGTCAGAAGCGAGTGATACGCACTATCCGCACAGTGGGATGGCTCACCGTGGCCGTCGCGCTCGTTATATTGTATCTCATAGACAACGGAGTCATTGTATAATTTTTTTCGTTAACATTATTTAATATCGTCAAAAATACTAATTTTTTGGGTATCTTTGCCAAGATTTAGTAACACCTATAATATCTGCTTTAAATACTGCCGATGAGACGATGGCGCATAGAAGACAGCGCTGAGCTGTACAACATAAACGGCTGGGGCCGTAACTACTTTTCAATCAACGACAAGGGCCATGTGTGCGTGACTCCTCGCACCGGTTATGCCTCGGTCGACCTCACCGAGGTGATGGACGAGCTTAAGATTAAGGACATCTCGGCTCCGGTGCTGTTGCGTTTCCCCGACATTCTCGACAATCGCATCGAGAAGATTTCCAACTGCTTCAAGCAGGCCGCCGAGACCTACGACTACCAGGCCCGCAACTACATGATATATCCTATCAAGGTGAATCAGATGCGCCCTGTGGTGGAGGAAATCGTAACTTACGGCAAGAAGTTCAACATAGGCCTTGAGGCCGGTTCCAAGCCCGAGCTCCACGCCGTGCTCGCCACCAACATTGCCGAGAACGCACTCATCATCTGCAACGGCTACAAGGACGCCAACTATGTGGAACTGGCCCTGCTGGCCCAGAAGATGGGACGCCGCATATATCTCGTGGTCGAAAAGCTCAACGAGCTCAAGCTCATTGCCGACATCGCCAAGCGCATAGGCATCAAGCCCAATATCGGCATCCGCATCAAGCTGTCGTCGACCGGCTCGGGCAAGTGGAGCGAGAGCGGCGGCGACTCATCTAAGTTTGGCCTCAACTCATCGGAGCTTCTTGAGGCCATTGCCATTATGAAGAAACGCGGCCTGAGCGACTGTCTCAAGCTGATACACTTCCACATCGGCAGCCAGATTACTAAAATCCGTGTTATCAAAAACGCCCTCCGCGAGGCCACTCAATTCTATGTACAGCTCACCAAGATGGGCTTTGACATAGACTTTATGGACATAGGCGGCGGCCTGGGTGTGGACTACGACGGCACACGCTCGTCCAACTCCGAGAGCTCCATGAACTACTCCATACAGGAGTATGCCAACGACACCGTATCGGCCATCGTGGAAGCCTGCGTCAAAAACAACATAAAGCAACCCAACGTAATCACCGAGAGCGGACGCTCGCTCACCGCCCATCACTCCATCCTCATTCTCGAGGTGCTCGAAACCACCCGCCTGCCCGAGTGGCGAGACGACATGACACTCAATCCCGACTCGCACGAGCTGGCCAAGGAACTGTTTAAAATCTGGGACAACCTCGACAGCCAAAACCTCTTTGAAAGCTGGCACGACGCCCTCCAGATACGCGAAGAGGCCCTCGACCTATTCTCACTCGGCATGCTCGACCTCACCACCCGCGCTCAAATCGAAAAACTATTCTGGAGCGTGGCTCGCGAAGTGGGCGAAATGGCCGACAACATGAAGCACGTGCCCGACGAACTGCGCAAGATTGCCAAGATGATTCCCGACAAATACTTCTGCAACTTCTCGCTGTTCCAGTCGCTCCCCGATGCCTGGGCCGTAGACCAGATGTTCCCCATCATCCCCCTCTCGCGACTCGACGAGAAGCCCAACCGCACCTGCACCATTCAGGACATGACCTGCGACTCCGACGGCAAGATAGCCAACTTTATCACCGCCCACGGCACTCGCGGCGCCCTGCCCGTGCACTCGCTCAAGAACGGCGAGCCTTACTACCTGGGCGTGTTCCTGGTGGGTGCCTATCAGGAAATCCTCGGCGATATGCACAACCTCTTCGGCGACACCAACGCCGTGCACATAAGCGTGTACAAGGACCGCTACGAAATCGACCAGATAATCGAGGGCGAAAGCGTGGACGAAGTGCTCGACTACGTGCAGTTCAACCCCAAGAAACTCGTGCGCAACGTCGAAGCTTGGGTAACCGCCTCCATGAAGGCCGGCACCATCACACCCGAAGAGGGCCGCGACTTTGTGTCGACCTACCGCGCCGGATTGTTTGGCTACACCTACCTCGAACGCGACTGATGGCCAGGTGGTTTATTGACTTGGCCTATCGTGGCGAGCCCTTCCACGGCTGGCAGGTGCAGCCGGGCGTAGTCACCGTGCAATCGGTGCTCGAACACGCACTCAGCACCCTTGTGCGCACTCCGGTGGCCGTGACAGGCGCCGGTCGCACCGATGCCGGAGTCAACGCCCGCCGCATGATTGCCCACATCGACCTGCCCGACTCGCTCACACCCGACGACCGCCTGCTGCGCAGCCTCAACTCCATGTGCGGCCCCGACATTGCCGTGCACTCCCTGCGCCCGGTCCATGCCGACGCCCACGCCCGATTCGACGCCACAAGCCGCACCTACCGCTACTTTGCACACACTGCCAAGACTCCGTTTCTCGGCAACCTCTCGTGGCAAGCCCCGGCCAATCTCGACTTTGAGGCAATGAATACCGCCGCCCACGTCCTGCTCGGACGCCGCGACTTCACATCCTTCTCCAAGCTGCACACCGACGTCAAAACCAACATATGCGACCTCCGCGCCGCACGTTGGCACCACATAGGAGGCGACGGCAATCAATGGTACTTCGAGATAACCGCCGACCGGTTTCTGCGCAATATGGTGCGCGCCGTGGTGGGTACGCTCGTCGACGTGGGTCGTCACAAAATCGACATCGACGGCCTTCAGGCCATCCTCGATGTCAAAAATCGTTGCGCTGCGGGAACATCTATGCCCGCTTCGCCGTTGTTTCTATGGGACGTGACTTACGACTATTAATTCTCAGCCCCCCGCTTTTCTGTTAAAAACCGAAATCCGCTAAACTTATGAAAAAAACACTCGCAACTTTTATCCTTATAGCCACCTGCCTGCTGTCGTCGGTGGCCCAGGCTCCTGCGGGATATTATAACAGCCTCGTAGGCAAGAAAGAAGGCGACTTGAAGACCGCCGCCTGCCAATTGGTGCGCAACTTTACTCAAGTGTCGTCCTACACAGCACTGCCCTCATACTTCCGCCGCACCGACGTGTATCCGCAGAGCAACCGCTGGTGGGACATGTACAGCAACATCCCGCTCTACGCACCCTCGTTCAGCGGCCTCAACCGAGAGCACTCCTTTCCCAAGAGCTGGTGGGGCGGCCTCACCGACGTGCCCGCCTATGTGGACCTCAACCACCTCTACCCCTCCGAAGCCGAAGCCAATATGGCCAAAAACAACTACCCGCTGGGCGAAGTGGCCACCTCGGTCGCACCCTCGTTTCAGAACGGCGTGGTCAAAGTGGGCCACCCGGCCACAGGTATCGGCGGCGGAAGCCAGACCGTGTTTGAACCCGCCGACGAGTACAAAGGCGACTTTGCACGCACTTACTTCTATATGGTTACCACTTACCAAAACCTCACCTGGACCACAAAGTATGCCTGGATGATGACCCAGGAACTCTACCCCACCCTCAAAGGCTGGGCCATAGACCTCCTGCTCAAATGGCACCGACAGGACCCCGTGAGCGAAAAGGAAGTAAATCGCAACGAGGTGGTTTACAGCATTCAGAACAATCGCAACCCCTTTATCGACTGTCCCGAACTTGCCGAGTATATCTGGGGCAGCAAGAAGGGCCAGCCCTTCGAGCTGTCGTCGAGCGGCACAGAGCCCGTCGGCGACCCCGTGCTCATTACTCCCGTACAGGACATGACACTCGACTTTGGCGAAGTGGCCCTGGGCAACAGTATCACAGCCAAGCTCCTCTTCCGCGGCGAAAACCTCCGCAATGCCGTACAGATAGCCATAAGCCGCCGCTCGCAGAACCCCGACATGTTCTCCTTGCCCTCCTCGGCCATCCGAGCCGACTTGGTCAACGCCCCCGACGGATATTGGCTCAACGTAACTTATACCCCCACTGCGCTGGGCGAACACTCCAGCCGTCTCATCATCAGCGACTACGACAACACAGGCGCATCGCGCGGCGTGGAGCTCAAAGGTTCTTGCTCGCCTGTGCCCGTGCTCACACCCTGCACTGCACTGCCCGCAACCGATGTCACTTCCGACAGCTATACGGCCAACTGGACTTCGCCCGAAGGCGAGGTGGTGGACTACTGGGTGGTCAACGTAACACGCACCACTGCTACAGGCTTTGTCACCGAGCAGGTTCTGGCCGAAGCACCCGGTGTGACCATCGAGGGCTTCAACGAAAGCGAGCGCGACACCTACACCGTGCAGTCGGTGCGCTTGGGCTATATGTCGGCCGTGTCCAATGTAATCTTTGTGGACCACTCGGGCATCAACGGCATCGAGTCCGACCAAATGTTCAGCGTACAGGGATTTGACGGCATCATGCGCTTCAACTGCAACGGCGCGGTAAGCGGCGTCAACGTCTACGACATCTCCGGTCAGCTCATCCTTACCCTCAACAACATTACCGACAACACCGACATTCCCGTGGCTCCCGGCATATACCTCGTATCCGCCCCCGGCAACGCACCTCAGAAGGTAATTGTATACTAATAACACAACATGCTCAACCTCACTCCTGCTCTTCGACCCCTCTTTGCCCGCTATCGCCGGGCACAGGAGCGGTGTGTGTCGTGCGCAAGTCTCGAAGCTACGCAGACATCCGTGCTGCGCAACTTGCTGGCCACAGCGCGCAACACCGAGTTTGGGCATAAACACTCCTTTGGCGAGCTGCTCACCTACGCCGACTATCGCGAGGCTGTGCCTGTGGGAGCCTATCCCGAATTTCGCGAATCGATAAACCGCATGGTTCAGGGCGAGCCCGATGTGCTGTGGCCCGGAGTGTGCAGGAGGTTTGCACAGTCGAGCGGCACATCCGACGGCAAGAGCAAGTACATCCCCGTCACACAGCACTCTCTGCGCTTCAACCACTATGTGGGAGGCAAGGTGTCGGCGGCCAGCTATCTTGCACTCAATCCAGCATCGCGCCTCTTTGGAGGCAAGAGCTTCATACTCGGCGGCAGTTTTGCCAACGAACTCGCCCACCTGCCTCGCGGCGTGAAAGTGGGCGACCTCTCGGCCCACCTCATCGACAATATCAACCCGGGCGTCGAACTCCTGCGCATCCCCGGCCGCCAGGTGGCTCTGATGAGCGACTGGACACGCAAACTGCCTGCCCTCGTAGAAGCATCGCTGCACAAGGACGTGGTGAGCATCTCGGGCGTGCCGTCGTGGTTTCTCACCGTGCTGCGCCAAGTGATACGACAGGCCGGTGCAAGCACCATCCACGATGTGTGGCCCAACCTCGAAGTATTCTTTCACGGCGGCATCGCCTTCGGGCCCTACCGCTCGCAGTACGAGGCTATCACCGACCCGTCGAGGATGCACTACCTCGAGACTTACAACGCCTCCGAGGGCTTCTTTGCCGTGGCCGACTCGCTCAACAGCAACTCAATGCGCCTGTTGGCCAACGCAGGCATCTTCTTCGAATTCATGCCCATCGGCAACTCCGACCGTCCCCTCGCCGCCTGGGAAGTAACACCCGGCACCACTTACGAGCTCATCATAAGTTCGTGCAACGGTCTGTGGCGATACTCCACCGGCGACACCGTGCGCGTCGACACCCTCGAACCCCTGCGCATCACCGTGGCCGGCCGCACAAAGAGCTATATCAATGCATTTGGCGAGGAACTCATGGTGCACAACGCCGATGCCGCACTCGCCGCCGCATGCACAGCCACGGGCGCCTCGGTGCTCAACTACACAGCCGCGCCCGTCTATGCCGACTCAGGCCACCGCGGCCGCCATCAGTGGCTCATCGAGTGGAACACCCCGCCTGCCGACATCGAAACCTTTGCCAGCCGACTCGACCTCGAGCTGCAACGTGTCAATTCCGACTATCAGGCCAAGCGCTCGGGCGATATTTTCCTCGACCGCCTCAGCATTACCACCGCCTCGCACGGCCTCTTCGACCGCTGGCTCGCATCCACGGGCAAACTCGGCGGACAACGCAAGGTGCCACGCCTGTGCAACTCTCGCGATATAATAGAATCAATGATTAAACTACAATAAAAATGAAACTAAAAACCATCATTGCCGCAGCCGCAGTGCTTGGCTCCGCGCTCTGCGCGCAAGCCGCATCGGCGCCCAAATACGTGTTCTACTTCATAGGCGACGGCATGGGCATAAGCCCCATCATGACCGCCCAGGCCTACAACCGCGACGTGCTCCGCAACGACAAGCCCCTGCTCATGATGCAGTTTCCCGTAGCTTCATGGGCCATGAGCTACTCGGCCGACTCTCCCATCACCGACTCCGCCGCGGCAGGCACAGCCCTCTCCACCGGCTTTAAAACCAAAAACGGCATGCTCGGCGTAAACCCCGACACTGTGCCCGTAACCTCCATTGCCAAGCAGTTTAAGGACAAAGGCTACGGCGTGGGCGTGGTGACCACCGTGGCCCTCGACGATGCCACCCCCGGCGCTTTCTATGCCCATGTGGCAAGCCGCAAGATGCGCTACGACATCGACATTGCAGCCGCCAAGTGCGGATACGATTTCCTGGCCGGCGCAGGCCTCGCCGGTCTTGTTGACGACAAAGGCAACCCCACCGACGCCGAAGCTGTGATGCGCGAAAACGGCGTGCAGCTCGTGCGCGGCATCGACGGCATTAAGCAGATCGACAGTAAGAAGGTTATCCTCATAGGCGAGGAAGATCGCCCCAACTGGAATGTCGGATATACCATCGACTCAATTCCCGGCATCCTCACCCTGCCCATCATCACCCAGGCTTGTCTCGACCATCTGCAGGCCAACAGCCCCAAGAAATTTTTCATGATGGTAGAGGGCGGCAACATTGACCACGCCCTCCACGCCAACGACGCCGGCGCTGCCGTCAAGGAAATCCTCAACTTCAACCAGGCCCTGGCCATTGCCTACAACTTCTATCTCAAGCACCCCGACGAAACACTCATAGTAGTTACTGCCGACCACGACACCGGCGGCATGAGCCACGTGCACTCGCGTCTGGGCATGAAAAATCAGCTCAAAAACTTCGACTGGCAGAAGGTGTCCAAAGAGCAGTTCAGCGAGTACTGCAAGTCGCTTCTGCGCTCGCGCAACGTCTACACTTGGGATGACATGAAGGAATACCTCTCCGACAATCTCGGCCTTTTCAGCCACATACCCGTCGACTACAAGCGCGAAGCCAAGCTCCACGAAATGTTTGACAACACATTTGGCCAGCGCAACACCGCCGATCAGAAGACCCTCTACGCATCGTTCAACAGCTTTGCCGTGGCCGTCTACGACCTCATCAACGATGCCAACGGCACCATATTCACCACCACAAGTCACTCGGGCAACCCCGTACCCGTATTTGCAGTAGGTGTAGGTTCCGACAAGTTCAAAGGCGTTAAAAACAACATCGAACTCCCCGCTCTCATCCGCAAAATCAGCGGCCTGAAGTAAGAGGCTGTTTAAAAAC
>QLIP01024532.1_pt1 | contig 65079 bp, 59 predicted proteins | sample 1769771 | NCBI WGS metagenome assembly QLIP01 (sample SAMN09428762, study PRJNA476227) | Gut metagenome, whole genome shotgun sequencing project. | isolation source: cecum | host: Rhizomys sinensis | place: China: Jinsha town of Minqing, Fujian Province | collected 2013-09-23 | reverse complement strand
GCGACCTCCGGCGCGCTGTCCCAGTCTGCTCCGGTTTTTCCACAGTGGCAAGGGTGAGGTTATATCCAATCAGGGGTATATCTGCGGAACCTGGAAACAGGGTGACTTCGTATCTCAGACCAACGTGAAGAGTCAGCAGATGCAACAGTCATACTATAATGTATGGTCGAACTATTGGAATTATTTTGCCAATACCAACACTTATCAGCCCAACTACAATTGGGATTGGTCGCAGTATTCTTGTCCGACCTACAACTACAATTACAACTACTCGTATCCGCAGTTTGACTGGTCGTATTATAGCGTGCCGCAAGCCAATTACAACTGGAATTGGAACAATACACCATCATATTCTACGCCGGCCAACAACTATCAGGCCACAAACAATATCAAGATACCGGCTGATACCAAAATCACTCAGATAGACAGTGACACGCAGTTGGGTCGTCAGTTGTTACGCAAGATTGGACGATGAAAGCAAGACATTTCATTCTCTCCCTCTCATTCATATTCAACCTCTTTCTCCTCACTCCGATGACAGGTTTTGCTCAGCCACGGGGACGAGTTGTCGCTATCGACAACTCGCTCCTTGTGGCAATGGTGCATCCTTCTATTGATGATTGCACTGCAATTCAGGAGAAGGATTGCTGGTGCTGGGCGGCATGCCTGCAGATGGTGACTCGTTACTACACCGTTCCCAAATCGCAGTCGCAGATTGTGAGCCAAGTATTCGGTTCTGCCGAGAATTGGACTGCATCGGCCAATGAGATATACGGGGGTATCAATGGGTGGTGCGGTCTGACGGTCAAGCGATTCAGCAGTAAATCCGCGCAGAGTATCGCTGATGAATTGACCCAGGGGCATCCACTTATCATCGGACTCGAAGAACATGCCTATCTGCTAACGCATATCTTCTTTACACGTGGAGCAGACGGAAGCATCCAGCCATACAAGGTGGTGCTAATCAATCCTCGCAACGGAAGGGAAGAAGCCAAAGATTGGGAACGGTTTATCAACTCAGTCAATACGCTCGTAAGCGTGTATAGATAGACCTCACATTGTATACAACTAAAAACAGCAAGTGCCCGGGGATCCAGATACTTGCTGTTACTTTTAGTAGAAAAATTGAACTCTATGGTGATGAGTGTTTTATCATCAAATACGGGTTATAGTTCACGTTCTAAGAGAAGACACATTCCTCCCGCTTCTGTAGCACACCCATAAATTTCGAAACAAAACTCCTCACCTGTAGCATACACTGCAAGAATTGCCTCTTTAACATTGTCGTTCAAGTCGTAAGAAAATAAACTGCGATTCAGAACTTCAGAATATTCCTTATTCCTGAAAGTTAGACCATTGCCAAGATCCTTTTGGATATCTTCGTATAGCTCACGCTTCTCGAAATATGTAACATGTTTTTTGCCACCTTCGTATAGCTCACGCTTCTCATAATTTGTAATATATTTTTGAGCCCAATGTCCTTCGTGTGCTACAATGATGCGTTCAAGAACTCTATCGTTAGGAAGAATAGCTCTCTTAATCTTAAATTTTGCGTATGTATCTTCCCATCCGAGAAAGGTAATACAATCGTTTGGATTCATTCTGTATTTTGTTTTTAGTTGCTAGACATAATTATCTTGCCGGGCGGAATTCTACCCAGTCGAGGCCTTTGATGGTCTTGAAGATAGCGTTGGTCATCACTCGGGTGTATTCGCGGTATGAGCGGGCTTGGTTAGCCGGGAGTGAGTTGGCTACGGCTTCGCGGGCTTTGCGCCAGTCGTTGAAGGCCGGACGTACTTTGGTGTACATGGTATCCTCGTAGTCTGAACCATCCGGGTAAGGGGCGAAGTTGGCAAAGAGTGCATCGAAATCTTTGTCTGTGCTCAGTTTGGCGGCCTGCGCAGCCGGTACGGTGTAGCTACTCTTGCCTGTAAGGATGGCGAGTTCGGTTGGGAAACCGGCTTCGCGCACTTCGAACCAGTGTATTTTGCCGTTGTTCGCTTGCTCGGCATCGTAACGCATTGACAGTTGTTCGTACATATCATCTAGACGGACGGACATAGCCTTGATAAGGTTGTTCCAAGCCTCATACTCACCAAATATCGGTTTGTTGTCGGGAAAGGTAGAAAGCAAGTCGTCATACCTCTGCATAAACTCAACGAAGCGGAGAAGACGCTGATATTCATAATATTCATTCGAATCACCGGATGAACCACTTGCTGTGCCGTAAATGCATAATTTATCTAACTCAGTCATGGCGCGGTGCATGTTGCCCTTATAGCGCGGGTTCTCCTTAACGAGTTGCTTGACGGCACGAGCGTAGTTGATATTGTTCAAAGCCGATGGATATACCTTGTAGATCATCAGCATCTGAGACAACAAACGAAAACCTTCGGGATTATTGGTCTGAGCAACCTCCCAATAGTAGCCCTCAGGGATGGGCTCAATGGCAGTCGCGATCTTTATGAACTCCTCCGCACTTATGGTGCTATCAGGAAAATGAGGGATAAAGTCTGTATCATAGTAATAATTGCCATGGTGATAGCCGGGGAGATAGAGAGTGGCAAAGTGGTTATTATTGTTGTCATAGAGCGCACATTCCACATTGTTCATCATAACGATATCGCACACCACTCCCTTGTCGGGATTTATGAGCCACCGATGATGCTTAATGTCGAAGATACCGAAATCGCTGGCCGACTGAGATATGTAGGTCTTGACTTTGATAAATTCACCGTTGCTACCGATCGGTTCAAGTTCCTTGTACTTCATCGGCAGGATAACTCCGTAACGGTCGCGCAGGCCGTAACCGAAGCCGCGGTACTTGACCTGTTTGCGTCGAGCTGCGTCGGGAGTCTCCATCTTGCTCTTGATTACATACACGCCATTCCCCTCGGTACTGTAGGTCGCAATTGCATCCATTGCAACATAGGGGTTAAACCCTAAGATTGAGGGGGCAACTACGATAGGAACGCCTACCATGATGAGCGCTCCAAGCAGTTTGCTTTTGGTTGTGCGGAAGGCTTCGACACCGGCATAGATACATAATGCCACAGCACCGGCAACCATTACATACGGCACCTCAAAGTTTAGCGAGGTTATGTAGCACAATCCCGCAGCGGCCAGAGCCACGCAGATGCGTGTCAGCACTTTACCGAGTCGCATAACCTTGATCAGCATTACATACAACAACGGCAGAAGAGTTATAAGAGCGACCAGATTCCATGAATTGATGCCGCGTAAACCGATGATCAGCGCAATCGTGTAGTAGGCAAGGAATGCCGCATACCAAACTATATCATTCCTGGATATGAGCAGTTGGACAATCGAACGACCTTTGCGGTTATAAATCATCCAGTATATCGCCGGAAGTGGTGCAAGAAACAGCCCAGCGGGCGCAAGACCGTAGCGACCCTCTTCGTAAATGCCCCATGCACCAAGTAGAGCAACAGCAATACAATATATCTGTACCCAGCGTTTGCGCCAGTCGATGGCCTGGACATTCTTGAACTGTACAGAGACCGCTATCGGCATTGCTACCAGCCACAGTGAGTACAGCGCCATGAGTGAGAAGAATACAATATTGTAAGCTACAGGAATCGACAGACCGTCGACGGGTCCTGTCAGAGAATCTATGTGCAGTACATGGCCTAAGATATTGGTCATCTTTTCGATGGGTCGCGCTATATCGTCCACGCCGGCATAGTAGCATCCGAAAGCCACTGCCGAGACGAGTGACCACGGTGAACGGCTGCGCATCTGGAAAGCTAATGCAATGCGCATCAGCGGCAGGATGAATAATACCTCCCATGTTCCCACCAAATATTCTGCGGCAAAGATTGCCCAGAGAGAGGTAAGTATCAAGTCGGCAACAAAAATGCGGTTGCCATAAAGATTTCGTTTCATATCATAATGGGTTTATCGTTTGATTTTTAACGAGTTTTTGAGTTGGTCGTAGGGAACGACAAAGTGCAGAATCCCCTCGGCAAAGCATCCCTTTTCGTAAGGTTGATAACTTACCACCAAACCTTGGCGAGTCAGAGCAGGACGGGGATAAACCTTTCCGTTTATCCTTTCCAGACGAAATGTCTCTCTCTTAATGTCCTTATTGTCGTATTCATATTCTGCGACTTTACGCAAATCCGAGTCATAATTGCCGCTCCACTTGTGGGCATGTTCTGTAATCCTATCACTGATTGCAGCATACACCTGAGGAATCTTATTTGCGTTTACGAGGTCTCGAATACCCAAGAGTTTGCCGGTCTTCTGATTGAATGTGAGATAATACTCCGCCATGCCACCATGAGCTCCATTGTCGTAACTGTAGGTATATATGCGATAGGTGATATACTGCCCATCGCTACTTCTCCACACTGGATTCATTCTGAACACGCGGTCGCATTTCGGACCGTCATATTCCACTGAATCCGGACCCCATTGTTTCATATATGCCCGTTTAAAGTTATTGGCGTGGCGCGACATAATCTGCTCAGGAGACTGTTTCGCCTGGCTTGATTTATTCGCCAGTCTACGACGATATCTCGGCAATAGGGATTTAACTTCATTATCGGGAACTTCGTCACCACAGACATAATACTTCACGAGAATATCCAGCACTTGTTTGGTCCAGGACGGTATCTGCTGAGGTAGGTAGGCTTCTATGTAAGTATTGCAGATTTTCCAATCACTGTTTGTAGCCGAATAATTTATCGCAAACTTATGGTGCTTACAATTGTTAACGCCAAGAGTAGACAAAACCGGCTTTAGACGCTTCGGCAAGTTGCGGACATCATATCTAAGGGAGTCGATACCGAGCACGATAACAAGGTCGTCAATGTCAACCTTGATATCCGTAAATCCCTCTTCAATTATACATGTATCCAGCGGAACACTATCCTTAATCATAACGAGATATGTATATTCCACTGAGGCTGGATCCTTCGGATCTTCTTCTATGCAATGATCAACGCAGAGGATGGAATCTCCATTATGCCAGATAGTATCACCCCAGTAGACTTCTTTTTCTTCAGACTCCCCGTTAAGAGTACTTATCAGAGATAAAGAATCCCGCGATACCGAGGTTGTATCCGAATCGTTCGCCGGGTTCGGATGTGAATTACGGTATTGACTCCAGCCCATAAAGGCACAGGCGAAAGCAATAAAACCGATGATTGCTGAAAGCAAATGTCTCATGATTGTGATTGAATTATAGTGGTTTAATCTTCGGGTATATACAAGCTTCCTCCACATTCGCAAGCCTCATAAAACTCGGGCCACATTGAATATGTGTAATGGGTAGCAAGCCACCAGTCCTTTTCGGTAAGAGGAGTTGGTACATTATGGATGACGTTCACAAATACGTGATTATTTGCGATTTTTACCCCCGCGTTGCCAAATGTCTCCTTCATATGTTCATCGGCATACTCATACATCTCTCGATATTGCTCAATGTATTCTGGTTTCCCACCGACATCCAGTCCCAGGGACAGAATGCCTTCCTCTTCGGTATTGAACAGCGCATATCTGTAGCCTCTGTATGTGATGTCATAATACATATCAAACTCTTCGCTATATTGATATGATACTCCCATTGCATCGAGCACTGCGAGTGCTTGAGAAACGGTATTGGATTTATGGTTCGTTTGTTTCATCTTGATTGTGAGTTATTGTTGTTGTTATGCCTTTCTGCGTTGTTGACGATTTCTTCCCATATTTCCTCTGGGGGTTCAAACAAGGAGATGTAAGCAGATTGAAGTTCAGTGTTGACCATCCGGAGAGTTTGTGTAAACTCATCAAGTTGCCTGACAAGCTCCTTCCTGGTCAGTCTATTACGATTATTGTGGATGGTCCACCAATTAGAGACGAGGCAGTAGGTTTTTCCATCGTATTCACATTCATACCCCTCGGGCAGTTCCTCCTGAATAAAACGATCGGCAAAATCATACACCTCTTCGCATATTTCTAAATCATCATCTCTAATCACACCCAGACCGTAGAGTCCGATGTAATCATCGGGCGATTCGTTAGCGATGTTGAGCAGGTATCCTTTGTAGTCGATTTCCCAGAAGTCGCAACATTCGATATAAGACACCGGAACATTCATCTTCTTGAGCCAGCCCAAAGTCTGACGCACTAAACTGGGTATGTATTGCGGTTCTGCCATATTTTAGAGGTATAATAAAGTTTTACATATACAAGAGATGCAGAGAAAGCACAATATCTATCTCCGCATCTCATCTTTTTTTTGAAAGAATTACTTTCTCAGCCATTGGGCGGCACGTTTGAGATAGTCAGCGGCCTTTTCGTCGGCCTGCTTGGCATATCTGAGTTGCGTGGTATACTTATCCATCGCGGTCTTGATCCATGAGTTGTACATCTTCACTTTGTCAAGGTTATTCTGACGGGTGTAATATGCCACCTCGCGCTGATAGCTGTTGACCTGCTTCAGATAGTACTCGGCTTCACGACGATAACCGGCAGCCTGCTTCTGGTAGTATTCCGCTTCGCGCTGGCAACTCTTTGCCTGACGAATCTCGTATGTATCGGTGGTATATGCCATGATTGTATTAGCGTTAGTTAGTGAAACCATTAGAAGAGAGAGGATTAAAAGGAGACGTTTCATCTACTTATTCTTGCGTTTAGGCTTTCCGTGCACGTTCCGTAATAATTCTTTTTCGCTGGGTCAAAGTCTCTATCGGGAACGGGGGGACTCCATTGATTTGAGTTGATAATTTATAGAAAGTATTTACCACGCGCATTATCTTATCAACGTCATGACCATCAGTCATTTTGTATCCGTGTATTTCGGGCGCGGGTAATACTTTATCAGCACCATAAAACATCCAGTAACAACATAATGCGATGTCAGTACGATGTAATCCCATTGCACAGGCGATATAGAAATTCCCTGCATCTATTTTCTTACAAAATTCGGGAAATCCTCTTACGATGTTTTCAATGAACGAAGCCTTCTTATCAACGGGATAGTAGTAGTATTTTATCCCGAATTTTTCGCACATATACTTCAAATGAGTGGTTATACCATCGGCACGTAAATCAATTATAGTCTTGATTCCACATTCCTTAATGGTAGGCCATGCGAATCTCTGTCGAGGCGATGATAAAGTACGTCCACGGACTCCTCCGTATACTAATGCTAAATCAGGAATATCAAGTTGCATTAATTTTTCCTGATTCATTTCGGCCTTTACAACTGAAGACCGTGCTGCTTCTTTATCCACTACTTTGGAGTCATCAACCTTTGACGGAGTCTCCTCTCCTTTAGCTAAATGCCATCCATTACAGTACACGCACTTATAGACAGCGTAATTGCCTCCATACTTTGTTGTCATGAAATCGGCCGTTGCATAAGCCTTCTCTTTAGTGTCGGAAGCGGATTTGGGTTGCCGGTCGCTTCGGCGGACATGAGCATACACCGAAAATACACCCCACGTTTTGCGTTGAAACAATGTTTTCGGGTGTGTTAATTGGTCCGCTAACCACACGTATACGTTCTTTAAAGATATTCTATATTTTTTCATGTATGCTTGTTAGTTGATATAATTAAACGTGGTTTTCAGTATGACGATTGTCATACGATGCTGAAATCGGAGTCGGCAGGAAACCAGCGGTTGAGCTGTTCATCGGCGTGGGCTTCGATTTCGGGGGTGATGTGCTTTGACATCTTCTGTACAAGGACTGCGAGCGAAGCCACTTCGTCGAGCCAGCCGATAATCGGAAGGCGCTTGGCATCGAGGATATCGATGGGGAGAACCAGGTATGCCAGCGAAGCGAAGATTGCCCACTTGTCCTTGCGGGGAGTGTCAGGGCTGCGCATGATGTACCACATCAGGAGTACTGGGCGTGTTGCACTGCGTCCGGCCTTGCAAGCCCATTTGCCGATGCTCTGCCAGAGAGCGTCATAATCGAGATTGAATATTGCCATGTTCGTAAATTTTTAGCGTTTATAATCCAATAGAGTATGATAACCCACGAAATCCATCATGGCAATCAAAAAATTTTTCAAAAAAGTTTTCTTTTACAATTCGTATGCCAGCAGATCATCGTCGAGTGGGATGCGTTTCACCTCGTCAACACCGTCGATGGCAGACAGATGGTTTATGACTCCATGCAGTTCTGCAAGGGAGGGAACGCCAAATCCAATCCGGCACACCAGTATATTGCGATTGGAAGAGGTGTTAAATGAATCTATAGCCAAATCGTGAGATCTGACGATGCAATCAACTATCTCAGGAAGGAGGTATTTTCGTTCAATAGCACGGACTATCAAGGCTACGGGGAACAGTGTATCGCTTGGGATACCGCTGACATCCTCAGTTTCAAATCCATAATCGGCAATCAGACTTTGAGCCACCTCGCAATCTTGCTTATGCACCGTTATCCACTCAGAGTTGTATTGGCTCCTAACACCGATGAGTTCCTCCCCGGGAATTGGATTGCACTCGTCGCAGAAATCATATTCTGATACTGGATTGGCATCTCTATACTCTTTCAGTGCAGCAAGGGCGTTGCCGGTATGAACGAGCCACTCCCAATCGCTATCAGGTTTGCTATTGGGATCAGTGAAAATCTCGACTGTATCTCCGTCACGAAGTTTGGTCGCCATCTGCTTCAATACGCCATTGATACGAGCATATTTTGCATGATTACCAACTTCAGCTCCAAGACAATAGGCAAAATCGATAGCGGTAGACTCTACCGGTAACTCTATCATAGTGTCGTCAGTAGTGAAAACCGTTATCGCCATATCCTGCTCCTTATTTATGAAATCGTTGTCTGCTGCTTCCATTGCTGTGAATTTGAATGACTGTTATTGGAAAACTCTTCCTGTCTATTATAGATACAGAAATGTGGCATGGTCTATCAACGAAAGAAATAATTTTCAATCTACTTGATAGAAATCAACTGCAAAAGTAATCATAATATAGGAGATAACATCCTGATTGGGATATATTTTTATTAACTTTGCAATTGAAAATGGAACAGCAATACCTCACGAGGCTTGCGGACGCATACCGCCGTGGCTTCGAAATCAAATATAATGGCGTAGATACGAAGCCCGAGTTGAAGATGCACTACTTCAAAGTAAAGGATGACCTGCCGCGAGTGCAGGTGGTCCTCAGCTTTTTATGGGGCGTTATCCCTGCCGGTTTATGCAATTCTCTGCTCGACATCGGCAGTGGTCGCGGTGTGTTTCTTTTCCCTCTTCTTCGTGATTTCCCGGAACTGAATGTTACCAGTTTCGACATACTTCCGCATCGTGTCGATATTCACGACTGTATACATTTAGGTGGAGTTGAAAATCTTCACGCCGAAGTATCCGACATCTGCACTTGCAACCTTCCCGATGAGTCGTTCGACATAGTAACAATGCTTGAAGTGCTGGAACATATTCCCGACACCGAGGCCGCAGTCCGCAACGCCGTCCGACTGGCCCGCAATTTCATAATCGTGTCGGTCCCATCTAAGCCTGACGACAATCCCGAACATATCCACCTCTTCAGCAACGAGGATCTGGAACACCATTTCATCTCGGCCGGATGCAAGAAGGTGAAATTCATGTCAGTGACCAACCACCGCGTAATGGTGGCTTATAAACAAATACTCAACGCATAAACGATGAAACACGAAGATATTATCATAAAGTATCCGCGTACGCCCCATATCCAGGGTTCGCGCCTGCAGGCCGGAGATGAAGATCTGAGCCAACGCCGCATTGCAGAGATTGCAGGACGCAACCTTGTATTGGAGGAGAAGATTGACGGGGCGAACTGTGCCATCTCCTTTAACGAAGATGGCGAACTGCGATTGCAAAGTCGCGGACATTTCCTTACCGGCGGTGCACGCGAACGGCATTACGACCTGCTGAAGCAATGGGCTGCCGTTCATCAGGACCGTTTCTATGAGGTGCTGGGAAGTCGGTATATCATGTATGGCGAATGGATGTATGCCAAACACGCCATCTATTACGACCTGCTCCCCAACTATTTTATGGAGTTTGACATTCTCGACCGCGAAACCAGTCGCTTCCTCGACACACCCTCACGCCACGCGCTGATTGCAGATCTGCCTGTCAGCTCGTGCCCGGTGCTGGCCACGGGAGTTTTCAAGAGTGTAGACCAGATTGTCAGTCATCTTGGAAATTCGGCATATATCTCGGAAAACCATATTGAGAACCTCCGGCAAGAGGCCGAACGACTGGGGCTTGACGCTGACCGCATTGCTCGCGAAACCGACCCTTCGCGCACCATGGAGGGTATCTACATCAAGGTTGAAGAGAATGGCGAAGTAGTTGACCGCATGAAGTTTGTCCGTTCCTCGTTTCTTCAGTGCATTGAGCAGTCGCAGACCGCATGGCTCGACCGCGCAATCATCCCCAATAAAATTACCGTTCCTCTTGCCGACCTCTTTATCTGATGATAGATCTCAAAGCCATACAAAAGACTGTTCTTGACCGCTACGCAGATGCGATGAAGCAAGTTCAGCAACCCGCTCTCCATCACGGCGAGGGGGATGTGCTGACACATACCTACATGGTGAGGGATGCTCTGCACTTTTTAGCGGAATATCAGGCTCTTACGGAGCGCCAGCAGGATATTCTGACCATCGCAGCCCTGCTTCATGATATCGGCAAGATACCCACCACAAAGGTGATTGGAGGGGGTATTGAAGCACCGCGACATGCTCCGGTCGGTGCGGCTATGGCTCGCGAGCATTTGTGGATTAACCATAACCTTTGCGGTTCGGAGGAGTCGATGCGCATTCGCGAGGCTATATGTCTTTTGGTGCGCTATCATTCGATTCCGGTCCATGCCATTGATGCCGAGGATGGGGCGCTGCGACTTCATCGCATAGCCGCCAACGGTCTTGTGGCGCCGGACTTCACAATACGCATGCTCTGCATCCTCGCCAAGGCGGACATGCTTGGCCGTATTTGCAACGACCAGCAACAGATGCTCGACCAGATTGCTCTCTGCGAAGAATTGGCTCGCGAAGAGGATTGTCTGGATTCCTGCTACCCATTCAACTCAAACCATCTGCGCCACAGCTACCTGCAGGGAAATGATGTGTGGAAAGACCAAACATTGTATGACGATACGTGGGGAGAGGTGGTTATCATGAGTGGCCTTCCCGGTACGGGGAAAGACACTTGGATCGCCAATAACTTGTCAGGTATTCCGATGATATCGCTCGACGACATCCGTCGTGCACACGGCATTGATCCGCTCGACGACCAGGGGTTCGTGGCAAATATCGCCAAGGAACAGGCCAAGGAATACTTGCGGCGTCATCAATCCTTTGTGTGGAACGCCACCAACATAACCGCTCAGACCCGCGGCAAACTGATACGGCTATTTGAAAGTTATCGAGCGCGGGTCCGCATCGTCTACCTCGAAACCGACTGGCAGACCCAACTCCAGCGCAACTCATCGCGCCTCCACATGGTGCCACCCGGCATCATCCACACCATGCTCAAAAAACTAACTCCACCCGAGCCGCAGGAAGCCGCCCAGGTGGAGTGGATAGCGTTGTAAGAAGAATACTTGTTATTTGGGAAGGACATACCGCCAGCTACGATTAACGCCTTTCTGTGACATCCCAATGGTAATTTTGGACAGTTCAAAAAATTCGCGATACAAAAATTCTGTTTGAAGTGTTGTTTGAATAAGCATAAATGCAGCCATAGAGTCATCAACGGTTCTACTTGTCCAACAATCAAATGCCAAACCTCCAAACTCCTCCGAGTAAAAGAGAGGGAGATAGATGACACTGCCATTTGGCCCGGTAACTGAAATGCATCTAAACGTTTTGTCTCCCTCTTGAAGAAGTGCAACTGCAAAATTGCACTCTTTGATAAACTCTTCGCACTGTTCGTATGTTGGTAGCAATTCAGATTCATCTGACCACTTTGCATCATATCCAGGATCGTAAACATGTTGAGCACCCAAATCACGCGTTGACCACAGTGTTCCAGAAGATAGCCCGAGATCTACAAATTCTACGGTCCCGTATTCTCCGAAATCTATCGTTTTCGAAAAATATTTCTTGTCATCCATCTGAGACTCCGAGATGTCGGATTTTGCTTCCTGTTCTGAAGCTTCAGAGTTTACAACGCTGTCCTGTTCTGATGAGGTAGATATCTCTTGAGACTCAGCCATGTTAGCAACTTCATGATCATTTGCCGCAGAGTCTGAAATGCTGACTGTTTCGGTCGTGGTGAAGGCAACCGAGGTTTGTTTACTCGTTTCTTTGGATGCATCAGGCTGTTTAACCGATGCTCTCTTTCTTTTGAAAAAATCAAATATAGACATAGTTGTAATGTATAAGGTTTTTATAAAACTGCTTCATATTTTATGTGATTGTATTGTTTTGTCCTTTATGAAGAATTTTCTCAAAGGTAACCCTTAATAGTCAAAAAAATCAACAATCATGATGATGCAGGCCAACCCGAGTCGCAAGAAGCTACCAAGTTGGAGTGGATGACAATCAAAATTGGATTTACGATATTTTGATAGTCAAGCCTTCGTCTGCTAAGATGGCACAGGGGTGCTCTTCGAGAGCTTGCGCCAGATGGTCAGCGTGACTCTCATCAAGATATTGCGACGAGAAGTGGCCAAGAATTACTTGCTCGCAACCTGCCTTTCGAGCAATACGAGCGGCTTGTCTGGCTGTTGCATGACCGCGTTCTGCGGCTGTGTCGTTATACTCATCCGTATACGTAGCCTCATGATAGATTGTGTGACAACCCTGTACTGCGTCTGCCACTCGAGGATCCGCAGCCGTGTCTGAGCAGTATGCATAAGCATACGATGGATCAGCCGGCGTTGTGAGTTCGCAGTTTGGAATCACTGTGCCATCGGGAGCTATATAGTCTTCACCCTTCTGAATCTTGGGAATTTCTTTGAAGGGCACGCCAAGTTCCTTCAGACGGTCACCGCGCATATGCAATGCTTTTGGCTTTTCATTGAAGCGATAGCCGACACACGGAACGCGGTGGAACAGAGGGAACGAACTGATGGTTATATTCTTATCTTCATAAAGCAACTGCTCTTTGTCGGGATTCACTTCCACATACTTGATTTCGTATCCGGGGTATGCACAGACCGTCGCCATCATCACCTTGAAAAAGGCTATGGCATCAGGAGTGGCGTAGACGGTGAGTGCTTCCTTTCGACCATTCAGTGCCATAGTAGACAGCAAACCGGGAAGACCCAGATAGTGGTCACCGTGCAGGTGGCTGATAAAGATTGCCTGAAGACGAGAGAACTTCTGGTCATATTTCTGCATCGACCATTGTGCAGCCTCGCCGCAGTCGAGCATATACAGTTTGTCCTGATAGTTGACCACTTGACAAGTGGTCATGTGGCGTTTGGTTGGGTTAGGGGCGCCACACCCCAATATTGTTATTTCAAATTTTGCCATTGGTGTAATCTGATTTTATCGTATTCGTAAAAGTTTTAGTTATATGTATACATAGTTAGATAGGGGAAGACTTCTAGAACTATCATGTCCCACGAATTTTTTCAACAAGAATCTTCCGCCACCAAATCTATGCCACTATGCTCAATTTGTACTCACCATTTCGTCTTGAAATTTTAGTCAAAGCGTATGATGTGCCAAAGCACTTTATCCGAGGCACGGATCCTCAACGATTCTCCAAAAATTTCGCCATCCCTCCTGCTCCTTATATGACTTTAATGTACCGACTGGCACATATAGGGTTAACTCTGAACTTAGGAACACGTATCCACTTAATTCATAATTATCTTCTACGAAACAGTAATCAAAAAGAGCAAATGGTTTCTTAATTTTTGAATAAATATTCTTCAAACTCACGCAGTTCCTGAAGGCTAAATACCCGATTTTAGTAACAGAGTCTGGAATAACTATCGAGGTCAAATCAAAGCAATTCTCGAAGGCATAATCCCCAATTTCAGTGACAGAGTCTGGGATTACTATTGAGGTCAACTCGGCGCAATACCAAAAAGCCGATTCCCCGATTTTTGTTACTGAATCAGGGATAACTATCGAAGTCAGGCTACCGCATCCATAGAAGACCTCTTCTCCGATTTCAGTTACTGAGTCGGGGATAACTATCGAGGACAAACCGTTGCAATTACAGAAGGCCTCTTCTCCAATTTCAGTGACAGAGTCTGGGATTACTATTGAGGTTAATTCTTTACAATACGAAAATGCAGATTCGCTGATATTTACAACCTTTAATATATTTCCCTCGAATTGCACCTCCTCGGGTATTACAAGGTGGCTTTGTATAGTGTTGTAACCGGTAACGGCACATTCATGCTCACCAATTACGGTGTACTTTAATGTGCTACCGTTATGTTCATATTCAAATTCAATCGTTGCTTCTTGCTCTGAAGTTTCAGAGTTTACAACGCTGTCTTGTTCTGATGAGGTAGATACCTCTTGAGGCTTAGCAATGTTGATTTCAACTTCCTGGTCATTTGCCGCCGAGTTTGAAATGCTGGTTGGTTCGGTTGAGGGAGATGCAACCGAGGTTTGTTTACACGTTTCTTCGGATGCATCAGGCTGTTTAACCGATGATCTCTTTCTTTTGAAAAAATCAAATATAGACATAGTCATAATTTAGATGGTTTTTATAAAATCGCTTCACATTATATAAGATACCAAAACTCGGTAGAATCTATCTGAGAAAGGAAAAATTTTTGAAATATTTTCTGAATGCTCCGAATAGGTCATTGAGAGCGTCGTATCTCATACTATTGAATTATGATCACGTTTTCCGTCGTAGAATTGACTGAGGACTTCGGCGAAGATGTCGTTGGGAGAGATGCAGTCGAAGAGGGTCATGCACGATCTCACTTTCATGGCGTCGATGCCGCCGAGAATTTCCCTGGCCGTCTTATCCTTGTGGTCAAGTAGCACGGAAGTAATCTCACGGAGTCGCGGACCGAGGATAGGATGCGCTAGGTAGGCTTCAGCCTCGTTACGATCCGCAAGACCATAGTAGTTGGCATTGAAGCTGCGTCCAAGACCGCGAAGTTGAGGAAAGATATACCATATCCAATGCGACGTCTTACGACCATTGCGGATTTCCGCCAAAGCATCGGCATAACCGCTCCACTCGCCATCCTGAGCCTCGACAAATCGCGTTATATCATAGTCTGCTATCATCAGTTACTTCGTTTTGCTATTGTTGTAAATATTTCGCAAAATTACACAATTAGTTGGAAAATGAACCGGTTTTAAGCCTTAATTCGGTTAATATATCACAAAGTTCTTTCTCTGTAAGGATAGTTTTGTGAGGATTAGGATTTCCTATAGTGTGGAAAAGTCTTTTAGCTCCAGTTGCTTTAAGAGCTTCTATGAATTCAGGGCATTGATCGAACATCGCTTTATATGCGCGTCGCATCAATTTTTGAAAGGATTCAGAATGTCTATCGATTTGACTGCCATTCCAAAATATGCCATTCGTTTCAATGTCATATAATGGATTGCCCTTAATCTTTTGACCGAACTGCTTTGCTTCTTTACCTTGCATATTGCATACTTGAAGCTGCTCATTTTTATCTGAGCATTTTAACCCCTGAACAAATCCTTCCATTGAACTGCACTTGACACCGTCTAGCACAAAGGAATTATGATAGAAGTTGGATAAAGCGCAACTCGGCCATTGGCCTTTGGAATGTATGTCAAGAGCCAACCCTAACGATGTAAGGATTTTCACTTTAATTTTATGTAGAATGCGTGTTGCCATGTTTTTTTGAGTTCTAATACCAGTTTACTGCGTTTTGCATTTATCATTATGTATTGCGTCTGATCTCTGCTACAATAGAGTCTACGGTTTTTTTCAACTTCGCAAGTTCTTCAGGGCTATACGTACCACTTTGCTTTTGCAATAACCAAGACTTGCCACGCTCTGATATTCTTCTGATGATATATGTTTCTACTTCACCAATGTCCAAAGCATATCGATACGCAGAATTGATTTGTGAGACACCCTCATCAAAAATTTCTTGGGCTTCAGGTGATTGAATCAGTCTTCCTCTTTGTCTGAATTCACCAAACATAGAATCTGACTCTTTCTCTGACACTTTTGTCTGTTTTTGAGTGCTGGCTGCTTCGGTTGTGGTAGCAACCGAGGTTTGTGTACTCGTTTCTTTGGATTCATCAGGCTGTTTAACCGACGCTCTCTTTCTTCTGAAAAAATCAAATATAGACATAGTTCTAATTTAGATGGTTTTACAATAAAACTGCTTCACATTATCAAGATACCAAAGCTCAATAGAATCTATCAATGAACGGAAAATATTTTGAAATATTTTCTGAATGCGTCCAATCCCAATAGGTAATTGATGTAATCGTAACTCATGCTATTGAATTATTATCACGTCTTCCGTCATAGAATTGATTGAGGACTTCGGCGAAGATGTCGTTGGGTGAGATGCAGTCGAATAGGGTTATGTACAATCTTACTGATGCATCTTTGCGAGATTGCATAGGGTCAATTCTCCGTTACTGTCACGGAGGTGCATGCCGTTCCCCTCGCAGTAGCGCCAGAATTTGCAGTCTTCACAAATGCCGGTACGCATCCACTCTCGATGACGGAACGGTTCAAAACCCTCTTTCCATATTTCAGAAAAGGGCTTCTCGTATATGTTTCCCTGATTGAAGTCGGAACGGATGCTAAGGCATCCGGACACCGCTCCATCGTATCGGACGGATGCAACGTTGATGCCTGCCTGACAGAAGAATTGATGATCACGAATGCGGTTTTCGTATTCACCCATAAACCCTTCACAACTGTAACTAAGTTTAATCCTTCCTTCCCTACGAGTCTCGACTATAAAATCCATCAATTGACGCAATTCTTGACCATTAAGATGCAATTCGTCATGATCTAACGCACGTCCGGCTGGGAAGATGGTAAATATCCTCCATTTGCGAACGCCCTTGGCTATGAGCCACTCTTTAAGAGCAGGGAGAGAAGTAAGATTTCTGTGATTGGCACACGTAATGATATCCCAAGTAATCTTACTATCTACGAGGGCTTCGATAGCCGATTCGACAGCGGCAAAACTCTTTGAGCTGCCGCGCATCCAATTATGGTCATCGGCAAAACCATCGAGACTGACGGCAATCGTTTTAAGACCTGCATCAATTAACTCATTGAGGCGAGTACGGGTAAGCATAAGTCCATTGCTTACCATTCCCCAAATGAAGCCTCGGCGAGTAATTTCGCGACCAACTTCAAGAATATCTTTTCGAAGCAATGGTTCTCCGCCGGTTGTTACAACCAACAACCACTTGGGGTTGATGTTTTTCCGCACATCGTCAAGAACCTTAACAAAGTCAGCGAGAGGCATCTCTCCGCGGTCTTTCTCCACTGCTCTGCAATCGCTACCGCAATGAATGCAACTCAAGTTGCATCGCAAAGTACACTCCCAGAACAACTGGGTCAATACTCTACGGTGTTTCCGCTTTTCGTTCTGCTGGCTTCTAACCATCAGTTTAAGGTTGTGCTGTAATTTGTCTAACATAGTTATCGCAAATATGTATCTTTATCCAACTCTTAACCGTATCAACTCCTTTAGCTGATTCTGACGCACTGGATGCGGTTGTATCGGGCTCGATAGGGGACCATAAACCATCGACTCTCCTTGGCCTCCAGTTTTTCAAAAAAGGCACAAATACAGAAGAAAAGCGATGACAGCTCCGATTGCAATACAAATGGCAATCAAGAACTTCTTTCTGCAACTGGGTCGTGGAAGTGGAGGTCCATAGACACAAGCCTCCCTACCTTCATTTGGCCCAGGCTGTGGAAGGGGAGGTCCGTAAACACATGGTTCCCTCTGTTCATAAGGGTCACGTAGTTCTGGCTTTTTTGAACCTTTGTAATTTTTATTTTTTGTATCCATATTGACTATTCCCTAACTTTTGTTTATTTTGAGCTATCTTACTCTGCATCTTTATTGGTCGTATCGTCTTCAGTCGTATCGTCTTCGTTGTCTAAAAGGACAATATCATCCCATTCTATAGGAGGACCATAGGCGCATTCTGCGAAGTCTACATCTTGATCCAAATCGTAATTTAAAGGATCAATTATAACTATCTCATCCGTCCAATCGGGTATGGGTGGACCATAGACATTTTCATCTAGCTCCAAGTTGTTCAAATCATTATTTCTCATCTCTCTCTTGTTTGATGTCATTAAACATTTTTATTGAATGAGGTACCCTTGGTTTACATTATAGGGTTTATGGTTAGCGTAACGTTCCTGCATCTGTTCTTCTGAGGAGAAGCCACTAAGATCATCAGCAACCGAAACAAGGACATCATGCAGTTCGAGATTGGTTAGATACTTCTTGGGGATAGCCGAATAACCAAGGATGGCACCAATCATATTGCCTGCAACTGCACCAGTGGAATCGCTGTCACCGCTGTGATTGACGGAGCAACAGATGCATTTCTCAAAATCGTCGATATAGCGCATAGTGCTGAAGATGGCTATGGCAAGTGTCTCTTCTGCCACCCAACCTTCACCCAAAACGAAGATGGCTTCGGTATCGCTTATGTTAGATACCGCTAAATCCAAAGCCTTCTGAACCAGAGCTTGCTGTTCGCTTAAGTGAGAATCGCCTCCGAACCATAAATCAAGAAGTTTAAACACGCGGTCGATGACAATGAATTTGAATTTGTCGCGGTCGATATTGGTCTGAGAAATACATTCGGCCACAATCAGAGCAAGAGCAATCGACGAGAAGGTGCTAAGAGGGTGTTTATGTGTGATGCCGGCAACACTTCCTGCCAGATATCCGGCATGTTCTAGATTGAGCACTTTGGGATGAGATGCTGAGTAAATACCAATTGGAGCCACACGCATCACGCCTCCACAACCTTTCGAGTTGTTGACCACAGGAGCCGGATCAGGCATTGTAATCGAACGCAGAGCCGACATACAAGTACCTCCCGGAGCTCGACGCGACCATAGGTTCGTGAGGTTGGAGAGCCAGCTTCCACTCATCTTAAATTGAGGACGGGTCTGGGTATAGTACCAGTACTCGTAGGCCTCTGAAACGTATGGAAGAATCTCCTTCCCTAAAATTTTGCCGTCAGGGATGGCACTGAGCAACCCTTCGGCTGTGAAGAGAGACATCTGGGTATCATCGGAAAACTCCGCAACCCCATTATGGAGAACGAAATCAGCAATTCCGTTCTCTCCAAAACGTTTACGAATTGAATCGAGGCTCATAAACTCTACTTCATATCCGAGGGCATCACCGGCAGCACCTCCAATAAGCGAGCCGCGGCATTTATCTTGTAATTGTTCATGTGTCATTTTGTCTACTATATTGTTCTTTCTTTATTGGAAAGCTGGGGCTAAAAGCAATTACTGATAATTACTTCATTGCAGCGGTTATCTCAATGCTGTCGCTTAGGATACGGATATTCTGAAGAGCTACGTGTTCGACGGCATCCTTGGTTTGCGGTATCTTGGAGAGGTCGATACCGATGCAGTGTTTCTCTTCAACTGAGATTCCCTTGAAGAGGTCTGGAACTGCATTCTTCATGAAAGATAGCAATCCGGTGATGATGAGGTCTATGCCGATACCTCCGTTATACATCACTCGCACGCGCTCTGCCTCAACCGACATGATGGTGACGTCAACAGGAATGGTGATTGTGCTGATAAACATATTTTGCTCGTATCCTACGCAAATTACGTTCTCCTGGCCCTGAGAGAAGGTGGTTGTCTGACCGGTTTTGGCCTTAATGAACTCGCTGAGCTCAGCGAATGATATATTGATTTTCATGATGTGATAAGTTTTTATTAATTTATACCAATACGGTTATCAGTATCGCAGAATAGTTGTGGAGATCAGGATTTTCGGCAATCTTCTCAATATCAACTAATGTAGGAGTGAAGATTGAAATAGGTGTTCCTGTGCTTCTATAAATCGTTCAATGCTGTGTCAGTATTCATCTAATGACATCGGGCATATCATGTTTATATCTGGCTCTTATCCAGTCCTCGTCGTAAAAAATAAAATCAGATGATCTGCGAGCGCTACTATATATTTCATCGAAATGCGGGCTCTCCCAAATCTCTTGAAGCGAATGGTTATAATATCGCCAATCACTCAAGATTCTATCGATTGCTTTTTTATCGCTAATCTCATCAAGAAAGAAACCTCTTACAAAATCATCTTTAGCATCTATGCGCTTCAGTTCGGAAACGGGATTTTCGGGCAGTCTTCTTTCATCAAGTAAATACACGACACGAGACCCATCACGACGGACCATACATAACATATCTTTTTGTACCATAATTCGATTATTCTATTAACGATACTTATTAAGTTGTTTAAACTTATTTACGAATCATAAAATGAAAGTGGATTTTATTCTTTTATTAACCTTTGCAAATCTTTTTGGCTGCTTTTTCCCCTCTCTTCGGAACCAACCGTAAGGTTGCTTCCTCTTCGAGTGAAAAAATCAGCTCAAAAATCTTTCGCAAATGTTAATAAAAAATAAGTTTAACTAACTTCTATGTGATGCAGTGCGGAACGACTCCGCACTGCAGATTGATTATTGCGATGTTTAATCTTCGCAGAAGTAGTCCTCAGCGGCGGCAGTGGGTGCACAGCCGTCAGCAACTCTGTCGAACCAACGAGCGCGGGATCGTGACTCTTTGGCAAACATCGCATTAGTGCCGGCAGCGCTTGCCGAGAACGATAGCGTGTTGGTGATGGATATGGTTGCTGCTACCTTCTCTACATCCTGATTAGCACCGATGTAGGTGAATACCCATCCTTTCTCCTTTAACGAATCAACCAGTGCTTTTATTGCGGGACCTTTGTATTCGCGAGAAGCATTTTCCTCACCGTCGGTTATGATGGTAACGAGAACCATATCGTTCTCGGCAACATTCTTGCGGAGAGCGGTGATTGCATTGCCCATCGCATCGTAGAGCGGAGTGCCGCATGCCGGGCGGTATTCGTTGGAAGTCAATTCTTTAACCTTGTTGGCTTCTTCTTTGTCGTAGATGGTCTTCACCTCCGAAGAGTTGAATGACACCAGCGTTACGATATGCTCCTGATTTTCGTGCTTCTGTTGAGCATCGCGGATGGTCTGAATGGTTTCGTTGACGCCGGATACAGCCTGGCGTTCGATAAGACTCATCGAGCCACTCTCATCAAGAATGATAAGGTTGAAAATTCGTTGTTTCATAAATTGTAATGATTCTGTTTAGAAAAAATATTGAAGTTTAAACAACTTCATTGTTAATTGAGGCCATGATTTTCGGGCGAATGATTGCATGTATGCCCCCAGCCATCACTATTCTGGCATCTTCCTTTATATAGGCCTGTAGATGTAAGTGTTCCTATGTATTTTGTGCATTGGCAGCCTCCAGCCCCTCCAGAGCATCCATTTACCTTTACAGAAACCGCTTTGCTTCCACCTTTGAAACTCGGATTGTAGACTTTCTCTGTTTGGGTGTATTGAGGAGATCGACCGTATGCCGTACAACCGGGGCAATTCTGTGGTCCGTAATATCCATAAACCTGACCCGAACCGCCACAGGTAGTGCAGGTATATGTTACCTCTTGTTCGATGAATTCAGGTTCTTCGATTGCAACCTCATCGGTTTCTCGAGAGCTACTACTTGAGCTACTGTCGCAGCTTACCATGCAGAGGGTAAGCATGAGCAAAATAGAAAATTTCTTCATGAGTCAGTTATTTAGTTATTGTTGTTACTGAAATTATTTATACTTCATTAAGAGTAATAAGTATAAACAACTTCAAAGTTTCCATTATAACCTTATAGAGTATTCTGTGCGATAATAAATATCATACGCTTTAAAAAAAATATCGCTGATACAAAAAACATAAGAAAGAGTATTGAAATATGACAAAAAATATTAATTTTGCAGAATAAACCAACCGGCATAATTGTTTACGGAGGACTTATGCATCATTAAGAGGCTGTTTAAAAATGAAAGTTCATATGAGGGAAAAAGAATACACTCCCAAACCCGTTGAGACCACGGACGTAAATCTCCTCGAAGAGTTGACTCCTCTCATCGAGGAGATGGTCAAGAACGTTCACGAAGTATGGGCTCAGAACCGTATTAACGACGGCTGGACCTACGGCCCGGTGCGCGACGATGCCACAAAGAAGCACCCCTGTCTGTTGCCATACGAAGATCTCCCCGACAGCGAAAAGGAATACGATCGCGCCACCTCGCAAGAAACCCTCAAATTTATTTTGAAATCCGGCTTCTCCATCTCCAAACGCTAAACTGCCCTGATATAACGACCAATCACATCATGAAACGAAGAATACTTAGCTCCATATTGATATTAGTGATATTTGCCTTTACCGGACTTGCACAAACTCAGCAAGGCTTGGTGAAGATAAAGGGTCGTTATAGTCCTTCGGGGCAAGTCATACCCGGTCCGCCGTTGGCTGGAGTATCAGTTAAAGTCAAAGGTCGCAATGCCGTTCTTAGCAACAAGAACGGCACGTTCCAGTTCCCCGTTCCTTCAGCAAAATTCTACGTGGAACGTGTGGCGTTAGCTGGCTATCAACTAACTGACCCCGACTTGCTCTCAAGGCAATTCTCCTATTCCAAGAATAATACTTTGGCAGTCGTTATGGAACGTCCCGAAGATCATGCACGAGATGTAGAGGATGCGAAGAATAGCATACGTCGGCAGATGCGCAAGGAAATTCGCAAACGTGAAGATGAAATTGACCGTCTTCGCGAGGAAAACAAGATTACTGAGCAAAAATACCGCGACTTAATGCAAAAATGTCGCGAAGATGAGGAGAAGAGTGAAAATCTCGTGCAAGCTATGGCTAATCGCTTTGCCTCAATTGATTTTGATCAGATTGACGAAGAGAATAAGCAACTTAATATACTTATTCTCGATGGTGAACTTGTAAAGGCTGATTCCATACTTCGTTCCAAAGGTAACTTTGCGGAACGAGTTGCTAACCATGAGCGTGTAAAAAACGCAAACTCAGAAACACGAAAAGCACTAGAAGCAAGCGAGAGATACGTAGCTCACAATACTCAAGCCTTAGCCGAAGAAGCATATTACAGATCCCAAATTCATTCTCTCCGTTTCCAAACAGACTCGGCAATCTATTATCTCGAACAGCGAGCTAACCTTGATACACTGAATGTGTATTGGCAGCTTGAAGTTGCCCATTTATGTAATGATACAATTTCCACTCTCAAAAAAGCAATTGAATGGTATCATAAGGCATTAGCGACTACTTCTCTAAAATATGGCGAAGATCCATTAAAATGTTCGATTTTAAATTCAATAGCGATAACGTATAATATTCTAAATAAACATGAAACTGCTGTGGAGTATAGTCAACAAGCTCTTGATATTGCTATAAAGAGAAATTTTATCGATGAAATACAGTATAGTTACGAACGACTATGTCATTCATATTATAAAATGGGTGAGTTATCACTTGCATTGGACTATGGGAGGAAAGCTTTTAATATAGCCTCCATAGAATATGGTGATAACAGCAAAGAGATAATTTCTATATCTCATCTTATTGGATATATATATATCACAAAGGGGAACTATAATGATGCAATAGAATACTTCAAAAAAATATTAAATATAATTGAAAATAACAATGATGATGAATGGACATTAATTACATCATATAATTGCATCGGGTTATGTTACGTAAATCAAGGATATCTCAACGAGGCGTATGATTACTACACTAAGGCTTACGAACTTACAAAAAAAATGTATGATCAAAATCATCCTAGAATTGCGGAAAGCCTTAATTATTTGGGTGGCGTTTTATACCGTCAAGACAAATATGAACAAGCATTAAAATATTATCAAGATGCACTCCTTATTAATTTGAAATTCTTAGGACCAGAGCATCCAAGTATTGCAACAAACATGAATAATATAGGCAATTGTTATTTTGGATTGCAGGATGTAAATGCTGCTTTAAAAAACTATCAAAATGCGATTAAGATATGGTCGTCAACTCTAGGTGAGAACCATCCTGAATTAATCGAATGCTATGACAATATTAGTACAGCATATCTAGTGTTGGAAAATTATGAAAAAGCATTCTATTACTGCAAGAAGTCAATAGAGATTTATCAAACAAAGATAGGAGAAGACCATCCTGATTTAATAGAGAGTTATTATATTTTAGCTCGATTATATTATAAAACAGACGATTATATTAATGCAATTGATGTGTATCACAAAATTGCAAGAATGTCAGAATGTCAACTACCCTACAAGCGGAATGATTTACAAACTGCTCTATATTGGATATATTTTCTTTATGGCAAACTGCTTGAAAAGGATAAGTCTATTTGGCAACAATATAAAGATTTTGTATCAGAAAATACAATAATTTTAGTACCTTCTTCAGATATCAGCAAGAGAAACGAAAATAACGAGTATATTCTTCTTGAATATGGCATGTGGAATTTCTCGAATAATTGTAATCTTTGTGATATTATCGTTAACGCAGATTATACGCCTAATAGTGTATTGGTGCTTAAAGGAGAAGATATAATTCAATTAGATTATTCAGAGATGAAAGATCTCCAGTTTACAATGAAACCTTGCTCATTGGAAGAAAAAAAGATAATTTATACACATTATACCGATTGGAAATCTAAACAACAATGACACTGAATCAGGAATATAAATACTTTGCGTTTATCAGCTATAATCAGTCTGATGAGAAGTGGGGTAAACGCGTGCGAGACAAACTGGATGGGTACCGGATGCCGACCACCATGTGTAGCGAGCGCGGGTGGGAGCGCAAACCGATGAAGCCAATCTTCTTTGCGCCCTCTGACATTCAGCCCGGACCACTTACCGATGAGCTGAAGGGACGTCTGCGCGCATCTCGCAACCTGATTGTGATATGCTCGCCCAACTCTGCCAAGTCGAAATGGGTGGGCATGGAGATTGAGTATTTCCATAACCTTGGTCGCGGCAACAACATACATTTCTTTATTGTGGATGGTATTCCGCACAGCGGTGACCCAGCAACCGAGTGCTTCAACCCAATTATCGAAGAGATTGGAATGCCCGAAATTCTAGGTGCCAATATCAATGAAAAAGTTCACCGCTTAAAATGGCTTAACCGCGAACGGGCCTACGTTCAGCTCATCACAAAACTCCTTGGCGTGGAATTCGACTCTATCTGGAAGCGTCACCAGCGTATGCTTATCCGCAATATCATTTTGTGGATAATCGGCGTGATTGCTGTGTTGTCGGCCCTCACATATGTGTGGGTTGTGAATCAGCCGGTCAACGTATCAGTGCAGTTGGTCGAAAAATCGGCAACGAATCCCAGTCTCCCCCCACTAAAAGACGCCGTGGTAACACTCAAACTCGATAACGAAATAAAGCAAGATACCCTCTCTTCACTTACCGACAAAGCCATGTTCACCAACATCCCTCAGCGATACCTCAATAAGCCTGTCCACATCAAGGTGAGCTTTCCCGACCTTGCTGACAACTGCAAAGAGTGGAACGTAATCGACACAACACTGCTACTCGGAAAGAATGTCAGGCTCAACCTCTATCGCAATCCTGAATGCTACGGCCGCATTCAGTTTAAAGTATGCGAAGAAAGCCAGGATGGATGGAGAGGTGTACCGGGCGTAATGATAGCAGTTAACGGACAAAAGGCAACCTCCAATCCTCAAGGAATCGTATCGCTCTCAATCCCCCTAAACCAACAGCAAACAAAATACAAAATCTCCTCCTCTCATTCTCTCCTCGAAGATTCAATCGTCATGCCCTGCGGCAAAGATGATTACCTACCATTAAAACCATAATCCATCATCAGAAATACGATTTCTGATGAAAGTCATAGATTAATTATCACCACAAAAAAACAGCTCGCTCCCAAAAAGAAGCGAACTGTTTGGCAAAATATGTAACAAGTTGATAGTTATTCTTTCGAAGTTGTTTAGACCTCGTGGTCTTCTTTTTGAAGATATTGAAGTTGTTTATCTTCTTTCAAGATACATATTTTTTAGCTTTGGAGCGGTTATTGTCGGCTTTCGCGGAGAAGTTCCGCAAATTCGGCAATGCTGAGCGCTGTGATATCGGGTTGTGGATCCGACTCCATCGCCGTTTGCAGTGTTGTTTCGCCTGACAGTACGAGTACGCCAAGCGAGCCTGCGTTGCGGGCTGTAGCAACATCAGTGTAGATGCGGTCGCCACACATAGCAATTTCATCGGGCTTTAATCCACAGCGAAATGCTATGCCGCTTAACATGTCGGGATTCGGTTTGCCAATTACTGCATCGGGCTTGCGGCCGGTGGCATGTTCGATGCAGACACATAGCGATCCGCAGTCAACCAACACTGTGGGCTGGTCGGTAGGGCATACTCGGTCGGGATTTGTGGCAACGTAGGGAATTCCTTGTGATGCCAACCACGACGCATGACAGAGTTTGCCGTAGGTCAGTGTTGTATCGAATGCTACTACAAGGCAGTCGGGTGTTTGCGACGGATCTTCGGGAAGTAGTGTGTATCCTGCATCACGAAATTCTTGTTCCATGCTCGGTGTACCTACAACAAAGAGACGCTTAGCTTCTGGCATTCGCTCACGCAGGTAATCGATGGTGGCAACCGATGAAGTGTACATCTCTTCGCGCGTAGCTGTGATGCCCAACTTTTCAATCTTTTTTAGATAATCATCTACACTTTTTGTCGGATTGTTTGTTAAGAACGAGTATTGTATTCCCATCTCTTCCAAATCTCGAAGGAATTGAAGTGTGAAAGGGAAGAGGCGAGAGCCAAGATATATTGTGCCATCCATGTCTAATGCCACATGACGAATCTTGCGACATTTAGCCATCAATGTTTCCTTGTCGAAGGGAGAATGATATTTGTTGAATTCAGTTGTTTCCATACTATAGACTTCATTCCCCAATTTTTGTTAATGCAGGGGTCGCAGCCGTGAGACGATTTTAGGTCTGCCGTGGAAGGAACATAGCGGGCTATGCGACTGAAACTAAGAGCTAAAAGCGCCCATGGATGCGAGACCGTGGTAACTTTAAATTGCAGAATATTTTGTTTGAATTTTATAAATTTAATTTGTTTAAAGTTTTATTCATCAATTAAGCTGAAAATTATTAACTCCTCCCGGCTCTCGTCGGCTAAAATCCATTCGCGTCTCAGTCACATAGCAAGCTATGCTCCTTCAACTTAAATGGATTTTAGCTCGACGATAGCCGCCCCTGCATTTAACAAAAATTTAGACATCTGTGTCCGCCGGATCAACAGGCTGACCTTGCTCTATATTATTAACCTTTTGAGCCTCTTTGTTGAGCTCAGCGAAGAATTGGTTGCTTCGTGAATATCCATCGCGCGGTGCAAACCACATTGTAAGGAATGTTATTGCACCAAGACATCCCACGCCAATAATTAGATAGAACACAAAGTTCCATCCATAGTGGTCGGCTATTGCACCGATTGAGATAGCAGAGATGAAAGAACCGACATAACCGAAGATGCCCGCCAAGCCGTTGGCTGTGGCTGAAGCCTCTTTGGTGGCATGGTTTGCAGACGCGATTCCAATTAATGCCTGCGGACCGTAGATAAAGAATCCGGCCATTGCGAGCACGATGATTGATACAATAATCGGAAGGGTAGGAATAAATATGAAAATGCTCATGAAGATAACGGCACAAATCATACAAACCAAGCACATGCGATGAGCCTTTCCTTTAAACAGTTTGTCTGTAGCCCAACCAGCTGCAATCGTACCAACAATCGCAAAGAGTTCGAAGACTCCTACCGACCAAGCAGCATCCTCGATTGTCATGTTGCGATCTTCGGTCAAAAATTTCGGTCCCCAGTCCAGAATACCCATGCGCATTACATATACAAAGATATTTGCAATGCAGAGTGTCCAGATCCAACGATTGCTCCATACCATGCGAGTAAGAAACTTCTTACGCCAAGTTGTGTCTGATGTATTCTCCTCCTGGCCGGTTTTTGTGCCGGGAAGTTCAGGTAGACCTACAGAACGAGGGTCGTCGCGCAGACCGACATAAAGCCAGATTGCACCGCATACGGCTACGCCAGCTGGAATCCAGAAGCACCATTTCCATGCATCCCAGTGTGCTGCGTAATCCATAATTTTCTTAAGATCAGCCGCATTGTTAGGATCAAGTTTTGTGTTGGCAATAATGGTTGCTATAACTCCCTGATCGTTACTCATATCCATACCAAAGCTGCCCATAATATAACCGCAAACTACTACAGCCAAAGCCGCACCGATAGAGTGCGATGTATTCCAAATTGACATCTTGGTAGAAAGCTGCGAGGGGTGAATCCAGCAGGGAAGGAGTCGTGCACACGGAGGATATCCTACTCCTTGGAAAAGCTGATTTATGATAATAGTTACAGCCATTACCATAATAAGCATATTAATGAAGTCTGGTCCGGCCTGAGTTCCGGTGATTAACCCACTAAGGTTAACTCCGAATCCGAATGCAATGTTTGATGCCGCACAAAGCAAAAGGCCTAATGCCATTATGAGGCGCGCGCTGAAGCGATCCACAATAAAGCCATTGATGAATCGCGAAAAACCATAAACCAAAGAACCTATACCGATAACAAGACCAAAGCTTGTATTCGATATTCCGTACTGTGCCGTCAATCCCGGCATAGCAATCGAAAAGTTCTTTCGAACAAAGTAGTAGATGGCATAGCCTATCATCGAAACGACGATGGTACGAAGCTGCCACTGATTGTAACGCTTTATAGTTTTAGCGTCCCAATTTCCAAAGATGTTCTCCTTACTCATATGTAGTTACTAAAGTTGTTTAGTCAGATTAAGCCATTAAAGTTATTAAAACATGTTTGCGAATCATAAAATAAAGTAGTTCAGCCGATTCCATTGGCTTTGCGTGTAGCTTCGATATCGAGAGCTTCGGCAAGTATTGTAATCGGATTTTCAACGCGATATCCAGTGCTCATTTCGATTTGCCACTTACATGTTTCACAGTCGGTGGCAATCAAGTCTGGGTTCTCTTCGCGAATCACTTCAAACAAAGGTTCACCAATGGCTTGCGAATATTTATAATTTTCCTTTTTAAAACCATATGTACCGGCAATGCCACAGCATTGCGACGGTAGAGGAATGAACTCAACTCCTGGGATCATCTTCAGTAATCCCGTAGAATAGGCACTCCACCCCAACTTCTGCATATGGCACGGTGTATGGTAAGCAATACGTTTTTTATAATCTTTCTTAAAGACTAACGTTATCTCACCTTCATTTATTTTTCGAGAAAGGAAAACGGTTGCTAATATTGTATCTTTTCGAATATCGGAATTATCCAGACCTAAGAGATGCGGATACTCGTCGCGAATTGTGAAGACACATGTAGATCCAGTAGAAAGTACCGGCATAGAGTTTTCAACGGCTTCCCGAATGGAGTCGATATTTATCTGGGCATCATGTCGGGCGCGATCTATCAATTTATTAGCAATCTTGGCGACGCCACAGCAACGCTGTTTCTTTAGAGGCATGACACCATAGCCTACTGCGTTGAGAATGGCAACAAGGTCCTTACCCAGCGCAGGGTTATTGTAATTCACATAGCATCCATGAAAATATGCTACTCGTTTCTCGAACTTCTCCTGCTCGGGGCGAATACGCTTTAGGTAGTTTGCAAAGCGTTCGTGTGAGTAAGCAGGGAATTCACGGTGTTTATCAACACCAAAAACATTAAGTGCCATCTTTGTTACACCCATCTTCAAGATCGGATTAACTATTGGAGCAAAGGTTCCGGCTATGGTACCCATGACGTCAGTTTCCGATAACATACGATCGCGTAATTTGGGCGGATGATGGTCGTACTTGATTCGTGCACTTTGAATGATATCGCCGATCTTAACGTTTGAAGGGCAAGCCACTTCGCAACGTTTACAATTCAAGCAATACTTTAATGCTGAGTCGTAAAAATCCTTACTCTTAAGGCGATAACGTTCGCCATCTGGACCCGCAAGCTTCGGTCCTGGGTAGTCAGGATTCACTGCCAGCACCGGACAATAAGCAGTGCAAATCGTACACTTGATACATTCCTCAAAGTTATTGGGACTTATATTTTCTTGCTGAACAGTCATAAGTTTTCGTTTTGTTTATTTGATACGGTATTGGCAACATGGAGCGAAGTTATCATTGAAATACCTGCTCCGGATGCCTCTTCTAAAGGATTGCAGTCGGAGAGTGTGGCTCCACAAACGTAGAGATTTTTGATTTGCACGCCCGATAACGAAGGATGAAAGTCACTGTCGGTAGCAATTCCAAAATTCATATATGGCTGAGGCGCGAAAAAATTAGCGGCATACCATTCTGAACGAGACTCGGGAACTGCAATATCAAGACCAAAAATGGGTTCGTAGAATGTAGTGGGAGTTGATTTGATTCCTTCGCTAAGCAACGAACCTGTCGCAAGAATATAATCATCGGCAATTAAGCGATCGTCGCCCAAATTCGCAGTCTCAATCCATTGTACGCGTCCATCTTCAATCTTTCCACCAGTTACTTTGTCGCCTAAGAAGAACGTACCACCGATTCGTTCATAATAACGCTGAAGCATATTCTGCATTCTGACGCCAACCACCGATACGGGTATCGTAGCAATTGCCATAATCTCGTTATGAACCAACTCCCTTAATTTTTGGAACTGAATAGGGGAGTTGACTCCAAAGATGGCCGGTACGATTACCATTTCGCCCGGAATTGCAATAGAATTAATCTGTTTTGCAAACTCACGAATGGCCTGCTCATCAATTTGTTTCGATATTGAAACGGCACGCATGTCAAACTTAGAGTCTCGCAACTGATTAATCTTGCTAATCTCAACAGTCTCTAATCGCGTTTCGATGCCACGTTTCTCTAAATTTTGAGCTATAAATGAAGGATAAAACTCAAGAAAATCTTTAAGATTTACTATCAACGCCTTTGAAAAACCGCAGTCGTTGATATCATTAAACATATGAAAATCACTCAGAGTGAGCCAACTAATTTTAGTTTTACCAAACGGTGTAAGTGTATAATGATTTTTTAGATGCGACCCGGTAATACCAATTTTGGCGCTCTTCAAAATCGTTGCAGCGTTTTCAGCGTAATTCGCAACCTTTGCAGCGCCTATTTTTTGATAAGGATGCGCCGCAGGAAGATTTTGAATTTCAGCAATAGGATCTGTAACTGTTGCACCATTAACGCGACCCAAGAGGCACAAAGAGCCAGAACAGAAGTGCAATGCACTCTGACCTGATGAGATAACAGCCGTTTTTTTGCCGGCTTGCGTAAGCTTTATAGCAGCGGTCAGACCTGCCAGACCACCGCCTATTATGATATTGTCAAATTTCATTGTCTAATCCGCAAACTCCTTTATAAATCCATGATGTAAAATACGATTCGGCAAGGCTGCGTCCCCAAGCCACAGGCTCAACGCCTTTCCAACGCTCTTGAAGGAATCGCTCAAGGTCGGTCATGGCGCGTTCGCAACCAAACTTACTTGCCATAATAGCAGCAGCCCGCGAAGCACAAATTCCAGCTTGACATGTTCCCATGCCAAGACGTGTGCGTCGTCGAAGATTTACCAAATTATTTACCTGCAACGAATTGATTGCATATTTAATCTCGCCAACAGTGACTTGTTCGCATTCACATACGAGTGCATCGTCGGCGGCTGTGTTAAACTTTATATTCTCAGAGAGCGAGCCATGTCGTTCGCGTGCGGCAATTTGTGGAATACTCAATGAGATAATATGCTTTTTGTCGCTCTCATGTCCATCTACTCCTGGTTCAGAACCGGGCAACGGGTCGATATGAGTGGTACACTTAGCGTCGACACCTAATTTGCGACATACCATGTCGGTTGCGATCTCAGCCATTAAACGATATGTCATAAGTTTGCCGCCTGAAATTGTGATAAAGCCATCAGCCCCGTCACGTTCTTTATGGTCGAGGCATACTATGCCTCGACTAATCTTTCTTCCTGTGGGATCGGAATCATCAGCAATCAGAGGACGAACACCTGCATAGGCACGCAAAATACGTGTAGTAGCAAGCGACGGAACAAGCTCACAACCTTCGCGAAGCAAAATATTAACCTCCTCAGGTGTGACATCCATATTGTCGCACTGCTCGTAGGGGATACGACTGGAGGTTGTGCCAATCAGAGAGATGGTATCACCTGGAACAAGAATATCGCCATCGCCCGGTTTGCGGCAACGGTTCACAACCATATTGTTCACGCGGTGTCCAAAAATCAGCAATGCACCCTTGGCAGGAAACATATTAATTGTAATACCAGCTTTCTGTGCAATACCATGACTCCATATGCCACCGGCATTAACTGTAATCCTACCTCGAATACTATAGCATTCTCCGCTTAAATTTCCCCGCACCTTCACGCCCACTACCGCGCCATTTTCCATAATGAGATCTGTGACCTCGTGATAGGTCAGCACATCGGCACCATGAATTTGCGCATCAAGCACATTGGCCGTAGTTAAACGGAATGGATCTACGGCACCATCGGGAACAGTAACGGCACCTATAATATCAGGATTGATCGAAGGCTCCATTCTTATGGCGTCACGTGGGTCAATCTCTTTTGCTTCTATTCCAGCTCGAAGACATGACTCAACGAAAAGTTTCTGGTAATCCAAATCATCCTCTGGAAGGGTGATAAAGAAACCACCAGTTTCTTCAACACAATGAGAAGCTATCTTGCGCAGTATCATATTTTCGCGAATGCATTCCTCGGCCGACTCATGATCAGTTACAGCGTATCGCGCACCGCTATGCAATAGGCCATGATTACGTCCAGTTGCCCCGGCAGTGTAGTCAAAACGCTCAAGCAAAAGAACTTTCAGACCACGTTTTGCACAATCGCGCGCCGTGCCGGCTCCAGTTGCACCGCCGCCTATCACAATAACGTCGTAGTTTGTTGTTTCAACTTTCGATCTCATATAGTGGAATATGTGGTTCGTTACTAAAAAACAATATGATTGTTAATAAGATTAAACAACTACTATATAAACAAAAATTTTGCACTTTCGTTTATATCTAATTTTAATTTCATTGCAAAAGTAGTTAACTTTCGCGAAAGTAGCAAATAAATGTGAATAAATTTCGATTAACAAAATAAAAATTACTTCAATCTCACCATGAAACTAAAGAAATTTATGAATGTTTTTAAATAAAAAACTCGCATTTGTACTCAAATTAAGATTTATTAACATTATGAATAATGAAATAAGTTTGAATTATGCTTAACTTTGAAGCTGAAGAGGTGTTTCATAATAAAGAAGTTGTTTAGACTTCTTTTCGAAACTTAACGAGAAGTTGGATTTTATTCTTTAATGCACCTTTGCTGGTCATAAGAAGCATAAGTATAAACAACTTCAAGGACGGCACGAAACGTTGTTATTAGCCTCTGGAACAAACCTATAACTATAGAGCATATCTAACTATGACAAAAGAGGAGAGACATAACCTAATTATCCAAACGTTGATAAGTCGCGAATCAGCATCAGTTGCTGAACTTTCTGCTCAATTACAAGTATCGGCGGTTACGATTCGAAAGGATTTAAGTGAATTGGAGAGCTTAAAGAAATTATATCGTAGCCATGGTAATGCAATTCTTATTGATCCGTATATCAATAATAGGTCGATAAGTGAGAAGGCGAAACTTGCGAGCCAGGAAAAAATAGCAATTGGGCGATATGCCGCGCAGTTAATAACTCGTGACGATTCCATTATCATAGCATCCGGTACGACCGTCCTCTCTTTTGCCAATCAGATAGAGCCTCAAAATCGTCTGACTGTGATTTCCGCTTCACTTAAGGTTTCTGAATCACTTGGCGCTGATGAGAGAATCGACGTTGTGCAACTTGGGGGCACAGTACGAACAAGTAGCCTCTCGGTTGTTGGACGCACAGCCGAGGATCTATTAGAGAATATGGCATGCAGCAAACTCTTTCTCGGTGTCGATGGTTTCGACCCCAGTTTCGGTATAACAACAACCGATATCCGAGAAGCGGATTTGAATAAAACTATGATGCGTGCAGCGCAAAAGACGGTTGTTTTAGCCGATTCATCGAAATTTGGTCGTCGAGGATTTGTCAAGATTGCTGATTTCGATATGGTAGATATTCTCATCACCGACTCAAAATTACCCGACAAGGCTGCGGCACATCTTGAGTCGTTGGGAATTGATCTAAAAATAGTTAACGTATAAATTTAATATTATGAACAAGTTAAAATCAGTTGTATTATTAGCAGTTGCCGCTGGATGTGCGGTGACAGCTTGGGCCGCAACTCCTCAAAAGAAGGAGTGTTGTGGGGAGAAATGCACAACGCCTAAAGTAATCGCGCATCGAGGTTACTGGGATACTAAAGGCTCTGCCCAGAATTCTATTCGCTCGTTGGTAAAGGCCGATTCTATCGGTTGCTATGCTTCGGAGTTCGATGTATGGATGACAGCCGATGGAGTAATGGTCGTTAATCACGATCCGACAATCAATGGAGTGGAGATTCAGAAATCACCGGCCGAGGTGGTGCTAAAGCAGAAGTTGTCGAACGGCGAATATATTCCGACGCTCGAAAAATACCTTGAAACGGCAAAGGGTTTGAAGACTCGCCTCGTGCTTGAATTAAAGTCGCACGATAGCCGCGAACAGGAAAAAGCTGCGGCACAAAAAGCTGTTGACATGGTAAAAAAGTATGGTCTTGACAACCGTACGGACTACATTGCATTCTCGCCGTATGCATTCAAGGACTTTATCAAGATTGCCCCGAAGACTGCTTCAGTATATTACTTAAACGGTGATTTTGTACCCGCTCAGATTAAGCACATGAAGGGACGGGGCATCGACTATGCGATTAAAGTGATGCGCAAACATCCGGAATGGATTAAGGAATGCCATGACAAGGGAATGGAAGTAAACGTTTGGACAGTAACAGAGGCCGACGACATCCAGTGGTGTATCGACAATGGTGTGGATTATATTACCACCAATGATCCGGAACTCACCCAAAAGATGGTAAAGAAATAAGCCCCAAATACCCAAATAAGGGAGATCTAAAATAATACGACAGAAGCTTGTGTAAATACCGCAAGTTTCTGTCGTTCTTTTATTGGTCATGGCAACTCAGGTATCATCCTAATGTATCATCCAAGAATTTTAAGTCCAACAATCGATAATATTAGAGTGGTTATGAAGAAGATTCTCCAAAATGAAGCAGGTTCATTAAAGAATAAAATCCCGATTAACACCGCCCCAACAGCACCGATGCCTGTCCAGACAGGATATACTGTGCCCAGCGGAAGCTTTTCGGCAGCTTTCGCCATCAGTAGCATACTTAAGGTGAGGGCGACAATAAAACCGACCCACCAACCAACGAGCTCATGCCCAGTGGCACTTTTTGTTTTGCCAAGACAGAAGGTAAAAGAAACTTCCATCAAACCGGCACAAATTAAAATAATCCAATACATCATCGCAAAATTAATAAAGAATCGCATATTATGCAAAGGCACTGAATGAAATATTTTGTCAATGACTACATGAAGAAAACGAACATACCACTGTAATAATGAGTTATATAAGAAACGATGCACATATATGTATATGTAGTTGCTTTATTTATTGTCTCTTATTTGATTCATTATGAAGAAGATTATTCATGTTGTATATTTTTTGTTCTGCGCAATATCTCTCACAATGATGTCGGAAGCATGCGCAACCGGCGAGCAGCCAGATACGCCGGTCACTAATCCGCCAGTCAACGAGCCGACGGCTTCCGACTCTGTTCCTTCTCGCGATTCGATTAATTGGAAACTTGCCTGGAGTGAAGAATTTAATACGCCTACAATAGCGTCATCGGTATGGAGTAAAATTCCTAAAGGAGAAGCTGCATGGAGAAAATATATGAGCGATGATGACCGACTATTCAACATCAGCGATGGAGTATTAACTCTAAAAGCGATGTGTAATGATGTATTAGGAGGCACACCATATATTACAGGTGGACTCTGGACTCGCGGACTTAAATCGTTCGAAATGGGCTATATTGAAATTCGGGCCAAATTACATGGCGGCAAAGGAGCATGGCCGGCAATTTGGATGCTTCCTTGGGATAATAATATAACGTGGCCATTAGGTGGCGAAATTGATATTATGGAGCGACTTAACAACGATTCATATATTCATCAAACTGTCCACACAAACTATACATATAATTTGAAGCGGACACAGAATCCCCCAAACACAAAGACCGTAGCTATAAATCCGGATGAGTATAATATATATGGAGTAAAGATAGAGAAAGACAGATTGGTATTTTACGTTAACAATCACCCCTCATTCATCTACCCCCGAATCACCAACGGCGCGCTGGGACAGTATCCATTCATTCGTCCTTACTATTTAATAATCGATATGCAACTTGGCGGGTGGGCTGGTGCAATTAACGCCGCCAATTTGCCAATGACAATGCAGATTGACTGGATTCGGTACTATATTCAGAATTAAATTTCTGATTATTTAATAATTTTTTTTGCAATAGTGAGAAGAATAATATAAATTTGCGTAAAATAATTGGAAAAAGTATGATACAGTCGATGACAGGCTTCGGCCGCGCTAATGTTTCCTCTCTCACAAAAAAAATAACGGTAGAAATTAAATCGCTTAACAGCAAACAATTCGACATCTCGCTTCGAGTTCCTCAGTCGCTGAAGGAATATGAAATTGAGATTCGAAACATGATTGCTTCAAAATTGGAACGAGGAAAAGTAGAGTTGAATATCTCGGTTGAGAATATTCAGCAGGCGGCAACTTCGACTATCAATACGCCGTTGCTGGCAATCTATAAGCAACAATTGCAGGAGATGCAGAAAGCGCTTGATTTGCCTGAGCCCGCAGATTGGTATTCGCTATTGATGCGTATGCCTGAAGCTATGAAGTCGGAATCTGTCGGCGCTGACGAAACAGATCATGAAGCATTGTTGGAGGCGGCATCTTTAGCCGTTACACATCTTCGAGAATTCCGAATTCAGGAAGGTCGCAAATTATATAACTTTTTCTTAGCGAAGATAGAGAGTATCCGCAATCTTCTTGCTGATATCGAACCCTACGCAGCCGAGCGCGTGCCGCGAATCAAGGCCCGCATCGAAGAACAGTTGATGAAGTTGCAGGGCATTGAATACGACAAAGGTCGCCTAGAGCAAGAGATGATATTTTATATCGAAAAACTCGATGTAAATGAAGAGAAGTTGAGATTGAAATCACATCTGCATTATTTTGTCGAGACAATGGGCGGGGAAGATGAGTTTGCGAACGATGGACAGGGCAAAAAGCTCGGATTCATAGCGCAGGAGATGGGCCGCGAAATCAACACGCTGGGTTCAAAATCAAACGATGCAGAGATGCAGAAGATAGTGGTTCGTATGAAAGATGAACTTGAACAGATTAAAGAGCAGGTATTAAACGTATTGTAAGAATGAAAGGAAAAATCATCATAATATCGGCACCTTCAGGAACAGGTAAGTCGACAATAATAGCGCAATTGATGAATAAGCCGGAACTAAAACTTGGCTTTTCGATTTCAGCAACAAGCCGTAAGCCCCGCGGAGGGGAGAAGCACGGCTGTGAATACTGGTTCTTGACTCCCGAAGAATTTAAAACCCGTGTTGATGTGGGGGAATTCATTGAATGGGAAGAGGTGTATCAAGGTACTTGTTACGGTACTCTGGCTTCTGAAGTTGAACGTGTCACAGGTCAAGGTAACAACTTGATTATGGATATCGACGTCAAGGGCGCATTGAATGTCAAGGAGCGTTATGGAAACGAGGCATTGGCAATCTTTATAGCTCCGCCGTCGGTACAGGAGCTTGAGCGTCGCTTACGCGGACGCGCCACAGATGATGATGCCGCAATTGCAAGACGTTTAGGCAAAGCTGAATATGAAATGAGTTTTGCACCGCAATTCGACGTCGTCGTAGTTAATGATCAAATTGATCAAGCTGTCGCAGATGTCGAGAGTGCAATTCGAGCGTTTATTGGTTGCGGAGCATGAGGGTAGGTGTATTTTGCGGCAGTTTTGATCCCATTCATATAGGGCATGCAATGGTGGCAAACTATTTGGGACAATGGTGCGGGCTCGACGAAGTTCTGCTCATGGTTTCGCCATTAAATCCCTTTAAAGTAGATGCGCCCCCAGAGGCAGATGAACATCGTTTACGTATGGCAGAGATTGTTGCAAGCCGATGCACATCTGTGAAGGTTTCAGATTTTGAATTTCAATTTCCATTGCCAACTTACACGTATCGCACACTTACAGAATTAAAGAAGTTGCGTCCTGACGATGACTTCGTCTTGATAATTGGGTCGGACAATTGGGCCGGCTTATATCGTTGGCGCGAAGCGGCAAAAATTAAGCAGGAGTTTGAAATAATGATTTATCCTCGTCCTGGTTATCCTCTCACGGAAGAGGAGGCACCAGGAGCCACTTTGCTAAGCGCTGCGCCACAAGCTCTCATATCCTCAACAATGATTAGAGAAGCGTTAAAAGAGGATAAAAATCTAAACTATTTACTTCCTATTGAAGTTTTCGAGTATATAAAACAAAACAATCTATACAGATGACACAGACAGAGATAAGCGAACGACTCGCAGCATTGGCCGCAACAGCTGCGCATTATTGCGCGTATGTTGAGCATGCTACAGAGTATGAGCGCGATGAATTTGTGACAAAAGTTTTGGAATATCTTCCCAAGATTTATCTTGAATTTTCGACATTAGATGAAAATGAAATGATAGGAGAGGCGGAATTCGAATATTTTCCAGAATATGTTGACGAAGATTACTATGAAATGGTGCGTCGCAATGTAGCGTCATTAATGGGGGAGGAGGACATATATCTGGACACGTTCGAAGAGGATATGAAATATAGTGAGCATCCTATTGCAGCCTCTGTATCAGAATCATTAGCCGACATCTTTCAACCTCTCTTCAACTTCGTTTCGGTTATTATGGAGTTGGGAGCTGAGCGTTCGGTCGATGCTTTTAAGGTATGCAAAGAGAATTTCGTAGAGTACTGGTCGCAAACATTATGCAATGTGATGCGCCCGCTCAACAACTTAAAATATAAAAACTAACACCATGATTAATAGATTATTTAACTGGCTCGACGAGAGTACCTGTAATTTTTATGCAGTGGCGACAGCAGAACGTGAATTGCGTGAGAACGGATTCACAGAACTCAATCCCGGCAACGCGTGGAAACTGGAAAGCAATGGTCGATACTACATGAAGAAAAACGACAGTGCAATCTTCGCTTTTATTCTGGGAGCGAAAGATCCCGCTGAAGGTGGATTCCGTATCATATCTGCTCACAGCGATAGTCCCTGCTTTAAACTTAAGCCAAATCCTGAAATATATGGCGATGGCGGTGTGGTATCGCTCAATGTTGAAAAGTATGGTGGTGGCATAATGTATACATGGTTTGATCGCCCGTTATCGATATCAGGCCGTGTGATGGTTGCTGGCGAGGATGCACTGCACCCCAAGACACTGCTTGTCGACTTAAAACGTCCGGTAGCAACGATTCCTCATCTTGCCATTCATTTCAATCGTGAAGTGAACGACGGCAATAAACTCTCTGTGCAGAAAGATATGAAACCTGTATTGGGTTATTATAGTCAAGAAGAGATTGCTGAGTTCAAAAAGAATGGAGGAGTCGTAAAAAGCTTAATAGCCAACGAACTGGATATAAACATTAACGATATCATTGACACCGAGCTCGTATTATATCCGGCCGAAAAAGCATCGTTAGTAGGAGCGAAAGGCGAGTACTTTCAATCGGCACGTATCGACGACCTATCGATGGCATTTGCCGGACTGGAGGCTATGTTGGCAACAGCTTTAATTTCAACTCCGGAAACAAGAGTGCTGGCTGTGTTCGATAATGAAGAGACGGGATCAACCACAAAGCAAGGAGCGGCATCACCTGTGTTGCGTGACATCTTTGAGCGTATCTGCTACAGCTATAATGGTGAAGTGGATCGTGAACGTATCTACCGCGCATTGGCGAATTCATTTATGATTTCGGCCGATGATGCGCATGCTTGGCATCCTAACTACAATGAGAAATACGACCCGACAAATCACCCTGTAATTGGCGGTGGTCCGGTGGTAAAGATCAATGCCAACTGCAAATATATGACTGACGCCCAAGGTGCTGCCGTGTTCCGTACACTGTGTAAAGAGGCAGGAGTTAAATGTCAATATTTCGTAAATCACGGAGATGTAGCTGGTGGATCAACTCTTGGAAATATCTCTTCTGCCCAGATAGATATTAAGGGCGTGGACATGGGAAATGCAATATGGGCTATGCACTCGGCTCGCGAAATGGCCGGTGTTAGTGATCATCTTGATGCAGTTGCTGTGTTTACTCATTTTTTCTCTTAAAATTCATTCAATAATTATTCTTAATAAATTGAAGTTGTTCATATAAATTAAATGACATTACGAATGAGTTGGTTATGAATAATAAAACTCGTACTTTTTTTGACTGCTTTAGGTTTGTTGGTCAGTAGTATAGATAGGTGTACACTTGGCTTCCGTGCCTCAATCAGTTCAAAAATAGTTCGTTTTATATATCTATAAATTTATATTAACAACTTATAAAAGAGAAATTGAGAGTCTACAAATTTAAAAATATTTGCTAAACAGCTATATTTTTTATAATTTTGCAACTTGAATAGGAGTCTGCAGCCTAAAAACCTAAAAAAATAACAAGGGAACAAGGGAACGGAATCCGATTACAAACGATTATAGAAACATAACTATATTTTTGAAATGAAAATCGATTACGCTAAAATCAACGATGTGAATGGTGAGATCACCGTTACACTCGAAGAGCAAGACTACGCCGAAAAGGTAAAGAGCGAACTTAAGAAAGTAGCTAAAACACATCACGAGCCTGGATTCCGTCCCGGTCACGTGCCCGCAGGTTTGATTCAGAAGAAATATGGCAATGCCGTAAAATATGAGGTGGTAAACAGAGAGGTTGGTAATGCACTCTTTGATTACATCAAGAATGAGAATCTTCACGTATTGGGCAACCCCGTTCCGATGCAGGACGAGGAGTTCGATATCAACGCAAAGGATTTCACATTGAAATTCAAGGTTGGTATTGCTCCGGAGATCGACACTCACGTTAATGGTGAGTTGACAATTCCTTACTACACAATTCAGGTAACTGACGAAATGATTGACCGTCAGGATGAGATGTTCTCAAAGCGTTTCGGCAAGCAGGAGCCGGGCGAAGAGATTGATGCAACAGCTGTAGTTAAGGGAGAGATTGTTGAGCTCAATGAGGATGGCACCGTAAAAGAGGGTGGCGTTGTAGTTGAAAACGGTATTGTATCTCCGAACCACTTCAGCAGCGAAGAGCAGAAGGCTCTTTTCGTAGGCAAAAAGGTAGGTGACGTTATCAAGTTCAATCCGGCTGCTACATGCGATTCAAACGTAACAGAGATGTCATCTATGTTGAACATCGACAAGAGCGATGTTGAAAACCACAAGGGTGACTTCAACTTCGAGGTTAAGGAGATTATCGTATTGAAGCCGGCAGAACATAACGAAGAGTTCTTCAACGGTCTCTTCGGCGAAGGCAAGGTTCAGAACGAGGAGCAGTATCGCGAAGCATTGAAGGAGATGATTGCTGCTTCTTTGGATCAGGATTCACGTTTCCGTTTCTCGATTGATGCTAAGAAAGCAATCATGGATGCAGTAGGTAGCTTGGAGCTTCCTGATGAGGTATTGAAGGATTTCTTGATGCGTCAGAACGAGAACTTGACACCCGAGAACATCGATGCTGAGTACGAAAAGATGCTTCCTGAATTGAACTGGGAGTTGATTAAAGAGGCAATCGCCGATCAGCTTGCAATTAAGGTAGAGGAGCAGGATTTGGTTGAGATCGCTCGCATGGTAACACAGCAGCAGATGGCTCAGTATGGTATCCAGAACATGCCGGCTGAGTTGGTAGAGAAGTATGCTCAGGAGTTGCTTAAGGAGGAGAAAGCAAAAGTACAGTTGCACAATCAGGCAATGGACAACAAATTGTTCAATGCTATCCGCGCAACAGTTAATGCTGAAAACAAAGAGGTTACAGTAGAAGAGTTCAATGATCTCTTTAAAGCTGAGCTCGAGGCAGCAAACGCCTAATCTGAACTTAACTAAAGAATAGATTGCCAAATTGGCACAATATTTGTTATATATCTGTGCGGAGATTCCGCACAGATATAATTTTTTTAGATATATATTGATATGAAGAATGATTTTAGAAATTTTGCCGTGAATCATTTGGGCATGAGCTCCAATACGCTTGATTCATACTCGAAGGCCGTACAGGCTGGAAGCAACATTGTGATGCCCACCTCCGATTATATGAATCCCTACATTCTTGAAGAGCGTCAGCTGAACGTGACTCAGATGGATGTTTTCTCACGCCTTATGATGGATAGAATCATCTTTTTGGGAACCCAAGTAACAGACCAGAGTGCTAATATTATTCAGGCACAGTTGCTTTATCTCGACTCTGTGGATCCGGATAAAGACATCTCTTTGTATATTAACTCACCTGGAGGTTCGGTATATGCTGGCTTGGGTATCTATGATACAATGCAGTATATTAGCAGCGATGTTTCGACTATCTGCACTGGTATGGCAGCATCTATGGGCGCTGTCTTGTTGGTTGCCGGTGAAAAGGGCAAACGTTTCGCTTTGCCTCACTCTCGCGTCATGATTCATCAGCCCATGGGTGGTATTCAGGGTCAGGCTTCTGATATCGAAATCACTGCACGAGAGATTTTAAAACTTAAAGAAGAACTCTACAACATCATATCGTCGCATTCAGGTCAGCCCTTCGAAAAGGTTGAAGCAGATTCAGATCGCGATTACTGGATGATTGCCCCCGAAGCTAAGGAGTATGGTATGATTGACCGCGTTTTGGTAAATCCGAGAAAGGAGGATAAATAACTGTGGCTAAGAAGGAAGTTTTAAATTGTTCGATGTGTGGCATTACTGACACTGCGCAAAATCCAGTATATGAAATTTTTTCTGGATTAAATCTTTGTCAGGACTGTATCGAATATATAAATACAGCACGCGACACTCAGAAGAAGACTACTGCAACAACCAAGGCTCCCGCAAAGAAAAGTGCGGGCGTACCAAAGCCCAAACAGATTCATGAGTTTTTGGATCAATACATCATTGGTCAGGATGAAGCAAAGAAGTATCTTTCTGTAGCTGTTTATAACCATTATAAGCGTATTAACAGCCAGGAAGAGGACGATGTTGATATCGAAAAGTCGAACATCGTACTTGTCGGCCCGACTGGTACCGGAAAGACTCTTTTGGCCAAGACAATCGCGAAGCTTTTGGATGTGCCGTTCACCATTGTAGATGCAACAGTGTTGACTGAAGCGGGTTATGTTGGTGAGGACATTGAGTCTTTATTGACACGACTATTGCAAACATGCGATTATGATGTGGAGAAGGCGGAACGTGGCATTGTATTCATTGACGAGATCGATAAGATTGCTAGAAAGAGCGACAACCCGTCGATTACGCGCGACGTTAGCGGCGAGGGTGTTCAACAGGGGTTGCTCAAGTTGCTTGAAGGAAGCACTGTTCTCGTGCCGCCAAATGGTGGACGTAAGCATCCGGAGCAAAAGCTCATTCCCGTTAATACGAAAAATATTCTTTTCATCTGTGGCGGTGCGTTTGATGGTATAGAACGTAAGATTGCTTCGCGCATGAATACGCATACCGTTGGATATGGCAGTGACGGAAAAGAGAAGAAGAAGCTTCGTGAAAACTTGATGCAATACGTAATGCCTCAAGACTTGAAGTCATTTGGATTGATTCCTGAAATCATAGGACGTTTGCCGGTTTTGACCAATTTGAATCCATTGGATAAAGAGGCTCTATTGCGAATTCTAACTGAGCCTAAAAATGCCATTATTCGTCAATACAAGCGACTATTCAAGATGGATGGCGTTGATTTGGAATTTACACCCGATGCCTTAAATACGATTGCTGACAAAGCAATTGAGTACAAGCTCGGGGCCCGTGGATTGCGTTCAATCGTTGAAACAGTTATGGTAGACGCTATGTATGAATCTCCCTCAAGTCGTAAAAAAAGTTTTGTAGTAGATTCTGACTACGTGCTTAAACAGCTTGAGAAAGGTCGTTTCGAATAAGCTACTAATGAAGTTGTTTAAACTTCAATTATAAACAACAAACAGTAAAAAAGCATCGTTTCTTTATGCAGAGAAACGATGCTTTTTAGCAAATAAAGTTATTTGAACAACTTCATATTTTTATTTTTAGGAGTTGTTTATCGATATTTTACAAACTGTCGGATAACGTATGCACAGTCCATTTTCCCTTTTTGTTAAAGATTAGAAATGGTTCTACAACTCCATTACTGAGTCTACGAAGACCACATGACATCAATCTTTTTTCTATGTCATCTGATTTTGGAATAGCAAAAAATTCTTGAAGACCGTTGTCTTTGCGTATTTTGGTATAGATAAAAGTTTCCTTATCTGGACGTTCTAACTGATCATTTTCAGTTGAGATGATACAGTAAATATTATCTATATCGGCCTTTATATCACGTATCTTCCACTTTAACTGCCCTCTGGCACGCAACTCTGGTTGGGAAGTATAAAACATTGAAGAATCGGGTGCCGCTAATTGGGATTCATCGTATAGACGTATTCTATATTGTTTTGCACAATCGTCGCATCCTAAATCCGCAACAGGAGAAAGATATATCATGCCATCGTACTGACCAGCATAAACAGCTTCATCTTCATACGAATCAAATACGGTAGAAGATAATCGATAGCCCGTTTTAGTGAGTTTGGCGAATGTGGGGAGCTTTCCGAATCTTGTCTTTAATAAACCATCAGAGTTTCCAAATGCCGCAAGTGTCGGCTGATAATCATTATAGAACTGATCTTTAAATGGATCCATCTCAGCAATTCCCACAAACTCATCTTTGTTAGTCAGGTAGGGATATGTGAGACGTTCAACATTCAGAATCACATTATCACCTGCGGGCTTCATATAGAAATGCTCGTAAAAGAAAGGCTCTTCAAAATCAGGATTAATTGCTATCAGTTTTTTATAACTGCTATCATTCACAGAACGTTCAATATAGCACGGTTTATTTAGATAGTTGAAGTTATTTTCTCCCGACATCCAAACATCAGGTAAAGAATACGCCACACCTAAAATACTATCATTCTTAAAGAAAGGTTGTAGTGGCATATTTTTTAAGTCTCCTCTTTTTCGGAGTTTATCATAAATATTCTTGGGCAATTTAGAAAATGTAGCTCCTTCTAAGGAGTCAACATCTATGATACGTTGTAGCTTAGCTATGCTCCCGTTAATTTTATACAGATGAGACTTTAAACTCAATTTATCATTAAACACGAGATGATTGCCCTGAAAGGCAGGTTGATATAAAATTTCTGATGGTGCAGACTCAATTGGGAATTCCAATGAATACACTGAATTGAAACTTATCGGCTCCGCTGAAAAGTCTTGATTCGATCCAAGTTTATCATTATCCGAAAAAGATCGATAATTCTTTTTCTCTTTAGGGTGATTATACACATTCATCTCTTTGATAAATTCAGCTGAACCATCTACTATATTTGTGCCAACAATTACATTACCGGCAGAACATACAACCTTAAGAAGATATCCTACATGCAGATACCCGGCGCTAAAAGATAAAAATTTGTTGAATGATTCGGCCGTATCATAAATGATGTTATCGTAGGTGATTCCATTATTCCTAATATAATTTTTCGCAATAATGGAATCGGGATAAACTGCAATAAGCGTAACAGGATATCTACTGTTTTTTTTTATGGTATTGTACAACGGGGTAATGAATGTATCACAACGCGGACAATTTGAAGGGCGAAAAATAACAGCATATATTGTGTCGTTCGGAGTTGTTAAGTGACGAAAGAAATATGAAGCGTCAGATTCCGAATTTGGAATCTGACGTACCATAAGTCCTTCGTCAGCTACTTTATCCACTCTGTTCTGTGCCACAACGGTGCTTCCGGGGGCAGTGATTGCCACAAGTATTAAAAATAAATAAGTAAATTGACGTATCATAGTTTTCGGCATAGATTAGGGTTCAATTTCAATTACTGCGTTGCTTGGCAATGCTTCTATTTCTATCTGAAGTTGAAGATACGGAGAAGTGGCAACGAAATAACTAAAATGGTCTTTTAAGATTTTGTTGTAATCATATACACGTTTTATTAACACAGGGCCATGCGTCGTTTCTATAATTTGTGACTCAATGATGCCACAGACCTTTGTTGTTGCACCCTTACAGGGATTATGAGGATTGTTCGAAGCCTCCGTACCATAAAATATACTGCGGGTGACGGCTCTTTCCGGTATCCGTTCAGGGATATTATGGTCTTCTGCAAATCCAGTAGATGCAGTGATTATTGAAAGAAGACCTAATAGAATTATTGTTTGTTTCATAAAATTTATCATTAGAGACTATATCTGCATTTATATAACACATCTTTCTTAAAAAAGGTTTAATTATATCAATAATTTTAAATAATGTCTTACAGATATGAGCAATTGAAAGAATAGCAATGCGATAATTAGAAAAGATTTTGCCTTTAACAAAAATTAAATGTTTGAATGTAAAAGCGTAAAAAATGGGGATTTTATTTGATTATTCGGAAAAATATTTTTAATTTTGTATTGAAGGGAGATGATTCACTTCGTTAAATAAGACAACTTCGTTAAACTAATCATAAGATGGGATTATCGGCACAGATTCAGCAAGAGTTGAAACATCATTTTGGTTTCGACAAATTTAAAAATGACCAGCAGGCAATCATTGAATGCTTGCTGGAGGGGAACGATGTATTTGTGCTTATGCCCACTGGCGGAGGAAAGTCGCTTTGTTACCAACTGCCAGCTTTAATGTCGGAAGGAACGGCGGTAGTAATTTCGCCTTTGATTGCATTGATGAAGAATCAGGTTGATGCACTACGTCACTATGGAGAAGATGATGGAGTTGCCCATTTTCTTAATTCCTCTCTGACTAAAGCGGCTGCGACAGTTGTAAAGAACGATGTTCGTTCAGGCAAAACTAAGTTACTATATGTTGCCCCAGAGTCATTGACGAAGGAGTCGAATATAGAGTTTTTAAAAACGATAAATATTTCGTTTTTTGCAATCGATGAAGCACACTGTATATCTGAGTGGGGACATGATTTTCGCCCGGAATATAGAAAAATTCGCCCGTTAATCTCTTCAATCGGTAATTTTCCGGTGATTGCGTTGACGGCAACAGCAACCCCCAAAGTGCAACACGATATACAAAAAAACTTAGGTATCTTAAATGCGAAAGTTTTTAAATCGAGCTTTAACCGCAAGAATCTCTATTATGAAGTGCGACCTAAAACTAAAGATGTGGATCGTGAAATAATTCGATACATCCGCAATCATCCTGGCGAGTCGGGAATTATCTATTGCTTGAGTCGCAAAAAGGTAGAGGAATTGTCAGAAGTGCTGCGTCTTAATGGAATCTCTTCGCTCCCTTATCATGCGGGAATGGATCCTCAGATGCGGTCTGAGAATCAAGACGCTTTTATTCAGGAGAAAGTTGATGTGATTGTAGCTACAATCGCTTTCGGAATGGGTATAGATAAGCCGGATGTGCGTTTTGTTATACACAACGATATGCCTAAAAGCCTTGAGGGCTATTATCAGGAAACAGGACGTGCCGGCCGAGACGGAGGGGATGGAAGATGCATTACATTCTATTCACAGAAAGATATACAGAAACTCGACAAACTGATGCAGAGTAAATCTCCGGCCGAGCAGGAGATTGGTAGACAGTTACTTCAAGAAACTGCAAATTACGCTGAGTCGTCGGTGTGTCGACGTAAAATATTGCTCAATTACTTCGGTGAAGATTTTCATGAAGATAATTGTGGCAATTGTGACAATTGTTTGAATCCGAAACGTCGGGTCGAGGCTAAGGATCAACTTATATGCGTACTCGAAGCTGTACGTGACGTAAATCAAGAATTTAAGCCGGAATACATTGTCAATATATTGATAGGAAGAAAAACAGACGAAATAAAATCAAATCATCATGATCAAGTGGAATCATTCGGTACGCTTGAGCAGGATGGCGAACGCTTTGTTGCTTCGCTTATCCGTCAGGCCGTAATCGGAGGATATCTCTCGCGCGATCTTGAACATTATGGAAACCTTAAGCTCACACCTAAAGGGTGCGAGTATCTCAATTACCCAATTTCATTTACGATAGTGGAAGACATAGATTATTCAGACACCGAGACCGAACCCAATATTCAGGGTGGGGCGGCATGTGCAGCCGATCCGATGCTGTACTCAATTTTGAAAGATTTAAGAAAGAAGATAGCCAAGCGACAGAACCTGCCGCCTTATGTAATATTCCAAGAGCCGTCGCTCGAAGCGATGGCCACATTCTATCCTATAACAGAGGAGGAATTAGCGAATCTGCAAGGAGTAGGCGTAGGCAAAGCAAAACGATATGGAGCCGAATTTTTAGAGATTATCAAACGGCATGTAAAAGAGAACGATATTATTCGACCCGAAGACATTCGAGTGCGCTACGTGCCCAAAGATAATAATCTGAAAGTAGCAATTATTCAAGCCATCGACCGAAAAATCGATCTGGATGAATTCGCGGAAAGCAAGGGTTTAGAGTTCGATGAACTACTCGATATGCTTGAATCGATCGTTGATTCAGGGACAAAGATTGCTATTGATTATTTTATCGATGAATTTCTGGAAGAGGATACTCTTGAAGAGATTATAGAGTTTTTCCGCGAGTCGGAGGAAGATGATCTGGAGGCGGCGATTCAAGAGTTTGGCGATGAGTTTGATGAAGAGACTTTGCGTCTGGTGCGCATTAAATTCCTCTCCGATATGGGACACTAATAAGTTGTTTACATAACTTATAACCGCAAAAGTAATTAGCGAATACAATTTTTTTTAATTTAAGTCGTTTCTTAAATTGAAATATTTTAAACGACTTAGACGAGTTAAATAATGAATAAAGTAATAGCGATTGGTTGCGGCGCGACACTGTTCTCGCTTGCAATGTTGGCTAAGGATCCTATTATCATGACCGTTAATGGCGTGGGGATTCCGCAGTCAGAATTTGAATATCTATACAAGAAAAACGTAAGTCAGCAGATGAATCCTCAGACGCTTGATGATTATCTTGAGATGTTTAAATTATATAAGTTAAAGGTTGCAGAGGCTCGCGCAGCGCAAGTTGATACATCTTCTTCATTTAAGAAGGAGATGGCTCAGTATCGCCATGACTTAGCGGCTCCGTATATGACGGATTCTGTTTACTTGAAAAAACTTCTTCACGAAGCATATCTTCGCTCTCAAGAGGAAGTTGAAGCCCGCCATATAATGCTGTTCAAAACTCAGTCTGAGGAGCAAAATGCAAAACTTAGAACGCAACTCGATAGTATCCGAGAAGCTTTGTTAAGTGGAAGCGACTTTGCCGAAATGGCAAAACGATATTCACAAGATAGGGGATCGATTCAAAATGGTGGCTCTATGGGATTCATCAATGCAGGTATGTATCCCTATAATTTCGAGACGGCAGCCTACACTACACCTGTTGGCAAGATTTCTGAAATTGTAGAATCGCCCGTTGGATACCACGTATTGATAGGAGGGGAGCATCGTCCTGCTCGAGGTGAAGTATACGCATCACATATCCTGAAGTTGGTACAAGATCCGGCCACAAACGACGAAATGAAGCATCGCATTGACAGTATATATAATTTGGTCACTGCAAATCCGACTGAATTCGCGAAGGTTGCAAAGGCTGAGTCTGACGATCCGGGATCTGGATCACAAGGTGGACAGTTGCCATGGTTTGGAACAGGACAAATGGTGCCTGAGTTTGACTCAGTTGCATTCTCTCTTTCGAAGGGCGAAATTAGTAAGCCTTTCCGCACTCAATTCGGTTGGCATATTATCCTATTGCAGGATAAACGCACCGGAAAGACAGAAGAGGAGATGAAGCCGGCCTTTATTGCACGTGTCACAAGCCCGCAAGATGATCGTTATGCTTTGATTATTGAGAATCAGACTCGCAATTTGGCAAAATCACTAAAGGGAAAAATAAACGAAAAAACACGTAATGCGCTAAGAAGCAAAATTGCTGAATTAGGCTTGAATACCGAATCAATCAATGAGATTTCCAACTCAGCGCTCGGTAAGCAAACACTATATTCGATTGGTGGTAAAGCAACGAGTGTGGCTGATTTTCTTGATGCCATCCGTCAGTTTAAGTCGGCCGACAATGCATCGGCTCCAAAGATGTTTGATATGGCTCTGAAGAATCGCTATCATGCAGCATTGGTTTCGGCCGAAGAGGCTCGCTTAGAACGTGAGGTTGTAGACTATCGTAATCTTTTAAAAGAGTACGAAGACGGAAGTCTGCTTTACGAAATCAGCCTCAAAAACGTTTGGAATCGCGCCAATGAGGACACAGAAGGTTTGAAGAACTATTTCGAAAAAAATCGTGCCAACTATAAATGGAGCGCACCCAGAGCTAAAGGCTATTTGGTGCAAACGGTAAATGATTCTATCGCCAACGAAGTGCGCCAAGCAGCAGTTGGTTTAGGACAGGATACGTTAGTAAACACCTTGCGCAAACGTTTTGGTTCGCAGATACAGATTGACCGGGTGTTGGCTGACAAAGGCCTGAATGCAATGGTAGACCATCTTATGTTTGGCGGCCAAGAAACCAAACCGTCTCGTTCTAAATTCAAGAACTATTTTATGCTCAATGGTCGACTCATTTCGAAGCCTGAAGAGATGGAAGATGCCAAGGGCGAAGTCGTAAACGACTATCAAAACGAATTGCAATCACAGTGGGAAGCAGAATTGCTAAAAAAATATGAAGTTGTGGTTGACAATAAAGTACTTAAAAATGTTAAGAAAAGACTAAAATAGCATAAAAATCTCAATTTAGTAGGATGTTTCACAAGGAAACATCCTACTTTTTTTATGTTTTAAAGAAATTTGATTAAATTTGTATCTTGAAATGAAGTGCAGATTAACACATATAACCAATGTCGGCCTAATTCTAATTTTAGGCTTTTCGGCTTGCGAGAAACAGGTCGAAAAGGCAGCAGATACTAAGAGCGATGTTTTGGTTAGTGTGGGCGATAGTTCACTTCGTGTGGCAGATGTGTCTAGATATATTCCTTCAGGACTAAGTGAGGTTGATAGTGTTGAAATGTTCAATTCAATACGAGACCGTTGGGTACGCAACATGATGCTAAAACATGTGGCTTCCGAAAATCTCATCGATGAAGAGAAGATAGATCGAATGGTTGAAGACTATCGAAATAGTTTAATCATAGACCAGTATCTAAAACGCATGAACGAAAATATCGGGGATATATCACAAGATAAAATTGATCAATATTATCAAGCTCATAAGGAGGATATGATATTAACATCTCCGTTGGTAAAAGGTGTTTATATAAAAGTAGCCGAATCTGAGTCTCGTATCAGTGATTTGAAGCGATGGATGAAATCTGCAAGCGAAAGTTCGATCGATAAAATTGAACGATATGGATTGAAACAAGCGTCGCAATATGAATACTTCAAAGATCGTTGGGTAGAATGGAGCGAGGTAGTGGCAGAAATTCCTTATCGTTTTGCAAACGCCGATGATTTTTTGAAACGTACAAAGAACTTTGAAACAACGCACGATGGGTCAATATATCTATTGCACATTTCGCAATATATGCCGACAGGCAGTGTTATGCCGCGAGATTATGCAAACAACGTGATTAGAGATATATTGACTCGAGAAGAATCAAATAATTACAAACAACGGCTTATGGAGTCGATCTATAAACAGGGAATAGAATCAGGGGTTTTGAAACCAGGTATCTATAATCCGATAAAGCGTTAGTTTGAATTAGGCGTGATTTCTCGATTCGATAAAAATAAATTATTAAGAAATATAAGAACAATAACAGATATGAAACTGAGAAACATATTAATTCCAGTAGGCTGTTTGGCAGCCCTATGCTCAGTTGCAGCTCCGGTGAAGCGCAACGTTGTTGATGAGGTTGTATGGATAGTTGGCGATGAGCCTATCTACAGATCTGACATCGAAGAACAGTATGCGCAGATGCAATCTGAGGGTTTAAAGATTCAAGGCGATCCATATTGTGTAATTCCCGAACGTATCGCGCTTGAAAAGTTATACCTTCATCAGGCAAAGATTGATACTGTAACCGCACCGGAGGGACAGGTTGTTAGCCAGGTTGATAAACGCATAAACTATTTCATTAGCCGCCTTGGCTCAAAGGAGAAGGTAGAAGAGTATTTTCGCAAACCTATGGGATTATTGCGCGAGGGTCTACTCGAAATGACCCGCAATGCAATGATAGTTGAGCAAGTACAGCATAGCTTAACCAAGAATGTCAAGGCTACGCCTAACGATGTAAAGAAATATTTTAACACTCTCTCTTCTGATAGCATTCCGTACATTCCGATGCAGGTGGAAGCTCAGATTATCTCTATCAATCCGATTATCCCGGCCCAGGAGATAGAAGACGTAAAATCGCGCCTTCGCGAATATGCAGATCGTGTAAATAAGGGTGAAGCACAGTTCTCTACATTGGCTGTGATGCATAGCGAAGATGGCTCTGCAATGCAAGGTGGCGAATTGGGTTTCCATAATCGTGCTGATTGGGTTCCGGAGTTTGCCAATGTTGCATTTAATCTTAACGACCCCAAAAAAGTATCACGCATTGTTGAAACAGAGTATGGATATCATATCATCCAGCTTATTGAAAAACGTGGCGAGCAAGTAAATGTAAGACACATTCTTATGACTCCCAAAGTGAGCGATAAAGATCTCTCGGCAGCTGTTGTAAAGCTCGATTCTCTTCGCAAAGAGATTGTGGCAAAGAAGTTCAGTTTCGAAGATGCCGCACGTTACGTATCGCAAGATAAGGATACAAAAAATAATAAAGGTGTTATGATTAACTCTGAGAACGGAAGTACTCGTTTCGAGATGCAAGATCTTCCGCCTGAGGTTGCAAAACGTATCGAGTTGATGCAACCAGGAGATATCTCAGAAGCTTTTGTTATGAAGGATCCCAAAAAGAACAAAGATATCGTTGCTATTGTTAAACTAAAAGAGCGTATCGCCGGTCATAAGGCCAATATAGCCGAAGACTACAATCTTCTACGTCAAATGTATGAGCAATATCGTAAGAATGAGCTCATCAAAGAATGGGTTGAACAGAAGATAAAGGATACTTATGTAAAGATTGCGGATGGATGGGGCAATTGCGAATTCAATTACCAAGGATGGGATAAGGGTTCAAAATAACGTGAATAAATATAAAAAACAAAACATAGTTACATTTCTGCTGACGGCAATTATGCTGTCAGCAGGAATTTCTGTATTTGGCTCAGCCTTGGCTCAGAAACAACAGCAAGCCAAAACTAAAGCTAAATCGGAATCGTTTTCTCGTCCGGATCCTCGTCAGCCAATTAAGCCTACAATCCCCAGCGCAAACCGCTTTCAAGCAAACAAAGTGTTTTTGGAGCGCGCGGATAGCCTTTATAAACCAGGCTTAGGTTATATATCGGACTTTATGGATAGTTTGTCGAACGATAAACAGATTGTAAAAGGTGCTGTAAAGTTTAGACATGGCGGCATGTGGATGTTTTGCGACTCTGCGTATTATTTTCCTCAAAAGAATTCTCTCACAGCATTTGGACATGTTGAAATGCGCCAAGGCGATACACTCTTTGTTTATTCCGACCGGCTTTATTACGACGGTTGGAGCAAACATGCAAGTTTGGCAAAAGGTGCCTCGCGAGGAAATGTGACACTTAAGAATCGCAAAACTACGCTTGTTACTGATAGTCTTGACTATGACCTGAATCAAGAGAAAGGATGGTATACGACAGGAGGTACGCTATCGGACGATGTAAACAAACTTACCTCGTACTACGGAGAGTATTCACCAGCAACTAAAATCGCACAGTTTAGCCAAAATGTCGTGATGGTAAACTCTAAAGACGATTTTAGAATCACCACTGAAGAGTTGCTTTACAATACAGCTACTCATGTGGCTAATATCAATACCACTACTCGCATCGAAGGTCGCAATGACACCATATTGACGTCGAGTGGATCTTACAATACCGTTACCGATAATGCTGTTTTAACGTCTCGATCAACTATCATTCATAAGGATAGCTCAAATAATGTTGTGACGCTTGAAGGAGATTCTATTATCTATGATAAATTGGCACGTGTGAGTCGCGCATATATGTTTCGCGATGTACTGAAAACAAGGCGACCAATGGTATTGGTTGATACGGCCCGTAAAATTAGACTAATCGGTGGATTTGGTGAGTACAATGATTCCTTGAAACGTGCGGTGTCGGCCGAATATCCGCTTCTGATTGAGTATTCACGGCCCGATACGTTGTTTCTTCGCGCAGACACTATTGAAACATTAGTACGTGTTGTGGATGTGTGGCCAGATAGCTTAGCACATAACTGGAATCTTGCCACACGCATGCGATTGAAACGTTATAATAGTTTACAGGAGATTGCAGATTCTTTGATCATTCGCCTGCAACTATTGCCGCGTGGTTTTGCTTCTCCAGGTCAAAAGATACTGATGAAGCATCTTGAAGCATTAGGTGGAATCCAGAAGGAAAGACCCAAGCCAAATGTTAAACCAACAGATGAAGATGAGTCTAATAACACACCTGCAATCAGTTCATTAAATAGTACTGTCGCTACTCCCATGGGTAATTCTGTCAACAATGAAATTACTGCACAAGAAGATTCAACAATTTCTGACGGAAGTCATCTGAAAACGTTGCGACGTCTCGATGCGTTAGGTCGAGATTCAACGCTTATGATTCCAAAAGAATTCCGTGTCGCTAAAGCATTGGGACGTGCCAGATTTTTTAATCAGCAATTGCAGGGCGTGGCAGACACTTTGATTTATGAAGAGTTTGATTCAACTCTATATATGATACGTAAGCCGGTTATATGGAGTGATAAAAAACAAGTATACGGAAATCGTATTCATCTTCTTTTCAATGATTCAACCATAGAAAAGGCATATCTGCCCAATCGAGGTTTTCTTGCAGAACATGTCGATGAGGATTTCTACAACCAGCTTTCAGGAAAGGAGATGACTGCTGAATTCCTGAATAAAACGTTGAAAAATTTAATCGTAAAAGGTAATGTTGCTACTATATTTCTTCCTATGGAAAACGACTCTACCTACAATCGATTAGTTTCGGCAGAGAGTTCTACGCTAACGATGGATATGACATCTCAGAAGCTTGATAAGCTTAAGATGTGGCCGGAAGTGAACGGTTCGGTAATTCCATTGTTTCTTATAAAGCGGAGCCAACAATATCTTCCCGAATTCAGATGGTTCGAAGCTATTAGACCCAATCGTGAATGGTATGGTAATCGTTGGGTATGGATAGATGATCTTGGAGAGATATCTCAAGAACTTGAAAACTATTTCAGCGAGCCGGATAATAATTAGTTTATCAAAGTTTAAACAACTTCTGAAACAACTTCAATGCCAGATATAATTCGTTTATTGCCAGATTCTGTGGCAAATCAGATAGCGGCGGGAGAGGTGATTCAACGTCCCTCTTCTGCCATCAAGGAACTTGTGGAGAATGCTGTCGATGCAGGCGCCACAAAGATTAGTGTTGTAGTTAAAGACGCCGGTAAAACTATGATCCAGGTCATAGATAATGGAATTGGCATGTCGGAAACAGATGCTCGTATGGCATTTGAGCGTCACGCAACCTCAAAGATTCGCAACGCCGATGATTTATTTACATTACACACCATGGGGTTCCGTGGTGAGGCGTTGCCTTCGATTTGTGCAATCTCAGAAGTGGAAATTAAAACACGAACTGCCGATTCGTCTCTAGGAACGCAGTTGATAATTGCCGGAAGTAAAGTTCAAAGCCAGGAGCCCTGTGTTTGCGAGAAAGGTACGGTACTTACAATTCGTAAGCTTTTCTTCAATGTGCCAGCTCGACGAAAGTTCCTTAAGAGCGACAATGTCGAACTTGCCAACATAATGCGAGAATTTGAGCGTATGGCATTGGTTAATAATCACCTGCATATGAGTATCGATACGGGGGCTAAGTTGATCGACCTTAGAGCCGGCTCATTTAAACAGCGTATCGTTGATCTTTTCCGTTCCAATCTTGACAAGGAGTTGCTTCCTGTTGATGTCGAAACTTCGCTTGTAAAGATTGAGGGTTTTATTTCGCGTCCTGAATATGCGCGCAGACGTAATCCGCTTCAATACCTCATTGCAAACGAACGCAATATGCGACATCCCTATTTCCATAAAGCTATAATGGGATGTTATGATTCTCTTATTGCGTCTGATACACAACCTTGCTATTTTCTAAAATTTACAGTCGATCCTCAAACAATTGATGTAAACCGCAGCCCAACAAAGGATGAAATCAAATTTGAATATGAACAGCAAATTTGGCCCATTCTGCAAGCTGCTGTCAAAGGAGCATTAGGTAAATTTTCGGCAATGCCATCAATTGATTTTACAGCTGATGTTGTGCCAATTCAGCCCCTGAAAGAGGGTGAGATGCCTACGCGTCCAGAAGTCACAATACCTCAGGGTTATAACCCGTTCAAAAATGACTATGAACGCAAACCGTCAACAACAAATTGGGATTCTCTCTACACTCGCTTCACAAATCCTCAAACAGAAACTGTTCCTGAATTTGAACATAGTGTAGAAACAGAGGCAACTAAAGATATAAAACCAATAGAGGCTACTACCGGTCAGCATTCCGACTCGTTATTTAAAGAACAGATAACCGAAGCGGTAGCTCCTATTTGCATGCAATTCGCTGGCAAATATATCATTACCGCCTCACGCGAAGGACTGATATTGATCGATCAGCATCGCGCTCATGTAAAAATCCTATTCGAAGAATATATGAGAAGATTTGAGAATATGGATGTCGTTTCACAGTCCGTTATGTTTCCTGAAACAATAACGCTCGATGAAACACAACAAGCTGTTCTTATTGAAGTAGAAAGCGATTTGCGTCAAATGGGGTTTGCACTTGAGTATGATTCCGAAACAACGTGGCGAATCGAAGCCGTTCCTGCATTGTTGAAGAATATATCAAGCAAGGATGTGATTATGCGGCTAATCGATTCGGCAAATGAAAGTTCTGAAAACTTTGGCAAAGAGAATGAAGTTGAGAAGAGCATCGTGGCGCACGCAGTTTTGATTATGGCCAGATCTGCAGCTATTCGACGTAACACTAAGTTGAGTGTCACAGAGATGGAACATATGATTGGAGAATTATTCCGTTTGCCAAATCCTAATATGACGCCTAATGGTAATAAGGTGATGTGCAGACTCGATGAGGCTCGTATCGATCAACTCTTCAATATTTAAAATACTCCAGCAAAATACCAACTCATTTACTCGCACTATGCAAGATATCTATAAAGCTGTTGCTAATAAGGTAGGATTACCGTTAAAGGACGTTACAGCCACTATTAATCTGTTAGATGACGGCGCTTCAATTCCGTTTATCTGTCGCTATCGTAAAGAACTTACGAATTCGCTCGACGAAGTGCAAGTCAGGGCCATCGATATGGCAGTAAAACAGACACGAGAATTAGAAGCCCGCAAAGATTTTGTGCGCAGTGCCATCGCAAAAGAGGGTAAGCTAACTCCAGAACTGGAACGACGTATCTCTGATGCACAGCTCGCTACAGAAATAGAGGATATTTATCTTCCTTTTAAGCCCAAGGTTCGCACTCGCGCATCGATTGCGCGATCAAAAGGACTCGAACCTTTGGCAAAAATGATTATGACTGGACGCAATTCTTGTGAAAGTATGGCACAGCGCTTTATAGGTAAGAATGATATTGAAACCATTGAAGATGCATTAATCGGAGCATCCGACATAATCGCTGAATGGGCATCTGAGTCGACTCGACTTCGCAATATTGTGCGCCGTTCTTATTCACGCAATGCCACACTCATCGGTTGTGCAGCAAAGGGGAAAGAAACAGAAATCGCATCCTCACCTTATGCGCAGTATGCAAACTTTTCACAACCTATCAAACGGCTCTCTTCTCATCAGTATTTAGCTCTTAAAAGAGGAGAGAAAGAGGGTTTCTTAAAAGTGAAATTTTCAATAGACACTGAGACCCTTGACGATGCTTTGTGCAATGCCTTCGTTCCTGGCAATGTCCACAAGGATTGTCGCGAAGTAATCGAAAGGGCAGTAGTCGATGGCTCAAAAAGATTATTGCGCCCATCGGTAGAGAATGAAATATCTTCAGATTTAAAAGAGAATGCAGATAAGGTTGCAATAGATATATTCGCACAAAATTTACGACAATTGCTTCTTGGAGCTCCTCTGAAGGGGAAACGCATATTGGCGATAGATCCGGGATTTCGTACTGGTTGTAAAGTTGTTGCACTTGATGCTCAAGGAAACCTTTTAGAAGACAGCGTAATTTATCCCGTGCCTCCTCGCAATGACTTTGATGGTGCGGAAAGAATCGTTACACGCTTGATGCACACACATAAACTTGATGTAATTGCATTAGGAAATGGTACAGCTTCACGTGAAACGGAACATTTTATCAAGAAATATAAAATCGTTGAAAGTTCGCAACTCTATGTTGTGAGTGAAGACGGCGCCTCTGTTTACTCGGCCTCCGAGATTGGACGAAAAGAATTTCCTGATAAGGATATTACAGTGCGTGGAGCGGTATCAATTGGTCGACGACTCATTGACCCATTAGCGGAATTGGTAAAAATCGATCCGAAATCGATCGGTGTTGGTCAGTATCAGCACGATGTCGATCAAAAAGAGCTAAAAGATTCTCTCGATTTCACTGTAATTAGTTGTGTCAATTCAGTTGGTGTCGATGTTAATACTGCATCTGAGTGCCTACTGTCATATATTTCAGGCATTGGCCCCTCGTTGGCTGCTAACATCGTAAAATATCGTCGCGAAAACGGTGATTTTACATCGCGTGCAGAACTGAAGAGAGTGCCGAGATTGGGCGATAGGGCATATGAATTGGCTGCAGGTTTCTTGCGTGTTGCTAACAGTAAACAACCGCTCGACAATACAGGAATCCATCCGGAAAGCTATAGGGTAGTCGATGCCATGGCGCGATCAATAAATGCTAAAGTAGCTGACTTGCCAAATAATGAACAACTGCTCAATCGAATCAGTGTTAAAACTTTGGTTGCACAGGGAGTGGGTGGCGAGCAAACCATGAACGATATAATTGCAGAACTACGTAAGCCTGGACGAGACCCTCGTCAACAGGAGGAGAAGCGTTCGTTTGCGGAGGGCATCAATGACATACATGACCTATGTGAAGGCATGGTGCTTCCTGGCATTGTGACAAATATTACAAACTTTGGGGCTTTTGTTGACATAGGAGTTCACCAAGACGGACTGGTACATATATCTCAACTTGCAGACAACTTCGTGTCAGACCCCATGCAGGTAGTTAAGCTCCGTCAAGCCGTTACGGTTCGCGTCGTTGAAATCGATACCAAACGCAATCGCATCTCGCTTTCAATGCGCGGAATATAACTTTACCAAAATACAAGACGACAAATTTATTCAGCATGTTGCGTAATAAATTTGTCGTCTAAATATTTAACCAATATCACACTTATGTAAGCTGGTGCTTATTCTGGTTCCTCTTCAAAGTCTTCTTTACCAACTCCGCAGACAGGGCATACCCAGTCATTAGGAATATCTTCGAACGCTGTTCCAGGTGCAATTCCGCTTTCGGGATCACCTACCTCAGGATCATAAATCCAATCACATACAACACATCTGTACTTTTTCATAACGCTTAATTTAAATATCAATACCAGAATTGAAGCCTTCCTTTATTCACATCAGACTAAACATATGAGTCCAATTTACGCTTCATTTATAAAACGCACACAGCAGAAGAATGGTTCTGACTTAAACGCAGAAAGACACAAATAGACAACTTCAGTAATAAAAAAATCATATTATTTGAATAATAGCTTCAACTTTATTTGGAAATTTAAAATTACATAATTAATTTTGCCGCTGATATGATGAGATACTCACAAATAGCAGGATTCGAATCATACTAACCGTAAAAACTAATATCAATAACACAACTCAAACTTAACAATGGCAAGAGTAAAACCGTTTAAGGGAGTTCGTCCCCCGAAAGAACTGGTAGAAGAGGTTGCTTCACGTCCCTACGACGTTTTGAACAGCGAAGAGGCACGCATCGAAGCTGAAGGAAACGAAAAGAGTCTTTATCATATCATCAAACCGGAAATCGATTTTGAGCCCGGATTCGATGAGCATGACCCACAAGTGTATGATAAAGCCGTTGAAAATTTCAATAAATTTCAAGCTCAAGGTTGGCTAAAAACCGACGAAAAGGAAAATTACTATATCTATGCTCAGACCATGAACGGTCGTACGCAGTATGGTTTCGTTGTTGGCGCATGGGTTCCCGACTACATGGAAGGACGCATCAAAAAGCATGAATTGACACGTCGTGACAAAGAGGAAGACCGTATGAAGCATGTTCGTTGCAACAATGCGAACATTGAGCCGGTATTCTTCGCATTCCCCGACAATGAAGTTCTCGAATCGATTATCCGCGACGTCACAAGTGGTACTCCTGAATATGATTTCGTCGCTCCCGATGGATTCGGACACACACTCTGGGTAATTGATAACGAGGATACAATTGCTAAGATTACCGAAGAGTTTGCAAAAATTCCGAACCTTTACATTGCAGACGGACATCACCGCTCGGCTGCCGCTGCATTGGTTGGCGCTGAAAAGGCTGCCGCTAACCCCAATCACACTGGAGACGAGGAGTATAACTACTTCATGGCAGTTGCATTCCCGGCATCACACCTTAATATCATAGATTACAATCGCGTTGTTAAGGACTTGAATGGCCTGACACCTGATGAGTTCCTCGCAAAATTGAAAGAGAATTTTGAAGTTGAGAATAAAGGTGCTGAAATTTACACACCTGCTGAACTGCACAACTTTGCTCTCTATCTAAATGGAGAATGGTACTCTCTGACAGCAAAGCCGGGTACATTCGATGATACCGATCCGATTGGCGTATTGGATGTAACTGTATCAAGCGATCTCATCCTTCGTGATATTCTAAACATCACAGATCTTCGCAGCGACAAACGCATCGATTTCGTTGGTGGGATTCGTGGCTTAGGAGAACTCAAAGCACGCGTCGACAGCGGAGAAATGGCTATGGCATTGGCCCTTTATCCTGTTACAATGGATCAGCTGATTAATATTGCTGACACCGGTAATATTATGCCTCCTAAGACTACTTGGTTTGAACCCAAGCTTAGGTCTGGATTAGTAATTCACAAACTCGATTACTAAACAAATACAATACTCAAAATAAAGGATTGCAATTAATTGCAATCCTTTTTTATTTTTAAAGAGGGGAGAGGTAGAACCCTTTTGGCGAGTAAACGTTATAACTTTAAGAGTAATTCAATTGTTTTGATAATATGAAACACACAAAGATAGTGGCAACTATATCCGACAAACGTTGCGACGCGGAATTTGTCGACCGATTAGTAACAGCTGGCGTAAATGTTGTACGCCTCAATTCTGCACATCTCGACGAAGATGGAGTTACTAAGATTGTTAACAGTGTAAGAGAAGTTGCCCCACGCGTAGCTTTGATGATCGATACAAAAGGACCGGAAATCCGTACTACAAAAATAGATTGCGATGCTTTGCTATTCAATACCGGCGACGTTGTCGAAATATGTGGAGACCCCTCATCTGCATCATCAAACAAAAAGATATGCTTGAATTATCCAGATATTGTAAACTTCATCAAACCTGGCGATCACCTGCTAATCGATGATGGAGAACTCTCATTCGTTGTTACTAATGTTGATTGTTGCCGAATAACCGCCAAAGCGGAAAATGAAGGAAAACTTGGTTCTCGCAAGAGTGTAAACATTCCAGGGGTTGCAATCCCATTACCATCTGTAACAAGTCGCGACCGAGAAATGATCACTATTGCGTCACGGCTAGGCATTGATTTCGTGGCACATAGCTTTGTTCGCTCAGCTGCTGATGTACACGCCGTTCAACAAATATTAGACGAACTTGGTTCGGAGATGAAAATAATTTCCAAAATTGAAAATCAAGAGGGCGTAGACAATTTTGATGAAATTCTCGAGGCGTCATACGGCATAATGGTGGCACGTGGAGATCTTGGCATCGAAGTAGCAATAGAAATGCTTCCTGGAATACAACAGAGCATGATAAAAAAATGTATCGCAGCTCATAAGCCAGTAATTGTAGCCACTCAGATGCTGCATACTATGATTGAACACCCACGACCAACTCGAGCTGAAGTGAGTGATGTCGCCAATGCAGTATATCAAGGCGCAGACGCACTGATGCTATCGGGTGAAACAGCCTCCGGACGGTATCCAATCGAGGCGGTAGAGACAATGTCCCGAATTGCTATTGAAACCGAGCGGGAACTAACACTCAATCCCGACGTACCGCCAATGCGCGACACCGAGGTAGCAAGCTATCTGGCGCGACAAGCTGTAGTAGCAGAGAAAGCAGTCGGTGTAAAAGCAATATTAACGGACACTCACCATGGAGGCACCGCACGTTACATGGCATCATACCGGGCAGTTGTACCATTGTTTGCCATATGTTACAACGAACGAGTTGCAAGACTTCTCGCGTTAAGCTATGGGGTAGAAACATCGTTATATACAGGAACAAAACGATGTCATAGTCGTGATATCCCGAACGATGCATTACGCGCATTGCTTGCTGAAGAAAAATTAAAAGAACATGAACTCGTAGCATATATCTCAGGAACTAAGACGCGAGCCACAACGCTGCACATCGACACAATCCACAATCTCCTCAATCCGTGCGACAGTTAACACCTTTGCGCACCGAATGCGACAACTTCCTGAATATGCATCACATGCGAAAATGCCATTAGTACGCAGCGCATGCGACAACAGACGGCGTTACACACCGCATAAACTAACTGACGCCAGCACGCAACATATATCTCACGGCGTCCGGAAAACAATACTCCGGGCGCCGAATTTCGTAAATACGAAATGCCCTGTGTAAATATCCAAGTATGAATACTGAAGTAAGAATACTGAAGTATAAATACCGAACGATAAATACAACAACAGTAGACATAAACACAATATATATAAAAAAACGATAGGGAAGTCAACCGATAAGGTCTATTTAACATAATAGTGATTATGTTTCAAAAACTTCATAACACTATCATATCCCTTGATTCTACTGTAACAGTAAACTTGAAACTTCGTAGAGGCTATTTTTCACAAGTTTTTAATAAAACTTGTGAAAAATAAAATATTTTACTAAATTTGCAGACGACAGAATGTATAGCGTCTTTGTATTCAGAACAAAGCGTATTTATGCGCTTTGTTCTGAATACCAAAATTTAGAAATATAATGACAACGATAGGAAAAATTATAACCACATATAGCATATTGCTCTGCGCATTGCCACTTTCCGCTCAGGTCTCTGGCAGTACTGGCCTTTCATTTTTCGGAAAAGCTACAACCATTACTACCGACCAAGCTACTCCCTCTCAATTAATGGAGTTATTGGATGATGAAGCTCTTGAATGGGTTCAAAGTATTGATTGCAAAAATGTTCGACTAAATCCAAGTTTCTACGGTATTACTTTATATACTACAAGCGAGGCTGAGTCATATTTGAAAATTTATTTCAAGAATGGAAAAATTCCAGTGCTGAGTAACTTTCAAGTCTATGGAACGGGTATCGACAAAAGTAAAACATCAGTAACGATGACCTTCTTCCCTGCAAACCTCGCTATTAAAAAAGATTTGACAAATTTGAATGAAACCACCCCATACGTCAATGGTTCAGTATCGCTTCAAAAATTTAGGGAAGCCGTGCAAACAGGATCTGATTTCGAGTCCATTATGAGCCGCGTGAGTGCAGGAACATCAACCTTTACTGATAATCAGTTGGGATGCACATCTATGCAAATCACTCTTCCTCAGGAGGCGGGCAATGATTGCCGCATTTACGGAATTCGTCCAATTTATAAAGAATTAAAGACTCTTGATGACAATTCGCCTGAATTGCTCGGAGTTAATGAAACTGCGAACGATGAAAATCCAGATGCATACTACGAATACTATGATATGCAAGGCCGTCGACTCCAAGCCCCTTGCAAGTCGGGACTTTGCATTCGTCGCAACACATCCAACGGCAAAGTAGAGAAACTATTAATACGCTAAGAGAGTCACAGACATTTTTATATCTGCCTCCTACATATAAGAATTACTTCAACCAAAATAGATTTCAAAAAGTTATAACTTTTTGAAATCTATTCTTTTATAATAGGAGATTTTAGAAAACTTGCCTATAAGACTTAAAGCATCCTTACACTTATCCCCCCTACCCCAATCAGCTCATATTTTTTTCATATCAGCCACTGACTATAATTTGGCAAGTTCCGTTTTGTTGTAATCTACTGATGACAACATGCTCTGTTCAGTTATGTCATCTAATCGAAGATACCGATTATATTTCATCAATATGATCCAAAAGAAAGTCATTGCCATGGTCAACAGCCAATACCAGTGTCTATATGTCTTCAAACTTGCCCTGTCACTATAAAAGGGTGAATAGAAATCACCATGATTGTAATCGGTAATTTTGTACCATCAAAAATCGGAAAAATT
>QLIP01018607.1_pt1 | contig 66310 bp, 45 predicted proteins | sample 1769771 | NCBI WGS metagenome assembly QLIP01 (sample SAMN09428762, study PRJNA476227) | Gut metagenome, whole genome shotgun sequencing project. | isolation source: cecum | host: Rhizomys sinensis | place: China: Jinsha town of Minqing, Fujian Province | collected 2013-09-23 | reverse complement strand
AGGTTACAGAAACGGCGGAAGAGGTTACAGAAACGGCAGAAAAAGTTACAGAAACGGCGGAAGAGGTTACAGAAACAGCGGAAAAGGTTACAGAAAAAATGCTGATAGAGCTTTTAAAAGATAATCCCAAATATAAAACTGTTGAACTTGCCAAGATGCTTGGCATAAGCAGAAAGACGGTATCCATTAAGCTCAAAAAATTAAAAGAGAAGGGCATCATTGAAAGGGTAGGCTCTGATAGAAAAGGATATTGGAATATTTACCGGTAACATTTTGCATTGTCTGCTTGACATATTTAAAACGGCATGGTATGCTCTTTAAACAACTGAAAATACCCGCTTGGGGGAGTAGTTTGCGCAGCCTGTTGCGTGGCAAGTCAACAACCTGGCCGTATGGTCTGGCTTGTCTTAAAAAACGAGACTCATGTATGGTTTGATGTTCATTTAGGTTCTTTATGGAATCGTGTATGGCATTATGACCGTGCTTGGGTCTTTTTTGTTGAAAAACCTAGGAGGTATCTACTATGATGGACTTTATGGAAACAAAAGAAGCGTTGTTAACCATGTTTGGCTCTAACGAGGCGGACGGCCTTACGGAAAAGCAGGCAGAGGAAAACCGTCAAAAGTACGGCGCCAACACCCTTACCAAACAAAAGCAGGATTCCCTGTTTCAGCGAATCTGGGACGCGGCGACAGAGCCGATGATCCTCATGCTGATCGTAGCGGGCTTCATCGCGCTTAGCGTGAACGCCTTTCGGGGCATGACGGGGGGAGAGGCGGATTATTTAGAATGCGTGGGGATTTTTGTGGCGATTTCCCTTTCTGTCATTATCAGCGTTGTGATGGAGGGCAAGAGCGCAAAGGCGTTTGAGGCGTTATCAGCGATTGGCAGCAACACGAAGACTAAGGCACTGCGCGGCAAAAAAACATTGATGCTAAGCCAGGAAGAAATTGTTGCGGGAGATATTCTGTTTATCGCTGCGGGGGACAAAGTTCCGGCAGACGGGCGGCTTTTAGAAAGCAGTGATCTTCATGCGGATGAGTCCATGCTGACGGGAGAGAGCGTTCCGGCGTGGAAAGATGCGCAGTGTGCGTTTACGGATGAAAAAACGCCGCTTGCGGAACGCGCCAACATGCTTTATGGAGGCACTTACATCACAGGCGGCAATGGCAAAATGATTGTGACAAGCGTTGGGGATAAGACGGAGTTTGGCAAGATTGCCCAGGAACTTGGCGGATCTTCCAAATCCGATACGCCGCTGCAGGAAAAGCTGGCAAGGCTTGGCAAAATGATCACGATCCTTGGCGTGAGCGCGGCTGGCATCGTTTTCATTTCGCAGATGATTTCCTTTGCGTCGCATGGGGGACTGGTGCTGGAGGAAGTCATGGAAGCGTTTGTGACAAGCATTGTCTTGATCGTGGCGGCGGTGCCGGAAGGGCTTCCAACTATTGTGGCAGTATCGCTTTCCCTCAACATTATTAAGCTGTCGAAGCAGAATGCGCTTGTGAAAAAAATGATTGCCTCGGAAACGATTGGGTGTGTCAATGTAATCTGTTCGGACAAGACCGGCACTCTGACAAAAAACCGCATGAGCGTCCGTTCCTTCTATGACACGTTTTATCATGAAAATGCGGCAGAGTTAGAATCAAAATGGCTGATGCACAACATTTGCTTAAACACGACCGCAGACCTTGGCGAAAAGGGCGTATTTATCGGCAATCCAAGCGAATGTGCGATGCTTCAGTTTTATGAAAATTCCATAGGCAGGGCGAAAACAGGAAAATCTTACGGGCAAGAAAGGGAAGAACACAAGATGCTCCACGTCTTTCCTTTTTCTTCTGATCTAAAGCATATGACGACCATTTCCCAAGTGGACGGGAAGATTATCTCCTATGTAAAGGGAAGCCCGGAATGTGTCCTGTCCATGTGCGCCCTTCCAGGGGATGGGCAGAAAGAGAAAATCGAAACATGGATTTTGCAGGCAGAACAGAAAGCTATGCGTGTGATTGCGTTTGCCCATAAGGAGCTTTCTGGCATGGAAGATTTTGAGGAAGACAAAAAGCATAGGGAGATGGAAAGCGGCATGGCCTTTGACGGGTTTGTTGCCATTTCAGACCCGCTTCGCGAAGAGGTTTATGGGGCGGTAAATTCCTGTAAGGGCGCGGGCATTTCCCTAAAAATTTTAACGGGTGACAATATCGTGACGGCGACGGCCATTGCGAATGAACTGCGGCTTTTGGAAAATGGGCAGGTTGCGGTCGAGGCGAGGGAGATTGCCGATTTAAGCGATCGGGAACTGCTAGAAAAACTCCCCTTTATCAGCGTGATCGCAAGGAGCACGCCGTCCATCAAAATGCGGGTGGTGCAGCTGTTAAAGTCACAGGGAAACATTGTGGCCGTTACGGGGGATGGCATCAACGACGCACCCGCGCTGAAAAATGCGGACGTTGGGATTGCCATGGGGATCTCGGGCACGGAAGTTTCCAAAGAGGCCAGCGACATCGTGCTTTTGGATGATTCTTTTTCCACGATCATCAAGGCGGTGGAATGGGGCAGGAACATTTATGAAAATTTCAAACGCTTCATCAGCTTCCAGCTTACGGTGAACATGGCTTCTGTCATTGTCGTATTGCTGTCCATTTTGCTTGGCTTAAAGGCACCCTTTACCGCGCTGCAGCTGTTGTGGATCAACATTATCATGGACGGGCCTCCAGCGCTTACGCTTGGGCTTGAGCCAAATTATGCGGATTTGATGAAACGTAAGCCTACAAGCAGGAGCGAGAGCATCCTATCCAAAGGAATGCTGCTTAGGATTGCGGCAACGGCACTTTATATGTCCGCAGTATTCTTAGGGCAGTATGTGTTTAATTTCCTTGGCGTCCCAAAAGAGCAGATGACAAGCGCCCTATTTGCCATGTTCGTCCTGTTCCAGCTCTTTAACGCATTTAACTGCAGGGAACTTCGAAACGGCAGCATTTTTGCCCATTTGTTAAACAATAAGATCATGCTTTGGGTAGTAGGCGGCGCATTCGTGCTGCAAGTGCTCATCATCCAGTTTGCAGGCGCGTTCTTTGGCACGGTGCCATTGGGATTTGCCGTCTGGATTAAGCTGTTTGGGATTGGCGCAAGCGTAGTGGCACTGTCAGAGCTGGCCAAATGCGCAGGGCGGATGAGAGAATAAAAGGAAAATGGGCACAAACCGTTTGCGTAGTGCGGCTTTCCATGGTACAATCGTAAAAAAGAAAGAAAGGATGATGCTCATGCTGATCACACTACAAGACCAGGGATATTCTGCTTCGTTTGAAACGTTAGGCGCAGAATTAAAATCCTACAAAAACGCGGATGGCAAAGAATTTGTCTGGAATGCCGACCCCGCTTTCTGGCCCCGTTCCTCACCGCTGCTGTTTCCCACCATTGGCAACTTACGAAACAACAAAACCATCATTGGCGGCAGGGAATATGCGATTCCAAAACACGGCTTTGCCCGGGATACCGACATGGCGTATGAAAAAGAGGCCGGCAACAAAGTATCCTTTTTCTTCCAATACAGCGAGGATACGCTGCAATGCTACCCGTTCCGTTTCCGTTTTCGCCTGACGTATGAATTAAACGGCCCGTCGCTTTGTGCCAAATATCTTGTTTCCAATGAGGATACGCAGGATATGTACTACCACTTAGGGGCGCATCCTGGCTTTATGTGCCCGCTTGAGGACGGCGAGAAATTTTCAGACTATATTTTGCAGTTCCCGTATGCGGAAACTTGTGACAGCCCCGTATATGATTTAAAGAACCTGCAGTTTGACCCGGCAAATACCAAGCGTTACCTAGATAATTCTGATACGCTGCAGCTGGATTACTCACTCTTTACCATTGACGCGCTCGTTTTTTCCCATATGAAATCGCGCAGCGTAAAGATGATCAATCCTGCGACCGGCAAGGGCGTCCAGATGGAGTATCCTGATTTTGTTACAATCGCGTTTTGGACAAAACCTAATGTGCATGCTCCTTTCCTATGTTTTGAGCCGTGGAACGGCGCCTCGATTTTTGCGGATGAGGATGACCAGTTTATCCATAAGCGCGATATTCAGATGTTAAAGCCGCAGGAAAGCAAATCTTATGCATGGACTGTCCGCCTTCTTGGCTAGGAGGATATTTCCCGCATGAAGCAAAAACACGCGGCATGCAGTAGCAGTAGGATAGCTTTCCTGCCGTTACGGCGTGCCGCGCATTTTATGGGGCTGTCTGCTGATGCATTAGTTTTTTGCAGGCTTTTTTCCGCAAAGGTAATCTTCGATTGCCTGCATTGCCTCCTGCTCGTCGGTCCCATGGATGACTATGTTCACTTCCCGCCCGCTGTCTAAGGCAAGGCTCATCATGCCCATGATGCTCTTTGCATTGACCTTCTTGCCGGCCGTTTCAATGTAAACAGAGCTTTCATACTGGCTGGCAACCTGCACAAGCATCGCTATGGGTCTGTCTTCACGTCCACAGTTTAACTGGATTTTAGTAGACTTTTCAATCATTGCAGCAATTTCCTCCTTATTTTTCCTCCCTGCCAGCCTCACGGCCTGGCGCTACTTTATATCCCCACACTATATTTTTATACCCACCATGTATGTCTGTTGTTCTGTTTTGGCCATATCATTTTAATCATACAGGGTTTCAGCTATAATGTAAAGCATTTTTTTTGGTATTTTTTTCATGACTTTTGCAAAAAACAGTTGCAGGATAGAGCAAAATTTAGTATGCTTGTTACAGTATTCTGACAGCACATACATGCTTTCTTGTCATTTGCCATCGTGCCGGGCGCAATGCCCGCATCATGCAGCCCGTTGTGGCGTTTGCCGCAGTTTCGGGAATCCCACAGTTTACCGTAAAAGAAAAACGAGGCCAAAAGCAGGGCATAAACGGAAAGAGACCGGTTTATGGGACACATCATATGGTACATTTAAGCAAGGCAAAGATAAAAAACAGGCAAAAACACTTGACAAAAACGAACAAATGTTTTATTCTAATAAAGAACATTTGTTCTGCGTACAAAAAGGAAGGAGATCCATCATGGAAAGAGAAGAGAAATTGAAAGCGCTAGACGCCGCGATCGGACAGATAGAAAGACAGTTTGGCAAGGGCGCCGTTATGAAGCTGGGGGATCCGGCCGCACAGATGAACGTAGAAACGATACCGACAGGCTCTTTAAGCCTTGACATTGCGCTTGGGCTAGGCGGCATTCCAAAAGGCAGGATTGTGGAGATTTACGGACCGGAATCTAGCGGCAAGACGACGGTCACGCTGCATATGATAAGTGAGGTGCAAAGGCGCGGCGGAATTGCGGGGTTTATTGACGCAGAGCATGCGCTTGACCCTGTATACGCGAAAAATATCGGCGTGGACGTCGATAATTTATATATTTCACAGCCGGACAACGGCGAACAGGCATTAGAGATTACAGAAACGATGGTACGTTCCGGCGCGATCGATATCGTTGTTGTCGATTCTGTGGCGGCGCTTGTGCCAAAGGCGGAGATTGACGGCGATATGGGGGACAGCCACGTTGGGCTGCAGGCGCGCCTGATGTCACAGGCACTGCGCAAACTGACAGCCGTGATAAGCAAATCCAACTGTACGGTAGTGTTTATCAATCAGCTGCGCGAAAAAGTAGGCGTGATGTTTGGCAATCCTGAAACGACGACGGGCGGGCGCGCATTGAAATTTTATTCCTCTGTGCGCTTAGATGTTAGAAGGATTGAGTCGTTAAAGCAAAGCGGCGAGGTAGTCGGCAACAGGACGCGGGTAAAGGTCGTGAAAAATAAGATCGCGCCCCCGTTTAAAGAAGCGGAATTTGACATTATGTTTGGAGAAGGAATTTCCGTAGAGGGCGATATTTTAGACCTTGCGGCAAGTGTAGGCATCGTGAATAAGAGCGGGGCATGGTATGCCTATGAAGGCAGCAAGATCGGCCAAGGCAGGGAAAACGCGAAACAATATTTAAAAGACAACCAGACAGTATGCAGCGAGATACAGGAAAAGGTCAGGGCGCATTTCCAGCTTGGCCAGGCAGAGAGCGAAAAGGCTTTAGAAGATGCCCTAGGGAAAAAAGACAGCGGGAAGTAAACAACAGGCATGCCCGTTACAGAAAGCTGGAAAAGAAATTCAGGAAAAGAAATTCAGGAAAATAAATTCAAAAAAAACTTATTTACATAAGGAAAGATTTGTGCTACACTGTCCTAGTATGAGTGCCGTTGCCCGGAAACAGGATACTCCGGCCTGTATCTGAGTGACCGGCGGATAAAGAAAACAGGAGGATGAGCACATGATTTCCAAAGAAAAGAAAACAGCGATTATCAACGAGTATGCAAGAGGCGCAAATGACACTGGCTCGCCAGAGGTGCAGATTGCCGTATTGACGGCAAGGATCCAGGAGCTCACAGAGCATTTGAAAGTCAATAAGAAGGATCATCATTCCAGAAGGGGTCTTTTGAAAATGGTCGGCAGAAGACGTGGCCTGCTTGACTATTTAAAGAAAAGTGATATTGAAAGATACCGGACTTTGATTGAAAAACTTGGAATCAGGAAGTAACAATCACAAGGGGGCTGCTGCAGAGTAACTTGCGTGCAGCCTTTTTGGCATCCCTTTTGAAAAGTTTTTTCAAAACATTGGTAACTTTAACAACAATTTATGCTTTTTGGCATTGGTTTACATAAGTATGCCTTGAAAGCAGTATAGAAATGGAGAATGTTATGTATAAGAGTTTTAGTATGGAACTTGCCGGACGTACCCTGACGGTAGATGTGGACAGGGTAGGGAAACAGGCAAACGGATGTGCGTTTATGCACTATGGGGACACAACGGTATTGTGTACGGCGACCGCTTCGGAGAAACCAAGGGACGGCATTGATTTTTTCCCGCTTAGCGTGGAATATGAGGAGAAATTGTATGCGGCAGGAAAAATCCCCGGCGGTTTTAATAAGAGGGAAGGCAAGCCGTCGGAAAACGCGATCTTGACAAGCCGCGTTATCGACAGGCCCATGCGCCCCCTGTTTCCAAAAGATTACAGGAATGATGTGACATTAAACAACCTTGTCATGTCAGTAGACCCGGAATGCCGCCCGGAGCTGACGGCAATGATTGGCGCAGCGATCGCGGCGAATATTTCCGATATCCCGTTTGACGGGCCGTGCGCCATGACGCAGATTGGCATGGTAAACAATGAGCTGATCGTCAATCCAAGCCAGGAACAGTGGAAAAACGGCGATCTGACGCTGACAGTTGCTTCAACGGGCACAAAGGTTATCATGATTGAAGCCGGTGCGAATGAAGTGCCGGAAGAAAAGATGATCGAAGCCATTTACAAGGCGCATGCGATCAACCAGGAGATCATTGCCTTTATCAATAAAATAACAGCAGAAGCAGGCAAGCCAAAGCATACGTATACAAGCTGTGCTATCCCGGAGGAATTGTTTGCCGATATGAAAGCAGTGGTCACGCCGGAAGAAATGGAAGCGGCTGTCTTTACGGATGAAAAACAGGTACGGGAAGACAACCTGCGTGCCATCAAAGAACGGTTAGAAGAGGCATTTGCGGAAAAAGAGGACTGGCTTGCGATGCTTGGGGAAGCACTGTACCAGTACCAGAAAAAAACTGTGCGCAAGATGATTTTAAAAGACCATAAGAGGCCGGATGGGCGTGCCGAAACGCAGATAAGGCCGCTTGCAGCGGAAGTGGATCTGATTCCGAGGGTGCACGGCTCGGCCATGTTTACGCGTGGACAGACGCAGATTTGCAACGTATGCACGTTAGCACCGCTTTCTGATATGCAAAGGATTGACGGCTTAGATGAAAATGAAACGAATAAACGGTATATGCACCATTACAACTTCCCGTCCTATTCGGTAGGGGAAACGAAGCCTTCCAGAGGGCCGGGACGCCGTGAGATCGGGCATGGCGCGTTAGCGGAAAGGGCACTGATGGCAGTGCTGCCGCCAGAAGAAGAATTTCCATATGCAATCCGTACCGTATCTGAAACATTTGAATCCAATGGCTCTACTTCGATGGCTTCAACGTGTGCGTCCTGCATGTCCTTAATGGCGGCGGGCGTGCCGATTCGGAAGATGGTTGCCGGCATTTCGTGCGGCCTTGTCACGGGCGATACGGATGATGACTATGTATTGCTGACAGATATCCAGGGCTTGGAAGATTTCTTTGGCGATATGGATTTTAAAGTAACGGGAACGACAGACGGCATCACGGCAATTCAGATGGATATTAAGATCCACGGCCTGACAAGGGAAATTGTAGAAGGCGCGATCAGACGCTGCCGCGAGGCAAGGCTGTTTATTATGGATACGTGCATGAAACCGGTCATTTCTGCGCCAAGGCCGACAGTCAGCGAATATGCGCCAAAGATTGTACAGATTCAGATCGATCCGGAAAAGATTGGGGATGTTGTTGGCCAGCGTGGCAAGACGATCAATGCAATCATCGACCAGACGGGCGTTAAGATCGATATCGAAGACGACGGCGCAGTTTCCGTATGCGGCATGGATATGGCGGCAATGGATAAGGCGATCGAACTGATTCGGATCATTACAACTGATTTTGAAGAAGGCCAGATTTTTAAAGGAAAAGTCGTAAGCATCAAGGAATTTGGCGCATTTTTGGAATTTGCGCCGGGCAAGGAAGGCATGGTTCATATTTCCAAGATCAGCAGGGAAAGGTTAAAACGCGTAGAAGACGTGCTGACGCTTGGCGATGTTGTGACCGTTGTGTGCCTTGGCAAGGACAAGATGGGAAGAGTCAGCTTCTCTATGCGGGATGTGCCGCAAAGATAACAGAACATACTAAGAAATGCCCCGCCGGGATGCCAGCGGGGCATTTGTACGGTCATAGCGGAAAAACAAACTGTACGAGCAGCATATAGCATACCGTGCCTCCGGCAATGGATAAAAGCATCTGCCGTTTCCATAAGTGGAGCACGACCACAAATAAAACCGCAAGCAGCTCGGGGATGCCGTGGTTTCCAGAAAAAATAGGCACATTTTTCAAACTATAGACAACTAACAGCCCAAATACCGCCGCAGGCAGAACATTTCCAAGATACTGGATGTATTTTGGGGTTGGCCTGCCGGATGGAAATAGAAAAAAAGGAAGAAACCGGGTTAACATCGTTCCGATGACAACCATGGCAATTGTAATGATCTGCTGTGACAGCGTCATTTCATACCACCGCCCTTCTCTATGGGTTTTCGCAAAAGTGTAAGCACGCAAAGAATTGCGAGCATTGCCGGGATGATAAAATTGTCAGCACCAAAGATAGCCAGGGAAAGCACGGAAATTCCAATGCCAAGCAATGCGCTGGCATGCTGGCTGCTGCCTAGCCACTGTTCCATGAAGATGACGACAAACAAGGCGGTCATGACAAATGCGAGCCCTTCCGTATTAAAATGGATGAAAGAGCCAAAGATGCCGCCTAGCGTTGCACCTAAAACCCAATATATATGATTGAGCAGCGTCACAAAAAACATAAACCAGCCGCTGTCCACATTTTCTGGAATATCGGCGGTATAATTGATGGAAAAACTCTCATCGCACATGCCAAAGATCAGGTAAAATTTCTTCCAGCCAGCCCCCTTATACTTATCCAGCATGGAAATGCCGTAAAACAGATGCCTGGCGTTGATCATCATCGTCATGGCAAGCGCCTGTACCGGATGAAATGCCCCAAGCAGCATGCTGACTGTGGCAAACTCCACAGAACCGGCAAAAATCGTCATAGCCATCAGCATCGGATATAAGAAGCTGAAACCGGATACATTCATATAAATGCCATAAGTGATGCCAAGGAATAAAAACCCGGCAAAAATCGGGATTGTGTGCGGGAAAGCGGCTTTTAGCGCATTCTGGCAGGTGCTGCTTTTTTTGTGCTCGAACAAGGCGGGCTTCCTCCTTTGCCTTAGGTAAAAACAATCGTATTGTAGCATGGAATAAGGGAATTGGCAATGCCTGAAAAATCCGCTTTACATCCTTTTTCCTAAAACTTTGCAAAAACTTCACAATCGGCTACTAGTCTGAATAGAAAATATGTGCTATACTAAATAAAACAACACATGTTAGGAAGCGTATTTTTTATGATACAGGGAGGATAAATTTTGTGAAAGCATGGCAACGGCGTTTGGGCGTCATCTTATGTGTTTGTGCAGCAGCAGCTGTCATTATGGCGATGGCCTATTCGTATTCCCAGTATGTATCGCGGCGTATTTATGAAGACAGCACTGAGCATCTGGTAGAAGTATACGGGCAGGTCACCCACAATTTTGTGTCTTACCTGGAAAGAAACTGGGGGAATTTAGACGATTGGGATCATCAGCTTCGGATGGTGAGTGATGAAAAAGGCATCCGGGCATTTTTGGATGGGCGGCAGGAGTACTGGGGCTTTTCGCAGTTTTATTTCCTGGCAGAGGACGGCACCTATATCACGCCTGCCGGAGAGCGGGGGCAGCTGACATCCGAAGACTGTTATGCTTCGCTTTTTACAGACAGGGAACAGATTATGGCAAATGAAACGCTGCCTACAGGACAGGCAGTCACGATATTTGCCATTCCCGTTGCGGCAGGAACCTGGAAAGGCTTTGCCTATTCTGCTGTTGCGCTTAGTTATACAAACGCTGATATCATCCGTTCGCTGAATGTAGATGCCTTTTCAGGGAAATCTACCTGCTTTGTCATTGACGCAAACGGGCATGTGATTCTCTCTACGCAGCAGGGAGGCAGTATTTTTGGAAATTATCTTTCTTATTTGAAGGCGGGCTCCGATCTGGATGCGGAATCGCTTGCAAAGCTGGCAAAGGATTGGGAAGACGGCCGCTCTGGCGTTGTCACATGCAAGATCGGGGATATCAGTTACCATATTTCCTATCAGAATGTAGGATACCAGGGGTGTGTATTGCTGGGCGTAGTGCCGGAAGCGGCGGCAAGTGCCAGCCTGCTGCAGATCCAGCGCGCTACCATTAACGTGCTTGTCAGGGTATTTTTGGTGGCAGGCCTGGTAGTGGCTGGATGGCTGATCCGCACTTACCGCAAGCGGACGAAAACAAACGCGCTTGAGCTTAGGTATCGGGAAATGCTGTTTGATACTCTTTCTATCAACGTCAATGACATCTTTATCATGCTAGACGGCAAAACACAGCATGTGGACTATATCAGCTCTAATGTGGAACGGCTGCTTGGCATCCAGCCGGAAGCTGTGCGGGCAAATATTTCCCTGCTGGCAGAAAGCGGAGAAAGAATCGGTATTACCCAAGAGGAATTTGATGCGATCCCAATCCATGGGAGCCATCACTGGGAGCAGGAGCATATACACCGGGGCACAGGCGAACGCCATTGGTACCGGGAGAGCATTTATCATGAAAATATACAGGGGATGGAAAAATATTTTATTGTGCTCTCCGACCGTACACAGGAACGGCAGATGAACCTCCATCTGCAGGAAGCGTTAGATGCCGCCAAAAGCGCAAATGCGGCAAAAAGCCATTTCCTCTCCAATATGTCCCATGACATCCGTACACCGATGAATGCGATCATTGGATTTTCTGTCCTGCTTGCCAAAGATGCGGATTATCCTGACAAAGTCCGGGAGTATACGAGGAAAATTTCGGCCTCCAGCCAGCATTTGTTAAGCCTGATCAACGACGTATTGGATATGAGCAAGATTGAAAGCGGCAAGACTTCCCTGCATGTCATTCCGTTTAGCCTGCCTGAGCTTGTGGAAGAGCTTTATACGATACTCCTGCCGCAGGCGAAAGCAAAGAAACAAACGTTCGAGTTCCGTGTGCAGGGCAAGCCGGAAGAACAGCTGATGGGCGACAGGCTGCGGTTAAACCAGATTTTGATCAACCTCCTTTCCAATGCGATCAAGTATACGCCGGATGGCGGGCAGATTGAATTTCTGCTGCAAGAGCTGCCAAGGACATCGCCGCAGTATGCGCACATGCGTTTTACCGTAACAGACAATGGCATCGGCATGAGCGAGGAGTTTTTGGAGTCCGTATTTGACCCGTTTGCAAGGGAAGCCAATTCAACCATAAGCGGCATCCAGGGTACGGGGCTTGGAATGGCGATTACCAAAAACCTGGTAGAGCTGATGGGCGGTACGATTGGCGTGGAAAGCAAGACCGGGCAGGGAAGCGTCTTTACCGTGGAACTTTCCTTTGCGGTACAGGCACTTTCTGCGGAAGAGGATTTCTGGCATAACAGTGGGATTACGCGTGTGCTTGTCGTGGATGATGACGAACCGACCTGTATCGATATCCGTGACTTGCTGCATGGTGTCGGCGTGTATGTGCGGTATGCCACAAACGGCTATGACGCAGTGGACGCGGCTGTATCTGCCAGGGATGCCGGGGAAGATTTCAATGTCATCCTGTTAGACTGGAAGATGCCGGGCATAAACGGCGTGGAAACTGCCCGCAGGATACGGGAGGAGATCAAAGGGGATATCCCGATCCTTGTTTTGACTTCCTACGACTGGAGCGATATCGAGGAAGAAGCAAGGGAAGCCGGCATTGATGCATTCTTGCCAAAGCCCTTCTTTGTCGCTACGTTCCGCCAGACAATGCAGACGCTGGAAACATACAGTATGAAGCTGGAAACTGAAATAAAAACAAACATGCTCGAAGGCATGATGTTCCTTGTTGCGGAGGATAATGAGCTGAATGCGGAAATTCTTTCTGAGATGCTTGCAATGGAAGGCGCCCGCTGCGATCTGGCAGAAAACGGACAGGCAGCCTTAGAGATGTTTAGCGAATCCGAGAAAGATAAATATGACATGATCCTGATGGATGTGCAGATGCCGGTGATGAACGGCTATGAGGCGACAAGGGCAATCCGCGCCTGTGCCCATCCAAGGGCGGGCAGCATTCCTATTGTGGCAATGACGGCCAACGCTTTTGCCGAGGATGTGCGGGATGCTTTGCTCTCAGGGATGAACGCCCATCTGGCAAAACCGATTGATATGGAAGCGATGAAGGCAGTCATCAGCCACATGCACAAACCGCCTGCTGAGGGATTAGGGCAGCAGCGTGACGGGGAGGAGGATTTGGAAGGATGAAAAAGATAGCAATGGCACTGTTTCTCCTATGTGCAGCCACGGCCATTCTGGCGGGCTGCGGCAAGAAGCTAGACAGCGGCAAGGAAGATACGCTGACGCTTTTGTTAAAAAAGAGCGACATGGAAAAAGTTTACATACAAAGGATTATCGATCTTTATGAAAGAAAAACCGGCAATAAAATCGAAGCCACTGTTTTTGAGAATACGGAGTTTGAGAAAAAGTCAAAAGAAATGTTTGACAATGGCGATATTCCTGACTTGTTTTTCTCTTATAACGGATCGACTTTAGAACGCTTCCGCGTCCCGGAAAATTTTTATTATATGAACGATGAAAAATGGGTTAACGAGCTTACCGACAGCGTCAGGGAGAACTGCCTGGATAAGGACGGCAATGTGCTCGGGCTGCCTTTTTGGGAAAATTCCCTTTCCGGCTGCTATTATAATAAGAAGCTGTTAGACAGCCTGGGCTTAAAACCAGCTGCCACGCAGGCAGAATTTGACGCTTTGTGCAGTGCGCTTAAGGCGATCGGCTATACGCCGCTTTATTGGGCGTCTAATGCGTGCAACTGGATGTTCCAGTTTGGCATGGATCCGATCTTTGCCGACAATCCGGACCTGCTTGAAAAATTAAACAGGAACGAGATCACTTATGCCGACATCCCGGAAGTTGCCGATATGGTGGCATGGCTGGACAATGCCAACAAGCAGGGCTGGTTTAACGAGGATTATGAGGAAGCCGTATGGGACAGCATTGCCCCGGCCATGCGGGAAGGAGAGGCGGTCTTCCTGTTTGTATGGGATACGTGGTTTGATACTGATTTTGCGGAAAAAGGCAAATATTCCCGCGATGATTTTGCCTTGATGCCGGTATTTATGAATACTACGCCTATGGGGACTTACGAAGGCGGCAATATGAATATCCTGATGGTAAATAAAAACAGCCCGCGCTTAGAGCTGGCGCGTGCGTTCTTAAATTTCTGCGCTACGCCGGAAAATTATAACGCAGCGTTTAATGGCATTTCCACAGTAAACTGCTTTAAAAACCAGACAACGAACATACAGACTGGCATGGTGACAGAGGCGATGGCATCAATTGAAGCCAACCGGCGGGTTTCCACTGCAAGGCTTAAGATTATAGGATATGAACAAAACGATGTAGGCAATGCGATTTTGCAGATGTTCCAGGGAAAAGTGGACGTAGAAGGCTGCATTAAGCTGATGGATGAGTACCGTATTGCGGAAGCGAAGGAAATGCAGGCAGAAGGGTTTTAAATGATAAAAAAAGAATCCTGTCGGTTAGGATTCTTTTTTGACTTGCCGTGAAAACTCTATAATGCTTTTCCTGCAAGGACTTCTTTATAATCTTCATAATTTTTGGCAAGCAGCGCCGGGGTATCTAAATGGTATGGGCACTTGCTTTTGCATTTGCCGCAGTGGAGGCACTGTTCAATCAGTGCCATCTTCCCCTGCATCTCATCTGTCAGCCACAATGCGGAAGGGGAACGGCGCAGCATCAGCGCCATCCGGGCGCAGTTGTGGATTTCTATGCCGGCTGGGCAGGGCATGCAATAGCCACAGCCACGGCAGAATTCGCCGGATAACATTTCCCGGTCGCGGGCGATCTGTTTTGTTATTTCTGGCGTCATAACTGGCGGATTTTGTATGTAAGATAAAAATTCATCCAGTTCGGCCTCGCGCTGTATCCCCCAGATAGGCAGCACATTTTCATACTGGGCAAGGTAGGCGTATGCGGCGGCAGAATCGGTGATCAGGCCGCCGGAAAGCGCTTTCATGGCAATAAATCCCATATCGGCGGCCATGCATTTTTCGACAAGCGCGATATCGCCGTCTGATGCCAGGTAGGAAAAAGGAAACTGCAGCGTTTCATACAGGCCGGATGCAACCGCTTCGTGGGCAATGTTTGTCCGATGGTTGGTTATGCCGATATGCCGGATAATCCCCTCTGCCTTGGCATCTTCCATGGCTTCATACAAGCCGCTGCCATCGCCTGGCTTTGGGCAAAAGGGCGGGTTGTGGAACTGGTACAAGTCGAGGTAGTCCGTCTTTAAATTGTGCAAGGTGGCATCCAAGTCTTTGTAAAAATCTTCTGCGGTAGCGGCCGCTGTTTTGGAGGCGATATACAGTCTGGAGCGGACACCAAAAAAAGCGAGTCCTAGTTTGCGTTCGCTGTCTGTATAAAAGCGTGCTGTATCAAAAAAAGTAATTCCATTTTCGAATGCTTTTTGCAGCAGATAAATGGCCTCCCCCTCGCTGACGCGCTGGATTGGCAGGGCACCAAAGGCGTTTTTGTTTGTGGTGATTCCTGTTTTTCCTAATCTTACATTATCCATAAAAATCCTCCATTCCTAATGCTGGCTTGCGTTTCGTGCCAGTAAAAGTATACCACACTTAGCATACGGTTGAAAAGAAAAAAATATGGCTGCCCTCAAGCTGATTATAAAATAAAATGCTTGCATAAATGAAAGCGCCATTATATAATAGAGGACGGACAAAGGCGTCTGAACGCAGACGAAATTTCATCGCATGAATGAAAAGGAGGCTGCGTTTTTTAGTCATGTCCAAAATAAGATTGTGATGTGGCTAAACAGGCATGCCGCATAGGGATACAGTTGAGTTATTTACAGTAAAAGGAGGAAATGGAAATGTCATACGTTGACGAGGTATTTAGCATGGTAGTGGAGAAAAATCCCGCGCAGCCGGAGTTTCACCAGGCGGTAAAGGAAGTGCTGGAATCTTTGCGTGTTGTAATCGAGGCAAACGAGGAGGCATACAGAAGGGATGCTTTGTTGGAAAGGCTGGTAACGCCGGAAAGGCAGCTTTTGTTTAGGGTGCCCTGGGTAGATGACAAAGGACAGGTGCAGGTCAACAACGCTTTCCGCGTACAGTTTAACAGCGCGATCGGGCCATACAAGGGAGGGCTTCGTTTACACCCTTCCGTAAACCTTGGCATTATCAAGTTTTTAGGATTTGAGCAGATTTTTAAAAACTCGCTGACGGGCCTGCCGATAGGCGGCGGCAAAGGCGGTTCGGATTTTGATCCGAAAGGAAAATCGGACAGGGAAGTGATGGCATTCTGCCAAAGTTTTATGACAGAGCTTTCCAAATATATCGGTGCGGATACCGACGTGCCTGCAGGCGATATTGGGACAGGCGCAAGGGAAATCGGTTATATGTTTGGGCAGTATAAGAGAATCCGCGGCCTGTACGAAGGTGTTTTGACGGGCAAAGGCTTATCTTACGGCGGCTCCTTGGCAAGGACGGAAGCTACCGGTTATGGCCTGTTATACCTTACGGCAGAAATGTTAAAGTGCAATGGCCATGATATTGCGGGCAAGAGAGCAGCCATTTCAGGCTCTGGCAATGTTGCAATCTATGCAGCGCAAAAAGCGCAGCAGCTTGGCGCAAAAGTTGTGACAGTTTCCGATTCCACAGGCTGGGTATATGACGAGGAAGGCATTGATGTCGCATTGTTAAAAGAGGTAAAAGAAGTAAAACGCGCACGCCTGACAGAATATGCGGCGGCAAGGCCAAGCGCACAGTATCATGAAGGGAAAGGCGTATGGAGCGTTAAAGTGGATATTGCGCTCCCATGTGCAACGCAGAATGAATTAGGATTAGAGGATGCGAAGGCGCTTGTGGCAAACGGCGTGATCGCTGTGGCAGAAGGCGCAAACATGCCAACGACGATGGAAGCAACCGAGTATCTGCAGGCGAACAAAGTGCTGTTTGCACCCGGCAAGGCTGCCAATGCCGGCGGCGTTGCAACGAGCGCATTGGAAATGAGCCAAAACAGCGAGCGGCTTAGCTGGACATTTGAAGAAGTAGATTCCAAGCTCCATACGATCATGGTAAATATTTTCCACAACCTGGACGCAGCAGCAAAGAAGTATGGCAAAGAGGGCGACTATGTAGCGGGCGCAAATATTGCAGGATTCTTGAAAGTGGCTGAGGCGATGACGGCACAGGGGATCGTGTAAGCATAAATGGTTTGGATGTTCCATGTGAAAAGTCCCATAGACATTGTGTTTATGGGACTTTTGCTTATGCTAACGCCTTATAAGCATATCGTCATATAAGGCGGAATACATAGGATGCCGTCTTTCTCGACAAGGCTGCGGGGGTGGATGATATAGCACCCGCCAATCCTGCTTTTATATTTTTCGCGAAACCGCAGCAGGGACGTTGTGGAATAGCGGCTGCTGGATTTGACTTCAATAGGATATATCTTGTACTTTGTTTTGTTGTTGTTGGAAATAATAAAATCAATTTCCATATCATTTCTATGCGTGTTCTCGTCATAGTGGGTATAAAAGAACAGGCGGTGCCCATTGGCAGCGAGCATCTGCGCGATCATATTTTCATAGAGCATGCCTTCATTCAGCCCTAATTTCCCAGACAGGATCTGTTTATAGATTTCATCTTCCAACAGCGCGTTCTCATCGAATGCATGGCTGACGAGCAGGCCCGTATCGCCCATATAACATTTGATCCAGGCATCGGATTCGTTTAGCGAGAGTCCCACATTAGGGTCGTTTGCCCGTCTGCATTCGTTTGTGATCATGGAGTCTGCCAGCCAGAAAAAAGTATCTTCATATTGTTCCGCAGTAGAGCCTGTTGTAATGCGGTTAAAAATGACCCGCTTTTCATGCTTAGAGAGCAGCCCCGGCATCTGGTCGAAAATAGCGAGCACCCTCGAACGGTAGCGCGCCTGGATCTTCATAATATCATTGCGGTAAAGCGCAAGAATATCCCGCTTTTCCAGATCTGCCTTTCCAAAATCCTTCTGCCCTTCCAAATATGCGACGACGCTCATGGGCATGCCGCCGACTAAAAGATATTGTTTGAAAATGAGCATGGCCTTTTCGTGGATGCTGCGCTCTAGCGGGATCTTTTTTTCAAAACAATCCCGGATATAGGCTAAGAGCGGCTTTTCACCCAAAGCCAGGCAAAATTCCGAAAAATCTAACGGGTACATTGTAATATGCCGTTCCTCGGAAGGAAGGACAATGTCTTTTACATTTTCCCGCATGGAAATTAACGACCCCGTTTCTATGAAGTCATACCGGCCATCGGCAACGAGGTATTTCATCGCCTCCCTTGCCTTAGGAAACAGCTGCACCTCATCAAAGATGATAAGGCTTTCGCGGGGGAAGAGCGAAACGCCGTATTGGACAGACAGCAGCATATAAAAGGTATCAAGGTCATTAAGATGCAGGCGGAAATAATCTTTGACATCTTCCGTGGCTTTGGCAAAGTCGATTAAAATATAGCTTTTGTATTCGTTTTTGGCAAATTCTTCTACGATAGTGGATTTGCCGATTCGGCGGGCGCCTTCCACGAGCAGTGCTTTTTTGCCGTTTGTTTCTTGTTTCCAGCGAAGAAACTGGCTGTATATCGTCCGTTCAAAAATCATGGCTGCCACCTCCGGGATAATATTGCCTTGTATAAGGCAATTATAGCATGGCATACAATAATACGCAAGATAAACCATGCGACAAAATCCGACAATGCGCAGGTTTGTAACATAGCCGAAATCCAATAATACGCAGGTTTAATATGTAGCTGAAATCCAATAATGCGCAGGTTTAATATATTGATAAAATCCAATAATACGCAGATTTAAAATATCATCAAACTCCAACAATGCGCAGGTTTCGATAAACAATACAACCTTACAAGCACTTCTATAAATTTCTTACAATCAAAAATCTCTCCTTTTTTGTAAAATATTTATAAAAAAGAAAGAAGGAGGTGCAGTCATGTTAAATATTCTAAGCGGTCACGTCCGGCCACTGGAAAAACCAGAATTTTCATGGGTCTTGGAAGGGGATGAGGATCAGGTCCAGTATGAAGTCAGGGTCAAGGATGCCTGCGGTGAAATTTATTGGGACAGCGGAAAGGCAGCAGGCGGCAGCCGCCGCAATATTGTATGCGAAAAAGCCTTGCAGGATGAAAGTATTTATACGTGGGAAGTCAAGGTTGTGGGGGCGGCCGGCGGCATAGCAGAATATGAGGGCGGAAAAATTTATACAAAGATCCGCTCTTGGAGCGCAAAATGGATGGAGCCGGACAGAGTCAGGAAGCCGCTGACAGACAGCCTGGAACCGATTGAACCCATTGCAAAGGGGAAGATTCCGGGAGATTCGCTGGATAAGCTAGATCCGGTGACATACTTCCGCAAGGAATTTACATTAGGGGAAGTACCGGTTAAGGCCCTTGTTTATGCGGCGGCGCGTGGCGTTTATACACTTTATATCAATGGGAAGCGGGTATCGGATCTTTTTGACCCCGGGTATACTTCCTATGAGAAGCATATCGATTATCAGTGCTATGAAGTGACTGGCCTGCTTAAGATGGGGAAAAATGTTATGGCGTTTGGGCTGGCGGACGGATGGTATACCGGGAAAATCAGTGCGCTTGGGATTGGACAGCAGTTTGGCACGGAGAACGCCATATTAGGCCAGCTCGTTATGGAGGATGCGGACGGCGGCAGGACGGTAGTCGCTACGGATGAAGAAATGAAATGGTCTAAAGGGGCACTGCGCTATGCAGATTTGTATATTGGGGAATATTATGATTCCCATCAGGCAAAAGAAGGATGGAATGAGCCGGATTTTGCAATGGATGCTGCATGGAAGGCGGCAGCTGCCAAAGATTACGGATATGAAACGCTCGTTATGCAGACCATCCCCGGCATCAAAGAGATCAGGACGATCCAGCCTAAAATACTGTCGGCTCCAAACGGGGATATGCTCTTAGATGCGGGAGAAAACATTGTAGGGTACGTTTCTTTTACGCTTGCCCTAAAAGCTGGGGATGTTATTTCCATGGAACATAGCGAAACGCTTGATAAAGACGGGAATTACATCCAAAATATCATCGGACAGAACAAGGATCAGATGGACTTTTATGCCGCTTCCGCTGACGGTACTGTGACATATAAGCCTGAGTTTGCCTTTCATGGTTTCCGGTATGTGCGCGTAAATGGGACAAAGGATAGCGATGCAAGCCACTATTTGATTCATGTGATCGGCACCCCGCTTCGAAAGACCGGGGAATTTACCTGTTCTGATGAGCGTTTGAACAAGCTGCAGGAAATGATCTGCAGGTCACAGCTTGGAAATATGATTAGCATTCCAACGGACTGCCCGCAGCGGGAGAGGACCGGATGGCTGGGAGATATGCAGGTATTTGCGCCGACAGGCTGTTATGAATATGATATTGAGGGATTTTTGCGGCACTGGCTGGCAGATATACGCAATGAACAGCTTCCAGATGGGCAGATTCCGCATATCACGCCATGCATGAAATCGCATGATATTATGAAGCCGCCAGGGATTGAAGGGGTATCTTCTGCCGGCTGGTCGGATGCGGCCGTGATCATTCCGTGGAGACTGTATGAAGCCTACGGGGATCTTGCTATATTGAAAGAAAACTTTGGCATGATAAAAAGCTATATGGCTTCCGTGGAAGAACTGGCAGCAGAGCTTCCAGAAGGCTATGAAGAAATGGACGAGAGGCGCAAGGCAGTGCAAAAATATTTGTGGAACACCGGTTTCCAGTATGGCGACTGGCTCATGCCGTCCATACAGATGTCCGGGAGGCCGATCTTTGAAGTAGTGGTACAGACCGGCTATGTAGTGGCGACGCTGATGTTTATGCTCACGACGGATATTACCGCAAAAATCTGTGCCCTGCTTGGGGAAAAAGAATTAAGCCTCCATTACCGGGAACTAAACGGGAAAATAAGGGAAGCATTTATTACCGAGTATGTCAACGGGGATGGGACACTGACAAAAGACTACCAGGGTGTTTATGTCCTTGCTTTACAGATGGGCGCGATACCGGAAAACTTAAAGCCAAATGCCATCAGGCGGCTTAAGGAGCTGATACAGGAAAACAACGACCTTCTGGATACGGGGTTCCTCTCTGTGGCTTACCTGCTTCCAGTATTAAAGGAAAACGGATTAAGGAAGATGGCAAACCGGCTGCTCTTTAGGGATGAATGCCCTTCCTGGCTGTACGAGGTAAAGATGGGTGCCACGACGATGTGGGAATATTGGAATGGATATGCCCCGGATGGCACGCCGTCTGACTGTTCGATGAATCATTTTGCTTTTGGCTGTGTGGGAGAATACCTGTTCCATGATATTTTAGGTATTCAGGGCACAAATCCGGGGCGGAACATGCTGGAGATTGTGCCGGATACCGACTGCGGCCTGGATTGGGCAAAAGGAAGCTATGAAACAATCTGGGGAAGATGCCAGGTAGAATGGAAAAAAGAGCAGGAACATACATTGCTGCACTTACAGCTTCCTCCAAATGTTACAGCGAAAGTGCATGTAGGAGGAGAAGATAAAGTATTAAGCTGTGGAACACATCATATCAAACTATAAGAAAGGGAGAGGGAAAAACAATGAAGACACCGGATTTTAAAGGATTGATGCAGATTGGCATCATTGTAAGGAATGTGGATGAGGCGGTAGCAAACTACGAGGCGATCGGGATTGGCCCATGGGACATTTCCGCATTGGATAACAGTCATCCGCCTTTTGAGGATTTAAAGATTGACGGCAAAGAGCCAGAAGGGAAGGGACCGCTCATCAAAACGGCGATGATTTCCATTTATGGCATGGAATTAGAACTTATCGAGCCGATTGCCGACACACAATTTAAAAGGTGGCTTGATGAGCATGGCCCAGGCATCCATCATGTGGCATTTGACACACAAACGCCGTATGAACAGCTGCTGTCTGGATGGAAAGAAAAAAATGGAAAGGATCCTTGGGTAAGAGGCCAGGGCATCAATGGGGCCATGGATTTTTCCTATCTGGACTTGCGGGAAGAACTGGGGCTTATCGTGGAATGTTATAAGAGCCTGCAGCCTGGCAAATCAGAGCTGCCCTATGATATGAAAGGGGAGATTGTATAATGAAAGCGCTTATTTACTATGGAACTGGAAAACTGGCGATAGAGGAGCGGCCGGTTCCTGAAGTGGGCAGGAATGATGTTTTGGTCAAGGTGGCCCGCGCCGGCATATGCGGTTCGGATCTGACTGCTTATTTATCAGACGGCATGAAAGTGGGAATTTTATACAAAGGGCAGTACGGGCATGACGGACAGTTTGGGCACGAGATGGCTGGCACGGTGGAAAAAGCCGGTGAAGATGTCAAGGGCGTGCAGCCAGGGGACCGCGTGTTTGTCAATCCAACGGTGTGCAAAAGGAGCGGTATGCTAGGATGCGATATCGCGGGGGCATTTTCGGAATATGTGCTGGTGGAAGACGCCGCGTATGGCTATAATTTAATGAAGCTGGCCGATGACGTAAGTTTCGATGAGGCTGTTGTAATAGAGCCTTTGGCGGTAGGCACCCACGGGAAGAACTGCATTGATGTAAAACCGCATGAAAATGTGGTAGTCTTTGGGGCAGGGACGATCGGGCTGTGTACAATAAATGCGCTGTTGGCAGTAGGCTGCCAAAAGCCTGTCGTAGTGGATATGAATAAGGAGCGGCTAAAACTGGCTAAGGAGATGGGGGTGGTGGCATACCATCCTGATATGGGCAGCCTGAAGGAATTTCTGCAAAGTCATTTTGGCGCAGTGTCAAATTCGTTTGGCATGTCCAGCCCAGATGTGGATGCCTATATTGATTGTGCGGGTGCCCGTCCGATCATTGGGCAGATTATCGGGCTTGCAAAGGAGAAGGCAAGGATTGCCGTAGTAGCGGTGTACAAGACAGATATTGAGATTAGCGCGGCCACACTCCTTTCCTCACAGCTGACATTGAAAGGTTCCTGTGGGTATGAACAGTCAGATGTCATTGAGGCGTTCCACAATGTCAATGCGCACAGAACAGCGGTTTCGCAAATTGTGACACACCATTTTGCCCACGAGGATGCCGCAGAGGCATTTAAATTTGCGGCAGACCCGCAATCCGGCGCGATAAAAGTGGTGATCGACTATGCATAATGGGCATTGATAAAAACATACAAATTTCTAACAAACATACAAAATGTCCCATAATAATTTTACAATAAAAAAATATAAAATATTTATAAAATATGATTAACAGAAGATAAATAATTCGTTACAAAAAGGAGGAAACCACTTATGAGTTCTGAAAATGCAGTTCGGAAAGAAAAAACAAATCCTAAGCTGGCGTTTGGCTATGGCATAGGCGAAGTCGGCCAGCAGCTTAGCTGGTACATGATCAACAACTACCTGACGATTTTTTATACAGATGTTGTTGGCCTGACCGCTTCCGCAATTTCCCTGATCATGCTGATTGCCCGCGTATGGGACGCAGTAAACGACCCGATTATGGGAAATATCGCGGATAAGACGAACACGCGCTGGGGGAAATTCCGCCCGTACCTGATGTTTGCGCCGCCGTTTCTGGCAATCTTTAACCTGCTGACATTTACCGTATGGCCAATGCAGGGCGCAACAAAAGTAATCCTTTGCCTGCTTAGCTATATCGGCACGGGCATGGTATACACAGTTTTGGGAACTGCCCATGCAGCGATTGTAAACGTTATCGCAATCGATTCCCAGGTACGTATGAATCTTTCAACGGCAAGGGGCATTGGCTCCGGTATTATCAGCATCGTCCTTTCCGCAGTTGTTATGCCGATGATCCTGTTTTTTGGAAAAAGTGAAACACCAAACGGCCCGGGGTATTTTTGGACAGCAATTGTATTATCTATCGTCATGATTCCATGTTTCCTTATTGAAGCTTTTATCTGTAAAGAAACTTATACCGATCAGCTTCACGGCGCACATACGCAGACAGCACAAAAGAGTGCGGGATTTTTTAGCAACCTGAAAGAATTGGCAAAAAATGACCAGCTGCTGCGCATCGTTATCAGCACCCTGTTTGGCGCAATCTGCGTAACTGCCCGCATGAGCCTTCTGGCATATTACATCATTTATGTAGTTGGCAATCCGATGGTCATTTCACTTGTATTTTCCACAATGACAATCGCGCAGTTAGTAGGCACATTCCTCATTCCTTTTGCGACAAGGGCTTTTGGCAAGAGGAATTACATGCTCATCCTTTCCGCACTCATGATCGCGGGCTTTATTGGAATTTACCTCTTTGGCGCACAAAGCATTCCGCTGCTTATGGTACTTAGCTTTATGTGCGGCCTGTGCAACTCATCAGGCGCCCTTAGCTACGGCATGGTTTCTGACTGTATCGAGTATGGCGCATGGAAACTAAACATGAGGCAGGAAGGCCTTGCGGCTTCTTTCCTTACACTGGCTGTAAAATGCTCTACCGCTATCTGCGGCGTGGCTGGCGTACAGTGCCTGGCACTCGTAGGGTATGTACCGAATGCAGAGCAGACAGCTTCTGCAATCAGCGGAATCAATTTTGTAGTAAATATTATACCTGCAATCTGCGGCGTTATCTCTGTCCTGCCGCTGTTAGGGTATAAGCTCACCGAAAAACGCGTTGCAGAAATCCGCGAAGATTTGGAAAAACGCGGAGAATAGAAATGCGATAATCGTATAGAAATGCCGCCCCGGCTGTGTTATACTTGTATCAGACAATAGGTGCAGCAACTGCTTTCCAAATGGATTGGAGGAAGAATATGGAGTTTGGTACAATATTTCAAATGACACAGCTGGAAAAGGCATTTAAAAAAATTTATGAAAAAGACGGCGGTGCGCTGTTAGAGCGGCCTATGACTTATGAGCGCTATCTGCAGCTTGATGCGGACAAGAAAACGCTTTATAAGGAAATGGAAACATACCACAATACAGTTTACAATAATATGTATGAAAATACGGTCATGGACATTGGCGCAACGCCGGATTTGGAATACGTGGAAATTGTCCAGCACAGCCGCTACAGTTATCCGATCCTGCACAATCATGCATACATTGAGTTAGTTTACGTATACAGCGGGCACTGTCTGCATTTTGTGGAAAACCAGGCTTTTGAAATGAAGACCGGGGATCTTTGCATCTTAGCGCCCAATGCCATGCATGCAATATCAGCGCATGAGGATGATGCGGTACTCATCAATATCATGATGAGCCAGAAATTATTCGACGCTTCTTTTCTTAAAATGATGCAGCGCAGCCTTACACTGTCTGAATTTGTGGAAAGTATTTTATATGAAAGAAAAGTGAGCCCGTATATTATTTATCCGACCGGAAATGATGAGTGGCTGCATGAGATTGTGCTCCATATGGTAAAAGAACGGCGGAAAAAGGATTATCTGTACAATGAGAGCATATCGCTGCTTGTCAGGCAGATGTTTGTCCATATTCTGCGCAATTATGAGTTGATGGCAATTGTATCCGACCCCATCTGCCATATGCAGGAAAACAGGATTGTTGCACTGATGGGCTATATTGCGGTCAATTACCGTTCCATCACGCTGGCACAGACAGCGGATTTCTTCGGATACAGCAGGGCTTATATGAGCCAGATTTTAAGCAACTATACGGGCAAGACATTTACGATGCTCGTCAATGAAGAGAAAATGAAAAATGCGGCGAAGCTTTTAGGGGAAACAAGGCTTAGCCTTACAGAGATCGGTGTGGAAGTCGGCTGTTATGATGCCAGCCATTTTACGCACAAATTTAAAAAAATATACGGTATGACGCCTACAGAGTACCGTATGCAAAAAACAAACGATGCTCACGGACGATGAAAATTGCCGTGGGCATAACTATCATTTCAAGAAAGGATTACGATATGGCAGATTTAAAGAAAATTCTTGCCGGAGAAAGTGACAATTATATACTGCCGTTTCTCTGGCTTCGGGATCAGAGTGAAGAAGTGCTTCGCACGGAAGTTGAAAAAATATATGACTGCGGGATACGCGCAGTATGCCTAGAGTCCCGTCCGCACCCGGATTTTGGCGGGCCGGGCTGGTGGCGCGATTTTGATATCGTGCTGGATGAGGCAAAAAAGAGGGGCATGAAAATTTGGATCCTTGATGACGCGCATTTTCCAACAGGGCAGGCAAACGGCCTGATTCCTGCAAAATACCCACAGTTGGCAAGAAAGTACGCCATGATGCAATATGTAGACTGCGCGGGGCCGGTTGCATGTGCCAGCCTGGATGTAAACCTGATGATGACAAAACAGTTTACCTGGATGGATTTTGGCAAGCCAGCCAATAAGCCGTTAGTTGACAAACAGGAACTGATCAGTGTGACGGCGGCTAAGCTCATTGAGGGTGATGTGATTGACGGCGGCATGATCGATCTGACAGACAAAGTAAAAGACGGATGGCTGACATGGGATGTCCCGGACGGTGTGTGGAGAATCTGCATTTCTTTTACAACGTATGATTTTGGCGCTAACAACGAGTATATCAATTATGTAGACCACGATTCTGTTGCGGCTTTGATTGAGGCGGTTTACGAGCCACACTATGCGCATTATGCGGATGAGTTTGGCCAGACGATCGCGGGATTTTTCTCGGATGAGCCGGGATTTTACAACGTGGGCGGTTATCAGCCGGGCAATGCAATCGGACGAAAGAAAATGCCGCTGCCATGGGGGGATGAATTAGAATCGCTTATGGAACAGGAAAATGCTGACTGGAAACTGCAGTTCCCGTACTTATGGCTGGATGGCAGCGACCAGGGCGTGACGTTAGAAAACCGCTACCGCTATATGGATATTGTGTCGCGGATGTATTCGAAAAATTTCTCCTGCCAGTTAGGGGAATGGTGCAGTGCGCATGGAGTGGAATATATTGGCCATGTCATTGAAGATTTTGACGAGCACAGCCGTCTTGGCATGGGGACAGGCCATTATTTCCGTGCGATGAAAGGACAGCACATGGCCGGGATTGATGATATCGGCGGACAGATCATCCCGGGGAATCCTTACGGCATGCGCCACGGCGTCACATGCGACAGCCAGGGGCAGTTTTATCATTTTGCCTTAGCGAAAATGGGAGCTTCTGCCGCAGCGATCGATCCTGCCAAACGCGGACGGCTGATGTGCGAGGCATATGGCGCATACGGCTGGAATTTTGGCGTGAAAAAAATGAAGTGGCTGACGGATTTCCTGCTTTTCCAGGGAGTGAATTATTTGGTTCCGCATGCGTTTTCGATGGCCGATTATCCAGATGTGGATTGCCCGCCGCATTTTTACGCAAGGGGAAATAACCCGCAGTATCCGTATTTTGCACAGCTTATGAAGTATACAAACCGGATGTGCAATCTGTTAAATGACGGTAAAAACGTGCCACAGGCAGCGATCATCTATCCGGGTGAGCATGACTGGATGAATGAATGCATGAAACTGCAGGTGCCAGCACAGATGCTGATCCAAAACCAGATTGATTTTGAGATCGTCCCGTTAGATGTCTTTAGCGACAGGGAATATTATGGGGTGCGGATGGCAGATGGCGTGCTGACAGTCAATAGGCGCACGATGAAAGCAATTATCGTGCCGGAAACTCTTTACATAGAGGCAAAAGAAGCCGCAATATTAAAAGAAGCGCAAAAAGCTGGCATTCCGGTAGTTTTCATTAACAGTGTTCCCGAGGATATTATCGGCTCTTCCATGGAAACGATGGAAGGGATTTCTACAGTGGCGCTTTCCAATTTGGCTGATTTCCTGCATGGGCAGAAAATTTATGACTTAAAAGTTGAGGGAGAGGCCAAACATCTGCTCACATACCATTATAGCAAAGAGCAGGAAATTTACGGTTTCTTTAACACGGATCTGTCAAAAGAGGCAGATGTGGAAGTAACAATTCCAGTTACAGGCGATATCGCGGAATATGATGCCTGGAATAACTGCCTGTATCCGGTTGCCCATACGGATGGCAGGATACACATTAAGCTGGCGCCTTATGAAAGCCGGGTTATTTTAGCGGGCAGCCTGGATGGGACAGTAAAAGCAAGCAGGACGGCCGAGGAATCGGACGCTAAGGCTTTGGATATTTCAAAGGACTGGAAGGTAGCAAGGACAGTCGCTATTAGTTATCCGAAGTTTCCAGAAGCTGCACAGATGGACGATCTGGTTCCGGTATCGGCAATTGATCCGGGATTTTCCGGGGTGATACGGTATGAGAAAAAAGTTTCGCTGTCCGGTGTTTCCAAATGCATTTTTAGGCCAGAACATATTTATGAAGCGGCAGAAGTGTATGTGAATGGGGTTTCAGCAGGAAAGAAACTGACGCCTTCTTATATATGGGACATTAGCGGGCTGTGCCAGGAGGGGGAGAATACGATTGTGGTCGAAGTGGCCAATAGCCCGGTCAGGGATGCAAGGAAGGCGTTTAGTCCTTTTGGGCCGGAGCGCGAGGTCATGGAGCCGGCGGGAATGTTTGGAAAGGTTGAACTTTTGCTCAAATAATGTCAGGCTGACAATATCAGTGGCTGCCCGTGCTTGCACGAAGGCAGCCATTGTCATGTAAAAGATTAACATTGTCAATGCCGGCGGCAGATGCTATAATAAATCATTGTTAGCAAAGAAAGGAAAAAAAGAGCAGCATGGACAGTGGGAAAGTGGCAAAGGGGATTCGTTTCAATAAATATCTTGCCATGTGCGGCGTGTGTTCTAGGAGGGACGCAGACCGCATGGCGAAGGACGGCCGGGTGTGCGTTAACGGCAAAGCAGCTGCTGCGGGAATGCAGGTTTTTCCAGGAGATATTGTCGAAGTGGATGGAAAGCGGGTACAGGCAGTGCCGGAGAGGGCCGTGCTGGCATTTTATAAGCCGCCTGGCGTCGTCTGTACGGCAAGGGATCCTTATGCAACGCAGATGATTGCGGCGTATGTGGATTATCCAGTCCGCGTCACTTATGCGGGGCGGCTGGATAAAAATTCGGAAGGGCTGCTTTTGCTGACAAATGATGGGGAACTGATTGACAGGCTGATGCGGGGCGCAAACAAGCATGAAAAAGAATATATTGTAAAAGTAAAGGAAGAGATTACAGACGCTTTTTTGGAAGCGCTTAGAAACGGGATTTATTTGGAAGAACTGCAAAAGACGACAAGGCCGTGTGTGGCAGCGCAGATTGACAAACATACGTTTGATATTGTGCTGACGCAAGGGCTAAACCGGCAGATACGCCGGATGTGCGGCGCATGCGGGCAGGAAGTTTTATCCATTAAGCGGGTGCGCGTCATGAACATAATGCTGGGCGGCATGCTGCCTGGCACATACCGGGAAGTGACAGGAAGTGAGAAGGCGGCGCTGTATGCGGCAGTAGGGCTGGAAGAAAACCGCCTGGTGCAATAATCTTATTCTTATGGGGTGGGAACGTATGGAAAAAGAAAAGCGGCAGGATAAGATAGCGGAAATGAAAGAAATCTCGAAGCGCCTGCGTCTGGCATCAAAGGCATATTATGCAGAAGATGCAGAAATTATGAGCAACTTAGAGTATGACAGGCTGTATGAACGCCTGGAAGCGTTAGAAGCGCAGACCGGGCTTGTGCTTGCGGACAGCCCGACTGTCACAATTGGCTACGAAGCGGTGGACGAACTGCCAAAGGAGCGGCATGAAAAGAAAATGCTCTCCCTTGATAAGATAAAAGAGCGGGAAGAATTAAAGGCGTGGCTTAAGGGAAAGGAAGCACTGCTTTCCTGGAAGCTGGACGGCCTGACAATCGTGATGACATATTTTGGCGGAAAACTCCAAAAAGCGGTGACAAGGGGCGACGGGGAAGTCGGAGAAGTCATTACAAACAATGCCAGGGTATTTAAAAACATCCCGCTGCGCATCCGCTATGAAGGAGAGCTTGTCCTTAGGGGAGAGGCTGTCATTACTTATACGGATTTTGAGAAGATCAATGAACAGATTGCGGATGCAGGGGCAAAATATAAAAACCCGCGCAATTTATGCAGCGGGTCGGTCAGGCAGTTAAACAATGAAATTACGGCAGGGCGCGGCGTTAAATTTTTCGCGTTTTCGCTTGTTAGGGCGGCACACATGGATTTTGGCAATTCCAGGGAAGCACAGCTGCAGTTTTTAAAAGAGCAGGGGTTTGATATTGTAGAATACCGGCGTGTCGATGAAACATCGGTTTTGGATGCCGTCTCATATTATGAGGAAAAAGTGTTAACGTATGACATTCCTTCTGACGGGCTTGTGATGCTGTATGATGATATTGCCTACGGGCAGTCGCTTGGCGCGACAGAGAAATTCCCACGGGATGCGGTTGCCTTTAAATGGGCGGATGAACAGTGCGAAACGACGCTGACAGAAATGGAATGGAGCGCAAGCAGGACGGGCCTGATCAATCCGATCGCGGTTTTTGAGCCGGTAGAGCTGGAAGGGACGACGGTAAGCCGTGCCAGCGTCCACAATGTCAGCATCCTGCGTGCCTTAAAACTTGGCATTGGCGATAAGATCATGGTATACAAAGCCAACATGATCATCCCGCAGATTGCAGAAAACCTGACGATGAGTGATACGCTCGCCATTCCAGAAACGTGCCCGGCATGCGGCGGCAAAACGCAGATAAAGCAGGCAAACGGGGTGCAGTCGCTTTACTGCCTCAATCTTTCCTGCAGTGCGAAAAAGATCAACGCCTTTGCGCTGTTTGTCAGCCGGGACGCCATGAATGTAGACGGGCTTTCCAAGGCGACGCTGGAAAAACTGGCCGCAAGAGGTTTTTTGCGCGAATATGCCGATATTTTCCACTTAGAACGCCATAAGGAAGAGATTGTGCAGATGGAAGGCTTTGGGGAAAAGTCCTGCAGGAATCTGTTAGAGAGCATTGAAAAAGCCAGGAATACGACGCTGCCAAAGATGATTTACAGTCTTGGCATTGCCAATATCGGGCTGGCAAACGCGAAAGCATTGTGCCGGCATTTCAAAAATAACCTAAGTGCCCTGATGCATGCAACTGCGCAGGAGCTTGCTGCTGTCGATGGGATAGGGGAAGTGATTGCCGCCAGTTTCCGGGATTATTTTTTGGATGAAACGAATGCCGCGCTTGTAAACAGGCTGTGCTTAGAGCTTCACATTGCGGACGAACAGGTGCCACAGGCAGGGGAGCAGCCGGGTGGGCAGCCAGGTGGGCAGGAAAATTTAAGCGGCAAAACGTTTGTCATCACAGGAAGCCTCTCTCATTTTGAAAACCGGAATGCGCTAAAAGAAGCGATCGAGGCAAGGGGCGGCAAAGTGGCCGGGAGCGTCACGGGCAAAACAGACTGTCTGGTCAACAACGATGCCGCATCTTCTTCCTCAAAAAACAAAAAGGCGAAAGAGCTTGGCATTGCCATCTTGACAGAGGAGGAATTTATGGAAACGTATCTTCGCGCATAAGGAAGGCGAGGATGGCGATGAAAAGAAAAGGAAAGGTGAACGAATATGCCTATTAAAATACAAAGTGATCTGCCAGCAAAGGAGATACTGGAAAATGAAAATATTTTTGTCATGGATGAATACCGTGCGCTGCACCAAAATATCAGGCCGCTTGAAATCTGCATTTTAAATCTGATGCCAAACAAGCAGGAAACGGAATTACAGCTTCTGCGGGTGCTGTCGAATACGCCGCTGCAGGTCAATATTACATTTTTAATGATGTCAAGCCATGTGTCGCTTCATACGTCCACAAGCCATTTAAACCAGTTTTACAATGTCTTTGACGAGATAAAGCAAAATAAGTATGACGGGCTTATCATTACAGGCGCGCCGGTAGAGCACCTGCCCTATGAAGAAGTGGATTACTGGGAGGAGCTTTGCATGATCTTTGCATGGTCCAAGAAGAATGTGACATCAACGTTCCACATCTGCTGGGGCGCACAGGCGGGGCTGTATTATCATTACGGGCTGGACAAGGTGCTGCTGCCTGAGAAAATGTTTGGGCTGTTCCTGCATAAGACAGCCAACCGCAAAGTGCCGTTAGTGCGCGGTTTTGATGATATATTCCTGGCACCGCACAGCAGGCATACTAACGTGCCGGCAGGGGCAATCCATGCCTGTGAGGATCTTATCGTATTGGCGGAATCCGAGGAAGCGGGCGTGCTGCTTGCGGCGACAAAGGAAGGCAGCCAGATTTTTGTCATGGGGCATTTAGAGTATGACAGGATTACCCTGCACAACGAATATATGCGGGATAAAGAGAAAGACCTGCCCATCCAGATACCAAAAAATTATTATACGGACGATGACTGCACGATCCGCCCAAACCTGACGTGGCGGGCACACAGCAACAATCTTTACAGCAATTGGCTCAATTACTACGTATACCAGATCACGCCTTACGAGTGGGGATGAAATAATCTTCACAAAATTTAAAAAAACCCTTTTCCTGCTTTCGAACTTGTGCTATACTTGTTGAAGTGAAATTTTGCCACAATGCAGAAATGGAGGCTGTTATGAAACATATTCAGACATTAACGACAAGGGACCTGAAGGAATCAATGAAAAAAGGCGGCTGCGGCGAGTGCCAGACTTCCTGCCAGTCAGCGTGCAAGACATCCTGTACAGTAGGCAATCAAAGCTGTGAACAGAAGAAATAGTTCATAAAGCGCTTTGTAAGCAGCGAGATGATCGCTGCTTATTATACGTTAGATCAGGCGACAAAGGAGAGTAGCATTTGTGATACATCAATATAAAAGCGGCGGCTATGCCATCGTGCTAGATGTCAACAGCGGCTCTGTGCATGTGGTAGACGACCTTGTTTATGAGCTTGTGCGGATATTAGAGCCTGTTGTGAAAGCGTGGAAGGAAGAAAAGCCAAATGCGGCAGGGCTTTCTGCCAGGCTGCAGGAAGCGGCCTTAAAGGCGGGGCTGCCCTATGACGCGGCAGAAACGGCGGAAGCGGCAGGAGAAATTGCGGCCTTATGGGAAGCGGGCATGCTCTATACGGACGATGTGTATGAGCAGTATATCGCGGAGTTTGCCAACAGGCAGACGGTTGTAAAGGCGCTCTGCCTTCATGTTGCGCATGACTGCAACTTAGCGTGCAAGTACTGTTTTGCGAAAGAAGGGGAATACAACGGCAGCCGGGCACTGATGCGCTATGAAACAGGAAAACAGGCGTTAGATTTTCTTGTGGCAAATTCCGGCAGCAGAACCAATCTGGAAGTGGATTTTTTTGGCGGGGAGCCGTTAATGAACTGGCAGACTGTCAAAGAACTTGTCGGGTACGCGAGGAGTTTAGAGGAGCCTTGCCATAAGCGTTTCCGCTTTACCTTGACGACAAACGGCGTATTGTTAAATGATGGGATTATGGATTTTTTAAACCGTGAGATGGACAATATTGTCTTAAGCATCGACGGCAGGCAGAAAGTGCACGACGCGATGCGCCCGTTTCCGGCAGGGGCGGGAAGTTATGCGCTGATTATGCCAAAGCTAAAGAAGGCGGCAGAAAGCCGTGGCGCAAAAAGCTATTACGTGCGGGGCACCTTTACACGCCACAACCTGGATTTTGCGGAAGATGTAAAGCATTTAGCCGACCTTGGGTTTACGAAAATTTCCGTAGAGCCGGTCGTTGCGGATGCAAAAGAGGATTACGCCTTACAGGCCCAGGATGTGCCCGCTTTGCTGGCAGAATATGATAAATTGGCGGCAGAGCTTTTGCGCAGGCACAAAGAAGGAAAGGGCGTGGAGTTCTTTCACTTTATGATAGATTTGCAGGGCGGGCCGTGCGTGGCAAAAAGGCTTTCAGGCTGCGGCGCCGGAACAGAGTATCTTGCTGTGACGCCAGGAGGCGATCTTTACCCGTGCCACCAGTTTGTGGGGCAGGAAGGATTTTTGATGGGCAATGTAAAAGACGGCGTGATAAATGACGCTATCCGCAGCCGTTTTAAGGCATGCAGCGTATATGCAAAAGAAACATGCAGGCAGTGTTTTGCAAGGTTTTACTGCAGCGGGGGGTGCGCTGCCAACGCGTACCATTTTGGCGGGGATATCCAGGGGGTATATGAGCCTGGATGCGAACTGCAAAGAAAGCGCATAGAATGCGCTATTATGATAAAAGCGGCATTGGCCGAAGAGGAAAATACATAAAATGTGCCCGGCTTATGACGGGAGGAAGGAGCTAACGAGCAACATGAAAAAAAGCAGAGCGATCATCACACTGATCCTGACAGTGGCGGCAATTTGCGCTTTAGGCTGGATCTCAGTCAACGGAATAGGCGAAGACAGGAAAGGTTCCGCTGCAAATATCAGGCAGGGCCTTGACCTTGCGGGCGGTGTGAGCATTACGTACCAGGTAGTCGGGGAAGGAGATCCGACAAGCGAAGATATGGCGGATACGATCTACAAGCTGCAGCAGCGTGTACAAAGCTACAGCACGGAGGCAGCGGTATACCAGGAAGGGAGCGACCGCATCAACATTGAGATTCCGGGCGTATCGGACGCGAATGCCATTTTAGAGGAATTGGGGCGGCCGGGTTCCCTTGTCTTTATGGATAAGGACGGCAATACGGTCATTACAGGCACACAGGTTGCCAATGCGCAGGATGGTTCCATTACGGATAAGATGGGCAACACGCAAGTCGTTGTGGAGCTGCAGTTAACGGACGATGGCAAAGAGGCTTTTGCGCAGGCAACGACAAAGGCAGCAGTCAACCACGACATTATTTATATCGTTTACGATGGCATGCCGATCAGTTCTCCAAGCGTAAATGAGCCAATTTTAGACGGCACGGCGATCATTACCGGCATGGCGTCCCATGAGGAGGCGAAAATACTTGCTTCCACAATCCGCATAGGCGGGCTGAAGCTGGAATTAGAGGAGCTTCGTTCTAACGTAGTAGGCGCACAGCTTGGCGAGGAAGCGATCGCTTCCAGCTTAAAGGCGGGCGTAATCGGCTTTGCGCTTGTTGTTGCCTTTATGATTGCGGTATATTTTTTGCAGGGCTTTGCCGCTTCGCTCGCGCTTGCCATGTATGTCGGCATGACGGTCGTAACGCTCAATGCGTTTGATGTGACGCTCACGCTTCCTGGCATTGCCGGCATCATTCTTTCCATCGGCATGGCGGTCGATGCAAATGTCGTTATTTTTGCAAGGATCCGGGAGGAGCTGGCAACGGGCAAGACTGTGAAGTCTGCGATCAAGATTGGCTACCAGAAAGCGCTTTCCGCAGTCGTAGACGGCAACTTAACGACGCTGATCGCGGCATTTGTGCTCTGGTTTCGCGGGTCGGGCAGTGTCAAAGGCTTTGCGACGACATTGGCAATCGGTATCATATTATCCATGTTTACCGCGCTTGTAGCCACAAGGCTCATTGTGCAGGCGCTGCTGGCGCTTGGGTTTAGCAGTGTGAAGCTCTATGGTATTGGCAAAGAAAGGAAAACAATCCAGTTTTTGTCAAAAAAGGGCATTTTCTTTGGCGCATCCATTGCGCTCATCCTGGCAGGTTTTGTATGCATGGGGATTAACCGGGCAAACCCGGAAGTCGGGCAGGTTTTAAATTACAGCATGGAATTTAAGGGCGGTACGGCAACGACCGTGACATTCCAGGAAGATATGAGCATCAGCGATATTGATGCAAAGGTTGTGCCGGTTGTGGAAGGCGTCATTGGGGAAGGCGCAATCCAGACGCAAAAAGTTGCCGGGACGAACGAAGTCATTATTAAGACGAGGACGCTGACTGTGGAAGAAAGGGAATCGTTAAACGCGGCGATGGCGGAAAATTTCAGCGTGGATACCGAGAAGATCATCGCAGAAACGATCAGTTCCACGATCAGCGCGGAAATGAAGATGGACGCGATCGTGGCGGTATCGATTGCAACGCTTTTAATGCTTGTTTATATTTGGTTTCGGTTTAAGGATATCCGTTTTGGCGCGAGTGCGGTCATTGCGCTTGTGCATGATGTGCTTGTCGTGCTCGCTTTTTATGCGGCGGCAAAAATTTCAGTCGGCAGCACATTTATTGCGTGCATGCTGACAATCGTCGGGTATTCGATCAATGCGACAATTGTCATATTTGACAGAATCAGGGAAAACCTGGCATTGGCAAAAAGAGGCACGGATTTGCAAGGGCTTGTCAATGCAAGCATCACGCAGACGTTATCAAGGAGTATTTTTACTTCGTTAACGACGTTTTTCATGGTAGCGGCACTGTATGCATTTGGCGTTACTTCTATCCGTGAGTTTGCGCTTCCGCTGATGGTAGGCATTCTGTGCGGCACATACTCTTCTGTATGCATTACGGGTGCATTGTGGTATGTTTTAAAAGAAAAAATTAAGAAATCGTCCAAAAATTAAGAAATCATCCATTTTATGTCACTTGATTTTTCGGGCTGTCTATTGTATGCTCATAACAGTAGACGCATAAAAAGAGGCTGTACGCTAGTTTTGCGTCGGCCTCTTGCGCTAATAATAATTACTGCAATAAGCGGAAAGGATAGGGATAGGATGCTTGGAAGAAGAATAGGGATGATGTTATTGTCCGTATGTCTTGTGACTGCCTCCATGCCGATGACAGCCATTGGTGCAGAGTTTGATTGGAATTTTACAGAAGATACAGCAGAAACTAAAGAAATAGAAAGTGCAATAGAAGAAATAGAAGAAATAGAAAGTACAACGGGGATAGGAGAAACGATAGGAGCGAAAGAGGACAGTACTGTTAGTGCGGATAGTACTGTTAGTGCCGACGACACTGTTAGTGAGGAAAACAGTGCCGGTGCAGACGGCAGTGCCAGCGAAGGGGATAGCGTGAGTGAAAATGATACCGTCAGTGAGAATGATGTTGCCAGTGCAGACAGCACTGTCAGTGAAAATGACACTGCCGGCATTTTTATGCCAGAAGAAGCGTACCAGAAGGCATTAGAAGCGTTAGAGGGATTGGCGGCAGAAAAGACGATCATGGCACTTGTTTATTTAAGCGATTTTTATGCGGTGCGGGCAGAAGCCCTAATGGAGAGCGCGGCGCTTGTCCATGTGCCAAGCGGACAGCAGGTGCATATCCTAGGCTTTGCGGTGACGCAGGATGGCATTTGGTATAAGGTAGAAACGGAATATGGCGGCGCAGTGTATACCGGCTATGTGCAGCGGGAATATTTGGCGTATTCGGATGAAAGGCTGCTTGCCTGGGAGGAAGCGCACCTTGCGGATCTGCTGGCTCTCATGCCGGAAACGTATGCTGCAGGCTATGCGGATGTAGAGGCGTTTCCGCCAAGTTACCGGGCAAAACTGCAGCTGTTAAAAGAGAAGCATCCAAACTGGACATTTGTCAAGATGCTGACAGGAAAAGACTGGAATGCGAGCGTCAATGAGCAGCTTGGCAATTACAGCTGGGTTTATTATACAGTGCAGGATTCTTTTAAAGGAAAGCAGATCAATGCGCAGTGGTATATGCGACATGGGAAGCGATCGCTTATTATATGGATCCACGAAACTTTCTCGTACAAAACGATATTTTCCAGTTTGAACAAAATACGTATAACGCCTCGTATCATACGCAGGCAGCACTGCAAAGCTTCTTAAACAATACGTTTATGAAAGGGACCATCCCGGGGGATACGAGGACGTATGCAAAAGTCATTTTTGATTCCGGCAAGTCGCGTGGGCTAAGCCCGTTTAACCTTGCAGCAAGAGTCGTGCAGGAGCAGGGCGTAAACGGGATGTCGCCTATGATTTCCGGGACGTATCCAGGCTTTGTGGGCTATTACAACCATTACAATATCAGCGCATCCGGCAAGACGAACGAGGAAGTGTACAAAAGCGGGCTTGCTTATGCGAAAAGCAAGGGCTGGAATACGCGCACAAAGTCGCTAGAAGGCGGCGCAGCCTTTATTGGCAACAGTTATATTTTAAAAGGGCAGGATACGCTCTATCTGCAGAAATTTGATTTAGAGAAGCGAAGCGGCAGCCTGCATCAATATATGCAGCATATCGGCGCACCGTTATCAGAAGGCAGGTCCATGCGGCAGATGTATGAGGCGGCAGGGGCGCTAAACAGTGCGTTTGTGTTTAAAATCCCGGTGTTTAACAGTATGCCGGGCGGCATTCCGCTAAGTGCCATCACGCTCGATAAACGTGCGGTTACTATTGTAAAAGGCAAAACAGCTGAGCTGAAGGTATCGTATGACCCGGTAGATACGACCGATGCAAAAACGGTCACATGGTCAACTTCAAACAGCAAAATTGCGACGGTAAAAGACGGCATCATTACGGCGGCTGGCAGCGGCAGCGCGGTTATTACGGCAAAAGTCGGCACGAAAACGGCATCTTGCAACGTGACAGTGGTATCGCCATTGCAAAACATCACGCTAAGTGATAAAACGCTGACATTGGTAAAAGGGGAAGAGCGTATCTTAGAGGTATCGTATGACCCGGTGGATACGACCGATGCAAAAACAGTCACATGGTCAACTTCAAACGACAAAATTGCGACGGTAAAAGACGGCGTCATTACGGCGGCTGGCAGCGGCAGCGCGGACATTACGGCAAAAGTCGGCACAAAAACGGCGGTTTGTTCGGTAACAGTGGAAAATCCGGTGCAGGAAATTCAATTTACGGGCGGGCCTGTAGAAGTAAAAGAAGGGGAAACGGCACAGATTTCTTTTAAAATACTGCCAAACGATGCGACAGGCGTAAGCGAAGCGGCGCTTATTTCATTAGAGGAACAAATTGCAAAAATAGAAAAACTGGAAAAAAATGCCGACGGCAGCTATAGCGCACAGGTGGCGGCAAATGCGGCCGGGACGGCCATATTGAAGGCACAGGCGGGCAATGTCAGCCGGATGCTGCCTTTGACAGTGCTGCCAAAAGAAGCGCAGTGGGAAATACCGGCAGAGCCTGTGATACCGGAAGCATCCATCAAACCGGCAGCCGTGACAAAACAGTTTTATTTACAGACAAAGGAACATGATGCAGGCGATACACAGAAACTGCTAATACAAGACCAGAATAAAAAGCCCCTGGATGCCGGGCTGTTTACGTATACGTCGTCTGATGAAAATGCTGTGCTGATAGATGAAAATGGCGTGATGCAGGCCGTGTCCGGTTATGCGCCAGTGCGAAATAAGACGGTTACTATCACAGCGGCACTTACATCCGATAAAACAGGCAAGATAAAAGTAACGGCCAAAGCGACGCTTCTTGCCACAGACCAGGTAAAGAATATCGCGATTTATCCTTATCAGGCAGACGGGAAAACAAAGGATGTCTTAAAGGAACTGGACGAGCCGTATAAAAACGGCATGAAACTCGAATTTTTCCATGAAAGCTATAACGGCAGCGGTGAGCCTGTAAATACAAAAGTAAAATGGAGCGTATCTGATACGTCGATGGCATCTGTTAAGGCGGATGCGCAAAAAACAGTCGTAACGGTGAAAAAACCAGGCGCCTTCCGCCTAACGTGCACCGCACAGGATACGCTGCAGGCAAGCGGGAGCGTTGATATCCTGACAGTTTCCACGCTTCCGGTGTTGGAAGATGGCGTTGTCACATGGAACAAAAAGACAGAAACGCTGCTTACGTCCCCGTTTATCCTTACGCCTGTCAATGGCGCGGATATCAAAGAAGTTAAAATAACATCCGTTATGTTTGGCAGGAAAGAGATGGACGCATCACAGTTTACGGTACGAAAAGCAAACCAGGATAATGCCTGGCAGATAGCCTTGGATGAAGACGCGGCGGCTGCGCTGGCAAAAGGCACGTATACTGTGAAACTGCGCGTTGCGGTGGGTGCCCCTAATGTGCAGGAATCGATAGGGGAAACGGCATACGATATGGCGGCCACATTGAAAATAACGGACGTTATACAAAAAGTGACAGTGAAAACGCCGACGATCAACCTCTTTTATACAGACGATGCTTCCCGGACGATAGAAGCGCCGGTGACGGCAGAAAGCCCGATAACGGCTATGCGGCTGGAAGATGCCTCCAGCGTAAAGATTACAAAGTATATTAAAGTTTTCAAAGATGAAAAAAATGACAAGTGGTATTTAAAATTTGAAGATCCAGATGGTGCAAAGAGCACTTACCGTGCATCGTATTTGCAAGGGAAGCTGTATGTGGAGACAGAAGGCTATGCGGCGCCTGTCATGAAAACGGTGACGGTCAGGACGCCGGTAGTAAAGCCTGTCATTGTACAAGATGCCGTTTTGGCGCTTGATAGGAATCTTGGGCAGTCGGCAGTTGTCACGCTGCAAAATAAGACGCTGCAGCAGCCTGTTGCCAATTATAATATCATAAGCCAGTCTTCCCGTTATATTGACTGTGCACCGTTGCCCGATGCTGCTGGAAACTTGCGCATATCCGTGCGAAATGAAACACCGTGGAAGAATGCCCAGACATATACGGCGGCGTTGAAAATACAGGAAAAAAACTGGAAAACGCCGGTGGATGCCACAGTCCGGTTAAAATGTTATACGGCTATGCCAAAGCTGCTGACAAAAACGGCGGTGCTTACGTTGAATACGCATGAATCGGCAAAGATGGCGCGTGCCTTTACCGCAATTGCCACAGACAGGGACAACATTGCAATCCGTCCATCCAAGGAATGGGAAGTTCTCGTGTATGATAAGGTGAAAAAGCAATATGTGAACGGCAATACAGACTGGATACAGTTTGCCTATGAAAAGGGGGAAGGAATGCTGTATGCCTCCTTTGCACAAGGAAAAACAGCCGCACCTGGCATATACCAGTTCCGGCTTGCCCATGTGCTAAACGGCTACAGCCAGGCGGTGAAGGATATTTTCGTCAAAGTCATCCATGCCGCGCCGTCAGCGTCCGTAAGAGCGGCTGGCAGCCTGGATTTGCTAAACCGTGAGAATGCGACGCTTACCGGGAAAGTGACGCTAAGCAATGTCGCAGGGCAGATAAAGGGCGTTATGCTGTTAAACGCAGAAAAAACAGGGCTGCACCCGGACTATTACGCAATTTTGGACAATGCGGGCACGTTTCGCATCCGGGCGCGGGCAAATGCGAAACTGCAGTGTATGAGTGTGGCGGTTCCGGTGCGGCTGACATTAGAGGGCGGCACTGTGATAGATACAAAAGTGGCATTTCGGCTAACGCAGGGCATACCGCGTGTAGCAACGCCGCCTGTGCAGACAATCTACCAGACAGGCGGGCAAAAGGAAAAGACTTATGACCTGGCTGTGGGGTTAGCGCCTGGCATTGCCATCAGTGCCATAGAAGCGCAATCCATCCCGCAGGGCTTTACAGTATCGCCAGATGGTGGTAAGGTAAAAGTAGCGCTGACGGATAACTATAAAAAGCCGGGCGTTTACCAGATAAAAGCGGCGGTGTATTTTAAGGGCGCACAGCCTGTGGCTGGCAGCGTCAAAGGAAAACCAGTCGTTAAAGTACTGCAGGTGAGGATAAAATAATGATGGCACAGTGGTATGTTGCCGCCAAAAAAGCGGATTTTAACGCGATTGCAAAAAAGTTTCAGATAAGCCCGGTCACGGCGCGCCTGTTACGCAACAGAGATATTACGGGGGATGAGGAAATCGCCCGTTTTCTCTATGCGGACAGAAAGGATTTGTATGCGCCGGATCTGCTGGCGGATATGGATAAGGCGGTGGCGGTGCTGTCGGAAAAAATCGCACAGGGCAGGAAACTGCGCGTCATAGGGGATTATGATGTGGATGGCATCTGTTCTGCCCATATTTTAGCCCGCGCATTTTCGTTGCTTGGCGCGGATGTGGACATGGTCATCCCGCACCGCATCAAGGACGGCTATGGGCTGAATGAAAACCTGATTTTAAGCGCGAAGGAAGATGGGGTTGATACGATCGTAACATGTGATAATGGGATTGCTGCTGCGGCAGAGACCGCCCTGGCAGCTTCCCTTGGCATGACGGTCATTGTCACAGACCATCATGAAGTCCCTTATGAAGAAGCGGCAGATGGGACGAAACGCTTTTGCCTGCCAACGGCGGCAGCAATCGTCAACCCAAAAAGGGAAGATGGCGCGTATCCGTTTCAGGGAATTTGCGGCGCAGCCGTTTCGTACAAACTGGCAGAAGCAATGTTTAGGGCGCATATGCCGGATGCGCACGAAGCGATGGATGAATTTTTGCAGTTGGCCGCGTTTGCCACAATCTGTGATGTCATGGAGCTTAGGGATGAAAACCGCATCATTGTCAAATACGGCTTAGAGGCGATGCGGCATACGAAAAATATTGGATTAAAGGCATTGATGGACGTAAACGGGCTGGATCCGTTAAAAATTTCCCCTTATCATATCGGCTTTGTGCTTGGCCCTTGCTTAAATGCGACAGGGCGGCTGGATACAGCAGTACGCGCCGCAGCGCTTTTTGGGGCAAAAGATAGGGCAGAGGCGGTCAGGCTTGCAGTCGAGTTAAAAGAATTAAACGACAGCCGTAAAGACATGACGCAGCAAGGCGTGGAACAGGCAGTTTCGATCATCGAAGCAGAAAATTTACAGGAAAAGAAAGTGATTGTCGTTTATTTAAAAGACTGCCATGAGAGTCTTGCGGGCATCATTGCGGGCAGGATACGGGAGAAGTATAACCGGCCGGTCTTTGTGCTGACAGACGCGGAAGAATGCATAAAAGGCTCGGGGCGTTCCATTGAAGCGTATTCGATGTATGAGCAGATGAGCAAGTGCAAAGAGCTGTTTTTAAAATATGGCGGCCATAAGATGGCGGCGGGCTTTTCTATTGCCAAAGACAATCTGGCTGCGTTAGACGCCGCTTTAAACGGGCAGGCAGACTTAACAAAGGAAGATTTTATGCCGAAGGTGCATATTGATATGGCAATGCCGATGGCCTATGTGACAAAAGAGCTGATAGAAGAATTCGCGCTGTTAGAGCCGTTTGGCGTTGGCAACACAAAACCTGTCTTTGCGCAAAAAAACGTAGCGTTTTTGCGGGGCAGCATTTTGGGAAAAGGCAAAAATGTCGGAAAATATACGGTAGCGGATGAAAACGGCGCACAGTTTACGCTTGTATATTTCGGGGATTTGGAGCGGTTTCATGCCCATCTTATGGAAAAATACGGCGAAACGGCGCCAGAGAGGCTCTATGAGGGAAAAGAAACGGGCATTTGCCTGTCGGTTATTTATTATCCCTCCTTGAATGAATTTAGAGGAAGTGTTACAATACAATATATCATGCAGGATTTTCAATAAAATGCACATAGCGGAAGAAACATGCGCATGCCTTTAGATGGGAGTAGCCATGGAGAAAAAACGTTTAGGTTATTTAGACACTGCAAAAGGAATCGGCATTATTTTGGTTGTCGCGGGGCATTCCGGCCTTGTGTCGGAAAATGCGCTGACATGGCTGGCATCTTTTCATATGCCGCTGTTTTTTATCATATCCGGCATGCTGTTATGCCACAAAAAAGAAGAAGAAAAGGACTACCGCGCAAGCCTTAAGAAAAAAGCGCGGGTCATGCTGCTTCCCTACCTTTATTTTTCCCTGATTTATATAGCGATCGATATTGCCTACATTATAAGGCGGCCGGAACTGTTTTCGTGGGACATTGTGGGCAATGCTGCCTTGGAAACGGCCAGCTTTTACGGTATTTCCGTGCTATGGTTTCTGCCGGTGCTCTTTTTTGCGGAAGCAGTCTTTTTGCTGCTTAGGAAAAAAACGGGGCACGTCCTGACATTTGCCGTCTGTGCCGTGTCTGCGGCCGTCTGCATTATGGCAAAGAAGCTGCTTTTGCCTTTATTCCCAGCAGATGCGGGGCTTTTGGCGGCCTGGACGGCGTATGCGCTACAGGCACTGCTTCGCATTGGGCCGGCTGTTTTGTTTTTGGCGTTTGGCTATGGCACGTATGCGCTGCTTTACCAAAAAAATTTATCGAAGCTGACGTTTGCCATTGCGGCCATCATCTGGGGCGCGGTCAATCTATGCCTTGCCTTTTTTAACGGCAGGGTGGATTTGCATTTTCTTGTGTTTGGCAATGTGTTTATTTATTTTTTGGCAGCATATGCCGGGAGCATGGCGGTATTGTCTTTGTGCAAGGCGATGCCGGAATGGAAGGGGCTTAGTTTTCTTGGGGAAAATTCGCTGGCTATTATGGTGACCCATTTAGACTGCCAGGTGATGATCTGCGCGATCAGGGCAGGCATGTTTGTAAGCAGCCGCGTTCCCCGGGCGAAAACATATGTTTACAAAGGGACGACGGCGCTTGCGCTGCTTGTGGCAGAGGTTGTGCTCGTGCTTGTGATCAACCGGTTTTTCCCGTTTTTGCTTGGAAAAAAGAAAAATGCGTAACAATACGATATCCAGGCTATGCAAAAAGAGCTGTGCATGAAAATGCGGCAGCTCTTTTTGCTTTCTTATGAGGGGGGGGGGAGATAGTGAGTGTTTCAACTATCATGGTTTTACTATAAAGGGTAAATGTGTTTAATTTGTGTTCAAATTCTAAAAAAAGAAATAACTTTTTGGGCAAATTATAAAAATATTATAAAATAATCAGGTTAAGGGAGCAGCAGCGTTGCCAAAAGCCTGATGGAGGCTAGGCGCTTGAAAGGAAGCCCTCACTGCCATGCCTGTCACAGGTGCTGTTTGAGCGCAGTCTTTAGTGCTTTGACAACATCTTCCACTATATGGACTTGCCGCGTATCGCATTCTTCCAGAACTTGTGTGATCGCGTCCATTGCGGCGGTCCGCCCTGCTGGGTTTTCATCAAAGAGCAGTTCGTCTGTGCGCACTTCCAGCACCGATGCAAGATGCACAAGCACAGGCAGGCTTAGCTTCGTGTTTCCTGTTTCAATATGGCTCATATGTGTCGTGGAAATGCCGATGCGCTCAGACAGTTCTTCCTGGGACAATCCGCGTGATTTTCTGACTTTCCGGATTTTCTGCCCAATCAAATAATAATCCATAAACCTCATCCTTTCTGCCCTTGAAATTAAATTGTACTTGAATTATATAGGCTTTTATGCTATTATTTCATAAACTACATAGACTAATTTATGCCTATACAATTTATAAATAGAAATATGGGAAGATGCATGAAAAAATGAGGAGGATGCCTATGAAAAAAAGGATGGGGACGATATTGCTGGCGGCGGTGCTGCTGCTGACATCGGTTGATCTGCATGCGTTTGCGGCAGGGCAGACGGCGTTGGCCCCGGCAGAAGCGCAAGTTTCGGCAAAAGTGCCAGAGCAGGCAGAAAGCGGGGAAAATGCGCCAATTACGGAAACAACAGAGGCGCCAGAGGAAACGGAGGATGAAACGGCCGTAAAAGAAACGACAGCGGAAGGCACGCAAGAAGACAGTACGGAAAGCACGGAAAACACGGAAAGTACGGCCGAAGATGGCGCGGACGAAACGGAAACGTTAGAGTCGGTCAGTGAAAATGAGCCAAAAGCCGTGGAAGTGGAGATGGAGGTGCTTAGTGCCCTATCTAACAGCACATTTGCTGCTAAATTGTCTGAAATTGAGAAACGGTTTCCAGCAGGATCAAAATACGATGATAATTTATATGGGAGTAACGGCAGAATCAGGGGAAGGCAATGTTTTGGATACGCGCATTGGGCTGCCAATTATGTGTTTGGCGGCGTGGTATGGGCAAATTCTGACAGTTTTAACTGGACGAAAGTTTATAGTATGGCGAATGTGAAGGCAGGGGATATCATACAGTACGGGCCTACATCAGATGGAACTGGACATACTATATTTGTAACTAAGGTTTCCGGGGATACGATCACATTCACAGATGCGAACAGCGATGGCAGGAATACTGTCAGGTGGCGGCAGACAATACAAAGAAATGCAAAATATTGTGGGAAAAGTTTCAGTTATGTGAAGTCAAGCCCAGCCCAGGGGTAAGTCCATCTGGGTATGATCCGATAGGCTGCTTAGATTCGCTTACAGGCGGCGCAGGAAGTATTACGGTACGAGGATGGGCATTGGATTGGGATACCCCAACGCAGCCCATTGCTGTTCATGTATATATAGGAGATGAAGGCCATAATATTTCATTAGCAGATAAGCTGCGCACGGATGTGGGGAATGTCTACCCTGGAACTGGAAATAACCACGGATTTTCAGCAACGATTCTTACAGAAAAAACAGGCAGACAGGATATCTCTGTATTTGCAATCAATGCGGGAGAAGGGAATAATAAGCTGATAGGAAACGGGACAGTAACGATAAGCGGCAGAGTAAAAGGCGCACGCATGAATACCGGCTACGCCCGTACCATTCAGGACGGCTACTACCACATTGCATCATCGTTAGGCGACCGGTGGTGGCTGACGGTTGCGGGAATGTCCAATGACAATGGCGCGAATGTGACTCTTTATGATTATAGCGCCAGGGATTTCGATTGCGACGAACAGCTCTTTTACTTTCGATTTATAGACGATGGCAGCGGAAAAGGCTTTTATAAGATTACGAATAAGAAGTCGGGGAAATGTCTGGATGTGGCCGATGGAAGTGTGTATATGTATGGTACAGATGGGAATCCGACCAATGTACAGCAATACGAAGACAACGGCAGCGTCGCGCAGCAGTGGGCAATCCAAGAGATAGACGGCGGCGATAAGGGGATGCTGTATACGCTCTATGCAAAGTGCAGCGGCTTTGCCCTTGATCTGTTCTGCCAAAAGACTGAAAACAATGCAAACATCAGCATGCACACAGGCAACGAGTCTCCCGCGCAGCTATGGCGGCTCGTCCCTTATGCGCCATCCGTTGGGCGCACGCTTGCGGACGGGGAGTACCAGATTGTCCCCAAACTGGCAGAAAGCAAAGCAATCGGCGCAGCAGGGACTGCCGCTGGGGCGAATATTGCGTTAAACTCATCCTATTTGGGAGATGGGAAACAGACATTTGACGTGAGCTATTTAGGCAATGGCTATTATAGGATCATCAACAAATATTCCGGCCTTTCTTTGGATGTTGCCAATGCCTCGCGCAAGCTGGGAGCAAATGTGCAGCTTTGGGGCTATAACGGAAATGACACGCAAAAGTGGATTATCAAGGACTGCGGCGGCGGGTATTATGACGTAGTTTCTAAATGCAATGCTTTAAGCTTAAACTTGTATGGGAAATTTACCGCAGACGGAACAAATATCCAGATGTGGAAGACGGATCTGACCGGCACACAAAGCTGGAAATTCATCCCCTACAAGAAAACAATGCAAAAAACGCAGCCCCCCCGTGCCTTCTAAGGGATACGGCGCACAGGTCGATCCTGGAACGAAGATTACCCTTAGTGCGTCCGGCGCGGACAAAATCTATTACCGGATATTGCAAAAGCGTACCGGCAATGCGGGAATCATGGGCGATGATTATCCGGCGAAGTATAAAAATGCGGCACAGGATGGCGTCATAGACGAGTGGCAGTTTTATAACAGGGAGGCTGTTTCCTTCGCGGCATGGCGGCTAAATTTGCGAAACGGCGTGGCTTTTGGCAACAATTATGCGGGGACGCGCTGGGGCAATGCCAAGGACTGGGGCAGTGCCGCCCTTCGCGCAGGGATACGGGTGGATGATACGCTGGGTGTAGGTTCCATCTGGTGGAGCAGCGCGGGCACTTATGGCCATGTGGCGTGGGTAGCGGCTGTCAATGGCTCTTATGTCACGATTGAAGAATACAACTACACAGGAAATGGCACTTACAATACCCGCATCGTGCAAGTATCGAGCGCGACAGGGTATATCCATATCAAAGACATAGCATCTGCCGCCTTGCCGGACGATGAACAGTGGTCCGTATACGACCAAGCGTCAGGGATTGTGGTACCGGAAGGCTTAGGGAGCTTTTCTATCGAGGCATATGCCACAAAAACAGGATGCCTTGACAGCGACATAATAAACTGCATCTATGCCGTAAAGCAACAAGCAGCCCCGCCGACCGAGGAGGAGGCAAAAGACGCCGCTAAAGATATGGATCTTGCCGCGCTGACAAACGTGCAGCCAAAACTTAGCGATGTCCCGCTGCCGGATGGCTGGGTATGGGCCAACCCGCAGCAGGAGCTAAAACCGTTCGCCGGGGATTGGAAAAAGAGTTTCGCGGTGCAGTATTATAAAAATAACGACCGGAACACAAAACCGTGCGCGACAAGCCTTCCTGTGAGCGTGGCCACGGTGACGGGCGTAAAAATTAACGCTAAGGACTGCGGCACGCTAAACTTACAGGATGATGGCAAAAAGACAGGCACGCTCCTTATGGAATGGGTGATGAGCAATGCAAGTTTTGACATGTCCCAGTACGCGGACAAAGTGCAAAGCACATGGAGCAGCAGCGACAGCAAAGTGGCAAGCGTGTCAGAGGTTGGCACCGTAACAGCACGAAAAGCCGGGTCTGCCACGATCACGCTAAATGTCGAGATTGCAAATCCGGCGGATGCAAACAAGCCATACAAGTACAAGGCGACATATGGCGTAAAGGTGGTAGATGGAGCGGTTGCGGCGGTGGACCTGCTAGACGATGACATCACAGGATTTACGCTGCAAAACGGCATCTACTACGGCGCAGTAAGCGGTGACGCAAAAAAACCTGCGACAGCCGCGCTGACAGCATATGCCACGAACGCGACCTCACTAAGCGTAAAGAGCAGCGATACGAGCGTCATAGAGATAGGAAAGATAAAAAATACGGCTTCCACGCAGGAAAAGACATGCAGCAGCAACATACAGCTTACCGTCAAGGCAGCGGGATCTGCCAAGATTACGCTGACGGCAAACGATACGGCAAAGACTGCAAAGACAATAACGCTGTACGTGACAGACCCGAATCCGAGCATCAGTTCGGATATCGTGACAGTCAACCTGATGCAGACAGACGGAACAGTATTTTACTTATACCCGCATGGCGGGTATGACAGCCTGCAGGTGGATGGCGCAGTATACAGCAGCGGCGGCGCATCTGCCCCATTTACCGTGGAGAAAGTAAAAGCCACAAAAGGCGGCTGGGCGATTAAGCCGGAAACAGGCGTGCTAAAAAATACGGTTCATAAGCTAAGCATTAAGGGAAAAGCTACAAAAACCGACGGTTTAGAAGATACGGATAGTTTTACAATACCCCTTACCGTCAAAATCGTGGAGAAAAAACCGGCCTACACCGTGAAACAGGCTGGGAAAGTCAACCTGTTTTATAAAAACGGCAGTGCTGCGCTGCGTATCAATTCGAATGAAAAGATCGAGAGCGTGACGCTGGAAAAATGCAAATTTACGGTAAAAGGCGAGGCTGGCGATTACTCTTTGGAAGCCGTGGACGGACAGGATAATAGCGCCTGGCTGACAAGCGACGGGAAAAAAGGCATGCTGACGATTACTTTTAAAGGATACGGGCCCGTGTCGCAGACGTTTGCCGTAGCCACGCAAGACCGGGTGCCGGACCTGACGCTAAATAGCAAAACGGCAAAATTTTATGCAAACGCACGCACTGCGGCAACTTACGTCATGGAAGGGCGCAAGAAGGCAGATCTTGCCGGCGTGGCGTTTACATGCTACAGGAAGGGAAACCTTACTGCCCCGGATGCCCTGTTTACGGTCGATGCGTTAGGGAGCACGGACTCGGAGGCAGGAGGGCTTTTGATAGAGATTCCAAAATCCGCTGCTTTTCCAGAAAAGAGCGTAAAAGCGGATCTGGTGCTTTCGCTAAAACATGATAACTGGAACAGGGCGGTGACGTTAGCCTATACGGCAGACATGCGGGTGGAAAACCCCGCGCTAAAGCTGTCAAGTACAGTGCTTAGGCTAAACGCGAACGCAGCCTTTTATGAAAATGCCGAAGCAAAAACCGTATTGGGCTGGAAGGATGGCGCGAAGTTTGACGTTGCCGAAAATAAGATTGAATTTAAAGACAATAAAGATGCGAAAGCGGCGGCTCTTTTAGAGAACCAGGATGTGGAGTTTGCGTATGATGCGCAGACAAAAGAAATTACCGCCAGTCTAAAAAGCGCGGGCATAACAAAAGGGACGTACAAATACAAGGCCGTTGTGGAGTTAGAGGATGACAAGACTGCGGAAGCAACGTTTCAACTAACGGTTGTCAATGAGGCACTCGCGTTAAAGCTGTCACAGACGAAGCTTAGGCTAAATACCACGTTTTATGCGTATGATGCCGCCACGACAGTGTTAAGCTGGAAGAACGAGGGCACGCCAGTCTTTTTAGAGGACGAGGTGGACGTGGTGGATGACAACAGCGCGGCGATAGCAAAAAAACTAGACGGTGGCGTGGAATTTGAGTATGATGCGCTGACAAGAAACATCACTTTCAGGCTAAAAGACGGAAAAGTACCAAAAGGCACTTACAAGTTTAAAGTCCAGGTACCGGTGGAAGGGGATGTAACAGTTGAAACGCCTGTTACCGTCCAGGTTGTGGATGATGCCTATGACAAGTCAGTAAGGCTGGCACAGAGGGGCACGATTGACATTTTAAACCGCGAAGGCACTTTTGTCATCGTGACACCGTCGGTAAAAGCCATCAACGGCAAAGTGGTTGATGCGGAGCTTACAGGCGATTACGCCCATGTATTTGACGCAGAGTTTGACAGGGATGGCGGCAGGGTCATGATTACAGCGGACAGGTACGCAACGCTCATCACGCAATATGATTATAAGGTAAAACTTATCCTTGCCATTGTAAACGGCGATGACCAGCTTGATTATACGACGGCCGATATCAAGCTGCGGTTAAAGCAGGGGCGGCCTAGGGTTGCGTTATCGCCTGTGGGTGCGGTATTTTTTAGCGGCATAGAAACGTCCGCAGTGTTAGATGTGGCAGCGGCCCTTTCTGGCGCGAAAACCCCGCCTGCCATTGAGACCATGGAGCTTTTAAATTATACTGAGGCGTTTATGGGCGAATATAAAGAAGTAAACGGCCAGGCAGCGGAAAAACTTGTGCTCACGAGCAAAACAGGCGCGGTCAAAGGCAAGACGTACAGGCTGCAGTTTAAGGTCACTTTGGAAGGACAAGCCGACAATGAGAGGGCAACGACAGTCACCTATGCCGTAAAAGTGAAATAGAAAAAAATGCAAAGCAAGATTAAAATCCGAAACGGACAGGGGAACTTTCCTGTCCGTTTCGCAGTTTCCTTTTCATAGAGGAATCAGCCAGCGCGTTGCTGACTTGAAAAATTAAGACAGCTGTGGTATTATGGCATGAAAGACGTTAAACATCCACGTTTGGAGGGAACAGATTTGAGAAAATTAAAGGAACTGCTGGCAGGCGTGCCATATGAGTGCGTGTATGGCAAAGAGGATGTGGAAGTATCTGCGGTTGTGTATGACTCCAGAAAAGTAGAAAAAGACTGCCTGTTTCTTTGCCTCATCGGCGCCAATGCGGATGGGCACGATTATGCGGCGGCTGCTGCTGCGGCTGGCGCACGCGTTCTTGTCGTTTCAAAAGAGGCAAACCTTAAGCAGGAAGGCGTTACGGTCATCCAGACAGCGGACACAAGATATGCGCTGGCATGTATTTCCGCCGCATATTTTGGGCATCCGGCAAGTAAGATGAAAATCATAGGGATTACGGGCACAAAAGGCAAGACGACGACGACATACCTGGTGAAAGCGATGTTGGAAGCGGCGGGGCATAAGACAGGGCTTGTCGGCACGATTGAAACAGTGATCCCTGGCAAAAGGCGCATCCCGGCGCACAATACGACGCCGGAATCTTATGTTTTGCAGCAATATTTTAGGGAAATGGCAGATGCCGGATGCGACACGGCTGTCATGGAAGTATCTTCGCAGGGGCTGATGCTGCACCGGACGCAGGGCTTTGTTTTTGACATCGGCATTTTTACAAATATAGAGCCAGACCATATCGGCCCAAACGAGCATAAAGATTTTGCGGATTATATGGCATGCAAAAGCCTTCTGTTTAGGCAGTGCCGGATTGGAATTGCAAACAGGGACGATACCCATTTAGAAGAGGTGACGGCAGGGTATACATGTGCGTTAGAAACGTATGGATTTGATGAAAGAGCGGATCTTCGCGCAGTGGATATGCGGTTTGTGAAAAAAGAGGGCATGCTTGGCATGGCATTTCGCACAGAGGGTCTTTTGGCAATGGAGGCGCAGACGGCTATGCCGGGGAGGTTTAGCGTATACAATGCCTTGACGGCGATCGCGGTATGCCGGCATTTTGGCGTTTCCAAAGAAACGATGCAAAACGCACTCACAAAAGTCAGGGTAAAAGGGCGCATTGAGATGATTCCGGTATCGGATGACTTTACGCTGATGATAGATTACGCCCATAACGCCATGGCGTTAGAAAGCCTGTTAACGACGCTGCGGGAATATAAGCCGCGCAGGCTGGTCTGCCTGTTTGGCTGCGGCGGCAACCGCGCAAAGAGCAGGCGGTATGAGATGGGCGAAGCCAGCGGCCGCCTAGCGGATCTTACCGTGATCACGTCCGACAACCCAAGATTTGAGGATCCACAGGCGATCATTGACGATATTAAGGCGGGCATTGCCAAAACAGACGGATGCTATGTGGAAATTGGCGACAGAAGGGAAGCGATCGCCTATGTCATAGACAATGGAAAGCCGGGGGACGTGATCGTGCTTGCGGGCAAAGGCCATGAAGACTACCAGGAGATTGCGGGCGTGCATTATCCGATGGATGAAAGGGCCATCATCCAGGAGATCATAAAGAAACGCACAGAAAATCTGCCAAGACAAAGCTAGGAGGCCGGGTATGGGATTTGCGTATGCCAATGTCATTGTGGATATTGCGCATGAAAAAGTAGACAGACCGTTCCAATATAAAATACCGCCCTCTTTGCAGGAAACGCTGCAGATAGGGATGGCGGTGACAATCCCTTTTGGGAGGGGCAGCCAAAAAAGGACGGGGTATGTGATCGGCCTGACAAACAAGGCAGAATACGATCCTTTGAAATTAAAAGAAATCAAGGAGCAAAAAACGGACGGCGCCGCTGTGGAAGAAAAGCTGATCCGGCTGGCGGCATGGATAAAAGAGCATTATGGATCGACTATGATCGCCGCGCTAAAGACGGTGCTGCCCGCAAAACAGTCATACAAAAAAAAGGCGGTGCGCACAGTCAGGCTGCTTTTGCCAAAAGCACAGGCAGAGGCGTTAAAAGACGAGTTTATGCGGCGGCATAACGTCGCAAGGCAGAGGCTGTTAGAAGAACTGATCAAAGAAGGGGAATTAGCGTACTCCCTCATTACGGGCAAATTAAATATTTCAGGGCAGACGGTGAAGGATCTGGTACAAAAAGGGATCCTTGCAATGGATACGCAGACGTACTACCGCAATCCCGTGCGGGCAGTGGACAGGGTTAAAGAGCGCAATGTTTTAAGTGATGCGCAGCGTGGCATCGTGGAGGATATTCTTTCATCGTTTGATGGGTTTTTAAGGCCGTCGCCGCAGGTTTCCCTGCTTTATGGCATTACCGGCAGCGGCAAGACGGAAGTTTATATGGAACTGATCGCGGGCATGCTGGCGCGGGGAAAACAGGCGATCGTGCTCATACCGGAAATTGCGCTGACGTATCAGACGCTGCTGCGGTTTTATAAACGGTTTGGCGACCGGGTGTCGGTTATGAATTCCAAATTGTCGCAGGGCGAAAAATACGACCAGTGCGAGCGGGCGAAAAACGGCGCCATTGATATTATCATAGGACCGCGTTCCGCGCTGTTTACGCCGTTTCCAGACTTAGGGCTTATCATCATCGATGAGGAGCACGAAAGCAGCTACAAAAGTGAATCGATGCCAAAATACCATGCGCGGGAAACAGCGATCGCGCTGGCGTCTTTCCACAATGCCTGTGTCGTTTTAGGCTCGGCAACGCCGTCGGTGGAATCTTACAGCCGTGCGCTGCGCGGGGAGTATCAATTGTACCGCCTGACAAAGCGGCTGACGGGCGGTGCGCTGCCTTCCGTATCCATCATAGATTTAAGAAATGAATTAAAGGCGGGCAACCGCTCTATGTTTTCCATAAAATTGCAGGAACTGATACAAGACCGCCTGGATAAGAAGGAGCAGGGCATGCTTTTTTTAAACAGGCGCGGTTATGCGGGTTTTGTATCCTGCAGGGCGTGCGGGAACGTTTTAAAATGCCCGCACTGCGACGTATCGCTTTCAGAGCACAAAGGCGGGCGGATGGTATGCCATTATTGCGGTTATGAGGAAGCAAAACCGGTGCGCTGCCCATCTTGCGGCTCTCAATACATTTTGGGATTTAAGGCGGGAACACAGCAGATTGAGGACGCGCTGCGTGCGCGTTTCCCGGGAGCGGGCATATTGCGGATGGATGCGGATACGACAAGGAAGAAAGACAGCTATGAGGAGATTCTTTCCGCATTTGCAAACAAAGAGGCAGACATTCTTGTCGGAACGCAGATGATCGTAAAAGGCCATGATTTCCCAAACGTCACACTTGTCGGCATATTGGCGGCGGATCTGTCTTTGGCGGCGCAGGATTACCGGGCAGGAGAGCGGACGTTCCAGCTTTTGACACAGGCGGCAGGGCGTGCCGGGAGAGGCGTAAAGCCGGGCGAAGTCGTCATACAGGCTTACCAGCCGGATCATTACAGCATTGCCCGGGCGGCCAGGCAGGACTATGAGGCGTTTTATGAAGAAGAAATGGCTTACCGGGAAATGCTTTGGTATCCCCCGGCGGCGCATATGATGTCGATTTTGATCATATCGGAAACAAAAGAAGAAGGCATGCATTTAGCGCAGGATCTGGCATACTGTTTAAAGAAAGAGGCGGAAAATCTTTTGCTGGAACGCCCGGCCGTCATTGGCCCGGCACCGGCGTCGATTGGAAAGATCAGCGACAGATACCGCCATGCCATCTATGTAAAACATAGGCAGTACACAGTGCTGATACAGTTAAAAGACAGGCTGGAGGAACAGTTGGAACGTTTCAGGATTCCAAAAGAAACGGTGCAGTTTGATTTTGACCCGATGCATACTTATTGACCGGGCAGGGAAGATTTTGCGCCGTGTGCATGAAAAAGTGCCGCAGATGCGGCAGAATGAGAGGAAGTTATGGCAATCAGGAATGTAAGGCAGATAGGCGAGGGTGTTTTAAATAAGACGAGCAAAGAAGTAAAAGAGATGACTCTAAGAACCGCACAGCTGATCGATGACATGCTAGAAACGATGTATAGCGCGGAAGGCGTGGGGCTTGCCGCCGTGCAAGTCGGCGTGTTAAAGCGGATCATCGTCATTGACCTTACGGGAGAAGACCCGCATGTGCTAATAAACCCCCGCATTGTAGAAACAAGCGGCGAACAGACAGGGTATGAGGGATGTTTGAGCGTCCTTGGGAAAACAGGCGTTGTGACAAGGCCGGATTATGTGAAGGTAGTGGCGTTAGACCGTGATATGAAGCCGTTTGAGCTAGAAGGGACGCAGCTTCTTGCAAGGGCGCTCTGCCATGAGATCGATCATTTAGAAGGACGCCTGTATGTGGAGCTTGTAGAAGGGGAACTGCTAGATAGGGAAGCGCAAGAAGACGGGGAGGAAGAATAGATTGAAAGTCGTTTTTATGGGAACGCCGGATTTTGCGGCAAAAGCGTTAGAGGCGGTGATCGCCGCAGGACACGAACTGGTGTGCGTTGTGACGCAGCCAGACCGGCCAAAAGGCAGGGGGAAAGAGATGGCGTTTTCCCCGGTAAAGGAATGTGCCTTAAGCCATCACATACCGGTATTCCAGCCTGTGAAAATAAAAGAGTCCAAGGCGGTGCAGACGCTTCGCGCTTATGGCGCAGACATTTTTATCGTGGCGGCGTTTGGACAGCTGCTGCCGCAGGAAATTCTGGATATGCCGCGCTTTGGCTGTGTGAACATCCATGCCTCGCTTTTGCCAAAATACCGTGGCGCGGCACCGATACAGTGGGCACTCATAAACGGTGAGGCGCAGACAGGCATTACGATTATGCAGATGGATGCAGGGCTGGATACCGGCGATATCCTGCTGCAGGAGGCTGTGCCGATCGCGCCAAAAGAAACAGGGGAGAGCCTGTATGAAAAGCTGGCCAAAACCGGCGCGGACCTTATCGTAGCGGCATTAGGGCAGATCGCGCAGGGCGTTATTACGCCAAAGCCGCAGGATGACGCTAAGGCAACGTATGTGGGGATGATAAAAAAGACGCTTGGCGATATTGATTTTAACCAGGGTGCAGATGCGATAGAACGGCTCGTACGCGGGGTCAATCCCTGGCCGGGCGCCTATACTTTATGGCGTGGGAAAACGTTAAAGATCTGGGAAGCGGATGTCTGTGAAGGGGCGGCGCAAAACGTACCGCCCGGAACGGTGCTCCAGGTAACAAAAGAAGCGGTGACCGTGCAGACAAAAGATGGGGCGGTTTCGCTGCTGCAAGTACAGCTGGAAGGAAAAAAACGTATGTCTGTCAAAGATTTTCTGCTCGGATACCGGATAGAAGCCGGGGAGCGGCTTGGCAGGGTTTAGAAAGGAGAATGGCTATGTATTATGATCCAACTTATATTCTTGTATTGATTGCCGCGCTGTTTTCGCTATGGGCTTCTGCGCGGGTAAATACTACATTTAAACGCTATGCGTCCGTATACAGCCAGAGGGGGCTTACCGGGGCTCAGGCAGCGGAGAGAATACTGCGCGGCGCGGGCATTTATGATGTGCAGGTGCGCCATGTAAGCGGCAGCCTGACAGACTACTATGACCCGCGCAAAAAGGTGCTGTGCCTGTCGGATTCCACGTTCCAATCGACTTCGGTTGCGGCGATTGGCGTTGCAGCCCATGAGTGCGGCCATGCGATCCAGCACGATAAGGGGTATCTTCCGTTAAAACTCCGTGCCCTTCTTGTTCCGGCGGCCAATATTGGCTCAAGCCTTGGGATTCCGATCATCATTGCCGGTATTTTCTTTGGGCTAAGCGAGGTGCTCGTGCCAATCGGCATCTGGGTATTTTCCCTCTCCGTGCTGTTTCAGATTGTAACGCTTCCGGTAGAGTTTAACGCTTCTTCCAGGGCAGTGGAAATTTTAGGAAGCCAGGGGATGCTGATGCAGCAGGAGATTCCTATTTGCAAAAAAGTATTGCATGCGGCGGCGTTAACTTACGTTGCGGCAGCGGCAGCCTCCGTTTTGCAGCTGCTGCGGCTTGTCCTGCTCTTTGGCGGCAGAAGAAGAAACGATTGATCATTCCAGTTGGAGAAGCAAATGGCCAATATAAGGGAGCTGATTCTTGCAATGCTCATAGAATGGGAGGCAGGCAGGGAATACAGCCATACTATCATAAGAAATGTTTTATATAAGTATCATTATATGCAGGCGCGGGATAAGGCGTTTATTAAGCGTGTGGCGGAAGGGACGATAGAGCGGCAGATACAGATCGATTATATTTTGGGGCTTTATGCCAAGACGCCGGTAGAAAAGATGAAGCCGTTCATACGAAACCTTTTGCGCATGGGCGTATACCAGCTGCTTTGGATGGATGCCGTGCCAGACGGCGCAGTCTGCAATGAAGCGGTAAAGCTGGCGCAGACGCATAAATTCCACGGCTTAAAAGGCTTTGTCAACGGCGTGCTTAGGACGGTTGCAAGAGAAAAAGAGCGCATCCCGTATCCTGGCAGGGACAATATGTGCCGTTTTTTTTCGGTCGTTTATTCCATGCCGGAGTGGATCGTTTCGATGTGGCGGCAGGCATATGATGATGCGACAGTGGAAACGATGCTTTTGGCGCTGCTGCAAAGCCGCCCGGTGACAGTCCGCATGGATGAGAGGCTGACAAAGCAGGAGAGGGAACGCTGCATTGACGGCATGCGGGCACGCGGCATCATCGCCAGGGAGCATCCGTACCTTCCGTATGCCTTTGAACTTAGCCATACGGAAAGCATTGCGGACCTTCCAGAATTTTCCAAAGGGATGCTAAGCGTGCAGGATGTCAGTTCCATGCTTGCCGTTTGTGCCCTACAGCCAAAAGAAGGCGATGCCATAATCGACGTGTGCGCCGCGCCGGGCGGCAAAACGGCGCATGCGGCATGCAGGATGCATGGGACGGGCCATGTCTTAGCAAGGGATGTGAGCGAATATAAGGCAGGGCTGATTCGCGAAACGGCAGAGAGAATGCACTGTGACAATGTGGAAATACAAGTATGGGATGCCTGTATCTTAGATGAAACGCTCCTTGGCGCGGCCGATGCCGTCATAGCTGACCTTCCGTGCTCCGGCCTTGGCGTGGCAGGGAAGAAAAGCGATATTAAGTACCGCATGAACAAAGAGATGATGGATTCCCTCATCTGTCTGCAAAAACGCATTCTGGAAACGGTATGGCAGTATGTCAGGCCGGGCGGGATACTGCTTTATAGTACGTGCACGATACACCGGGGAGAAAATGAGGATATGGCTGCCTGGATAACAAAACATCTGCCGTTTGAGCCTGTCAGCCTAAAAGGCGTCCTGCCGCCCGCCCTCTATGGCGATACGCTAGAGCGGGGGTATGTGCAGATACTCCCGGGAGTCCATCAGGCAGACGGATTTTTCATTGCGAAGTTTCAAAGACGCATGCCGGAGTGATGATGAAGTTATGAAAGATATAAAATCGCTGACATTAGAACAGGTAAAAAAAGAAGTAGAGGCACTAGGGGAGAAGCCTTTTCGCGCAAAACAGCTGTATGAGTGGATGCATAAAAAACTCGCGTGCAGCTTTGACGAAATGACCAATCTGCCCAAGGCGTTTCGCGGCTTATTGCAGGAGCGGTTTTTCTTTGCCGCGCCGGAAATGGTGCGGGTGCAGGAGTCGGCAGACGGCACGCAAAAATTCCTGCTTGGGCTTTCTGACGGGAATGTCATAGAAAGCGTATGGATGCGCTATGCGCACGGCAACAGCGTCTGCGTTTCGTCGCAGGCTGGCTGCAGCATGGGATGTTCTTTTTGTGCTTCTACGCTGGACGGGCTTTCGCGCTCGCTGCATGCTTCGGAAATGTTAGACCAGGTTTATGCCACAGCAAGGTTTACGGGAGAGCGCGTTTCCCATGCAGTTGTGATGGGGATAGGAGAGCCGTTAGACAATTACGATCAGCTTTTGCGTTTTATCACGCTGTTAACCGATGAAAACGGCATGCATATGAGCCAGAGGAATGTGACGGTATCTACCTGTGGCATCGTGCCAAATATTTACCGGCTGGCCGATGAAAAACTGCAGATTACACTGGCATTATCGCTTCATGCGGCAGACGATGCAAAGCGCAGGCAGCTGATGCCGATTGCATACAAATACAGCATACAGGAACTGGTGGAGGCATGCGCTTATTATTTTGCCAAAACGGGCAGGCGGATCACTTGGGAATACAGCCTGATAGAAGGCGTAAACGATGCAAGGGAAGACGCCGCGAAGCTGGCAGAGCTTGCGAAACCGCTTGGCTGCCATATCAATTTAATACCGGTAAACCCGGTCAGAGAGCGGATTTATGCGCCATCTGGACGCGATAAGGCATTGAAATTTAAAAATATGCTTGAAAAAAACAAAATAAATGTTACTATTAGAAGGGAAATGGGTAGAGATATCGACGGTGCGTGCGGACAGCTGCGCCGGCGGCATGCCATGGAAGGAGCAAAGACAGCGCCATGTTAAAAACATTTTCGATGACAGACATTGGACGAAAAAGAAAACTGAATCAGGATTATGTTTTTTCGACAGAAGGACAAATCGGCAACCTTCCAAACGTGTTTATTGTTGCGGATGGCATGGGAGGGCATAATGCCGGGGATTATGCGTCGAAATATACGGTAGAAACAATCGTGGAAACGATTGCCGCCTCTAAGGAACAGGATGTTGTGGCGATACTGACACAGGCGATTGCCGCAGCAAACGTGCATATCCGAAAGAAGGCAAGGGAAGATGCCTATCTTTCCGGCATGGGGACGACGGTTGTTGTGGCGACTGTGCAAGGAAGGCTGCTGCAGGTGGCCAATGTCGGAGACAGCAGGCTGTATGTCGTTGGGGAAAAGATGCGCCAAGTGACAAGGGACCATTCGCTTGTGGAAGAAATGGTGCGCATGGGCGAACTTTCCAAGGAGGAAGCTAGGACGCATCCCGACAAAAATATTATTATGCGTGCGGTAGGCGTACAGGATACGATAGCGATTGACTTTTTTGAAGTAGAGCTGCAGGATGGCGATATGATCCTAATGTGTTCCGACGGCCTGACGAACATGCTGGAAGACGAAGAAATACGCACCATTTTGGAAAGCTGCAGCGAAATTGAGGAAAAAGTGGAAAGACTGGTAGAAGCAGCAAATGAGAACGGCGGGAAAGATAACATTACAGTTATTTTGATCGCGCCGTCTGCATAAACTATAGATATTGTAAAAAACGTCTGCAGCCGGGCGGGAATGGGCTGACAGGGGCGCCAAAATGCGCGAAGGAGTATATGCATGATTAAAATTGGAATGATGATAGGAGACCGCTATGAGATTTTAGAAAAGATCGGCACTGGCGGCATGTCTGATGTATATAAAGCAAGATGCCATAAATTAAACCGCTTTGTGGCAGTGAAAATATTAAAGCAGGAGTTTAGCGAAAATACAAATTTTGTGTCTAAATTCCGGACTGAGGCGCAGGCAGCCGCAGGGCTGATGCATCCGAATATCGTGAATGTGTATGATGTCGGGGAAGAAAACGGCATTTATTATATTGTCATGGAGCTGGTAGAAGGCATCACGTTAAAAAATTATATTGAAAAGAAGGCCAGGATTTCCGTTAAAGAGGCTGTCAGCATAGCCATCCAGATTTCGATGGGCATTGAGGCGGCGCACAACAACCATATCATCCACCGGGACATTAAGCCGCAGAATATTATCATTTCCAAAGAAGGGAAAGTCAAGGTGACCGATTTTGGGATTGCCAAGGCGGCAACGAGCAATACAATAACGTCCAATGTGATGGGCTCTGTGCATTATACGTCGCCAGAGCAGGCACGGGGCGGCTACAGTGATGAGAAAAGCGATATTTACTCTCTTGGCATTACGATGTTTGAAATGCTGACAGGCCGCGTGCCGTTTAACGGCGATACGACGGTATCGATCGCCATTAAGCATATTCAGGAGGAAATGCCCTCGCCGTGTGAATACATCCCAGAGATTCCGCTTGGCGTGGAGCAGATTGTGTTAAAGTGTACACAAAAGAGCCCGGACAGGCGTTATCAGAATATTTCCGATGTGATTGAGGATTTAAAAAAATCGCTGATCAATCCTGATGCTCCGATCACGCAGTCGGATTTTGATGAAGAGTCGGGCACGAAAGCAATCTCCGGCAGGGACATTGCCCAGATGAAGCGGCGCGTATATACGCAGGAGGAAGAAACACCGCGCCAGAATCAGCCGCGCCAAAGGAAGACCCAGGCGGCAGGGGATTCTTATTCTAAAAACCAGCAGCCAAAAAACCGCCAGGGCGGGAAGCAGACGGGCAAAAAAGGGAAAAACAGGCCCGTCATGCCAGAAGACCAGGATGAATATAACGATTATGATCCAAAGCTGGATAAACTAACGACGATCGCCGCTGTTGTGACGGCAGTCGTGATTTTGCTTGTCGCTTTGTTTGTGGCGGGCAGGGTATTTGGCCTCTTTCCTTTTTTTGATAAAGAAGCGGAGAACGTAACACAGTCTGCCATGCCGCCGGTTGCGGGCAAGACGATCAAGGAGGCAAAAAATGCGCTAAAAGATGCAGGATTTACCGATGTCAGCGTCAATTATGAAGAGTCTGAGGATTATGCGGCAGATACGGTCATCCGTGCCAATGTGGAAGAAGGCGCCATGGTATCTTCCGATACCGCCATTATTTTAACGGCAAGCTCAGGCACAAATGGAATTGTTTTAGAAGATGTCAGAAACCTCTCAATGGCGGAGGCGACGACGAAACTAGAGCGGGAAGGCTTTGTTGTGACAAAAAAGGAGGTGCCTTCCGATACGATTGTCAAAGGCAATGTCGTTGACCAGTTTCCGGCGGCCGGCGGGAAGATTTTGCGTGGCGCGGAAGTGATTTTAACAGTCAGCATTGGGCCAGAGAAGACAAAAGTTCCCGTTCCAAAGCTGTTAGGCATGACGGAAATGGATGCGACCATCCAGTTAACGGAGCTTGGCCTTCAAGTCGGTGAAGTAGAGGAAACTGTGGATGCTGCGTATCCAGAGGGCACGGTATGCTATCAGAGCTATTCGGTTGGCGCGTTCCTAGACCCGGGGACGAAAATTGACCTAAAAGTCAGTGTCGGGCCGGCAGATGAAACGTATGCGTTTATTGAAACGGTAGCAAGCCCTGCGGCAGAAGACCCAGATTACAGGGACGGCACACAGACGACTATTATTTTGTATACGGCTGCAGGAGAGGAGATTAGCCGGAGGACGGAAAATTCGTTCCCTATTTCGTTCCATATCGAGAATATCAGGGGTTCTTCTACCGGAAAGCTGACATTTATTTATAATGTAACGACAGAACCGGTGACGACGGTAGATGAGGAAACCGGGGAAACGGTGACGACGGAAGGAAAGACGCAGCAAAAGATCATTGACAGGAATGTTGTATTCACACAACAGTAGAGGAACTGTATGCAGGGGAAAATAGTCAGGGGGATTGCAGGATTTTATGATGTGCATATAGAAGGCAGGGGAGTTTTTACCTGCAAGGCGAAGGGGATTTTCCGTAAGGAACAGATTAAGCCGCTTGTGGGGGATGACGTTTTATTAGATATTTTGGACGAAACTGCCATGACAGGCAATCTGACAAAAATACTGCAAAGGCAAAATGTACTCATCCGCCCTGCAGTTGCCAATATCGATCAGGCACTTGTCATTTTCTCGTTCGTGCAGCCGGATCCAAACTGTAATTTGTTAGACCGTTTCCTTGCTGCCATGTGCCGCCAGGGAGTTAAGAGCGTAATCTGCTTTAACAAGCAGGATCTTGCAACAGAGGAAGAAAAAGAAACTTTGCACAACATTTATGCGGCATGCGGATGCCGGATTATTCATACGAGCGCAAGCAGGAATGAAGGCATAGAAGAATTAAGGGCGCTTTTGTGCGGCCATACGACGGCGGTGGCAGGGCCAAGCGGCGTTGGGAAGTCTTCTATCATCAACAGGCTGCAGTCCGGAGTGCATATGCAGACCGGATCCATCAGCGCTAAAATAGCCCGGGGGAAACATACAACGCGCCACTGCGAGTTAATCTATGTGCAGGACGGCACGTACATTGTGGATACGCCGGGCTTTAGTTCGCTTTTTATTGCGGATATGGAAAAAGAGGAATTAAAGCAGTATTATCCTGAATTTGCCAAATATGCGTCTCTATGCCGCTTCCAGGGCTGCGCACACATCCACGAGCCGGACTGCGCCGTGCGGGATGCATTAGAAAAGGGCAAGATCAGCCGGGTGCGCTATCAAAATTATTGTCTGCTGTATGAGGAGTTAAAGGGGAAGCGGAGGTATTAGGGTATTGTGGCTGTGGGGGAATTTCGTGGTTAAAAGAATTCAGTATGATAGGAGGAAGCACACTTTGAAACCTAATTTGAAACAATTAAACCGCTGGTGCATTTACATAGTGGGCATGTGCATGCTAGCGGCAGGACTTTCCCTGAATGCAAAGACAGGGCTGGGGGTATCCCCTATCATTTCAGTTGCCTTTTGCGTGTCAGAGGTTTTTCATCTAAACCTTGGTGACATGACATTCGTGCTTTATGCGCTGTTCGTGGCGGCGCAGCTTCCCTTAAAGGATAAAAAGGAGCGTTTTGCCGTGTTATTGCAGTTGATCGTCAGTCTGGCATTCAGTCGTGTGATCAATCTATGCGGTATGCTGATTACCTATGATCATACGCTGCACGGCCTGCCGGTGAATCTGGCAGTGCTTGTGCTGGCCATTTTTCTCACAGGTGCTGGGGTGGCTCTTTCGATCAATATGCGTCTGATCCCAAATCCGGGCGATGGCATCGTTTGGGCCATTGCGCAAAAGACGGGCTGGGCACAGGGGCTTACGAAAAACATATTTGATATTTCCTGCGTGGCTGTGACCTGTGTTATCGGGTTTGTCGTTGCACAGCCTTTTATAGGCATTGGCATTGGGACGGTATTTGCCATGCTAGGTGTTGGGAGGGTGATTGCCGTAATCAACCGCTTAGCAGGAAAGAAGATGTTAGCGGCCGCTGGGCTGGGTGGTGATGGACTGGGCTAGCACTTAAAAGTGCAGGAGCTGACTTCAGACTGAAAATAGTTTATAATTAGACTGAAATCAAACTGGAGGGAGTACCACTATGAGCGATTCTTGTATTTATCTTGATACTTATGTTTTGCAACAGGATATGCGAGTGAGAATGCCAAAGGCAATCCTATCAAATATGGGTGTAGAAAAAGGAAAGACCAAGTTTGACATTTATCTTGACTCAAGTGACAACCCATTGGTTTTTCGCATCCACAACGATAACTGTGAAGGAGCAATAGAGAATGGCAGATAAACTAACTGCAGTTTCCCTGTTTACAGGAGCAGGCGGAATGGATATTGGGTTCGAGAGAGCAGGGATTGAGGTGGTCTTTGCGAATGAACTTATGCGTGAAGCGGCAGCAACATATAATGCTAATCACGCTTCTGGAGTTATGGTAAATGATGATGTGAATAATATTCTTGACTCGCTTTGTCAGTTTCAAGGGGTTGATTTGGTTTTCGGGGGACCGCCATGTCAAGGCTTTTCTGTGGCGGGCAAAATGAATCCCGATGATAACCGCAGTAAATTGATTTTTACATTTCTTGATGTGATTGAAAAGGTTCGTCCAAAAGCATTTGTTATGGAGAATGTCAAAGCTTTGGGTGTGTTAGAAAAATGGGAGCCTGTGCGCAGAAAATATTTGGATCAAGTTCGTGCCTTGGGCTATAACTGTGTGCCATTTACTTTGAACGCTACAGAATATGGAGTCTCACAAAAGCGCGAAAGAGTGTTTTTTATTGGCATTAGGGACAGCAGTGATCCGTTTTTTGAGTATTACATGAAAGAACTGCTCCTGCAGCAGAAAAATAAGGCGCCAATTGTAAGAACGTTATTGCAGTCTTTAGGGAGAGCAGGCACGGATGAAAATCCAGACACTTGTAGCGCAAAGATTACGTTTGCCACGCATCCTGTTATGAGAAAATCACCATATGCTGGGATGTATTTTAACGGGCAAGGCAGACCGATAGATGTTGATAGGTATGCGAATACGCTGCCCGCCTCTATGGGTGGAAATAAAACTCCTTTTGTAGATGAGGACTACCTTTATGGGGGCGCATCGAGCGATTGGGTTGTTGATTACCATAAGGGTTTGATGGCCGGCACGATTGCGCCTGAATTCAAGGAGGCACCAGAACGCTTAAGACGAATTACAATCAAAGAGGCGGCGCGGATTCAATCCTTCCCGGATAACTATGTATTTTGCGGAAACAAAGGAACGATATACACGCAGATTGGCAATGCTGTTCCATGCAAAATGGCAGAGGCAGTAGCAAAGGCAGTCATAGCCTATATGATAGGGAAATCGGCAGCAGTTTAATGTCGAATGCAACAGAGACGCAATTGAGAAAATGTGGTCTGGGATACCGGACACAGTACATCTTCGATGCGCTCCGCCAAGTTGTTTTCTACTACAAAAAACGCTGCCAGTATGCATAACCGACGGCGTTTTTGTTTTATTCCCGCGAGCAATGAGCCAAGTGCCGTGCTTGCACGAGCATTTGGCGAATGCCGCGAGGGTCAATACCCCGCTGCTTGCATTATTGACTTTTTTTCGTGCAGTTCTTTCCATAGCTTCTTAACGTTTTCGGAAGTGTTGATATTATCGATGTATGAGTTCAAATTGAGATAGAAACCGATTCTTCCCTCGTTTGTCATACGCTGGAGAGTATTTGCTATCCACTCATAAATATCCCAATAGTAATACATCATGTCCTGATATGCATAGCTTCCGAGATAGCCATGAAGGCCGCTGGGTTTCATATCAGATGGACAGTCTTCCCTACGGCAAATAACGATGATTTCATGGATATCTACATCATTGGCATCGTTGTATATGGAAACACAGTCATAGGAGTCACGGATTCGTGCCAAATCAAAATGTTTTACCGTAACCTCATATACTTTGCGGATAATCCCTTCGGGTGTTTCTTCGTTGATATCACCGGGTTTCTTGCTTGTCGTGCTTGTTACTGATGCACGGTCATCCTCGCCCGTCACAATGATGCCCGTATGTAGAAAAGTATGGTAGTTTTTAAGAAGGCATGCTGCAATTTTCTGTGGCGTATTCCCGGCATCAGGTACTTTTGTAATCAGCTCATGGCACAAGCGATAGAGGAATTCAGGGTTAGAGGTCGGATCAATAGCAATGGCCAGAGCTTCTATGCTGTTGGAATAGGTAATAAGTCTGCGGAAAAGAGATGTTCCC